>JADMIO011130914.1_pt1 | contig 12856 bp, 14 predicted proteins | sample 8958161 | NCBI WGS metagenome assembly JADMIO01 (sample SAMN16585339, study PRJNA669376) | soil metagenome | isolation source: Crop rotation soil | place: USA: Cullars Rotation, Alabama | collected 2011 | reverse complement strand
ACAACTTGTCCACGTGGAATTCTAAGCTTAGGATCCCAATGTGCTGGAAAGCGCCTTTTTCGACGACGACGGCGCAAGTATCGCACTCGCCGCGCCCCTCGCACTGGGCTGGCAGCCGGACGCCCAGACGTTTCGCAGCGTCCCACAGATATGTGCCTTCAGCGACGATGCCGCTGTGACCGTCGGGTTGAAATTTTATATCTACACTCATTTTGTCATTCTTCTCTCGCAGAGAGCGCGTCCTTCTGAAACAGTGTTGATTGGATGGGGAAAGACCGTCAACGAAATTACACCCGAAGAGAGGCAAAAGGCAAAAGTAAAAAGGCAAAAGCAGTAGTGTCGCGGGGCCACTTCTGCTTTTGCCTGTAAATTTTTCGCAGCCGAGAGGAGAACTAGTCCGCTCCGTGCGCGACGGCGATGTGAACGTGCGGTTGGGCGCTCTGTTCCTGTTTCCCGCGCCCGCGCGCCTCTCTGCGACAATCGCTACAGATGCCGAGGATGCGCAGCAGATGATGCGTCGGCTCGAAACGATACTTGGCGGCCATCTGATCCTGCAACGCCTCCAGTTCGGCAGAGTAAAACTCTATGATCTTTCCGCATTCCGTGCAGATCATGTGATCGTGATGCTGGTGCTTGTAGTTATGCTCGTAATGTGTGCGGCCATCGCCAAAGCGCACTTCGCGCGCAAGCCCCGCTTCGGTCAGCAGCTTGAGCGTGCGATAGACCGTCGTCTGGCCGATGGAGGCATCCTCCTTCTGCACGAGCCTGTAGAGGTCTTCGCTGGAGAGATGCTTTTCCGTGCGGAGAAAGACCTCCAGGATGAGATCGCGCTGCCCCGTGCGTTTGAGGCCGGCCTTCTGTAGGTGTTTGAGAAATACTTCCTGCTCTTCCGTCATATCAATCAGGTTCTGATGTTAAAGCTCCAAAGATGTTCGTTCGCCATTCTAACACTGCCTCAAGCGGTGTGTGAAGAAGGTTGGAAAGGTCCGGCGGCGCGTGTTATCTTGCGTGGCATGCCGGGGTGGCGGAATGGCAGACGCGGCGGACTTAAATTTTTTTGAGCACACCGGAGCGGGAAACGCCGGTGTGAATGGAGTCAAAGTCGGCGAACCCTTAACAGTTAACAGGCTGATGGCAACGCCGAGCTAAGGCCCGCTTTGCGTAGAGCAGCGCGGGCAAAGTGTAGAGACGAGACGGCTCCCTCCTAAACATCGAGCACGGATGCATGGAGAAGGCATCGTCCAGACCACGAACTAAGATTTTCGTTAGGCGGCGAAAGCCGTAGTGGTAAGAAAATCCGTTGGCCGAGAGGCCGTGCGGGTTCGAGTCCCGCCCTCGGCATCCTCTTTTATAAGAGCGGCGAGCGCAATTGCTGGAACGATTATTCTCCCGCTTCTACTGCGTTGGCCGCTGTTATCTATTTTTATCAGGTGCGGTGCTCCTCACTGCGCGCAGGCCATCTCAAGTGGGAGCGCGCGTAGCTCCAGACGAAAGGTCGATTAAAAAGCAGATGAAGAAAGTCCGACTCGTCAGCGTGGGGCTCAAAATCATCTCATTATTTACCTTCGGCTTGTGCCTCCTATTCGGCTGGCTCTTCTATGCGCTGTATCTCAAATGGTTTTCCCTGTTCGAAAACGGAAGATATTTTGATCCCGGGTCGGGAGTCGTCTACCGCGATACGGGCTCCGTTACGGGGGTATTATCTCTATCCCTGCTGCTGATCTCCATCGTCCTCTGGCTGGTCGCGTCAAAAATCAAGGGCGCAAGAAGAGTCTTGTAAATCAAGGCCGCATCTCACAGCTCATTCAACCGCAGCGAAATCGGCCTCGCTTTCATCCTCGACCTGGCGGTTCGGCAGTTGAATGTGCGCCCGACCAACTCAGTCGTCGGGCTGTCGAGGTTAAATTCCAATGAAGCAGATCAACATAGAAGGCTACCTTCCCGATGAAATCCTCAGCCTGCCGAATGAGCAGCTTGATGCTCTTGTGCTCTCTGGCGAACCTCTTGTCTTTCGTGCCGGCTCTGCCGAAATCCTGGGCGAGTTCAAAATTAGAGATGGAAGCTTGATTGTAGAGTTGGCGCAGATCGATGGCGGAGGCGAAGGCATACTGCCCGTGCTCACATCTCTCGCTCAAAGGTATGCTCAGAAACGCGGCCTGAAAAGAGTTGAATGGATAATTCATGCTTTGAATTGTGCGAGACCGAATCTGAAACTGCGGCGCGTGATGGAGCGCAGGGGATTTGTCGTCACCGACGTGGAAGGTATCGGAAAGGCATATTATCTTGTAGATGAGGTCGATTGATTGGCACTAACCCAACAAGTCCTTCGACCAAAGCGCGAAGAGGGTGGCTGTCATCCATTAACCCGGATGCCCGTTTCGTCGAATGCGCGCCCGGTCAACCCGGGCGTTTGATTCCTGAGTTAATAACTGGCCTCACTTCGCACTAATTTGCAGTCGGCTGCCGGCGGCTCAAATAAAATTTTGCCACAAAATTTCCACCCGTGGCGTTCTTACATTGAGTGCTCAAAATTACGGATTGAAAGGCATGTCCCACATGCACATTCGGAAACTGTCCGCGGTCTTACTTTTCCTCCTCCTCATCGTCCTTTCAAAACCTTCGATCTTCGGTCAGACGGAGAATACCGCCCGCACGCTCGATCAATACCTGTCCCGGCGGTCCGAGATGGGCGGATTCAGCGGGGCTGTGCTGGTCGCCAGGGAGGGCAAGATCATCTTTCGTAAAGGCTACGGATACGCCGATGTCGAAAAGAGGATTCCCTTTACGCCCGAGACGCAGTACGAGGTCGCTTCCATCTCCAAGATGTTTACGTCCATGGCCGCGCTGCGTTTGCGCGACCAGGGAAGGCTGCGGCTCGAAGACTCCATCTGCAAATATCTGAAGGATTGCCCGGAGATTTGGACGCCTATCACCGTACAGCAATTGATGCGTCATACCTCCGGCATCAAGGATTACGAGGAGTCGCTCGAATTGGGCTCGGAAAAATATATGCAGTTTATGACGCAGCCCGACGCCTCCGCGAAAATTTTCGAGAACGCCAGGAGCCTGCCGCTAGACTTTAAACCCGGCGAGAAATTTCATTACAGCAACACAGGCTACATCGTCCTCAGCCACGTCATAGAGCAGGCGGCGGCGCAGCCCTTTGCCGAATTTGTGACCAACGCTATTCTCAAACCCGCGGGCATGACGCATTCAGGTGTGATTGGGTGGCCCGGCTCCAGGCCGAAGAGCCTCGCGAACGGGTACACATACGGGGACATCGGATGGGAAAAGACTCTGGGCGGCGTGCAGCTCACCGATGGTCATCTCAAGAAACAACCGAACCTTCCGCTCACGCCGCCCGAAGGGGACGCCTGGCTCTACAGCACTCTCGATGACCTTTATCGCTGGAGTCAGATCATGGACGGCGGCCGCATTGTCTCAGCCGCAGAGGCCGCAGAGGTCTACACTCCGGGTCTGGACGGCTACGGCTACGGCTGGTTTACAGGCACAGCATTCAACCGCAAGCGCTTCAGGCATACGGGCGCGCTGCCGGGCTATATTTCAGACTTCATCAAGTTTCCCGACGACAAGATCACCATCATCCTCTTCTCGAATATAGACCGCGCGCGAACCGGCAGTATCGCGCGCGATGTGACGGCGATCGTGCTCGGCACGTCTTTCGATATGCCCGTGCGCGGTCAGGTCATCAAGCTCTCAACGGAGCAACTGGCCCGTCTCGAAGGCGTCTATAAGATGGCTGACGGCAAACTGCTGACGATCACCAACGCGCCAGACTATCTGACGGCGCAATTGAAAGACCGCTATACGGCAGGCTTGATTCCACTAACGCCGACAGAATTCTACTTTCCTCTGGCCGACGGTAGAGCTATCTTTACGCTGGACGCAAGCGGCAAAGCCGTCAAGGTCAACATGCGTTACAGCGGCGAGGACCACATCGCAGAACGCACGTCTCCACAGCCTTAGAGGCGCACGCCGCGGCAGGCCGTCCAGTCACAGACAAACCTTCTAAGATGGTTATGCACGAGAAGCCTGGAAATCCGGACGAACAGGAGATCGGTATTCGGCTCGCAACGGCGCTGGATGCCAACAGGCTTGCGAAATTTCGCTATACCTTTCGCTCGCACGTGGGAAGCCATTTGCAGGAACGCGAGGACGAGTTCGTAGAACGTTGCAGCGTCTGGATGCTTGAGCGCCTGCGGGAAGATAGCCCCTGGTGGTGTTGGATGGCCGAGCGCGATCAGGAGCTGCTGGGCAATCTCTGGGGACAGCTGATTGAAAAGATACCCAACCCGTCGCCCGAGCCGGAGTGCCACGTTTATCTCACAAACTTTTTTGTCACAGAGGCGGCGCGTGGCCGTGGCGTCGGCTCGCGCCTGCTCTCGGTCGCGCTTGAATGGTGCCGGGCCCGCAACGCACACGCCGTAATCCTCTGGCCGACGGAGCGGAGCCGCCCTTTGTACCTGCGGCACGGATTCGCCGTGCGTGAAGACCTGCTGGAACTGCTCGTCGCAGAGGATAGCTAAAAGCGTTGATTCCAGGCGTCCTCGATCACTCTCCGCGCGCCCAGGCGCGACTCCGGCTTTAGTCTGCGATGAGATAGCAGGAATTGGTCTTGATCGCCAGCCAGATTTGTTGGCCCAGCTCAAGTTTCAATTCGCTGACGGCCTGCCACGTCACGCTCGTGACCCAGGTCACGCCGCTTTTGACGCGCACGATGGAGCGCGCTCCGCGCTCTTCAATCGCCTTGATCTCGCCGCGCAGGATATTGCGCGCAGAGGTTGAGCGCAGCTCCGCTGTGGCGAGCAGTATATCGCCCGAGCGAATAGCGACCATCACAGGCTCGCCCACCTCCGCCTTGCCCAGCGGAACATCCAGCTCGCAAGCGCCGCTTTCGTCCTCGATCCGCACAGTCATCGTCCCCGTTGCGAGGGCGCTCCTTCGGATGACTACTCCCTCGAAGAGATTCTCGACACCCGTCAGGCGTGCGACGCTTCCCCTCACGGGAGCGCCGAAGATCTCCATCGGCTCGCCCGCGGCCACGACCTGGCCGTGTTCATAGACGATCAGGTAATCGCCCAGCATGACCGCCTCGTCGCGATTGTGCGTCACGTAGATGACGGGCAGGCCGAGTTCCCTGTTAATCATCTTCAGATCGTCGATGATGTCCTGCTTGGTCGCCTCGTCTATCGCCGAGAGCGGTTCGTCCAGGAGCAGTACTCGCGGTTTACTCGCCAGCGCCCGTGCGAGCGCGACGCGCTGCGCTTCGCCGCCGGACACCTCGTGCGGGCGGCGCTCGGCCGTGTGCGTGATTCTCAGGCGCTGCATCAACTCAAGCGCACGCTGTCGCCGCTCTCGCCTTGATGGCCCGTTCGTCGCGAACTCCACATTACCGAGGGCGGACATGTGAGGAAAGAGCGCTAGATTTTGAAAGACGAGTCCCGTGCCGCGCTCGCGTATGGGGACGTTGATCCCCTGCGCGGAATCGAACAGCGTATGACCGTTGATGCTGATATGGCCCGCATCCGGGCGGATGATGCCGGCGATCGACTTGATAGTAGTGGTCTTGCCAGACCCTGAAGGCCCGAACAGAATGGTGATGCCGGGCGGCGCATTGAACTCTGCGAGGAGCGCGAAAGCCTGCCGTGGCGTGTCCTCTGGCGACGGCACAACAACATTGCCGTCAGGCGCGCCGCCCCCGGCGCGTTTCCTGAACTCTTTCCTGATTCTGACAGAGATCATCGCGCGCGCGCCCCTTATAGCAGCAAGCCTTTATTGAAGAGAAGCACGTCCGACGAGCTTGTTGGTCGCATACAGCAGCGTGAGAACGGTGACGGAAAGGATGATGACCAGCGTGAGCGCGTAATCATCCCGGCCCGCCTGCGTCGCATCGTAGATGGCAATCGCCGCGGTTTGCGTGCGGCCGGGAATATTACCGGCGATCATCAGCGTCGCGCCGAAGTCTCCGAGGGCGCGCGCAAACGCCAGCATCGCGGCGGCGATGATGCCGCGCGAGGAGAGCGGCAGTGTAATGCGCCAGAAAATCTGCCATTCGCTTTTGCCGAAGGTTCGCGCCGCGTCTTCCAGCTGGACGTTGACGCCCTCGACGGCCGCCCGCGACGTTTTCACGACCAGCGGGAGCGCGCCGATCATCGCCGCCAGCACGGCCCCCTGCCAGGTAAAGACGAGTTGCAAGCCCGTCGCCGTATAAATCGCACGCCCGGCGGCGCTGTTGCGGCTAAGCAGCATGAGCAGGTAATAACCGAGCACGGTGGGGGGCAAGACCAGCGGAAGCGTGACGAGTGCGTCCAGCAATTCCTTGCCCGGGAAACGACGCCGCGCCAGGAGCCACGCCAGGGCAACACCGACGATGAGGGCCAGCACGGTCGCGATCAGGGCGACCCTGAAAGACAGCACCAGCGGAAACCAGTCAATGTTCTTCATCGCTTCAGGAAGATAGCACAACTCGCGGGCCGGCAGTCAGGACTATTAACCATCGCGCCGTCATGGTATAGAGGGCCCCTTGCGTCATCGCTCTTGTCTTCCTTTAAGCGAACGGGGCGGATTAGAAGTAATGACCTAATTTGTGTTGCTTGTCAGCCATCGCCCTTGATGGCCCCAACGCAGCAAGTGCTTATTGCCTCCCGGCATTGTTTCTCTTCTTCCGGGGTTTCGGGCTGTTTGTAAACATAAGACAAGCCCTCTGTCATGCGGAAGATATTCGGGGCGTCGTCGACACAGACCTGGCAAGCAAGACAGTCCTCCGTTACATGATATCGCCCCGGCGCATTCAAAGGATTTTTCTTAGGAGTTTCATTCATACCGGCAGCCCTTTCAACTTCCTCGCATGATTAGTATTTCACATCTCTATCGCGACTGGAATTTATTTTAGAGTCTGCAACACAGATTTGGATACTACCCGATCAGGACAGAAATTTGTTTCCTCCACGGTTTGTTGCTAGTATCTGCGCCAATCTACGACGGAGGGAGCCTGGATGAAATATCTCTGCTGCGCTCTTGTGCTCTGCGCCTCTTTGCTATCGTTGTCGCTCTGTCTTTCGCCTCACAACTCGTCAGCCGCCGAGAGTCAAAGATTCGAGCCCGGTTGTGCCGGTCTGCCATTTGAGAAGATCAAGCTCGCGCATCCGATCGATCAGACTTGTCCGGCCGGCGGTAGCGATGCGGGGCCGAGCGGGAATGCGCCGCACCGCTTGCAGAACGAGGCCAAGAACGATTTCTGCGCCACGGGAGTTGCACAAGCCGTCACAATGGATGCGTTCCAGCATTTGCAGACCATCGTCAACAACATGAAAGGACTACAGTGGGGCGAAGCGGAGAGCCTTCCGCCCGACCGGTCTGTCCTGCGCGGCCTGAAGATCATAGACAAGGGCCGTAGCCTGACGCTTGGCGAAGGCACCAAGGTCATGTTCGTCGGTTTCGTGTTGGAGGCCGAGCACGACGACCTGGAAACGGGCGAGGACGTTAACTGCAACAAGCCCGGCAAGGAGAATAACGACATACACATTTCGCTCGCCGACGCGCCGCCCGGCACCCGGCCCATCACGGACGCCTTACGTTGCCAGGCCATCACGGCCGAGATCAGTCCCCATTACAGGCCGGCCATCTGGGACGGATTCGACGGCGCAAAGTCTCTGAGGGCGCTCAAAAACCGTCCCATCAGAATCACAGGCACGCTGCTCTTCGACGCTGCCCATCGCCCCTGCGAGAACGGAGCACCCCTCGGGAAAAACCCTCTGCGTATCTCGGTCTGGGAGATTCATCCCGTCTACGCGATCGATGTTTGTAAGAACAACACGCTCGCCCGTTGCAGTATTAGTGACAATACGGCGTGGACGCCCTACGAGCAGTTCTCCGCCAACGCCGACCACTAAAGCGCGCGCTGCCAAGTCGGCCTTTGTGACCCGCTCATTTCAGGGTGGCAAAGGCTTTGCTCGCGAGTTGAAAGCCTTTTTTGACAGACCTGTTTGATTCAAACTATAGTCAGGGCGCGGCGGCCCGTTTTGTTCAACTCGCACGTCATGTTATTCAATCACAATCTGATCGCGCAGCTTCAGGAAAGACGCGAGGAATTTATCTCCTTCGACCGTGTGCTGCGTAATGACCTGAGCAGTTGCGCAGCGCAGTTGTCGCAGATCGGTGCGCAGGATGCGGCGGAAATCGCGCATCGCGCTCGCGTCGCGCGCTCTCCCGGCGCTGTGCCTTCCAGGGAGCTCAGCGAAACGGGCTCGCCCGTCCGGGCCTTTGGCCAGCAATGGCATTCACATGAAGAGGCGCGGCGCTGGGCGCTTTCCCTTCTCTTCGACCGCGTCACCGGCGCTGCCGACGGCAGCCAGTATCTGCCGGGGCGCGAGATTACGCTGCCCATCGCCGCCGTGCAGGTCGCCTTCTTCGAGAATCCACATACCCGCGAAGGAAAGTACGTCAAAGAAGCGCGCATCTCCCTCATTACTCCGGAGGAGATTATGCAGGGCGGGACGGACGTTGATTCGCTGGTCTCTTTGCGCCGTTTTATGGAAGAGACAAAAGCGCTACAGGATTTTCTCAAACGCCATCAGGGCTGGCGCGAGCGCGGCGAGAAAGCGCCGGTCGGATTTTTCGACGGGACGCTGCTGATCTCCTACGCGCGACCGCGTAACCGTTTGCAGGACGCCTATGTCTCGACCGTCATCGAGCTGGTCGAGCTCTCGCGCCAGACCGCAGTTCCCCTGGTCGGCTACATTGATTACAGCTACGCGCGCGATCTGGTCAATCTCCTGGAAGCCCTTGGGGAATGGAAAAGCGCTTACGCTGTCTACGACGCGCAGTTGTTGCGCGCGGCTTTCGATGGCGGGCCGCTGCTGCAAGCCTGGGGCGACAGAACCTGCTTTTTTTACTGCGAGCGCGAAGGGCTGGGCGATGATTTTCTGGATGAGAACGGAGACCCGCTGGTCGGGTTCACGTACCTGCAAACGACCGGCGAAGGCATGCCCGCCCGTCTGGATATTCCCTCCTGGGTCTTTGAGGCGGGGCTGCTCGAAGAGGTGATCGATACGGTCAGGGCCGAATGCGTGGTCGGCAATGGCTATCCTTACGCGCTGGAAACGGCGGACGCGGCGGCCGTTATTACCAAGCAGGACCGCGCGCGAATACTTCATGCCTTACAGGAGTTCGCCGAGCGCGAGCATCTGGACTTTCGCATCTCGCGCAAAGCGATGAGCAAGGCGCGCAGACGTTGACTGCTCAATCAATCCCTCGGCACATCTTCAACCAAGCCTTTTAAGAAACTTCAGGACGTGTCGATTGAACTCTTCTGGCCGCTCCATATTTGGCAGGTGCGCTGTTCCCTTGATCGTGACCTTCTCTGCGCCTGAAATCTCTTCGGCGAGCAGGGCGGCGGCCGCCTGAGTTTTCGGCGTATCCAGATCGCCGATGATGACCAGCGTGGGAAGTCGAATCTCATGCAGGCGAGCGGCGGCTGGCGGCTCAAGTTGAAGTTCCCGTCCCAGATCGCTCGGCGTCGTCAAGGCTATGAGGTTCATTTCGCGCACGCGCTCTCGCACCCCCTGGTCGACCTCCGCGGGCGTGCGGGCTGCGCCGTCAACCCAGATTCGCAGCTCAAGCTCGTTGACGCGCTCAAGATCACCAAGCCGCTCGGCCTCTTCCAGTTCCTCCAACACCTCGGACGGCGCACCCTGAAAGGCAAAACCGCCCACGGCTGAGGCGACGAGGACCAGAGCCTTTACCATCTCCGGATGTTCGAGGGCAAGATCGAGCACGGTCTTTCCTCCCTGCGAGCAACCCACCAGCGTTGCTTTTTCAAGCCCCAGGAACTTCAGTAGCAGGTACAGGTCTCTGTGTTGAGAAAAATCGCCCGCGACCATACGCGTCCGGCCAAAGCCGCGCCGGTCATACCGTACTACCATGTAGTGCTGTGCCAGCACTTCGAACTGCTCGTCCCACATTCGCCTGTCGGCGATGCCCGCGTGAACCAGGACGAGCACATCTCCGCGCCCCGCGACCTCGTAATAGACGCTTGCGCCGTCGAGGTCCGCATAACCCGCACGACGCTGCACTATGTTTTCATTCAAAGCGTATCCTCCATCAGCCAAGTCCATTTCAAGGGTCAAGCGGTAGCGCAAATTGCCTCTGTATTGCGCCTCAGTTCTTATACCATATCGTGCAGCATCACCTACATCGTTTACGCAGGAGCCTCCGACATCTTCCGGCGCCCACGCCGTTGCAGGCTCTAAATCGCTAAATACTTTGTGTTACGGCTTTCACCCAGCGCTTTGCCATGAGTGGCACGGCCATTGCTCAAGGCTTATGCGAGCGGGCCGCAGGCGGCAACTTAAGGGAGACGACGGCCGGGCTCAAAAGCGAGGGTGATTTCGATGACGACGATCAAAGCAAACGGCCGGTTAGCGCAACGCTCCTTCAGTTTATTTGTACTCATAGCATTTATCGCGTTGAGCATCGTGCCGGCCTTTTCGCAGACGAGACGCACGTATCGCCGCCGCTCTCCGCGCCTCAGTACCAGAACGTCACGCGCGTCGCAACAGCCCGCTGGGCCCATCTACCGGACGATCAACGCCGGCCAGAAGATTCGCGTGCGGATGAACGAACAGCTCAGCTCGGAGACGGCGCGCGTCGGCGACCGCTTTACGACCACAGTGGTCGATCCGGTCTATGCCGGCGGCGTCGAAGTTATACCGGCGGGCAGCATCATCGGCGGGCGCGTGACGGAAGTAAAACGCGCGGAGCGGCGAAGCAAGGCGGGCATACTCGGAGTAAGCTTTATCTCGCTGCAACTGCCGACTGGATTCTCGCGCGCCATCAACGGCTCGCTCACGGATATGTCAACGGAGACGGTCAGCTACGATAACGAGGGCCAGGTGTCTGGCCGCTCTTCCAGAAATCGCAACATAGTCTTTATCGGCGGAGGCGCAACGACGGGAGCGCTGATCGGCGCTATCGCCGGCGGCGGCAAGGGCGCAGGCATCGGCGCAGGAGTCGGCGCGGCCGCAGGAGTTGCCGGCGCATATTTTTCCAAGGGCAAAGAGGCCGTGGTCAAATCCGGCACGGAGTTCGGAGTGATCCTTAATCAGAGCCTCTCGCTGCCCGCGGCAAACGTGCGAGGCAACTGAAGAGATCGGCGACGAGGTCGCCGGTACGACGGAAGCCCGCCGCGCGAAGGGGAGAGCGCGCGACGGGCTTCCCTCAAAACAAAGATCGAGTTCGGTCGCCCCTGTCATTACGTAAGCAGGCGACCGACCAGAGAGGCCCGTTGCGAAGGGGAGAGCGCGACGGGTCTCTCTTTTAATTTTGGATCGGCGGGCTTTTGGAGTTTGAAAGCTGGATTCCAAATCTCAAGAGACAGTAAGCGTAAATCTAAGAGCTAAAATTGATGACTTCCCTTTTCGTCTGCCCATCCGCTGCTTGATCTCGCTGGCGGCCTAACTCGGGATGGCGATAGACGATGCGGCCGGCGACGATGGTCGCGACGGCCGCGCCGCGCATCGTCCAACCGTCGAAGGGCGTGTTCCGGCTCTTGGATTTCGAGCGCGCGGCATCGAACGTCCATTGCAGCTCCGGGTCCAGAATCGTCACGTCGCCCCAGGCCCCGCGCCGTAACGTGCCGCGATCCGTCAGGTTGAAGATGCGCGCGGGATTAACCGAGCAGAGCTCGACCAGCCGCTCCAGACTGATCGTGCCCTCGTGCACCAGACGGTCAAACGCCAGTCCGACGGCCGTCTCCAGTCCCGTGATGCCGAACGGGGCCTGATCGTATTCGAGCGCCTTTTCGTCCGCATGATGCGGGGCGTGATCGGTCGCAATGGCATCAATCGTTCCATCGCTCAATCCTTCCAGAAGGGCCGCGACGTGATCGCGGCTACGCAGCGGCGGACTCATCTTCGTATTGGTATCGTATCCCTCGACGGCTTCGTCGAAGAGGGCCCAGTGGTGCGGTGCGACCTCGCAGGTGACTTTCAGTCCGCGTTCTTTCGCGCGGCGCACGGCGGCAAGCGCGCCGCGCGTCGAGACGTGCGCGAGATGCACGCGCGCCCCCGTTAGCTCTGCGAGCGTACAATCGCGCGCGGCGTCCATCTCTTCGGCCGCCGCCGGCATGCCTCTGAGGCCAAGCCTCAGAGACCAGCGTCCCTCGTGCATCGCGCCGCCCGCGCAGAGCGTGCGGTCTTCACAATGGTCTACGACGGTGAGGTCAAAGCCGCGCGCATATTCCATCGCGCGCCGCATCATCCCGGCCGAAGGCACCGGCCGCCCGTCGTCAGAGACGGCGACGATGCCAGCCTGCCGCATCTCGCCCATCTCGGAGAGCTCCGCACCGTTCGATCCCTTGGTGATCGAACCGATGGGGAAGACGTTGGCGAGGCCCGCGCGCTCACCCTGCTCGATGATAAATCGTGTCACGGCCGGGCTATCGTTGACGGGGTCAGTGTTGGGCATCGCGCACACGCTTGACCAGCCGCCCGCGACGGCCGCCGCCGCACCCGTCGCGATCGTTTCTTTGTACTCGTGTCCGGGCTCGCGCAGGTGGACGTGCAGGTCTATAAAGCCTGGCGCGACGATCAGTCCGGTCGCGTCCAGGACCTCTGCGCCTTCGGGCACGCCCTCCGATTTATCGAGCAGGCCCCGGACGCGACCGTCTTCGATCAGCAGATTTTTGCCGCTGTTCTGGCCCTGCGAAGGGTCTACCAGATAACCGTTACTGATGAGCAATCTCATGCGCTTCTTTTATCGTCCTCGATTCAAGTTCCTGATCCCCTGGCTGTGCGTGCTCTCTCTTTTTCAGCGTCCATCGGCGGCGACGGCCGGC
>JADMIO011053182.1_pt1 | contig 12856 bp, 13 predicted proteins | sample 8958161 | NCBI WGS metagenome assembly JADMIO01 (sample SAMN16585339, study PRJNA669376) | soil metagenome | isolation source: Crop rotation soil | place: USA: Cullars Rotation, Alabama | collected 2011 | reverse complement strand
CCGCCCGCAGGCGCTGAGCCCGGGCCGCGGCCGTGCGGCCGAACTGCGCCCGGACCGCCGCGCGGCGCCCGGCGGCGACCTGGAACTTGAGCTCGATCTCGGGCATCCCGCGATGCTGGCATGCAGCCCCGGCAAACTTGATGAAACACCGAGCGGCGAGCCCGGCTCCGCTGCCCCTTAAAATCGCGCCCTCGCACTCCGACGCCCGCCATGCCGCTGTTCTGGAAACCCTACAAGTCCGACGTCACGAACTTCATCGAGGAGCTCAAGACGAACAAGCCGACGCTCGAGAGCGAACAGCGCGCAGGCCGCGCGCTCCTCTGGGACAAGCATCTCGATCGCGACGCGCTGGCCGAATACCGCGACGCCCGGGTGCGCCAGCAACCCTACGTCTACCAGACCAAGAATTCCTGACGCCGTCCGCCGGCCGGAGCCGTATTCCGTGAACGACGACGTCGCGCTGCTCGAGATGCCCGAGCCGCCCGCCCCGACGCCTCCGGCGGAGATCGATGGCGTCGCCGTCGCGCGCCTGTACGGCGAGCCGCTGTTCGCGCTGCCGACCGATCTCTACATCCCGCCCGACGCGCTCGAAGTCTTCCTCGAGGCGTTCGAGGGCCCGCTGGACCTGCTGCTCTACCTGATCCGCAAGCAGAACTTCAACATCCTCGACATTCCGATGGCGAGCGTGACGCGGCAATACCTCGCCTACGTCGAGCAGATCCGCAAGACCAACCTCGAGCTCGCCAGCGAATACCTGCTGATGGCGGCGATGCTGATCGAGATCAAGAGCCGCATGCTGCTGCCGCCGAAGAAGACGGCCGAAGGCGTGGAGCCCGAAGACCCGCGCGCCGAACTCGTGCGCCGGCTGATCGAATACGAGCAGATCAAGCTCGCCGCCGCCAAGCTTGATGCGCTGCCGGTGATCGGCCGGGACTTCCTGCGCGCGCAGGTCGTGATCGAACAGTCGCTCGCGCCACGCCTGCCCGATGTCGATGCCGACGAGCTGCGCGCGGCCTGGGCCGACATCCTCAAGCGCGCGACGCTCAACCAGCACCATCACATCACCCGCGAGCAGCTCAGCGTGCGCGAGCACATGAGCATCGTGCTGCGCAGCCTGCAGGGCCGCAAGTTCGCGATGTTCGAGGACCTGTTCGACGTCAGCCGCGGCCCGCAGGTGCTGGTCGTGACCTTCATCGCGATGCTGGAGCTCGCGCGGGAGCGGCTGCTCGAAGTCACGCAGGCCGAGGCCTTCGCCCCGATCTACGTCCGGCTCGCGTACTCGCCGACCTGAGGCGTTTCAGCCGGCCTTGACGCCGAGCTTGAACGCGATCATCGCGCGCAGCTTGTTCGGCACCACGGGCTTGATCAGCAGATGGAAGTCGTTGGCCTGCGCCTCGGCATCGTGGCCCGACATCGTGCTGCCGGTCACGACGATCGCCGGCACGCCGGTGCCGAAGCGCTCGCGCAAGGCGCGGATCGCGTCGACGCCGGTCGAGCCGTTCTCGAGCCGATAGTCGACGATCAGCAGGTCGGGCTTCACGTCGGCCGGATCGACGTCGCGCGCCCAGGCGCGCGCCGCCTCGACGCTCTCGAACGCCGCAATGCGTGCGCCCCAGCCCTGCAGCAGCACCTCAAGGCCGCCGCGCACCGCCGGTTCGTCCTCGACGATGACGATCAGCCGCCCGCCCAGCGTGATGCCGACCGGCCCCTTGCCGGGCACGACGCTGGGCGCGGCGCGCGGGGCGCGGCCGAACGGCAGGTCGAGCGTGAACACGGTGCCGCGGCCCGGCTCCGAGCGCACCGTCAGCGGCGCACCCATCAGATCGGCCAGGCGCTTGACGATCGCCAGCCCGAGGCCGAGGCCCTTACGCTGCTCGGGGTTCACGGTGCCGGTGTTGGGCACCTGATAGAACTCCTCGAAGATGCGCGCGCGCTCTTCCTCGCGGATGCCCAGCCCGGTGTCCCAGATCTGCAGCAGCACGCGCGCGCCACGCCGGCGCGCGCTGACCAGCACGGTGCCGTCGTTGGTGTAGCGGATCGCGTTGGACACGAGGTTGCGCGCGATGCGCTCGACCAGGATCGGATCGGCATACACCGCGTGATGCCCGCCGCGCAGCCGCAGCGCGAGGCCCTTCTCGAACGCGCTCGGCTCGAAGTGCAAGCGCAGCTTGCGCAGGATGTCGCCGAGCTCGAAGTGCTGCGCATGCACCTCGACGCGGCCGCTGTCGATGCGCGTGATGTCGAGCAGCTCGGAGAACAGCCCTTCGAGCGCGTCGACCGACTCGTTGATGCTGTTGACGAGACTCGCGACCTCCGGCTCGTGCACGCGCTGGCGCAGCGCTTCGGCGAACAGGCCCATCGCATGCAGCGGCTGGCGCAGGTCGTGGCTGGCTGCTGTGAAAAACTGCGTCTTCGCGCGGTTCGCGACCTCGGCCTGCTGGCGCGCGGCGTCGGAGACGAGCTTCTCGGCGCGCAACTGGCCCATCAGCATTTCCGACTGGATCTGCAGCCGGCTCAGCTTGTCGAACGCGACGCAGTAGGTGCGGCCGAGCAGGATGGTCATGCCCATCGCGACCAGCATCACGAAGGCGGTCTGCAGGCCGAGCGCGCCTTCGGTCAGCGCGACGCGCGCCAGCATCGGCACGTAGATCAGCCCCACGAACAGCAGGTAGAGCCGGAACTGCGGCGACAGGATCGGGATGCAGGCGACGCAGAACGTATAGACGACCAGGATCAGCGCGATCTGCTGCAGCGCGCTGCCGTATGGATAGAAGCTCCAGCCGGCCCAGCCCCACATCGCCGCGGAGACCAGCGTGCCGGTGAGCCAGATGCGCTGGCGCAGCCGCAGCCGCGCGATCGTGCGCGGCTCGCGCCGGGCGATGCGCACCGCGATCACGACGCGCGGTATCCAGTGCAGCAGGAACGCGAGCCCCCATGCCATGCGCAGCGCGATCGGCGCGACGCTCGCGAACACGAGCTCGATGACGATCGCGCCGATCGCGTGGCCCGCCAGCGAGGTCGTGTTATACGAGAACTGGCCGCGCAGCTTGTCGCGCAGCATCGCGAAGTCGTCGCCCGGCGGCGGCGCCGCGGCCTCGCCCGCGCCGGACGGCGGCAGCGGCGCAGTCAGCGCGTGGTCGGATTGCGCCACGCCGACAAGCCTCCGGAGTTGGCCATCTGGCTCACCGCCAGCACCGCCTGCGTGCGCGAGCTGACGCCCAGCGTGCGCAGCACTGCGGCGACGTGGTCCTTGACGGTCTCCACGGACAGGTTGAGCTCGCGCGCGATCAGCTTGTTCGGATGGCCCTTGAGCAGCAGCGCGAGCACGTCGGTCTGGCGCGGCGTCAGGCCGAGCTTGGCCAGCGGCGGCTGCTGCTGGAAGCCGCTGTCGCGCGCCTGCTCGCCGACCACGCGCAGCACGCTGGGCACCGTGTCGCCTTCGGGCCGGCCGGGCGGCTCCGATCCCATTGTCATCGGCGGCACGTAGATGCCGCCGGACATCACCATGTGCAGCGCCTCGAACAGCGTGTCGTTGGTCGCGCGCTTGGGCACGAAGCCCATCGCGCCGGAGTCGATCGCGCGGATCACGTCGGAGGTTCGGTCGGACGCCGAGACGACGACCACCGGCAGCGCCGGGTACTTCGAACGGAACTCGACCAGCACGTCGAAACCGTCGGCATCGCCCAGGTGCAGGTCGAGCAGCACGAGATCGAAATCGGGGTCGGCCTTGAGCGTCTCGCGCGCGGCCTTCGCGCTTCCCGCGCCGACCACGGTGGTGTCACTGCCCAGACCCTGGATCACGCTTTGCAGCGCCTGCAGGATCAACGGGTGATCGTCGATCAACAGCACCTTCATGGGCGGCCTCCTTGTCCTCTCGTGTCCGCCTGGCGACTGTACCCGCTCGACTCAGGTGTAGCGGCGCGCCAGCGACTCCGCGACGCAGACCGGCTTGGCCGAGCCTTCGCGCTCCATCGAGACCTCGACGGTGAGTTGCGCGCCGCCCTCGAGCGGCTCGTACGCGAGCAGCTTGAAGCGCCCGCGCAGCCGGCTGCCCGACGGCACCGGCGCCGGGAAGCGCACCTTGTTGAGCCCGTAGTTGACGCCCATGCGCGTGTCGCGCACCTCGAAGGCCGACGCGCTCATCTCGGGCAACAGCGACAGCGTCAGGAAGCCGTGCGCGATCGTCGTGCCGAACGGGCCCTGCTTCGCGCGTTCGACGTCGAGGTGGATCCACTGGTGATCGCCGGTCGCATCGGCGAAAAGCTGGATGCGTTCCTGGCTGACGGTGATCCAGTCGCTGACGGCGATTTCCTGGCCGACCAGCGGCTGGAGGTCGGCAAGGCGTTCGAAGCTGCGCATGCGGGAGATTTCCGGTGAATGGGAACGGGATGGGACGAAGCGGCGCTCAGGCGTCGAGCCAGCGCTGCAACGGCTTCCACTGGTCGAGATCGCGCTCGAAGCGCGCCGACGAGACGTCCCACAGCGTCAGGCCGTGGGCCGCGAGATGCACGTAGTTCTGCGTGTCGCGCAGGAAGCCGAGCATCGGCACCTTCACGCTGTCGAGGAAGCCGCGCAGCTGGTCGGTCGCGATGGTGCCCTCGCGCGTGCGCATGCCGACGATGCCGATCTGCACCTTGTCGCTGCGCTTGTGCGCGAGCAACTGGCGCACGAAGTCGTGCGTCGCGTGGATGTCGAAGATGCTCGGCTGCAGCGGGATCAGCACCTTGTCGGCCAGCTTCATCGCCTCGTCCAGGCGCTTGCCGTGCAGGCCGGCCGGCGTGTCGAGCACCACGTGCGTGGTGCCGCGCGGCGGGCGGACCACTTCGTCGTGCGCGACCTCCCAGGTCTCGATGCGCGGCGCCGTGGCCGGGCGCAGCCCGAGCCAGGTGCGCGCCGATTGCTGGCGGTCGAGGTCGCCGAGCATCACGGCGTGGCCGCGGGACGCGAAATAACCCGCGATGTTCGTCGAGAGCGTCGTCTTGCCGACGCCTCCCTTCGGATTGGCCACCACGATCACCGGCATGCAGTTCTCCTCTGTGTCGTCGGACGGGCGTTCCAGAGCGCGCCTATCGGCTTTCGGGTTATGTTAGCGGGGCTTTTCGCCGACCGGCCATTCTGAACGACCCGCACCGCCGCGCCCGCCCATGGAACTGACCGACCCGAACCCGCTCGCCGCCGATGCCGGCGCCGACGCCGACCTGGACGCCGCGCTCGACATCCTCGTGATCAGCGCGCATCCGCAGATGGAGCATTCGCGCATCAACCGCCGGCTCATGCGCCGCGCGGCCAAGCTCGCCGAGCAGACGCGCCATCCGTCCATCATCGTGCGCGACCTGTACGCGCTGTATCCCGACTACCTGATCGACACGGCGCAGGAGCAGGCGCTGCTGTCGCGCGCCCGGCTCGTCGTCTGGCAGCACCCTATCCACTGGTACAGCATGCCGCCGCTGATGAAGCTCTGGCTCGACGAGGTGCTGACCTTCGGCTGGGCCTACGGCCCGGGCGGCAACGCGCTGCGCGGCAAGGATCTCTGGCTGGTCGCGACGACCGGCGGCCCGGAGGACTCGTACCGGCCGGACAGCTACAACCGATATTTCTTCGAAGCCTTCCTGCCGCCGTACGAGCAGACCGCGGCGCTGTGCGGCATGCGCTTCCTGCCGCCGATGATGCTGCACGGCGCGCATCGCGCCGGCGAGCGCGAGGTCGCCGAGCACGAACAGGTCTACGCCGAGCGCATCCGCACCTATCCCGACTGGCCGGAGCTCGACCTCGTGCCCGACTGCATCGCCTGCGAAGTGCCGGACGACGCGCGCCCGCCCGAGCCCGTCGAACTGGGCGCGCCGGCGGCGCCCGCGTCGATGATCTCGCCCCCGGACTTGGCGGTGCGCACCGCAGAACGCGAAAGCGTCTGATGGAGCACACCTCCTGGCTGACCGGCACGCTGGTCTATCTCGCGGCCGCGGTGCTCGCGGTGCCGGTCGCGAAGTACCTCAAGCTCGGCTCCATCATCGGCTACCTGGCCGCGGGCATCCTGATCGGCCCGTACGGCCTGCAGTTCGTCACCGACCCGAAGGACATGCTGCACTTTGCCGAGTTCGGCGTCGTGCTGATGCTGTTCCTGGTCGGCCTCGAACTCGAACCGGGCCGGCTGTGGTCGCTGCGCAAGCCGATCTTCGGCTGGGGCAGCGTGCAGCTGTTCGGTTCGACCGCGCTGATGCTGGCGATCGGCGCGGCGTTCGGCGTCGACTGGCGGATCGCGCTGGTCGGCGCGCTCGGCCTCGCGATGTCGTCCACCGCCATCGGTCTGGGCGCGCTGGCCGAGCGCAACCTGATGGCAACGACCTCGGGCCAGAGCGTCATCAGCGTCGCGCTGCTGCAGGACGTCGCGGCGATCCCGATCCTCGCGCTGCTGCCGCTGCTCGGCACGATGGGCGGCTCGGCGCACGAGGCGGGCAGCGGCTGGCTCTCGGCCGCGAAGGCGATCGGCGTGATCGCGCTGATCGTGTTCGGCGGCCGGCTGCTGCTGCGCCCCGCGCTGCGCTGGATCGCGAGCAGCAAGACGCCGGAGATCTTCACCGCGGCCGCCTTGCTGCTGGTCGTCGCGACGGCCGCGCTGATGCAGGCGGTCGGGCTGTCAATGGCGCTTGGCGCGTTCCTGGCCGGCGTGCTGCTGGCCGAAAGCGAATACCGGCGCGAACTCGAGACCGACATCGAGCCCTTCAAGGGCCTGCTGCTCGGCCTCTTCTTCATCGCGGTCGGCATGAGCATCGATTTCGCGGTGGTGCTCGCGCGGCCGCTGCTGATCGCGACGATCGTGGTCGGCTTCCTGCTGCTCAAGTCGCTCGTGCTGTGGGGCATGGCGCGCGCGATGGACATCCCGAGGGCCGAACGGCCGGTCTTCACGATCCTGCTCGCGCAGGGCGGCGAGTTCGGCTTCGTCGTGTACCAGACCGCGTTCGGCGCCGGCGCGATCGACGCGCCCACGTCCTCGCTGCTGATCGCCGCGATCGCGATCTCGATGCTGGTCACGCCGCTGCTGCTCGTCGTCGCCGATAAATGGTGGATCCCGATGCTGGCCGGCCAGTCGCGCAAGGTGCTCGACGAGATCAGCGAGCCGCAGTCGGAGCCTGTGATCATCGCGGGCTTCGGCCGCTACGGGCAGGTCGTCGGCCGCATGCTGTACGCGAACGGCGTCCGCCCGACGATCCTTGACGTCGACGCCGAGCAGATCGAGGCGATGCGCCGCTTCGGCTGGCGCGTGTTCTACGGCGACGCGACGCGCCTGGACCTGCTGCGCACCGCCGGCGCCGACAAGGCCAGCGTGCTCGTGCTGGCGATCGACGACGTCGAGTCCAGCGTCGAGGCGGCGCGGATGATCCGCGAGAACTTCCCGCAGCTCACGATCGTCGCCCGCGCCCGCAACGTCCAGCACTACTACGAGCTGTACGACGCCGGCGTGCGGCTGATCGAGCGCGAGACGCTCGACTCCGCGCTGATGAGCGCGCGCAGCGTGCTGGAGAACCTCGGCTGGCAGCCGCATCAGGCACGCAACCTCGCGCTGCGCTTTCGCCGGCACAACGTCGACCAGCTCGCGCAGCTTGCGCCGCATCGCAAGGACGAGGACAAGCTGATTGCCGCGGCCAAGCAGGGCCGCCAGCAGCTCGAAGAACTGTTCGCCCAGGAGCGCGAGGAAGCGGCGCGGCGGCGCTCGCGGGTCGAGTGGGACCGCGACGCCGGCGCGGACGACGCGCTCGGCGCCCCGGCCGACGGGACCGGCGACGCCGCGATCGCCCACGCCGATCCGGCCGCCGCCCGACCGGCGTAGCACCGGTAGCCGGCGGCCGGTGCGCGCGATTGCGGATCCGGGAGGCCCCGCTGCTGCAAATGCAATTGCGTTTGCATTAAGATCGCCGCCCGATGGAACGCAACACCCGCCAGCGCCAGGCCGTGCTCGACGCGCTCTCAGACGCGGCGCGGGCGTTGTCGCCGGGCGAGATCCTCGACCTGGCGCAACGCTCGGTTCCGACCCTGAACCTCTCGACGATCTACCGCCTGCTGAACGCGCTCCAGGACGAGGCGCGCATCCTGAAGGTGCTGCTGCCCGGCCAGACCGCGGCGCGCTTCGAGGCCGCCTGCGGCGACGGCGCCCACGACGCGGGCCACCATCACCACCACTTCCATTGCAGCGGCTGCGACCGCGTCTATCCGCTGCACGCCTGCCCGGGCTCGATGCAGGACCTTGCGCCGGCCGGCTTCGCGGTCGACACGCACGAGATCACGCTGCGCGGTCTGTGCGCCGATTGCCGCGGTGCGAAGCCTGCGCCGGCACGTCGAGCCGCAGGCCAGCGCACCCACACGGATGCGCACCCGCATCCGCATCCCCATTCGCAGCCTCCCACGCGCGCCCAGGAAGCGGCGCCGCGCCGCGCCCCCGCGCCGCGCAAGGGGCGCGCCGCATGAGTCTGGTCGACGCGCTCGCCGGCGGCTGGCAGGGTCTGGCCGATCTTCCTGCAGGCGGCTTCGCGCTGTTCCTGCTGCTCGGCCTGCGTCATGGCGTCGAGCCCGACCACATTGCCGCGATCGACGGCATGACGCTGCGCGCGGTCGACCGCCACGAGCGCCACGCCGCCTGGACCGGCACGCTGTTCGCGCTCGGCCACGGCGGCGCGGTCGCGGTGCTTGCGATCGCGGTGAGCTGGCTGGCCGCATCGTTCACGCTGCCCGGCGCGCTGGTGACGGTGTTCGACTGGCTGCCCATCGTGCTGCTCGCGCTGCTCGGCATCTGGAACCTGCGAGCGCTGCTCGCGCCCGGGCCGTATCGCCCCGACTCGCTGCGCATGCGCCTGATGCCGGCGCGGCTGCGCGAGCGCAGCGACGTCTGGGCGACCGTCGCGATCGGCGTGCTGTTCGCGTTCGTCGTCGACACGCTCGCGCATGTCTCGGCCTGGAGCGTGTTCGCGACGCACCGCGGCGGCTGGAGCGCCGGCGTGCTGGCCGGCGGCCTGTTCTCGCTCGGCATGCTGGCCACCAGCACCGCCGATTCGCAGCTCCTGGTGCGCCTGCTGCGCAGCGACAGCGCGCCGGCCGCGCAGGCGCGCTATCGGCGCGCGGTCGGCTGGTTCGTCGTCGTGCTGTCGTTCGGCGCGGCGCTGTACGGCACCGGCGAGAAGTTCGGCTGGTTCGACGCGCTCGACGAGACCGCAGCGACCTGGATCGGCCTCGGGAGCATCGCGTTCCTCGTCGTCGCTTACGCCTGGTGGCGGCGCCGCGGCCCGCGCCGCCGCGCAGCGCCGGTCACCGGCCACTCGGCACGCTGAACGGCGCGCGGCGGGCCGCTCAGCGCAGACCGTCCCACAGCAGCTTCGCGCCGGCCAGCCCCATGCCGAGGTACACGAGCCGGTAGAACAGCGCCGGCCGGATCTTGGGCACGAGCTTGATGCCGATCCACACGCCGATCGGCGCGATCGGCATCAGCACGAGCGACGTCGTCAGGTTGCGCACGTCGATCAGCCCGAGGTAGGCATACGGCACCCACTTCGAGAGATTCACGATCGCGAAGAACGTCGCCATCGTCGCGGTGTACGTCATCGGGGCGAGTCGCAGCGGCAGCACGTACGCGCTGACCGGCGGCGAGCCGGCATGCGCGACGAAGCTCGTGAAGCCCGACGCGATGCCGAGCCCGAAACCGAGCCAGCGCGGCGGCGGCGGCGCATCCACGCGCGGCGGGAACAACAGCCGCTGCGCGAGGAACAGCAGCGTGAGCGCGCCCACCACGCCCGCCACCGCGCGCGGAGACAACAGGCCGAACGACAGCGTGCCCAGCACGGTGCCGAGCAGCCCCGCCGGAACCAGCAGGCGGATCAGGGCGGCGTCGCGCTTCAGGAACAGTGCCTTCAGCCCGAACGCGTCCATCACGAGCAGCAGCGGCAGCATGATCGCCGCCGCCTGCGGCACCGGGATGGACAACGCGAGCAGCGGCGTCGCGAACGCGCCGAAGCCGGCGCCGAAGCCGCTCTTGGCCAAGCCCATGAGCAGCACCGCCGGCACCGCGACGGCGTAGAACCACGGGTCGGTGATCATGCCGCACGCTCCCGGCGCGCGGCCGCGCGACGCACGCTCAGGCGATGCGGCAGGCTTCCTCGAAGCTCAGACGCGGGCTGCGGCCGAACAGCTTGCTCGGGTCGCCCTTGCCGAGGTTCACCAGGAAGTTCGACTTGACCGGCGTGCCGGCGAAGAAGGCCTCGTCGAGCTTCTTCGCGTCGAAGCCGCTCATGCCGCCGACATCGAGCCCGAGCGCGCGCGCCGCGATGATGAAGTAGCCGCCCTGGATGCTCGAATTGCGGAACGCGGTCGCGTCGATCATCGGCTGGTTGCCGACGAACCACGAGCGCGCATCGGCATGCGGGAACAGCTTGGGCAGCTTCTCGTAGAACTCCATGTCGCTCGCGATGATCGCGGTCACCGGCGCCGCCTTGGTCTTCTCGTAGTTGCCCGGCGAGACGGTGGCCAGCAGCTTTTCCTTGGCCTCCGGCGACTGCACGAACACGATGCGCGCCGGGCTCGAGTTGGCCGAGGTCGGGCCCCACTTCATCATCTCGTAGAGCTGACGCAGCGTGGATTCGGGGATCGGTTCGCTCGAGAAGCCGTTGTGGGTGCGGGCGTTGTCGAACAGTTGCTCGGTGGTGATGTTCATCGCGTGGGCGGCCTGGGCGGCGGCGGGTTGGGGAAGACAAGGTTCCCATTGTTGGAAGGTGCGCCCGGCTGCGGTGTGGATCAATTCGTCGACCGCGTTCGGCAAATTTGAAGGGTGCCAGAATCGCCGCCCATGTTCGCACCTTCCCAGGCCGACGTCCGGCGCTTCTTCTGCGAGGCGGCGCGCAAGCGCGGCGCGCGCCTGCCGCTGACGCCCATCGAGACGCTGGCAGCCGACTGGATCGCCGAGCATCCCGAATACGACGCCGCGCTGGCCGATGTCGATGCCGCGCTGGCGGCCGTCTACGACGTGGAGGACGGCCGGACGAACCCGTTCCTGCACCTGTCGATGCACCTGTCGATCACCGAGCAGATCGCCATCGACCAGCCGCGCGGCATCAAGCAGGCGTACGAGCTGCTGGCCGCGCGCCGCGGCTCGGCGCACGACGCGCAGCATGAGGTGATGGAATGCCTGGGCGAGATGATCTGGGCATCGCAGCGCAGCGGATTGCCGCCTGACGGCGAGCAATACCTGGAGTGCGTGCGGCGACGCGCGACGCGCTGAATTCGCGGCGCCGTGCGGCGCGTTGAAGTGCGTCGCGGTGGTTGGAGCGCGTTGAATGGCCGGCGCCGGCTCGCGCCGAGCGGCCTAAAACGTCAGGCGCCCTGCACCGACAGTCCGCTTTGCCGCGAGGCCTGTCGCGTCTCGCCGAACAGCGAATCGCGGAATTCCGCGAGCTCCGACTTGTCACCCAGCGCCCACATCAACAGCGCGCGCGCCGTCATTGGCTTGGCGAACAGGTAGCCCTGCAGTTCGTCGCAGCCGAGCTCGACCAGCGCCTGCTGCTGGCGCGGCGTCTCGACGCCCTCGGCGACGACCTTCAGCCCGAGCGCATGCGCGAGCTTGACGACGGCGTCGACCACCGCGCGCGCGTCGGCACTGCGGTCGACGTCGGCGACGAAGCTCTGGTCGATCTTCAGCTCCTCGGCCGGCAGCTGACGCAGGTAGCTCAGGCTCGAGTAACCGGTGCCGAAGTCGTCGATCGACAGGTGCGCGCCCAGCACGCCGAGCTTGCGGAAGGTCTCCTGCGTCGCGCGGGTGTCTTCCATCGCGGCGGACTCGGTGATCTCGCAGGTCAGCAGGGACGGGTGGATGCGGTAGCGGCGCAGCGCATCGGCGATGCGGTCGGCGATGTCTTCCTGGCGCATCTGGTGCGCCGACAGGTTGATCGCGACGCGCATGCGCAGTCCGCTCTCGCGCCATGCGCGGGCCTGCTTGCAGGCCGCCTCGATGACCCAGTTGCCGAGCGGCCCGATCAGACCCGAACGCTCGGCCAGCGGTATGAAGGTGCCCGGCATCACCATGCCGCGCTGCGGATGGTTCCAGCGGATCAGCGCCTCGGCCGCGGTCACCTTGCCGCTGCGCGCATCGATCTTCGGCTGGAAGAACAGCTCCAGTTCGTCGCCGGCCAGCGCCTGCCGCAGGTCGCGCAGCATGTCGAAGTTCTGCTGCACGTCCATGTCCATCTCGGGCGAGAAGAAGCAGTGACGCGAGCCGCCGGCGCGCTTGGCGGAATACATGGCCGCGTCGGCGCGCGCGATCAGCTTGTTGGCCGGACAGCCGTCCGGGAACATTGCGATGCCGATCGAGCACGAGATGATCACCTCGCGTTCGTCGATGCGGTACGGCTTGCTCAGCGATTCGATCACGCGCCTGGCGAGCAGCGCCGCGCCGTCCTGGCTCGGGCCGTTCGCGATCAGCAGCACGAACTCGTCGCCGCCGACGCGCGCCGCGAAGTCGTTGCCGCGCGCCAGCACCTTGAGCCGCCGGCCGACCTGTTCGAGCACGCGGTCGCCGCTGCTGTGGCCGAACGTGTCGTTGACCGGCTTGAAGCCGTCGAGGTCGACGAACAGCACCGCCAGACCCGGGCCGCGCTTGCCCGTGCGCTTGGCCGCGGTGTGCAGCCGGCGTTCGAATTCGAGCCGGGTCGCCAGGCCGGTCAGCGCATCCTCGGCCGGCTCGCGCGTCGCGCGCACGGGCACGACCTCGCGCGGCGTGCCCTGGCGCAGCGCGGCGAGCAGGGTCGCGGCGGCGGCCAGCAGCACGGCCGTGGTCGGCAGCAGCATCCACAGGCTCGCGGAATCGCGCGGCGAACTGGACGTC
>JADMIO010482496.1_pt1 | contig 12856 bp, 11 predicted proteins | sample 8958161 | NCBI WGS metagenome assembly JADMIO01 (sample SAMN16585339, study PRJNA669376) | soil metagenome | isolation source: Crop rotation soil | place: USA: Cullars Rotation, Alabama | collected 2011 | reverse complement strand
CCACCAATAACCCGCTGCACAGCCATAAACTCTCGATGATCGGATTCTGGTCGCTGGCATTCATCTACGTCTGGACCGGCGCCCATCACATGCTCCACGGGCCGATTTCACAGTGGCTGCAGACTATCTCGATCTTCTTCTCGGTGATGCTGCTGATCCCCGTCTGGACCGTGGTCTACAACTTCTTCGCCACCATGAAGGGCCAGTGGCACCAGACTCGCGACAATGCGCCGCTGAAGTTTCTCATGTCCGGCGTCGTGTTTTACCTTTTGACCTGTTTCCAGGGACCGATGCACAGCCTCCGCACCGTCAACGCCATCGTCTCCAAGACCGACTGGATCCCCGGACATGCACACATGGCCGTGCTCGGAGCATTCTCATTCTTTGCCATCGCCGGGACGCTGCACGTCGTTCCGCGGATGTTCCGGACCAAGCTCTACTCGGATGCCTTGGCCAACTGGAGCTACTGGTTCCTGATGATCGGTGGACTCGGATTCTTCGTCACTCTGTGGCTCGGCGGATTCTGGCAAGGCTGGCAGTGGAACAACCCCGCCATTCCGTTCATCGATACGGTCGTCGCGCTGCAGCCCGTCTGGCTGGTGCGGTTCTTCTCGGGCATCCTGATGTTCATCGGAATTACGTTGTTCCTCTACAACGTGATGTCGACGGTGGTGAACTCGGGGGAAAAAGCTTTGGTCGCGAAGGTCTAAGGAGACAATCATGCTTGGAAAGACAGATACCAACGCCACCTATTTCATCGTTGCAGCCTTGGCGCTCTTTTTCACCGGCGGTCTGCTGACGACCGTCGCGCCGCCGCTGATCGACAAATCGTGGAGCAAGCCGTTTGAGAATCACGATCCGGCGAAGGGGCCGACCGGCAAGCTCAACCCTTACACTCCCCAACAGCTCAAAGGCCGCGCAGTTTATGTCCGCGAAGGTTGCTGGTACTGCCACACGCAACAGACGCGCACTCTCCTCTCAGACGTGAAGCGGTCCGGTTGGCGGGGAGTGGATTCACCTGTTTCGACTCCCGACGAATTCGTCTATGACGAACCGCATATGTTCGGCACCAAAAGGACGGGTCCGGATCTTTCGCGCGTCGGCGGCAAGTACGACACCCAGTGGCATCGGACGCACTTCCGCAATCCGCGCGACCTGGTAGCCGGCTCCATCATGCCGCCATTTCCCTGGATCGTAGCGAACGAACAGGAGTTCCTGGCGCTGGTCTCCTACATCCAGACGCTAGGCCGCGCCAAGAACTGGCGACCCGATAACGATTACGAGAGGTAACGCATGGACTGCACCAACCCCAGCATCACTAAGAGAACCAGTCCGGGTCTGTCTCGCGTCGGCGGCACGTGTGACACGCAGTGGCATCGCACGCACTTCCGCGATCCTCTTGCCCGGATCGCCGGCTCCATCATGCCCCAGAACACCATAGACTGCGCCTACCCCAGCATCACCAAGAGAACCAATCTGGATCTGTCTCGCCTTGGCGGCAAGTACGACACACAGTGGCATCGCACTCACTTCCGCAATCTGAATGATCTGGTTACCGGATCGATTATGCCCCCCTTTCCCTACGAGAAGTGACGCCCATGGACTATACCTACCCCAGCATCTTTCTGGCATACCTGATGTTTTTCATTCTTTTTGGCGGAACTCTGTACTTCCTGGTCCGATCGCGCAAAGACGGCTATTGGGGCCGGTCCAGCGAAGATCCCAAGTACCGCATGCTGCAGGACGACGACATTACGGAGCGACACCATGGCTGAAAAAACGATAGCGAAGACCGGGACAGCGGACTCTGACCTTCACGAGATTGCCGGCGGCTGGATTCTCGAGCGCAAAGGAACTGAAGTCCCCACATTTCTCAAAGCCACCTACATTGTGGTGGCCCTCGCCTGCATCGCCTATAGCATCCTCTGGGTGAATGGAGATGTTGGCGACAGTGAACGCGGCCGGCTGGTTCAGCAGTTCAACTCCGCCACGCAGTTCTCGTCGGGCTTCATGTGGTTTGTGACGATCCTCGTGGTGATCTTTGCCATCATCCTGTTCAGGTTTGCGTTTACCAGGCACAAGGATTAGCCAACGATGACGCAGCCCTTGTACCAGATTCAGCCTCCCGACGCGACCGACTATTGGATTCGTATGGTCAAGTGCCAGGACGCGTGTCCTGTCCACACCGACGCATGCGGCTACGTAACCGCCATCGCCGAAGGCCGCTATCAGGATGCCTACCGGATTGCCCGTGCCACCAATCCGTTCGCGTCGATCTGTGGACGCGTCTGTGGCGCCCCGTGCGAAATGAATTGCCGTCGCGGCTCGGTGGATGCTCCGGTTTCCATCCGCGCTCTCAAAGGCTTTGTGACTGCGCAATTTGGTCCCGAAGCCGGGGACTTCAAGTTCTATCACGAGTTCGCGAACCAGAAGATGCTTCCTCCGGAACCCGCGGGCGTTGCGGGCGGCTATGAGAAGGTCGCAATCATCGGGGCCGGCGTGTCAGGAATGACCGCGGCGCACGACCTCGCACGCACGGGCTACCAGGTGACGGTTTTTGAGGCGCACGCGGAACCCGGCGGAATGTTGACGGCGGGCGTACCGGTATTTCGCCTCCCGCGCGACCTCGTCCGAAGAGAAATCGAAGCCATTTTGTCGCTCGGCGTCCAGGTCCGATACAACATGAAGTTAGGCCGCGACTTCACGCTGGCCACTCTGCGTCGCGATGGTTTCAAGGCAATCTTCCTGGGAATGGGTCTGCCCAGAGGGCGCAAACTCCCCTTGCCGGGCGCCGATGCGCCGAACGTCTACGACGGTCTCGACTTCCTCCGCAGCTTCAACGAAGGCAAACCCATGCCTTTGGGTAAGAAGATCGTGGTGATCGGCGGCGGCAACGTGGCCTATGACGTCGCCCGCTCGGCGGTGCGTCCTTTCGATGCGCTGGCGAGCCGCGAGGATGTGGATGCCGAGTTGGAGCGTGGTGAGCACACCGCGTACGACATCGGGCGCTCCATTCTGCGGATGAGCAGTGACAAGCAGGTTCACGTGGTCTGCCTCGAGAAGCGCCACGAGATGCCCGCCGATAAGCGCGAGATCGACGAGGGCGAAGAAGAAGGCATCTACCTCCACGATGGGCGCGGACCCAAAGAGATCCTCGTCTGCAATGGCAAGGGCTACGCGCTGCGAACCGTCAAATGCACTTCGGTCTTCGACGCGGACGGCAAGTTCAGCCCCAAGCTGGACGAAGCTGAGGTCCTGGACATCGAGGCCGATACGGTTCTGTTTGCTATTGGGCAGACCTCCGATCTTTCCTTTCTTTCTCCGGAGGATGGGGTGGAATCCGTTCGAGGGTTGATCAAAGTCAATCCCGAAACCTATCAAACGACTGCACCCGACGTTTTTGCCTGTGGCGACATCGCGCATGGGCCCCGTTTGTTTATCCACGCTGTAGCCTCGGCACAGGTGGCAGCGCGGTCCATGCACGATTATTTACGCGGCTTTCGGACCGACATCCAACTGCGCAAGGAATGGCATCCGGCTGCCTACACCATGGTGGAGGGCTGGAGCGAGATTCCCCGCCAGGAGCCCCCGGTACTGGAAACCAAGGTCCGGGCGACGTCGGTCGAGCAGGTGGAGTTGCTGTTTGGTGAAGAGCAGGCGCGCGAGCAGGCGTCACGCTGTCTTCGCTGCAACGTGAATACGGTGTTCGACACGTCGACGTGCATCGCCTGCAATGGTTGCGTGGATGTGTGCCCGCAAGGCATTATCCGGCTGATCGGACTCAGCACGCTGATTAACGACACCGAGTGGCTGAATGCTGCCGCAGCCGATCTGGAAGTGCCCGCGGACTATCTGAAGTCGTTACCTCCGGCAACCCTGGATGAATTGGGCGGTGTGATGACGAAGGACGAATCGACGTGCATCCGCTGTGCCATGTGCGCCTCCCGTTGTCCGACGCACGCCATCACCATGCAGCGCTTCGAATTCCAGCGTGAGTGCGTCAGCATTCCGGTACGCAACGCGAAACTGAACTACCGCGAGGATGTGCTTCGAGTGCACGCGTAGCATGAACTGGGCACACCAATATTCTCAGTGGGGCAGACCCCCTGGTCTGCGCGGGACGCCTCCGTCACGCCGGCACCGCTCGTGGACCGCAGGTCCAACTTGCCAGTCCATACCTGCCCAGTCGACAACGCAGGCGCAACGGCGGGAGGAAGTTCACCAACGGGCGCTGCGAGGAAGTGCTGCGGAGTGCACGCTTAGCATGAACTGGACCGACTTACCAGTGGTGTTCGGCTTGAGCCTGGTCGCCAGTCTGCATTGTGCGCAAATGTGCGGACCCATCGTTGTGTCGTTCGGTCTGATGGGTGCGGGGCGGGGAAGTTGCCTCGCCTACAATGCCGGCCGTATCCTGACATACTCCGCGTTGGGCGCGGTCGCCGGTCTGTTTGGTCAAGGTGTGGGATCGCTGGGACGTTTCGCGGGAATCGAGGAGGCCTCGGCTCTGGCGTGCGGAATCCTCATGGTGATCGGCGGGCTGGTCATGTTTGGTGCGCTCCCGCGACCGGACCTCGTGCAGATTGCTCCCATCCGCCGGGCAGGGAAGTTGCTTGCACGGCCAGGCTTGGCGGCTAGATTCGGACTCGGGACCCTGTTGGGATTCCTGCCCTGCGGTTTGATCTATGCCGCCTTGCTGAAATCGATGTCGGCGGGTTCGGCACTGGCCGGTGCTGCAAACATGTTGGTTTTCGGTGTGGGGACAGCGGTCCCGCTGTTTGCGTTGGGCGCCTTCTCAACCACGTTCTTACGCTGGTTCGGAAAACACAGCGCCCCGTTGGCCGCCGCGGGTGTGACCCTGATGGGACTGGCACTGATCTGGAGAGGGGTGAAACCGATATGCCTGATGCATCTCCAATAGGCAGACCTAAAGCCGTACGGCCGCAGCCGATCCAGCCGCCCAAGGGTTATCATGCAGGCCGCAAGCGGATGCACCTGATCTGCTTCCTGATCTTCTGCGTGTTGCCGTTCTTCGACGTAGTTCGCTTCGACATCCCCAGGCAGCGTTTCTATTTCGCCGGACAGGAGCTGTGGATCAGCGAATTCGGGATCATCTTCCTCACCATGATGTTCCTGCTGTTCTGCATCGTCGCAGTCTCCATGATCTTCGGGCGGATGTATTGCAGCTATGCCTGTCCGCAGATGATCTTCAGCGAGGTATCCCTGACCTTGCAGAACTGGATCGAACGGCGGATTAAGAAGCGATTTATCAGCTGGCCGCCGGCCCGAAGAGAGTGGTTGTCGCGTGCCGGTTTCTACTCGACCGTCGGAGTTGGATCGATTTTCCTCAGCTTCGTCTTCACGGCGTATTTCGTCGAGCCCTATGACCTTTTCAAGCGCCTGATGTCGCTCGATATCATCACCGCGGGAGGCATTGCCGGCGCCGTGACTACGATCATCACGTTCGTCGATTTCGCGTTTCTTCGCCAGCGCTTTTGCACGTCGGTCTGCCCATACGGTTATTTGCAGGGCATGCTCGGCGACAGGAATACGCTGCTGGTGCACTACCGGGATGCCAATCAGCAATGCATCGAGTGTAAGAAATGTATCCGGGTCTGCCATATGGGAATCGACATCCGCACGTCCCCTTTCCAGATCGAGTGCATCCATTGTGGCGAGTGCATCGACGCCTGCAACGACGTTCTGGCTCGCTTGGGAAAACCGGGATTGATCCATCTTGCGTGGGGTGAAAAGGGAGAACCGGTAGGGGTCCGGGAGCCATGGTACCGAAGGCTCGGGATTCGGGACGCCAAACGCGCGATTGTCCTGGCAGTCATTTTCTGTTACGGTGCGGGTCTGGCTGTGGCGCTTACTGTGCGGAAGCCGGTATTCGTGAGGGTCGCAGCGGACCGCAGCGTGCTTTTCACCAAAGATGCGACCGGCGCCACCCTCAACAGATTTCGAATCATCGTCGGCAACCGCACTCACAAGAATGCCAGCGTCCAACTCGCTCTTGATGGCCTCGACCAGGCACACATCTCTGGCTCCGGGAGAATAGCGGTAAATCCCGGGCAAACGTCCGAACAGTTGATTGACGTGTCAGTTCCGGCAGGACGTCAAACCCCTGAGTATGTTACTCACTTCAGAATTCGTGCGGTAACGGAGCCCGGCGGCGACGTGTATTCTCTGGACACGACGTTCATCATGCCCCGACGCGAGACGGGAAAGCCCGAGACAGGAAAATAAGACCTATGAAAATGACGTGGTTTCTCGGCGGTGTCTTCACTCTCTTCTGCATGATTCTGTTGGTCTGCTGGGGAATCTCCCGCCAGGCGAACCCGGTTTTTCTGGATCAGAACGGTCATCCCACAAACGTAGCGGCATCTACGAAATAATTGGATATAGTGGCGCGACCCCGAGGCAAGCTGGAAATCCCCTGTTCGCTCTGCGGACTGAGTTGCAAAACGAACCCAATCGAGCGGACCAACAATGGCGAGACGCTCGTGTTCTGCTGCACCGGCTGCATGAATGTTCACGTGATCCTGTATGAGAGCGGCGTCCTCCAGCCGGGAATGGATCCGCGTGAAACGGAACTGTTCAAGAAGAGCGCGGCTTTAGGCCTCGTTTCGACGCCAGACGATTCGTCACGTCCAGCCAGGGACCTTCCGGAGGGCGGCGAGGTACGTGAGAGAATGCTGCGCATCTCCGGGATGTGGTGCGGATCCTGCGCATGGTTGATCCAACACACCCTGGAGCAGGAACGGGGAGTCCTTTCCGCCGAGGTCTACTTCGCGTCCGACCTGGTAAAGATCCAGTACGACCCACGGTACACGCCGCCCGGCCATCTTGAGGATCGGATCACCTCGCTGGGATATAAGGTGTCCGAATTCGAAGAGAACAGTAAGGCATCCCAGGCCGAGCGCAAGGACCTTCTTCTACGCCTCGGTGTAGCGTCATTTCTCTGGGTAAACGTGATGCTGTTGAACTTTGCAGTTTATGCCGGTCACCTCGGTGGAGTTCCGGCCAACCTGCGTCCGTACCTACCCTTCGTGGTAATGGCTCTGGCGGCTCCGGTGGTGTTCTATTCGGCGAAGCCGGTTTTCCGGCTGGCCTGGCGCGGCCTCGTGAACCGCGTCATCCGGATGGAAGCTTTACTGGCTCTGGGCATCGTCGCCGCATTCGGATACAGCACCTTCCAGTCATTTCGCGGATCGAGCCATATCTACTTCGACCTGGCTTGTGCCATCACGGCGTTGACCCTGATTGGCAGGTGGATCGAGCGGAGCGCTAAGGAAAAGACCGCCAGTGCGATCGCCGGTCTTTACGAAATCATGCCGCGAAAGGCGCGTTTGCTCGACTCCGACAAACACGAGCGCTTTGTGAGTATCGATGGGTTGAAGGCCGGCGATGTCTTTGTTGTCAAAGCCGGTGAGCGCATCGCCGCGGATGGAGTCGTGGTGGAAGGCGAGTCGCACGCCGATGAGTCGCTGTTGACGGGCGAGTCCGCTCCGGTTTCCAAGAGAACGGGCGATAGCGTCACGGGGGGCAGTGTCAATCAGGGCGGCGTACTGCAGATACGCGCTACTCGAGTTGGTGGAAGCAGCACGCTCGCACAGATCCTTCGTGCGGTTGAAAACGCCTTGGGAAAACGGTCGGAGATTGAGCGCAACGCGGATAAGGCTGCGCGAATTGCAGTGCCGGTGGTGATCGTGTTTGCCGCATTACTTGCGGTGTTCACAGGCGACGTCCTGCGCGCCGTGACCGTCCTGGTGATCGCCTGCCCGTGCGCTCTCGGAATCGCCACTCCCCTGGCTCTGACGGCTGCGGTCGGTTATGCTTCCAGCCGTGGAATTCTGATCAGCGATGCGCGGGTGCTGGAGACCATTCGAAAGCTGGACGCGGTTGTGCTTGACAAGACGGGAACCATTACGCAAGGCCGGTTTGAGCTCCTGGAAGCTCCGGAGGACGATCTTGCGATGATCGCCGCCGTGGAGCAGTTTTCTGAACATCCGCTGGGCCGGGCCATAATGGCGCGGTTCAGGGAGACCGGGCAGAGTCCCCTGCGGGCAACGAAGATTGAAATTCATCAAGGTTTGGGAATCAGCGGCTTGATTGGTGTCGGCCGGCTCTTTATCGGAGGCCGGAAGCTGTTCGAAGTCGCTGATGTACAACCTCAGGATGACGACGGCGATGGACGGACTGTCGTCTACTACGGCTGGGATAAGGTCGTCGCGGGTCGATTGGTCTTCGGCGACCGCATCCGGCCGGAAGCGCGCGGGTTGGTGGACAGCCTGCGCACGGGGAACATTCGGACGATCGTGGTTTCCGGGGACTCCACGATTCCTACCGGTTGGGCCTGCCGCCAGGTGGGCGCGACCGAATTCTATGCGGAAGTTCTGCCGGAAGGCAAAACCTGGCTGGTCGAAAGACTGCAGAAGGAAGGCCTGACCGTAGCGATGATCGGCGACGGAATTAACGACGCCCCTGCACTCGCGCAGTCGAATCTTGGCATAGCGATGGGCGGAGGCACGGATCTGGCAATGAAAGCCGCGGCGATAGTGCTGATGAAGAGCGATCTGGGGCGGGTGACCGAAATGCTCTCGCTTTCCAGGCGTACGTTGCGGGTAATCCGGCAGAACCTGTTCTGGTCCTTCGGGTATAACACCATCGGACTGGTGGTCGCCGCATTCGGTTTTCTAAACCCGATTCTGGCCAGCGGCGCGATGGTAATTTCGAGTGTCTGCGTGATTCTTAACGCGCTTCGACTGGGCCGGCAACCTGACCACGCTATCCTTTAGTTTCCTATGTATCTGAAGATCCTCGGGCATCCCGTGTTCGTCAACCTGAATTTCCACATGCCAATGATTGTGGACCTGTCGCATCCCGTGGTCATGTTGACCGGCGAGAATGGTTCCGGCAAGTCCACGCTGCTGCACTCGATTTACTATGCGCTGCGTGGTGAGAAGGTAGAGAACTATTTTTATAAGCTGGATGCCGGCAAAGTGAAAGTGGGCAACGTATTTCTGTTCGATGCCGAACAACATAATCCGCGAATGCAGATGGAGCTGTTCAAGGATCAGCCCGAGATGCAGGAATTCCTGCGCATGGCGAGCCACGGGCAGGTGATGCTTTCGATGTTTAACCAGACCTTCCCCTCGTTTCCCGATGGGACGATTCTGCTTCTCGATGAGCCGGAGATGGCGCTGTCGGTGTCCAATCAACGACGAATTCTTAAGATGCTGCTGGAACTCGCCGACAGGAAGAACTTCCGGATCATTTGTGCCACGCATTCACCAGTGTTGATCGATGCCCGGGAAACTTACGTTATCGATCTGGACAGACACATCAACCGCAACGTCGTAGACTCTACGCAGGGGATTGAAGGTCAGAGCACGATTCAGTAGCGCTGCTTCGGTGTAAACCGAAAGTGCATTACCATCTCGCTGTTGACTGGATTGTCCGCGAGGCGCGCCGGCTCGAACGTCCACTTGAGCGCCGCATTTGCCGCGATATCCGCAATTTCAGGTTCAGCATGGTCTGACAGGAGTTCAGCCTTGGTTACCTGGCCGGTCTTGTCGATCCAAACCTTCACGTCAACCGGTGACGGATATCCGGCCTCCGTCGAGACGTCCTCGGGCATCCTTGGCTTTACCTGCCGGATCGGTTTGGCCGGCAAGAACTTGTCTCCAGCCCGATACTTCTGCCGTTGCAAGAGATTGAGGACCGGAATCTTATTGATTCCCCGGCTGATCATGCCCGGCTGTGCGGGTTCCAGCGAAACTTGGGGGATTACAGGCGGACGTTCCGGTTTGATCAGCACTGGTGCAACCACCGGCGTAAGATTGGCGGCCGACTGAAGAGGCGGCAGCGGCGCGGGGGGCGTTGCGGGCTGAGGCGGCTCTAAAGCTGTAGCGTGCGAGGGTGACGATTTCAAAGCGGGAGCTACATCCGGAAAAGGAACACGCTCCGGTGGCTCAAAGGGCGAGGGCCGCCTGTCCAAGGACGCAACTTTAATGTGCATCTCATCGCTTAAGTCGGGCATTGCCTGCGCGGCATTGGGATCTACTGGAGGATGGACGGTATCCGTTTGAGGCGGGATAGCGCGCGGCGTCGTCTGATGGGGAACTTGCGGCCCAACGGTACTGACCGGAGCACGATGCCCGTGGGCGAAGAAGGCCAGGAGTCCAACGAGGCCAAACGTTGCCGCAACGAGCCCCACTTTGGCGAGAGTCGGCATCAGGGGAAGAGAGCGCGTAATCGACGGCTTGATTTTCGCGGGAATTGCGAGCGGTGCAAGTGCGGTCGCTGGCACCTTCGCGTTATTGGGGTCGCTGTTGATGCCGGCTGCTCCACTGAGGTCTAGCGGCGTCAACGGCAGAAGGGCGGCGTCGAAAGGAAATTCCTGATAACTGTTCTGGCGGCGGATGTCGCCCTCTTCCCAGACAAAGACCCCGGCTTGCCAATCGGTGGGGCGTATTAGGAGCATGATATCCGCCGGTGACGCGAAATGCGTCGACATCAGATCGAAGTCATACTGATCCATATACAGCCCCTGCCGAAGGTGGGTACGGAACGAACCCACATTCTCCAGTCCGTTGCGGGATGCGCGAAGGCGCTGTCCCAGTTTCCTCCGGTCTGCTTGCGAAAGTGTGAACGTCTTGCCTCGACGGTGTTCGGACGGCAACAGTTCAAAATCTTCGATAGTGATCCCGTCGTCGGAGTCCCTCAAACCCAGGAGAATGCCGCCCACTTCAGAGCCATCCGGGCTTACCGCAGCCTGCCTGAGGCGCTTGATCAGGGCAGGCGCGAATGCGACTGAGACGGTGGATCCGCCGGCTGACCATAGAAAATACTGGCGTTCCATAACACTCCAATCAAAGCAATTTGATAACCGTGTAGGAAAACCCGGAAGCGAAACAGTGGTAGGCACGAGCAGATTCGAACTGCTGACCTGTCGCTTAGGAGGCGACCGCTCTATCCAACTGAGCTACGTGCCCACGAACTATGGAGTATTGTAGCGCTTTAAGCCTTTACGTCCAATATCTTGTCTGAATTGTACGTTATCATACTTTATGTGGGAGACGGCGGAATAAGCGTGCTGGATTGCTTCATAAAGATCCGGCGCGGAGGCTGTAACACCGAGCACGCGACCACCGGAGTTAACCAAATGGCTGTAATGAATCCTTGTTCCCGCGTGAAATACCGTGGCTCCGGTCGATTCTGCTTTTTCAATGCCGGTAATCGTAAATCCCATGTCAAATTTACCGGGATATCCTGCCGATGCGAGGACTACGCAAACCGATGGTGCGTGCCAGGCAGTTAGGGCGACGCTGCCGAGGTCGCCATGAGCGGTTGCTGTCAGAATTTCGACCAGGTCGCAGTTCAACCGGTGCATCAGTGGTTGGGTTTCTGGATCGCCCAGCCGAACATTGTACTCCAGCAGTCTAGGCCCATCCGGAGTCATCATCAATCCGGCATACAGGAATCCCGTGAAGTTCGAGGCAGCGACTGTCGGAGCGATAATACGGTCCAGGATTTCCTGCTGCTGTGCGGGCGTGAGTATCCGGTCATCGGAATACGCCCCCATGCCACCGGTGTTCGGACCCTGGTCGCCGTCGTATGCCGCTTTATGGTCCTGTGCCGGCGCAAAGGGGGTAAAGCGGCGGCCATCGCACAGGACGATGAAGCTGACCTCTTCTCCTGTCAAGAATTCTTCGATCACGACGTTCGGCCCGAGGGAGAGGTAGGCTGCCTCAGCCTCCGCCTGGTTCTGGGCGATAATGACACCCTTTCCGGCGGCCAGGCCGTCGGTCTTTACCACCACCGGAAATCCGAAGCGCCGGAAAGCGACGGCGGCTTCCGGAACGCTGGAGACAGCCTCAAACCGGGCCGTGGGAATTCCGTTGGCAGTGAAAAACTGTTTCGCGTAGACCTTGCTGCCTTCGAGCCGCGCCGCCGCCGCCGTCGGACCAATAATCGAACGTCCGGCCGCACGGAAGCAATCCACGACGCCGTCGACCAGCGGCGCTTCCGGGCCGACGACTGTCAGATCGGCCTCGATATTCTCCGCAGCTGCCAGCAACGTTGCGGGTGAGGAATCAGTGACCGGCAGACACGTGGCGACCTGGGCTATTCCCGGGTTTCCTGGAATGGCAAAAAGCGTGGGTCGAGACGGGCTTTGGGCAAGGCGCCAGGCGAGGGCGTGCTCCCGGCCGCCACCGCCAATAATCAGAATGTTCACAGAAGTTACAATGATAACAATGCAAGAGCAGTTCGACGTCGTGGTAGTTGGTGCGGGACATGCCGGTTGTGAGGCGGCGCGCGCATGTGCGCGGATGGGGCTGAAGACCGCGATGATCACGATGAATATCGATCTCATCGCACAAATGTCCTGCAATCCCGCCATCGGGGGAATTGCCAAGGGTCACCTGGTGCGTGAGATCGACGCACTCGGCGGAATCATGGGGGAAGTTACCGACGCCGTTGGAATCCAGTTTCGGCTTCTGAATACTAGCCGTGGACCCGCAGTGTGGTCGCCGCGCGCGCAATGCGACAAGAGAATGTACCGTGTCCGGATGAAGGAGGTTTTGGAAAACGAACCCAATCTCCGGATTAAACAGGCCGAGGTGGCGTCGCTGGTTATGGATCATGGCCGGGCCGCGGGGGTGGTTCTTCGGGATGGCCGCGAGGTTCGCGCTGGCGCCGTGGTCATCACGACCGGTACCTTTCTGAACGGCCTCGCGCATGTCGGAGAACAGAAGTACAGTTGTGGTCGCAACGGAGAAGCACCTTCTCAACTACTTGGGGATCAGCTGCGATCGTCGGGCCTGGCGTGGACGCGGTTGAAGACGGGCACTCC
>JADMIO010787685.1_pt1 | contig 12857 bp, 15 predicted proteins | sample 8958161 | NCBI WGS metagenome assembly JADMIO01 (sample SAMN16585339, study PRJNA669376) | soil metagenome | isolation source: Crop rotation soil | place: USA: Cullars Rotation, Alabama | collected 2011 | reverse complement strand
CGCGACTTCAAGTCACGTGAATTCCAAGCTTCGGATCCCACTGTGCTGGAAAGCGGGTGACCGGGTTCGGCGCCGAGAGCACGAGCACCGGGTCCTCGGCCGCGACCGCGAAGTGGAGGAAGCGGGCACGGATCGGGAGGCCCAGCTTCTCGGCGGTCGCCCGGTCGGCCACGAGCATCGCGGAGGCGCCGTCACTCATCTGCGATGCGTTGCCTGCCGTGATGTCGGGTGCGGGCTGCTCGTCGGAGACCCACGCCGGAGGGAGCGCGCCGAGGGACTCCATGGTCCCACTCCGCCGGATGCCCTCGTCAGCGGTGAGCTGGTCGCCGGTGAGCTCGCCGGTCTCCGGATCCTTGATCGGCACCGGGAGCAGCTCCCTGGCGAAGTGCCCCGAGTCGGTGCTCGCCGCGGCCCGCCGGTGGCTCTCGAGCGCGAACGCGTCCATCTCCTCGCGCGTGACGCCGAAGCGGTCCGCGAGCACCTGCGCGACCCAGAACTGGATGCCGAGCGTGTTGTCGGTGTGCCGCAGGAAGTCGGGGCTGAACGGACCGGTCCCACCGCGCGCGTTCGTCGACATGGGCGCGCGTGTCATGGACTCGACGCCGCACGCGATCGCGAGGTCATAGGCGCCGGCGATGACGCCCTGCGCCACGAAGTGCGCGGCCTGCTGCGACGACCCGCACTGCCGGTCGACGCTCGTCGCGGGGACGTGCCACGGGAGCCCGCCCGCGACCCACGCGTTGCGGGTCACGTTGACGCCCTGCTCGCCCGACTGCGTGACGCAGCCACCGACGACGTCGTCGATCGTCCCCGGGTCGACGTCCACGCGCTCGAGCAGACCCTTCAGCGTGAAGCCGAGCAGATCGGTGGGATGCCAGCCGGCGAGCGCGCCCTTGCGCTTGCCGATCGGCGTGCGCACCGTGTCGACGATGACGGCTTCGCGGGCTTGCATCAGGGACTCTCCAGCGGTCGCGGCAACCTGACACGATAGTCAGGGAACTGCAGGCGTCCCGATAGGATCGCCGCCGGCATGGGCCTCGCGATCGCTGCGCTCGTCAAGCAGATCCCCAAGTTCGAGGCCATGGCGCTCGGCCCGGACGGTCGCCTCGTCCGCGAGGGCCTCGAGCTCGAGATGAACGCCTACTGCCGGCGCGCCGTCGCGCAAGCGGTGGAGCTCGGGGCGAGCCACGGTGCGACCGTCACGATCGTCACGCTCGGACCCGAGACGGCCGACGACTGCCTGCGCGAGGCGATCGCCTGGGGCCTCGACCGTGACGTCGAGACCACCGGCCTCCTCGTCAGCGATCCCGCGTTCGCGGGCTCGGACACCCTCGCCACGGCGCGCGCCCTCGCGGCGGCCCTCCGTGCCGCCGGCCCGTTCGACCTCGTGCTCACCGGCCGCAACTCCGTCGACGCCGACACCGGGCAGGTCGGGCCCGAGCTCGCCGAGCTGCTCGACCTCCCGTTCGCCACCGCGGTCCGGCACCTCTCGCTCACCGACGGTGCGCTCGACCTCCGGTGCGAGCACGACGACGGCTGGGTGCAGGCGCGACTCTCCCTCCCCGCGATCGTGTCGACGGCCGAGCGCCTGATCGACCCGTGCAAGGTGGACCCGGAGGGACGCGCCGCAGTCGACGCCGGTCGCATCCGGCGCGTCACCGCGGCCGACCTCGGCCCCGGGCCGTGGGGCCAGGCCGCGAGCCCGACCCGCGTGGGCCGCGTCCAGGTGCTCGAGTCCGAGCGGCAGCGCCACCTCCTCGCCGACGCGCCGCTCGCCGAGCAGGTGCAGCGCGCGGTCGAGGTGCTGCGTGCACGCGGCGCGCTCGATCCCGCGCTCGATCACGCCGGCGACCTCGGCACCGTGCCCGAACCCGACGACACCCCGGCCCGCACGACCGTCGTCCTCGTCGAGCCCGACCGGTCGGCGATGACCCGCGAGCTCCTCGGAAGTGCGGCGTCACTCGGTGGCCGCGTGGCCGCGATGACGCTCGACGACGCCGACCCGGCCGAGCTCGGCGGCTGGGGCGCGGACGAGATCGTCCGCCTGCGCGCTCCCCTCGCCGACGCCGGCGCCGTCCCCGAGGACGACGTGGCCGCGGGTGTCATCGAGTGGCTGCGAGCGGAGCCGCCGTGGGCCCTGCTCGCCCCGAGCACCGTCTGGGGCCGCGAGGTGACGAGCCGCGCGGCCGCCGCCCTCGGTGCCGGTCTCACCGGGGACGCGGTCGGCCTCGAGCTCGACGGCGACCGCCTGCTCGCGTGGAAGCCCGCGTTCGGCGGGCAGCTCGTCGCCGCGATCCACACCGACTCGCCGACGCAGATGGCCACCGTGCGCGCCGGGATGCTTCCCGAGCTCCACCCGCGCCACCACGTCGCGACCATGACCGAGCGCGCGATCTCCCCGCGTGGCCGCGTCGCCGTCCTCGCCCGCACCCGCGACGACGATCTCGACGTGCTCGCCGAGGCGACCGTCGTCATCGGCATCGGGCAGGGCATCCCGCCCGAGGAGTACGACCGGATCGAGCCGCTGCGCGTCGCGCTCGGGGCCGAGCTCGCCGCGACCCGCAAGGTGACGGACAAGGGGTGGCTCCCCCGAGCCCGGCAGGTCGGCATCACCGGTCGGAGCATCGCCCCCCGGCTCTTCGTGTCGCTCGGCGCGAGCGGGAAGTTCAACCACATGGTCGGCGTCCGGGCCGCGCGCACGGTGCTCGCGATCAACCGCGACCCGGACGCGCTCGTGTTCGGCGCCGCGGACGTCGGCATCGTCGGCGACTGGCGGGAGACCCTGCCGCTCCTCGTGACCGAGATCGCGTCCGCAGCAACCCCGCGATGAGACCGCGACGGTCACGACCCGTCGCGGCCACGCGTGCCGCCGCACGGTCGCCGTGGCCGGGAGCCGTGCTCCTCCCCTCCACGATGGGCGGACGTCCGGGCCCGGTTGCAGGCGACGCCTCCGCCGACCACACTGCGTGACCATCGGGAGCAGGAGGAAGTGGGGGCGGCTGCGCCGGTTCGGCGCCACGGCCCTGGCCGTCGGGGCGGTCGGGCTGGGTCTCGCCGCGTGCCGGACCCCGATCGCGCAGGCCGCGTGCGACGGCACGCTGGTCACCACGAACTCGGGCAAGCTCCAGGACCCGGCCCTCGTCGAGGTGTCCGGCCTCGCGGTGAGCGCGAAGAACGCGAACACGCTGTGGGCCCACAACGACTCGGGCGACACCGCTCGGCTGTTCGCGATCACGCCCGCCGGCGCGACCCGGGTCGTCTACACGCTGACCGGCGCGACTGCGATCGACTGGGAGGACATGGCGATCGGCCCGGGGCCGACCGCGGGCACGCCCTACCTCTACGCCGGCGACATCGGCGACAACGCGCAGAACCGCGCAAATGTCGCGGTGTACCGGGTCCCCGAGCCGACCGTGAGCGGCAGCGGCGCGCAGGCGCTCGGCGCCGTCGAGAAGCTCACGCTGCGCTACCCCGACGGCGCGCACGACGCGGAGGCGATGTTCGTCGACCCGCGCTCGGGCGAGCTCTACATCATCCAGAAGTCGATCGGCGGCGGTGCGGTCGGCGTCTACCGCGCGCCGGCCGACCTCGCGGCGGGCAGCACGACGGTCCTGACCCACGTCGCCACGCTCACCCTCCCCTCGGGCCTCGCGAACGCGGTGACCGCCGCGGACATCACCCCGGACGGCGACACGATCGCGGTCCGCAGCTACGGCGGCGTCCGGCTCTACAGCCGCACCACGTACCCGGTCGCCGAGGCCCTCGGCTTCGGGCCGTGCGCGGGCCCGCTCCCGGCCGAAGGCCAGGGCGAGAGCGTGGCGTTCCAGCCCGACGGCCGCGCCTATTCCACGGTGAGCGAAGGCGCCTCCGCGCAGCTCCACCGCTTCTCCATGCCCTGACCTTCAGCGGCTGGGGTCACGTGCAGGCCGCCGGGCTGGGGTAGGTGACGCAAACGTGCGTGGCGCAGGTCAGCTGGCCGCTTCCTTGGGCGGTGGGCGCCAGAACACGGCGAGGAGGAGGAGCGCGCCGCCGATGCCGGCGACGGCGGTGATCGCGAGCCCGGTCCAGCCGGTCCAGTCGAGATCGATCGCGTCGTCGATCGACCACTCGCCCGCGCCGATCGCGCCGATCGAGAGACCGACGCACGCCAGCGTCAGCACGTACTCGTAGCCCTCGCCCGGCCGGAAGATGAAGAAGCCGTTCTTCAGGTGGTTGGTGATCAACGCGACGAGCATCACACCGACGACGCCCGCGGCCGCGAGCGGCGTGAGGAACCCGAAGATGAGCATCGGGCCGACTGCGAGCTCGGTGAGGCTTGCCAGCCAGGCGTGCAGCTTTCCGGGCTTCATGCCGAGGCTCTCGAACCACCGGCCGGTGCCCGCGATCTTCCCGCCCCGGAACACGTGGTTGTAGCCGTGGGCGAGCATCACGATCCCCACGATCACGCGCAGGATCAGCAATCCGGCGTTGACGCCGTCGTCCATCGGGCTCCGTCCTCCGTCGTCGGGCCGCCCCCCAGGGCGCGATCGGGGTGACGCTACCGCCGACCCGGCGGCCCGGGCCGGGTTCTCCCAGGTCGGGGAGACCATCCGCGCCCGGCCGGGTACAGGACCGTACGGTGCCCGACTCGCGCCCGGCACGACCTCGAGGAGCCGACCGACCGATGGAGCTCGCCGCGTTCGACACGACGTGCATGCGCTGCGGGAAGCCCGCGCAGCTCCGGTTCGCCGGACCGTGCCCCGACTGCGTCGCCGAGCTCGATGCCCGGTTCCCCGGCGTCGCCCGCGAGGTCGAGGCCGAGGAGTACGTCCCCAAGGTGAACGTCACCGCCAACGCCGTCGCCCTCAAGGACGACTGACCCGAACCGCGGTCAGTCGGCGAACACGCAGCGCCCGGCGTCGCAGGCGGCGAGCACCGACCGCACCTCCTTGCGCACCGCACGCAGCTCGGCGAGCTGGGCTTCGATCCGGTCGAGCACGGCCTCGAGCCGCCAGCGCTCCGACGCGCACGTCGCGCGTCCACCGTCGGAGGTGTGCAGCGCGTCGATCACCTCGTCGAGCGTCAGCCCGAGCGCCTGCAGGCGGCGCGCGAGCTTGATGCGCTCGACGGTCGCGGGCTCGTACACCCGGTAGCCCGACGGCAGCCGGTCCGGCGCCGGCAGCACGCCACGCCGCTCGTAGAACCGCACCGTGTCGATGGTGACATCCGCCCGGCGGGCGACCTCGCCGATCTTCATGATCGCAACCCTTGACTCTGGACCGAGGTCCAGACTTTATCCTGCGATCATGACCGACACGACGAACACCCCACCCATCCTCTGCAACATGACCGGCGCACCCGACACGCCGGCGGAGCGCGTCGAGACGTACGCCGCGTTGTTCGCCGATGCGCTCGTCGACCGCGAGCGCACGACCGACGGCATCCGCTTCCGCTTCCGGGCCGATCCGGGCATCGAGGACCGCGTGCGCGAGCTGGCCCGGCGGGAGCAGGCGTGCTGCGCGTTCTTCACCTTCACGATCACCGCCGACGAGCACGAGGTCCGTTGGGACGCGGCCGTCCCGGACGACGACTTGGCCCGCCAGGCCCTCGACGAGCTCTTCCTCCTTCCCGACGTCGCCGGCCGGGGACTCGACGCAGTCTTCGACCGCTACGACGCCCGGGGCTTCCGGGTGATGGTCGAGGACGGCGACGAGCTCCGACCGGCGACCGCCGCCGAGCTCGGCCTCGAACCCACCTGAACCGGCCCGTAGGGTCCGGGGATGTCCGTCGCCCGGTCCCTCTTGCTCTTCGTGCTCGCCGCGCTGGCCGAATCGGTGGCGCGTGGCTCGTCTGGCAAGGCGTGCGCGAGGACCGGGGTGTCGCCTGGGTCGGTGCCGGGATCGTGGTGCTGGGCCTCTACGGGTTCGTCGCCACGCTCCAGGACGACGCCCACTTCGGACGCATCCTCGCCGCGTACGGCGGCATCTTCGTGGCCGGGTCGCTCGCCTGGGGTGTGCTCGTCGACGGGTTCCGCCCCGACCGCTTCGACCTCGCCGGCGCGGCGATCTGCCTCGTCGGCGTCGGCGTGATCATGTACGCACCGCGGTAGGCGCATGGACCGGAGGCAGCTGACCCGGCGGGGCGTCCGCCTCGAGCAGGCGACCCTGGCCTGGAACGTCGTCGGCGTCGTCGTGCTGGCTGCCGCCGCGCGGAACGCGAGCTCCGCCGCCGCGGTCGCCTTCGCACTCGACTCGGCGGTCGAGATCGGTGCGTCCATCGTCGTGATCTGGGAGCTGACGAGGACGCACGAGTCGCACCGGATCATCGGGCTGCGGCTGATCGGTGTCGCCTTCGTCCTCGTCGCGGTGCTGGTCACCATCCAGGCCGGGTGGGCGCTCCTGGCGGGACGCCACCCCGACCCGACCGCGCTCGGCATCGTCTGGACCGCCCTCACGCTCGTCGCGATGCTGGTGCTCGCGGGCGCGAAGTCGAGGACGGGTGCGGCCCTCGGCGATCCGGTGCTGAGCGCCGAGGCGCGCGTGACCTTCGTCGACGCGGCACTGGCCGGCACCGTGCTGACCGGCCTGGCGCTCAACGCCGCTGCGGGCTGGTGGTGGGCGGACCCGCTCGCCGGCCTCGTCATCGTCGGGTACGCGATCCGGGAGTCCGTCCACGTCTTCGCCACTCCTGCCGGACCGCAGCCGCCGTCGGCCGGAGCCGCGTTAGGCTGACACGAGCGTCAGGAAACGACCCGGGGGGTGCCCGCGTGCAGCCGGAAGACCTGATCCTCGTCAGCGTCGACGACCACGTCGTCGAACCGCCGACCCTCTTCGACAACCACCTTCCCGACAAGTGGAAGGAGTTCGCGCCGAAGAGCGTCCACCGCGACGGGATCGACGTCTGGGAGTTCGAGGGCAGCACGATCCCGAACATCGGGCTCAACGCCGTCGCCGGTCGGCCGCCCGAGGAGTACAACATCGAGCCGACGTCGTACGACATGATCCGCAAGGGCTGCTACGACATCGACGAGCGCGTCGTCGACATGAACCGCAACGGTGTCCTCGGCTCGATGTGCTTCCCGAGCTTCGTGCAGTTCTGCGGGCAGCTGTTCAGCAAGTCGAAGGACCTCGACATGTCCATCAACCTGCTGCGCGCCTACAACGACTGGCACATCGACGAGTGGTGCGGCACGCACCCCGGGCGCTTCATCCCGCTCTCGATCCCGCCCATCTGGGATCCGCAGCTGATGGCCGACGAGGTCCGCCGGGTCGCGAAGAAGGGCTGCCACGCGGTGACCTTCTCCGAGAACCCGCACAAGCTCGGATGGCCGCACATCTTCGGCGACCACTGGGACCCGTTCTTCCGGGCGTGCGAGGACGAGGGCACGGTCATCTGCCTGCACATCGGGTCGAGCTCGACGCAGATCGAGGTGGCCCCCGGCGCGCCGCTCGACGTGATGATCACGCTCACGCCCCTCAGCCTGATGCACGCCGCGAGCGACCTGCTCTGGTCACCGGTGCTGCGCAAGTTCCCCAACCTGCAGTTCGCGCTCTCCGAGGGCGGGACCGGTTGGATCCCGTACTGGTTGGAGCGGATCGACTACGTGTACCAGCAGCACCGCTTCTGGACGCACCAGGACTTCGGCGACCAGCTCCCGAGCCAGGTGGCGCGCGACCACTTCACCTACTGCTTCATCAGCGACCGCACCGGGATCGTCGAGCGTCACGAGATCGGCGTCGACAGCATCACCTGGGAGTGCGACTACCCGCACTCGGACTCCTCCTGGCCGAACTCGCCGGAGTCGGTGGCGAAGCAGTTCGAGGGCGTGCCCGACGACGAGGTGAACAAGATGACGCACGAGAACGCGATGCGCGTCTTCCGGTACGACCCGTTCGCCCACCGCGCCCGTGAGCAGTGCACCGCTGCGGCGTTGCGGGCCGAGGTCCCCCTCTGAGGCGAGCCCGACCCGACCGGGTGCCTCAGTCGCCGGCGGCCCGCCGGTGGCGCAGCTCGGGCACCAGCCCGGCACCCGAGAGCGACCGGAGCGCTCGCGCCGAGGCGTAGTCGAACACGATCGCCTCGCCCGGCTCGCGATTGACGATGAAGCTGACGACGCAGTCGTCGCAGGCCGCGGTGTCGCGCATCACGCACACGTCGCAGTCGATCCGCAGGTCGTCGGACCTCGTCATCGGGCTCCTCCCGGACCTCGCTCCACTGAGGTTGCACCTTCGCACGGGGGTGGGACAGCGTTGCCCGGGACCACGACGCGCTCGGCCAGCGTGCCCACCTTGGCGGTCTTCGAGCTGATCCTCTGCTGCCCGACCGTCACGAGGGTCCCGTCGGTCGTCCGGCTCGGGGAGGGTGAGCCGCTCCTCCCGGCTGGGAGCGCGCGCTTCACCGGCAACGGTCGCGGTGAGCGCGCGCGAGGCGGCCGGTACGCTCACGCGCGGTGAGGCGGCTGCGGGCGAGCACCATCGGCGCGACCGTCGTGCTGCTCGTCCTGAGCCTCGCTGCGTGCGACGGGAGCAGCGACCGGGCCGCCCGGTCGACCACCACGACCCGAGCGCAGCCGTCGACGACCACGGCGCCGACGACGACCACGACCGAGCCGCCGCCCGACCCCGGCCCGCTCGCGTGGTCGCCCTGCGGCGGCGACGAGTGCGCGACGTTGACCGTGCCCGTCGACTACGCCCATCCGCGCAACGCGACGCTGCCGATCTCGCTCCGCCGCCGTCCCGCCACCGACCCCGCGCACCGCATCGGCTCCCTCGTGATCAACCCCGGGGGTCCCGGTGAGGCGGGCACCCAGCTCCTCGGCCGCGACCTCGGCGTGCTCGGGCCCTCGGTGCGGCAGCGGTTCGACGTGATCGAGATGGACCCGCGCGGCGTGGGCAACAGCGGTGGCTTCCGCTGCAACGGCGACGGCAGCACCGACAGCGGCGCGGGCACCGGCGAGAAGGTCGACCCGGTCCCGACCATCCCGCAGGCGCGAGCCGCGCTCGTGGCTGCGGACCGGGGCTACGCCGACGCGTGCGCGCAGGGCGCGGGGGTGCTGCTCGGCTACATCGGGACCACCGACGTGGCCCGGGATCTCGAGCAGCTCCGCAAGGCGCTCGGCGAGCCGCAGCTCACCTTCCTCGGCATGTCGTACGGCACGCTGGTGGGCGCCACGTACGCAGACCTCTTCCCCACCCACCTCCGTGCCCTCGTGCTCGACGGCGTGATCGACCCGTCGCTGCCGAGCTTCGAGCTCTGGATGACCCAGGCCGCCGGCTTCCAGCAGCAGCTCGACGCGTTCTTCGCCTCGTGCGGCGGTGGCTGTGCGTGGCAGCCCGGGATCGCGCTCCCGGACGCGCTCGACCGCCTCGTCCAGCGGCTGCGCACGCCCATGGCCGCGGGCGGAGGCGCGGTCGTCGGGGTGAGCGAGCTCTACACCGCGCTGTTCAGCCGCCTCACCAGCCGCGCCCGCTGGCCGTCACTCGCGTCCGCGCTCGGGGCCGCGGAGCGCGGCGACGGCAGCCAGATCCTGTCGCTCACCCGCAGCTACCTCGGCGACGCGCCCGGCTCGACGATCAACCCCGACGCGTCCAGCGCGATCAACTGCCTCGACCACCCCGTCGACACGAACGTCGACGCGTACCCCGGCCTCGCCGCCCAGGCCGCGGGCCGCAGCCGGCACTTCGGCCCGTACTTCGCGTGGGCAGGACTGATGTGCGCCACGTGGCGGGCGACGCCGACGCGGACACCGCACCCGGTCACCGCTCCGGGATCACCACCAGTGCTCGTGATCGGGACGACGAACGACGCGGCGACACCGTTCGCGTGGGCCCAGCACGTCGCGTCGACCCTCTCGCAGGGCGTGCTCCTGACGCGCGACGCCACCGGGCACGTCGCGATCCTCGGCAGCAGCTGCGCGCGCGCCGCCGTCGAGCGCTACCTGGTCGACCTCAGCCCGCCCGCACCGGGCACGGTGTGCCGCTGAGCGACGTCAGTCCGCGAAGATCGCCGCGATGCCTCCCCCATCCGGGCCCGGATCCAGCGCGCGAAGTGCCCCAGGACGTACCCACTTCGTAGAATGGTCCTTCTCGGGCGACCGGAACTGGGCCGGCCGCCGGGAGTCGGACCGGATGTCGAGGGGGGACATGCAGGCGCGCTACGAGGAGCTCTCGCTCGACACGCAGGGCAACGGCGAGGTCATCGACCTGACCGGGCAGGCGCAGAAGGCGATCGACAACTCGGGGTTGCGGGACGGGCTCTGCACCGTCTTCGTCGCCCACTCGACCTGCGGCATGACCACCATCGAGCACGAGCCCGGCTGCAACGCCGATCTGAACGCGGTGCTCGAGCGGATCGCCCCCGAGGCCAACCGCTGGGAGCACAACGAGCGCAACGCCGACACCAACGGCCACAGCCACGCCCGGGCCGCGCTGATCGGCCCCTCGGTCACGGTCCCGGTCGCGAACGGCGACCTGCTGCTCGGCGTCTGGCAGAAGATCGTGTGCGTGGACTTCGACGACCGTCCGCGCACCCGCAAGGTCGTCGTCCAGCTCCTCGGCCAGTAGCTGCCGGCTCGTCGGCCCCCGGCGGTCTCCCGATCAGCCTTCGGCGGGCTCCGCATTCTCGGCGACGGCGGGGCTGCGGAGCTCGATCGCGTCCCCGCTCGCCTTGCACCACCGGCACTCGACCGCGTCGACGTGCTCCTCGAGCACCTCGACGGACTCGACCGTCAGGTCGCCGCCCACGCTGAAGTGGCGGAATTCCTTCACCCGCCGGCTCACCGTGACGTCGAACCGGGTCAGGTTGCCGCACGCCGAGCATCGGAATTGCCGTGCCGCGCCCGCCTCCTCCGCCATCGCCGGATCATACCGACGGCCCGGAACCCGTCATCCGCCCGGCGAGCGGCTCCGTACTCCGGCCGAGCGCCCGCGACGTGCTCCACCGTCGCCGGGACTACCCTTGTCGGCCGAAAGGCCGGGCTCGTTCAGGTACGAGCGTGAATCCGACAGTGGTACCGGGAGCTGTCATGGCAGAAGAGACCACGTCCGAGCAGATCGCCGGCCTGCAGGCCGATGCGGCCCGCCGAGACGAGCAGATCGAGGACCTCGAGGCCGAGGCCACCCGCCGCGACCAGCGGATCCAAGGCATGGAGGACGAGGCGACCCGTCGGATCGCACGGATCCTCGGACTCGAGGCCGACGCGATCCTGCGCGACGAGCGGATCGCCCAGCTGGTCAACGAGGTCGACGGCCTCACGAGGGCCCGTGAGCACGCGGCCGTCATCGAGCAGGCCAAGGGCGTGATCATGGGCTCGGTGGGGTGCGGGCCCGACGCCGCCTTCGCGGTGCTCGTCGCGCAGTCCCAGACCCAGAACCGCAAGCTCTGGGACGTCGCGGTGGAGATCGCGGGCGCGCAGGACCGTCACTCGAACGCGACCTGAGCCCCATCGCCGCACGTCGAACACACGTTCGCTAACGTCGCGGCGTGCCCCTCCTCGCCGGTGCGCGCACCCGATCGGTCGACCTCGCGACCCCGCTCCACGAGGTCACGTTCGTCGTCCTCGATCTCGAGACGACCGGCGCCGCCCCCGGATACGACCGGATCACCGAGGTGGGCGCAGTGAAGTACCGCGGCGGGGAGTGCCTGGGCACGTTCGAGACGCTCGTGAACCCGGGCGTGCCGATCCCCCCGTTCGTCACCGTGCTCACCGGCATCACCGAGGCGATGGTGCTGCCGGCACCGTCGATCGACGAGGTCCTGCCGCCGCTGCTCGAGTTCATCGGCGACGCGGTGCTCGTCGGGCACAACTTCCGGTTCGACACCAGCTTCCTCGACGCCGCGCTCCTGCGGCGCGGCAGCGAGCGACTCGACCAGGTGCGCATCGACACGCTCCCGCTCGCCCGCCGCCTCCTTCACGACGACGTCCCCGATCACCGGCTGGCCACGATCGCCCATCACCTCGGTGTCCCGACCGAGCCCTGCCACCGCGCCTACGACGACGCCGCCGCGACCGCGGAGGTGCTGCACGCGCTGCTCGAGCGCGCGGGCACCCTCGGAGTTCTCGGGCTCGACGACCTGCTCGCGGTGCCGCGGCTGCGCGTGCACCCGTCGTCCAACACCCTGCGCCTCACCGCCCGCACGCCGCGGACACCGGGGGTCTACCGCCTGCTCGGCCGGGGCGGTGAAGTGCTGTTCGTCGGGCGCGCCACCAACCTCCGGTCCCGGATCCGCGCCCACTTCCACACCAGCCCCGCCCAGGTGGTGCCGCTGCTGGTCCGGCTCACCCGGCACATCGACTGGGCCGAGTGCACCGACGACCTCGAGGCCGCCGTCCGTCACGCCCGGCTCGTGCGCGAGCACCGTCCCCGCTTCAACTCCGAGCACGCCGGCTGGCGATCGCGCGCCTACGTCAAGGTCGACGCACGATCGCGCGTCACGATCGCCCGCAGCACCAAGGACGCCACGGCGACCTACGTCGGCCCGCTCGCCGACGCCGCGACGGCGCGCCAGGTCCGGTCGGCGGTCGAGCGCGCGCTGGCCCTCGACCCCGCCCCGGTCGACCTCCGGGCCGTCGCCGGGCTGCTCGCCGAGCACCTCGACGCGCTGGTCGCGACGGAGGACTACGAGGTCGCCGCCGCGGTGCGCGACGAGCTCGCGGTGCTGGACACGCTCATCGAACCGGACGCGAGGCTGCGCCGCCTGTGCGCACCCGCGTGCCTCCGGGTGCTGACGGCGAGCGGCGTCGTCGCGTTCGAGCACGGCCGGCTCCGGCTGCCCGACGACGGCGAGGACGCGGGCGGGCCCGGCCCGATCCCGCGCGAGGAGCTCGACGAGCTCACCGTCGTCGCGGCCTGGCTCGAGCGCGAGACCCTCGGGGAAAG
>JADMIO010849078.1_pt1 | contig 12858 bp, 7 predicted proteins | sample 8958161 | NCBI WGS metagenome assembly JADMIO01 (sample SAMN16585339, study PRJNA669376) | soil metagenome | isolation source: Crop rotation soil | place: USA: Cullars Rotation, Alabama | collected 2011 | reverse complement strand
CTTTCCCGACCTCACGTCGCCCGTTTCTGTATCCAGCAACCATGCCGTATCCTGCAGCGAGTTGGTGTCGACCGGCAAGCGCGGCTGCCCCCCGAGGCCGCGGCAGGTCCAGGAATGTGGAGACGCGAGCAAGTAGCGATCGCCAGGCAGGAATGCGAGATCCACCCAACAACTTGGGAACTTTTCGGGGTCAAACCTGCGCAGCAAATTTCCCTCGCTGTCATAAACGTGGATCGAGGGCGGCGCCAGCTTGAAGCAAGTGCCATAGTTTTGATCGCGACCGGTGGCGGAAGAGCGAATCCAACGCTGGTAGCCGGGATACTCGGCGGTAGCAATGCGGGCGAGTGTTTTGCCGGGGCTGAGTGCGATCGATAGGGGCGCAACGACCGGCACATCGTGCTGGTCTAAGGGGTAGTGATCCCTGTAGGGTGTGGTGGGTCTGCCGTAAGACCCTGGTCCAACATTTAGGCTGTTACCCACACGGGGCTCTGCTGGGCGCTGCAAGCGAGGTTGCTTCTCACCTGGCGCCATGAGAAACAAGTTCGGTTCCAGACTTGTTTTCGCCACGGACGTACTGGGAGAAGACCTAAGCACGGAGTACCCGGCGACTACCGCGCCGGACGAATAATGCGCAGCCAGGACAGTGGCCACGCTATCGCTTGGCCAGGGCGCGTAGGTCGTGAATGCAGCAGGCTTACCCGCTTCGCCGAGCCATTGAAGTTGATTCCCATACAGGACGACATTTCCTTCACGCGTGGAAACGAGTTGCACGCCGGTATGGTTGCTGTTGTGGGCGTAATGAAAAATAGTGCGCGGATAACCCGCTTCGCCCAGCGTGTTGGGAATCGCCACCGGCGGCTCATCGCAGGCAAAGGCCGTCGGACCATCGCTGGCCTTGCCTTCCGGCATCGTGCAGAGCGCATGCAACTGCCCATGCTCGTTCAAAGCGACCTGCGCAATCGCGCGTTGGCCGATCACAAAGGACTTCACAAGCTTGCCTGTGGCGTCGAACTGAAAGACGTTTGGATCGCATGGCGAGGCGAAGGTGCCGACCGCGAAAGTGCCATCCGGAGCAACGTCGATGCAGGCGATGCCTTGCTCGGGCAAGCCGACGCCGCGCGCGTCCCAGGCCGGAACGCGGGATTGAGCCGGCGCCGAGACGCACCAGGCGATAGCGACAGCCAAGGCAACTATGGAAGTGAACGCGAGTTTCATCGTCGATAGAGTCTCCCGAACATCATTACGATCTGAATCCGCGCCTTGAGTCTAACCCATCGCGCTTCTACATTCAGCGATGCAGTCTCTTCTCCCCAATGCCTCCCCACGCGGGATCGATGATGAATCCATACGAGTCGCCTCGCGCCTCCGAACAAACTGGCACCATCGCTGGAACGGACCACGGCGAACTTCCCGCGTGGCGGAAGGGGGACCTGCCAGAACCTCTGCCGTTCAACTTCTGGAACGCGCTGCGGACGATTGGGCCGGGGGCGATTCTGCTGGCGGCGGCGATCGGCGGCGGCGAATGGATCGTCGGCCCGCTGATGGCGGTGAAGTACGGCCCCGCGATTCTCTGGATCGCCACGACCGGCATCATCATCCAGTCACTCTTCAATCTCGAAGCCGTCCGCTATACCCTCTACACGGGCGAGCCGATCATCACCGGCATTATGCGGTTGCGGCCGGGCCCGTTAGTTTGGGCGCCGTTCTATCTCCTCATCGGTGCGGCACAACTCGCGACGCCGGCGCTGGCGGTCGGTTCGGCGACCGTGCTGATCACCGCCTGGGTCGGCGATGTGCCGGGCAAAGAGTACGACAGCACCCGCGGCATTGTGGCGATGGTCATCGTGCTCGTCACGGTGGGCCTATTACAGTCGGGCAAGTCCATCGAGCGCGTTCTGGAACGAGCCTCGTGGATGATGGTCGCATTCATCTTCTCGTTCCTGATTGTCGTCAACATTCTCTTCGTGCCAGCCAGTGTTTGGGGCAGCACGCTGCAAGGCTTCGCGGTGCCGCACGCGCTGCCGGAAGGCGTCGATATCTTACTGCTCGCCTTGTTCGCGGCCACGGCCGGCTCCGGCGGCCTCGGCAATCTGACGATCTCGAATTGGTTCCGCGACAAAGGCTTCGGCATGGGCCGCTACATGGGCAGCATCGGCAGCGCGCTGCGCGAGGAACACACGCTCGCGAGCGTGGGCTGCGTCTTCCCCATGAATGAAACCAATCTTTCGCGCTGGAAGTCGTGGTGGCGCTATGCCGTCGCCGATCAGGCGCTCTTGTGGGCGGTGGGCTGCTTTCTCGGCATGTTCTTGAACGTCAACCTCGTCTTGCACATTGTCGGCAGCGACGAAGTCAGCGAGCGCACGCTCGGCGCATTCCAGGCGCTCTATCTTTCGAAGTACTGGGCGCCGCTGTGGTGGCTGGCGCTGATCAACGGGTTCTGGATTCTTTACTCGACGCACATGGGCAACACCGACTGCCTGGTGCGGACCTCGTCCGACATCCTCTGGTCGGCGACGCCCGCGGTGCGGCATTGGTCGGCGGGGAAGCTCTATGCGGCGATCCTGATGGTCTTCACGGTCTGGGCGCTCATCGCCGCGAACTTCGGCAGCGTGCTGTCGCTCTTCAAGATCCTCGGCATCGTCGCCAATCCGATCATGGCGATCGCCGCCGTGCAGATCTGGCGCGTCAACACGCGTTTCCTGCCGAAGGAAATCCGTCCGCCGCTCTGGCGGCAAATTGGCCTGGGACTGTGTGCGGTGTTCTATGGAAGTCTAACGGTGGCGCTGGTCTGGAGCATGTTTCGCTAAGTCAGACCGGATTCCGCCCACTATAGATGGGGACATTCCTTGTGAACGCAAAGGTGTGACGTTGCTATAGATGCTTTCCCACCGCATCGCATTTGCTGGCATCCCGATCCGGCTTTCGTTACCATAGCTCCGTTCCCTTTCCCCGCCGGAGTCCCGCCTTATGCGTCTCGCCTTCGCAGTTCTGTTCGTGGCTGTTTGCATCTCGCCTCTTTCCGCCCAGGAGTGGACGCGGTTTCGCGGGCCTAATGGCAGCGGCGTGAGCCAGGCGAAGATTCCCGGGACCTGGGAGGCCAGCGACTACAACTGGAAGATCGATCTGCCGGGCGTGGGGCACGGCTCGCCGGTGGTTTGGAGAGACCGCATCTATCTGATTTCGGCGGATCCCAAGAGCGGCACGCGCTATGTGCTGTGCATCAATGCGGCCGACGGCAAGAAAATTTGGACCAAGGAATACACCGGCGTGCCGCATCATTTGCACGCTTTGAATAGCTACGCGTCGTGCACGCCGGCGGTCGATGCCGACGGCATTTATGTCGCGTGGAGCGACCCCGATCACACGGTGCTCAAGGCGCTCAGCCACGATTCGGAGGAGAAGTGGAGCGTCGATATGGGGCCGTGGGTCAGCCAGCACGGCTTCGGCACGTCGCCGATGATCATCGACGACCTGGTGATCATCACCAAGTCGCAGGAAGACCCAAAGCGGGCCGACGGCGGCACGCCCGGCGAGAGCTTCATGCTTGCCGTCGATCGCAAGACGGGCGAGAAGAAATGGCAAACGAAGCGAGCGACGGATACGACTTCGTATAGCGTGCCGGCGATTCGCGAACTCGCCACTGGCAAGAAGGAACTGATCTCGTGCAGCACGGGGGAAGGCATCTTCGCCCTCGATCCGCAGACCGGCAATCAGAAATGGGCGCTGCCGGTCTTCACAATGCGCACGGTCAGCTCGCCGCAACTGGCGGGCAACCTGGTGATCGGCACGACCGGCTCCGGCGGCGGCGGCAACTATGTGGTCGCCATCAAGCCCGGCGAGAAGCCGGAAGAGGTCTATCGCATCAAGACGCAGGCGCCTTACGTCCCCACGCCGGTCATTAACGGCGACCTGATGTTCCTCTGGTTCGAAGGAGGCATCGTCACGTGCGTCGATGCGAAGACCGGCGAGAAGCACTGGCAGCAGCGCATCGGCGGCAAGTTCTGGGGCTCGCCGGTGATTGCCGGCGACAAGGTCTACAACGTCAGCGAAGCGGGCGAAGTCATCGTGCTTGCGGCCGACAAGACCTTCAAGGAATTCGGCCGCATGCAGCTGGGCGAAGGCAGCCACAGCACGCCCGCTATCAGCGGCGGGCGGATGTATTTGCGAACCTATTCGAAGCTGTTCTCGCTGGGTGGAAAGTCGGCATAGCAACCTCGTACACTGCTAGCACCGCAAGCCCACTTTCTCGTTAGGTTTTTGATCAATCAAAACTCCCTCCGTTGACGATGCTACCAGCAGATCGACGGAGGAAGATTCATGTTTTCGCGCGCGCTGTTGGCGATCGCTCTGTTGTGTGCCGTTGCTGCCGCAGCGCGCGCGGCAGATGGCGAGCCGCGTTGGCTGCGGTTGATCAGCGAAGAAAGCGCCGAGGACCAGCCGCTCACGCTGTTGCGCTGGAATAGCGATGCGGAGCCCGATGGCGGGCCGCCGAGCATGGATGAGCCGCTCGCGACCGATCGCCCTGACTTTACGGAAGCGTCGTGCACCGTCGGCCGCGGCGTGGTGCAAGTCGAAAGCGGCTATACGTACTTCTTCGACAACGACGGCGTGACGCAGATGCAGTCGCACACCTTCCCCGAGATGCTGGTGCGCGTGGGCATGTTTGCCGAGTGGTTCGAATTCCGCATCGCTTACAATTACCAGGTTGAGACGGATGGGATCGGCCCCGCGCGAAACACCTTCGGCGGTTTTCAAGACTTGTACGTGGGCGCGAAGATTGGCCTGACGCAACAACAAGGCATCTGGCCCGAGATGGCGCTGATTCCGCAAGCGCGCGTCCCCATCGGAGCGGCCGCCTTCACTTCCAACGCGTTTCAGCCAGGCGTTAACTGGTGCTATGGCTGGGATCTGACGGAGAACTGGACCTTCGCCGGCAGCACGCAAGCGAATTTGTTCATCGACGGTGAGACCAGCCGCTCCTACACTCAGATTGCTCAGTCGCTGACGACGAGCTATATGCTGACAGAGCAACTCGGCTGGTATGGCGAATGGTTTTTCTTCTCGCCCTGCGGCGCCGACACAGCGCCGACGGAGCACTATCTCGACAGCGGCTTCTTCTTCATTCTGACGAACAACGTGCAGTTCGACATTCGCGCCGGCAAAGGCCTGAGCGAACGGGCCATCGACTACTTCACCGGCGCGGGCGTGAGCGTGCGGTTCTGAAGGTTCGGCGACCGTCGGTTAGCGATCACTGGCCAGCTACCGCCATCCCAATCAGTGTGCGCTCACATTAGGGAGCAAGAGCGTACGCGGCGGAGCCGCAAGTGTTGCAGCGGATCTCGCACGCGCCGCTCAATGACCACCAGCGTTTTCTGCTCGGCGATTGCGTCGAGGCCTATTTGCAATTCAACGACGAGCAGCGGCAGGAATATGACCGGTTAATTGACAGTATGGATGATCGGGAGGTGACGGCAATGAACAAGACGACGTATGACCGGGGCATGGAACAAGGTCTCGAGCAAGGCCTTGAGCAAGGCCTTGAACAAGGACAGCTCCTTGGGGCGCGACGCGCGCTACTGCGAGTGGGCCGCCGCAAATTCGGCGAGCCCGCGAGAGCATCGATCGACAAGATCGAGCGAATCTCAGATCGGGAGCGTTTGGAAGATCTCGCCGAACGCGTCTTTGAAGTCGAGTCGTGGGAAGATCTGCTGCGCGCGGACCAGCGCTTACGCACTGACGTCGTAACACCGCAGCACGTCCCGATCGCGCAGGTAGAGCTTGCCGTCGGCGATAACGGGGTGGGCCCAATTCGGGCCGTGGTTTTCGTCGGGCTTGAACTCGCCTTTGAGGCGATACTCTTTCGGCGTGGCTTCGATCAGGGCGACGTCGCCGCTTTCGTACCGGAAGTAGAGACGGCCATCCGCAAATGCCACCGCCGCCGAACCGGTTCCCACGCCGCGGCCAGGCTTCCAGGCGGCTTTGCCGGTCTTCATTTCGATGCAGAGCGGGAAGCCATTGTTGTGGCCGTGGCCGCAATAGATGTGCTCGCCGATCAGGATCATGCCGCCGTGATGGTTTTGCATATCGTCGGCATTCAGGAAGTACTCTTCGCTGGCCGCCAGCTTGCCGCCCTTCTTTGCCACCTTGAGCAGCGCCGCGCCAGTGCCATAGCCGGTGGAGCAGAAGACGAAGTCGCCCTTGACGATCGGCGTGGGGATGTTGGCCGTATCGTTGGCGATCCGCTGATAGTTCCATAACAGCTCGCCGGTCTTGGCATCGGCGCTGATAATGCCTTTGCCGATGAGTTGCACGTATTGCTTCACGCCGGCGGCATTGCTGGTGACGACCGAGGAATAAGCCGCGCCGTGGGCGAGCTTGTCGGGCACCGCGGTTTTCCAAATGGTCTTGCCGGTCGTTTTATCGAGCGCGGCGAGCATCCCCTCTTGGCCGCCGGGCGTGCAGATGAGAAGCTTGCCATCGACGAGAGGCGACTCGCTATAGCCCCAGCCCGACATCATCTTGCCGCCGAATTCCTTCGCGTAGTCCACCTTCCAGAGGATGTCGCCGGTATCACGCTTCGCGCAGATGAGCAGCCCGTCGCGCCCCAGGGCATAGACCTTGTCGTTATCGACGGTCGGCGTGCAGTTGGGTTCGCCATTGGTTTCGAGCGGCGTCTTCCATTTCGGCTTGCCATCCTTCAGATTGAGGGCCAGCAGATACTCGTCGCCGTCGATGTTTCCCATCGTAAAGATCAGCCCGTGGCTGATCGCCAGGCTCGAATAAGCCCCGCCGAGCCCGGTAACGCGCCACAAAAGTTTCGGGCCGCCCTTGGGCCACGACTTGAGCAAGCCCTTCTCGGTGCTGAGGCCGTCGCGCTGCGGCCCGCGCCAGGTGGGCCATTCGGCGTCGGCAGCGAAGAGCAGGTGAGCAAAGCCCAGTGAGCTAGCAGCGGCGAGCAGCGAGCGGCGATCGATCGACATAAAGAATTCCCGGAAATGCGAGAACGAATTCGAGGCGACCAGCATCTCATGTTGTAGCGCGCCCGGGACTAAGATGCCACAGAGGAGTTCAGCGATGGAACCATTCACGCCGAACATTTTCCAAAAGCCTCGCGGAAACTGGTTCCGATTGAGCCTGCGGACGGTCTTCATCTTGATCACCGTGCTGTGCTGCTTTCTGGGCTGGGAGCTGAGCATCGTGAAACAGCGCCAGGCGCTGCTGAAAGATCTGCGCACCAAGGGCGGTTACTCGATCACGACCGCGGACTTCATTCGCAAGAACAACCCCACGGCGACGGCGCTGGCCAACGTGCCGCTGCGGCGGCGTTTGCTGGGCGACGAAGCGATTCAAGAGATCGGCTACTCCTGGCCGCAGCCTACGAAGGACGAACTCGCGCGGATCTCGAAGACCTTTCCCGAAGCCAAAGTCCATGAAAGCCAGGTTTTGTTCGAGCCCTGCCACCCCGGCTGCTTCCCGGCCGGCACCCTCATCGATACCGACGAAGGCCTGCGCGAGATTCAGACCGTCGTCATCGGCGATAGCATCACGACCATCGACGAAAACGGCGAGCGCTTTTGGGTGCAGGTGGAAAAGATCTTCATCACCGACAATGTGCTTTGGCGCGTCAAAACAGATGCGGGCGAACTGCTTACCACCAAGACGCAGCCGCTTTGCCTGGCCACCGATCGCGTGCTGCAGGTTGGCGAGCTAAAGCCAGGCGATACGATCCTGCGACGAGAAGACGGCCAGATTCAACCAGCCAAGGTCATCGCGATCGAGCCCACGGATCGGATCGAGAAGGTCTACAACCTGATCCTCGGCGATTCGGAGATTTTCATAGCCGGAGGGTATCTCGCGCGCAGCAAGCCGCCGGCTCTCTCACCCGATGTCACCAGCGCGGAGCGGCCGATCCCGGCATTGGCGCGGGAATAAAACAGTTCATTCCTTCCGATCCAAATGCCCGCTCTTTCCGATCGCCCATAACAGCCGCAACCCCAGCAGAATACTGACGACGCAGCCGGTCAGTCCGAGGAGCGAGAGCTGGCTGATCGACCACTCTTTGGTCCATTCTTTCGGCACGAAGAGCAGGTTCAGCAAGTCGCCGAAGTGCGGCGCGACTTTGGTGCTGAGCATCATCGAGGAGCCGACGAAGAGGGCGCTGGAGAGCAAGCCGAGCACCAGGCGGTTGGTCGAAGGGCCGAGGCCGCGGTGGTCGAGGTGGACGTCGAATTTGCCGGCTTGCACCTGGTCGAGGATTTCGATCACGCGGCGGGGCAGGATTTCGGCGAGCTGTTCGAATTCGAAATACAAGCGACGGAACTTCTGCAATTGCCGCTTCGGCGAGAGCCGCCGCAGCATCATCTTGCGATAGAAGGGCTGCATCACCTGCATCAGGCTGAACCGCGGCGCGAGCATCTTGGTTGTGCCTTCCAAGGTGACGAGCACCTTGATCAACAGTCCGACCTGCGGCGGCAGCGAGATGTTGTAGCGGTGGATGATGTCGATCATGTCGTTGAGCGCGCCCGACAGATCGAAGCGGTCGAGCGATTGGCTCGAGTAGAGCCCGACGAAATCGGCGACGTCGGTCGAGAGCGCGGCCTCGTCGAGCGTCGGCGGCGTTTGCCCGAGCTTCTTGATGACGCTCACCAGCATCGAGACGTCGTTCTGCACGATCGCGAGCAAGAGGTCGCCGATGTCTTCGCGCATGCGATCGTCGAGCCGCCCCACGGAGCCGAAGTCGAGCAGTCCGATCACGCCGCCGGGCAGCAGCACGAAATTGCCGGGATGGGGGTCGGCGTGGTAGAAGCCATAAGTGAAGATCATCTTCATATAGAGGTTCGCGCCGCGGTGGGCGACCTCTTCGCGGTCGATGTTCGCCGCAGCGATCAGCGCCCCCTCTTCCATATTGATCCCCGCCAGGTATTCCATCGTCAGCACGCGCGAGGTGCAAAGATCGCTGAAAGGCCGGGGCACGCGGACGTGCGGATCGTCAGCCAACAGCGCGACGAACTGCTGCAGGTTCCGCTCTTCGCGGCCGAAGTCGAGCTCGCGGCGCAGCGTGCGAGCCATCTCGGCAGCCGTGGCGCTGGGGCGATAGGGCTGAAAGTCGGGTATGCGATCGGCGAGCATCGCCAGCCCGGCGAGGACTTCCAGATCCTCGCGAATCTTGTGCTCGATGCCAATGTGCTGCACCTTGACGACCACATCCTCGCCGGTGCGCAGCTTGGCGCGGTGCACCTGGCCAATCGATGCCGAGGCGACGGGCACGGAATCGAATTCCTCGAACAGCTCGTCGATCGGCTGGCCGAATTCGAGCTCGACCAGCGCCTTTACCTCATCGAAATTGTCCGCCGGGACGTTGGCGCGGAGCTGCTTCAGCTCGTCGGCCAGGTCCGCCCCGACCACGTCCGGGCGGGTGCTCATCAACTGCCCGAGCTTGATGAACGTCGGGCCGAGCTCGGTGAGGGCCTGGCGGATGCGGGCCTCGCGCGTCAGCCGGGCGAGCGCTTCGCCGTCGCGCGCGGTGAGCTGGTCCTTGGCGAACTCGATGTTCGTCTGGCTCAGCCAGTCGGCCAGACCATACTTGCTGAGCACCGAAAGGATTTCGGTCCAACGTCGGACGTTGCGATAGATTTGCGGCAAGGCGCTGATGCGCATCCGATCGTAACCCGAAGCGTGAGCAAGGACGAACAGTAACCCGAAGCGTGAGCGAGGGCGCATCTCGAAGCGAAGCGATCTCGCGACCACGGGGCTTGCCCCCGTGGGGCGATCACTGGCCGGCTATCGCAGCGACGAATCCGCGCCCTCCTCATCACGACCTCGGCGAGCAAAGCTCGCCGAGGTCGCGATGAGCGCAGGTGCGCGGTCGCTGCGCGCTTGTAGCTCCCCAGTGAGTGCTCCACGGGGGCAAGCCCCGTGGTCGCAAAGAGTCCTTGCTCACGCTTCGGGTTACTATGATCATCTTACTCCACCCCCAAAGCTTGACCAACGCCGCGCGGGCACGCAAACTAACGGCTCCCACCAACTTTCGCCCACCGACAGGTCCCAGAATGACCCTTCGCTCTCTCGCCCTTTCGCTCGCCACGCTGCTGTTCTTGCCCCTCGCCTTGCACGCCGAAAACTGGCCGCAGTGGCGCGGCGCGAGCCACGACGGCATCAGCCACGAAAAGGACCTGCCGGTCAAGTTTTCGCCCACCGAAGGCGTCGCGTGGCGGCTGCCCCTGCCCGGGCCGGCGGGATCGACGCCGGTCGTGTGGGGCGAGCGGATTTTTCTTACCAGCGTCGACAAGGCGAACGGCGACCTGCTGCTGATCTGCGCCGGCACCGACGGCAAAGAGCAGTGGCGCGAAAAGATTTCGAAGGGCAATAAGGACGTGCGCGGCGATGAAGGCAACAGCGCGTCGCCGTCGCCCTCGACCGACGGCAAGCACGTCTGGTCCTTCATGGCCGATGGCGAGCTCGCTTGCTTCACCGTCGATGGCAAGAAGGTCTGGCAGTTCAATGTCGAAGAGCGCTATGGCAAGCTGAAAATCGCGTTCGGAATGACGAGCACGCCGGTGCTCGACGGCGACGCGCTTTATCTGCAACTCATCCACGGCGAAGGCAATCCCAAGACGCGCGAGGCCAAGGTCGTCGCCGTCGAGAAGACGACCGGCAAAGAAATCTGGGCGGTCGATCGACCCAGCGAAGCCCGCGACGAAAACGAGCACAGCTATGCCTCACCGACGCTCTATCGCGACAAGGAGCGCGAGTTCCTGCTCACGCACGGAGCCGATTACATCGTCGCCCACGATCTGAAAGACGGCCACGAGATCTGGCGCAGCGGCAACTTGAACCCGCCGGGCAAGTACGAGCCGACGCTGCGCTTCGTCGCGTCGCCAGTGGCGGTGCCCGGCTTGATCATCGCGCCGAGTGCGAAGAATTATCCGGTGCTCGCGCTCAAGCCCAACGGCAAGGGAGACATCACCGACGATGCGACGATGCTCGCCTGGAAGCTCGACAGCGGCACGCCCGACGTGCCCAGCCCGCTGGTCGTCGGCGACTATGTTTATCTGTGCCGCGAGAACGGCAACCTGGTTTGCCTCGACCGCCAGACGGGCGAGAAGAAGTACGAAAAGGCGACGACCCGCGACCGGCACCGCGCCTCGCCGGTCTATGCCGACGGCCACATCTACACTTGCGCCCGCAACGGCATCATTACCGTCACCAAGGCGGGGCCCGAATTCGAAATGGTCTCGCAAAACGACATGAAGGAATCGATTTCCTCCTCGCTGGCGATCAGCAATGGCCGGATCTATATCCGGACGTTCGATGCGCTGTATGCCGTGGGGAAGTAACCGCGGATGGCGCTCCGGCTCTATCCGTTCATCTCTTGCCGAAGGTTCGTCATGCGTCTGCGACTATTGGCTTTGCTGCTTCTGCTCGTTCCGCTGGCCGCCCGCGCCGAAATCGGCGACGCGCAGATCAAGACGGATCATCCCTATTATCCAGGCGAACTCGCCAGCTCGACGTTCCCGCGCCTCTTCGAAGCCCAGGCGAAACTTTACGAGGCGATGACCGGCAAGCCGGTGAAAACGGAGCAGGACAAAGTCCTGGCGGCATGGGTCTGGCGGAACACACATTATTGGCACGGCGAGCCAGGCGTGGAGGACTTGTGGGGAACGGGAGTTGAAAAGGGAGACAACACCGCCCGCGAGTATTGGGGCGGCATGTTCGGCCACGGCTTCGCGCTGTGCGGCACGACGCACTCGCAGTGGGTGCCCGAAATGCAGGCGCTCCTCGGCCACAACCGCGCCCGCACCGTCGGCACGGAAGGGCACAATTCGTTCGAGGTCTTTCTGCAAGGCGGTACCTACAAAGATGGCAAGTGGGTGCTGCTCGATCACGACATCTCGACCGTGATCTTCGATGAGAAGGGCGACTCGCTCCTCTCGATCGCGGAGATCTCGAAGGACTGGAAGAAGTACGCCGCGCGCAGCTATGCCGGCAACAAGTCGCCGGGCTGGCTCGTCTGCGGCTTGCATCCGGAGGATGGCGGCGTCTATGCAAAGTATGGCGTGGCCGAGTATTTCTCCGGCTATGCCGGCCCGCCGCCGATGGTTCACCTCCGCCGCGGCGAAGCGCTGCGCCGCTATCCCGCGCCGGGACTCGACGACGGCAAGACGTTTGTCTATTGGGGGCGCAACTACAATACGACTGGCATCCCTGGCCCCGAGCGCTCTCATACGTGGGTCAACCAGCCGGAGAAGATGTATCAATCGAAGAACGGCGCCGGCTATGTTCCCGGCCAGGCGCGGTTCGCAAACGCAGTCTATACGTATCAGCCCGATTTCAAGAGCGGCGACTATCGGGAAGGTGTCGTCGATGAAGGTTCGGACCAGGTGACATTCGAGTTCGTGACGCCGTACATCATCGGCTGCACGCCGGCAGGCAACGGCGCGTGGGACATTTACAAGCCGGGTGGGAAGAACGGCCTGGTGATCACGAACTGCAAAGGTATTGCCGTTTCGATCTCCACCGATCGCGGGCAGACCTGGACTCGATTCGATCCAGACACCGAAGGCAAAGCCGATCTGACCGACCGCGCGAAGGGTTTCCGGCAGTATTGGCTGAAGTTCCACGCCAGCGCGCAGCAGCTCGCGGCGGCCGCGCCGGCGATTCGCACCGTTTGCCAGATGAATTCCTCGCTCGTGCCACATGTGCATGCTGGTCAGAACGAAGTGACGCACGCTTCCGGCAAGAAGGCGATCGTTTCCGCCGGGCCGACGCTGGCGCAGGCCCGCGCTCACAAAGTCGCCGGCGACTTTGACACGCCCAAGCTCACGCTCGAACTCACCGCTCCGCGCAAGTCGGGGAAAG
>JADMIO011285692.1_pt1 | contig 12859 bp, 9 predicted proteins | sample 8958161 | NCBI WGS metagenome assembly JADMIO01 (sample SAMN16585339, study PRJNA669376) | soil metagenome | isolation source: Crop rotation soil | place: USA: Cullars Rotation, Alabama | collected 2011 | reverse complement strand
AAAAGGCACTCTCCGGTATGAAACATTTAATAACCAGGTTGGAGTAACTGCAGATAAATTAAAAGGGCTTATACGCCAACGGCATTTAGAACAATACAAAACAGCAGCTAACTGGGCAACCTTTACCTACATGACTGATTCTATCCCACTGAACAATTTCAGACCATATAAGTATGACTTCGAACACTTTTTGCCCGATAAGGACCCGACCGTTGGTTTTGTTACCAAATTGCTTTCCAGTGGAAAGGGAAATTGTCAATCACTGCCATTTCTCTATAAGATACTCACTGAAGAAATAGGAGGAACTGCGTTTTTAGCTATAGCGCCCATTCATTGTTACATTAAACATAAGGACGAATCAGGCAAATGGGTGAACCTGGAAATGACCAGCGGTAGCATTGCCCGTGACGAATGGATTATGCAGGAGTCGGGAGTTACTGTGGAGCAGATCAAGTCGGGCATTTATATGAATGCCTTATCACAAAAAGAATCCCTGGCACTGGTATTAAAGGAATTGGCCGTCAATTACCAGTTTCAATTCGGCGTAGGGCCATTTGACCTGGCTATACTGGAAACCGGCCTGCAATATTTTCCCAACGGGGTAACGTTACATATAGCCAAATATGAGCATTACCGGAAATCGCTCTTAAACGCCCGGCAACAAAACGATACAGCATGGGAAGACCAATGCAATAAAACGCTCTATATTATAGATCAAAAATTGACAGAACTGGCCTATAAGCCAACGTCAGAAACAGATTATGCAGACTGGGTTAAAGAAAATAAAAAAAGTAAAATAGTCAACCAAACCTCTTCCACTCCTAAACACTGATGGTATGAAAAGAATTCTTATCCTCTTACTATCGCTTTACATATGCGCTGGCGTTCTTTACGGGCAGAATTTAAACCCATATGAGCAATTCGGGTATACCCCCAAGGGCCAATATGTAATGACAAAGACGCCGCAGGGAATAACGCTTACCAATACCGATAAAGAAATAAACGTTGCCAAACTGGTTTTAGGACTTAAAAACAGGAGGATGTTTTTCTTTGACGAGAAGGACAGTTTGCTAAATGTTATTACTATTCCGGAAGACATTTTTATACGCTTTATTTCAGTTGACCCGCTTACCGGTAAATACCCGGAGCTTACTCCTTACCAATATGCAAGTAACCGGCCGATTGATGGGATAGACCTGGATGGATTAGAACATGCTGCGGCTACTATGAGTGGGGGATTTAATCAGAATGCCAGGGAATCAGTATCTAATACATCGTTTCCAGATCCCCGCTCTTATTTACGTCAGGCGTTTCAGCAAATGAAGCAAAGGCAAGGTAGCATAAAACCCGGAAGGGAGGGTCTTACCTTTTGGCAAAATGTTCAGTTAAGTATTTCAAAACTAAAATTAACAAGCCCTGCTGGCGGTCATGCTGCGCAAACGCTTTATAGCACTGTGGATGATGTTTACATTACCTATACTAATATCAAGTATGGCCGGGGTAATGCATTCGATTTAACCGGCGAACAGACGTCCTATAAACAAACTATTGGCGCAGGATTGAATACGTTTTCTATGGCTATAGGAGGAGTGCAAGGGGCAGCGGAAAAGGCCTTGCTTAGTGAAAGCGCAGGGTTGTTAATTGGTGAGCAAGGGAGCCTGGGCGAAGCAGCGTTTGGTAGCAACTTAAACGATATATCGCCAAATTTTCCTGTTTTCGATAATTTTGTCAATGGCACAGCTACCAGTGCCAAATCGCTTGATCTAACAGCCGCAACGTATCTGGATAGGCCATCAGCGATTACTTCAACGCTTAATGGTTACACCAATAAGATAGTGAACTTCACCGGAGCAAGGCGAAATGGTTATGTGCTAACTCCTTCTATGATTGAATCTAGTGAATTAGGTGTTTTAACAATCGGAAGTGCTACAAGACCACAGGTTGCAGCAATTAGTGCAGCGAGAGCCTATGCACAGTCCCAAGGAGTTCAATTTACTTTGAAAAATTTTACACCTTCCACTGGTAATTTTTCTATACAATATGGTATTTTAGCGACTCCTAAACTACAAAGTCAGTAGCATGCCATCAAGAGACACCATAAAGAATGTTGATTTTTGTTTGAGAGATACAACGGCTTATGTAGCCCCAACTTCAATAACAGTTATGGGTCTTGGAATGTCTACCCCTCCGTTTATTAAAGTTGAATGGGTATCGCTTAGTGTGGAAGAAAAATTTGCTATTCTACAGCAAGCGTTTGAGGGATGCAAAATAAATCTTCCGATGCCGGAAAACCCGAAAGAATACAGTAAATCTATCTTAAAAGAGTTGGGATTCAACAGTTGGACAAAATTCTATAAAGACGGACATCATTGTGGAATTGAATTAAATATAGACAAAAAGCAATATCAGCTTACTCCCCTGATATATTTAAAAGAAAATGAAGCGTTATATGGCATAAAAAAAGGGATTGTAACGCTTAGTTCAGAAACAACTTCAGAAGAAATAATTACAGCATTAGAAAAAGTATTGGCACGAATACCTGAATTAACTGAAGATTATTATGCTAATGAAGATGTGCCGGAAGAGGGGGTATAGAACTTACATCTAATATAGAAAAAGCCCTCACATCTCTGCGAGGGCTTTTTCTATATTGCTGTGAATTTCTATCTTACTTCACTTCCTCATACTCTGCATCGGTTACATTTTCACCACCGGCATTGGATTGTCCGCCACTGGTATTTCCACCCTGACCTTGTGCATCGGCGCCGGGTTGCTGACCAGCAGTATCTTGCGTAGCCTTATACATTTCTTCACTCGCTGCTGTCCATGCATTGTTCATCTCCGCAACAGCAGCATCAATGGCTGCCACATCCTGCGATTTATGCGCTTCCTTTAGCTTATTCAATGCACTTTCAATCGGGGCTTTCTTATCAGCAGGGATCTTGTCTCCATATTCCTTCAACTGTTTTTCCGTCTGGAAGATCAGGCTGTCAGCCTGGTTGATCTTGTCTACCTTTTCACGGGCAGCCTTATCGGTCGATTCATTGGCCCTTGCTTCGGCCTTCATCCGTTCTACTTCATCCTTGCTTAAGCCACTGCCTGCTTCAATACGTATCTTTTGTTCTTTACCGGTGCCTTTATCTTTTGCTGTAACGTGTAAGATACCGTTGGCATCAATATCGAACGTTACTTCGATCTGCGGTACACCACGCGGTGCCGGTGGAATATCGGCGAGATTGAACTTACCCAGGCTCTTATTCTGGTTAGCCATCGGGCGTTCACCCTGCAATACATGTATTTCCACACCGGGTTGATTGTCGCTGGCGGTAGAGAATGTTTCCGATTTCTTGGTCGGGATAGTAGTATTGGAATCGATCAGGCGGGTCATTACTCCACCCATGGTTTCAATACCCAGTGAAAGCGGCGTTACGTCGAGCAACAGTACATCTTTCACTTCACCGGTTAATACGGCGCCCTGGATAGCAGCACCTACGGCCACCACTTCATCAGGGTTAACCCCCCTGTTGGGTTTCTTGCCGAAGAACTTCTCTACAATCTCCTGCACTTTCGGTATACGGGTACTACCACCAACCAGGATCACTTCGTCGATCTGGGAAGTAGATAAGCCCGCATCTTTCAATGCCTGCTCACAAGGCTTTAAACAACGCTCAAATAATTTGTCGCTCAACTGTTCAAACTTTGCACGGGTCAGCTTTTTAACCAGGTGTTTGGGAACACCATCTACTGCTGTTATATAGGGCAGGTTGATCTCTGTTTCGCTGGAAGAAGACAATTCTACTTTTGCTTTTTCGGCAGCTTCTTTCAGACGTTGTAAAGCCATCGGGTCTTTACGCAGGTCAACCGATTCGTCTTTTTTGAATTCATCGGCCAGCCAGTCCATTACTACCTTATCGAAGTCGTCACCACCGAGGTGCGTATCACCATTGGTAGATTTTACTTCAAATACACCATCGCCCAGTTCCAGTATGGAAATATCGAATGTACCACCACCAAGGTCAAATACGGCGATCTTCTGATCGTGTTTGCCTTTATCGAGGCCATAGGCCAGGGCGGCTGCGGTAGGTTCGTTTACAATACGGCGTACCGTCAAACCGGCAATTTCACCGGCTTCCTTGGTAGCCTGGCGCTGGGCGTCGTTAAAGTAAGCGGGAACCGTAATTACTGCTTCGTTTACTTCCTGGCCCAGGTAGTCTTCTGCGGTTTTCTTCATTTTCTGAAGGATCATGGCAGAAATTTCCTGCGGTGTATACAGGCGGCCGTCTATGTCAATACGTACGGTATTATTGTCACCTTTTGCCACTTTATAGCTCCAATGGCTGATCTCTTCGGTCACCTCATCAAACCGGCGACCCATGAAACGCTTTACGCTCATGATCGTATTATGAGGGTTGGTTATGGCCTGGCGTTTGGCCGGATCACCTACCTTCCGCTCGCCGTTTTTCAGAAAAGCCACTACAGACGGGGTTGTACGGCGTCCCTCATCATTGGCTATGACCACCGGTTCATTACCTTCCATAACTGCCACACAGCTATTGGTCGTACCGAGGTCTATTCCTATTATCTTACCCATAGTTTGCTGAATTTAATGTTCGCTTATGATTATCAATCATTATGCCGTGTGACAGGATGTGCAAAAATGGCAGTTTTTGTGCATTGTTCTGTCCTGCCACCGCCCGATGGACAGGGTAGGACTTGTAGAGCAGGACATTAGGTCGTGTTTAACCGATTACTGGCTACTACCTCAAAACGGGCATCCGGGGCGCCAACCAGGGGCCGACAAACCTGTAACCGTTCGGTAAATGCCGGCTGATGAGAACTACTACAGGGCGAAATTTGATGCCTTTAAAAAAGCGTGATTACACGGTTGTGCTGCCGTGGTTAAAGATGGAGCTTTGGTTGTTGATCGATAGTATAAACTCTTTAAACCTCAGAACATGGCTACTATTTCTTCTACCAAGGGAAAGGGCTGGTTACGTGACCTGCCCGATTTTCGCGATAATACGCCCAGCACAAAAGAGATTTTAAAAAAACAGGAAGCACGGGGAGTGAAAGAACCCGTTAGTGATATATTGAAACGACTGAATAAAGGCTCCCGGCTAACCGCCAAAGCAAAAGCGTCGCTGGAAAAGAGTAAAAAGGTTGATCTGAGTTCTTTTTGTTCGCCGATTGAAGACCAGGGACAACTGGGCTCCTGTACCGCCAATGCAGGCGTTGGACTATACGAGTATTTTGAACGCAGGGCTTTCGGCAGATATGTGGATTGCTCCCGTTTGTTCTTATATAAAGCGACCCGCAATTTGCTGGGGTGGGAGGCAGATGATGGCGCCTACCTGCGTACTACCATGGGAGCCATGGTATTGTTTGGCTTGCCCCCGGAAAAATTCTGGCCCTACCTGGAACATAAGTTCAATGAGGAACCTACTGCTTTTTTATATTCGTATGCCCAGAACTTCCAGGCATTGCTTTATTACCGGCTGGATGGACCGGGCATCAATAAACCTCTTTTACTGGAAAGAATAAAAGACTCGTTGCGCAATGGCCTGCCTATGATCTTTGGCTTTACCTGTTATAGCTCGTTAGACCTGGCAGATAATGGCCTGATCCCATTCCCGGACAAGAACGAAGAAATAACCGGCGGGCATGCAGTGATGGCTGTTGGCTTTGACGATGATAAAAAAATAGTTAACCCGGGTAATAATAAAATGACTACGGGCGCTATTATGATCCGGAACTCCTGGGGGACTGAATGGGGTGAGAAAGGATATGGCTGGTTGCCGTATGAATATGTGCTCTCTGCCATAGCAGATGACTGGTGGAGCATGACAAAGGCCGAATGGATCGATACCAAACAGTTTGGGCTGGGATAAGTAGGGATAAGAAATACTACTTACCGGGTATTGAATTATTTTACAGAGTGGGGTTATTTTGATTACCCGGTTTACTAACCTATAAACAGCTTATATGTTTAATCATCCTGTATTGGATATTGCTATAGGTGTCGTCTTTGTTTTTCTTACCTATAGTTTACTGGCCAGTGCTATCAATGAGATTATTGCTGCCATGATTGCCCAGCGGGGGCGCATGCTGTTGCGGGGCATTCAGAAAATGTTGAATGGCGAAAGCATTTACTGGTGGCATAACCTGGAAAATTTCTTCCGGAAAAAAGACAATCCGGCTCCCCGGCACAGGCGTTTCAAAGGCTCCCTCGCAGAGCAATTTAAAAAACATACTCTATTCAGACGGCTGGCCAAAGACAACCGGCCGTCTTATTTATCGGATGCCAAGTTTTCGGATATTTTGTTAGACATCCTGCACCAGCGTGGAAAAGCAGCAGCGGCAGAAAAAGATATCGAAGCATTATACGAACCCCGCACCTTCAACTCGGTCAAAGCAGGTCTTATTAATGTATTGAATGAACTGGATGCAAAACAAGGTCACCAGGATTGTAAGGCAAATGATAAAAACTGTTATCACCGCAGGCGGCAGGAATTGTTCGAAATATTCAGCGTACTGCTGGACCAGTCAAACGGCGATTTACTAAGACTGAAAAAACTGGTCGAGAACTGGTACAATGAAATGATGGACCGGGTATCGGGCTGGTACAAAAAACAAACTCACCAGGTGCTCTTCGGCATTGGTCTCAGCCTGGCAGTATTATTCAATGTAGATGCTATTGAGCTGATCAATATGCTTTCGAAAGACAAAAAGGCCCGGGAAACGCTGGTGACCATGGCCGATAGTTATATTAAAAACCACCCCAAACCGGATACGGTATTTACAAAAACGGCTACCGGTAAATTAGTCATGGACAGTACGCGGATCGACACCAGTCGCTCGGTACTGGCTGATAGCGTTATCCGGAAAGTATATAATGATGCAAAACAGCAGGCCGATTCCGTCAATACGTTACTCGGACTGGGCTGGCAGGACAGATCTGTTGGAACTATCTTCAGCGCCATCCTTACAGACTGGCGAAAATTCTTTGGCATTTTTATTACCGCGTTGGCCATTGCGCTGGGCGGTCCCTTCTGGTTTGATGTATTGAATAAACTCGTCAACCTGCGCATGTCGGGCAAAGCACCTCCCGATGCTGCTGCTGCCCCCACACCCGCTGGTAACTCTTCTTCACAACTGGATCAAAAACCAAAACCGGGTTCGGTCGGATAGTTATGAAAGTACGGGTAATCGTCCCCATATTAAACATTCGGAGAGACGCTCCGGAGGCCAGGTCAGACAACTTTATCGGTAGTCTTACCCAGGGCACGGAGTTCTTTGTGATCAGTAAGCTGACCGTACAAAAGAACGGGAGAGAAGAAATATGGTTTAAAGACCAGTTTAACCGCTTCTATTTCGGGGCTGGCTTAACCGTAATTGAAGACGATCAACTACCTGCTCCACCACCGGTGGTTCATGAAGTAACCCTTCCCAACCGGGTTGCCAATGCCTTGATCAGTAAACTGGGCATTGATGCGATCTGGGCCGATGGTGAACGTGGTGAACTGGCTACCGTGGCTATTTTAGACAGCGGTATTGCGCTCGATTGTACAGATCTGACAGAGGCGGTACTGAATGGATTGCCCGGTCCTGATTCAATCGGGCAGCGTATGAAAAATTTTGTGGCGCAAAGCACTACCATGGACGATAATTTCGGACATGGCTCACATTGTGCCGGCCTGATCGCTTCGCGCAATAAGAAAAATGTAGTGGGCATGGCGCCTGCCTGTACCCTCTATGTAGGAAAAATAAGCGATGCCACGCATACCCCCTCCGTGCCTAATATGATTGCGGGTATACGATGGGCGGCAGGTTTGGAGAACGGCAGCCCGCAGGATATTGATATTATTGCCATGAGCAATGGCAGCCTGTTGAATATGCCCGATATGCAACCCACCATCAATGAGGCACTGGCAAAAGGTAAAATACTGATCTTCTCTATCGGCAACCGCGCAGCAGGTTTACCACCTGAAGGCGGAACCTTTCCGGCATCCTGTGAAGGAGTGATATCGGTAGGGGCAGTAGACTTTGATAATGGATTTCTCGATTTTACTTTCCAGTTTGAAAATCTTACCGTTTGTTGTCCCGGCATTAATATATTCTCGTACTGGATCGGTGGCGAAATTCATGAAGAAAAAGGCACCAGCCAGGCGGCAGCTATCTGCGCCGGTGTGGCGGCACTACTGGTATCGAAGCTAAAGAAGCGAAACCAGGCAAATATTCCCGCACGGGTGAAAGAGCTGTTGTTATCCTCCGCAACAAAAATTACGTCTAATAATTACACGTATCGTTTTATTAACCCTGTTCAGTTATATGAGTCGATTACTTAAAGCAAACCACATGCAAAAGAAGTTCATTATCTTATTGTTGACGCTTACCACTGCTGTTTGTACCCTTGGCCAGAATGCTTATTATGATGCCCTTGGCATCCGGAATATTTTAGATTCGAACAAACATTTCGGACCGAACCAATTTGGCGTACTGGCAAAATATTATCCCGGCCAGAATGCTAACCAGATCGCAGCCGCCCTGGCTACCAACCCCTTTTTAAAAAACTATTTCGACCCCAGCAGTGCTGCCAGTGTGGAGGAAGGACTTGCCGGCAGAACGCTTAATAGAATTGGCGGCATCAATGTTACTACTATCGCAGACGGATTGGCGAAGTTTTTGGTAGAACGCGTAAAAGAAGAATTGTCCGTAGCTTTCTTTAACCAGTTTAAAGAAGATATGCAGGACGAGCGGTATTCCGACCTGCATATCCTGTTTCCGCAAACAAAAATGGTACTGGAAACCATCGATGAAAAGATATACCAGTTCTCCGCCTACCTCACCGAGTTGCGCGATGCTTTTATTGTGGACCTGGAGAACCTGCCGTATAATTGCCCCATACTGATTGATCAGCCCAAGTACGATGAGTTTTTTGCTAAGCGGCCAATCTATAAAACCTTGTTACGGCTGGGGTCCATAACGGCAGAGCTGTTGCTTAAAAAAGATGCCATTACCCATCCCGGCGTAATCATCGACAGTGTATTAAAGCCCGATCATTATTTTAACCTGGCACGCACCAGTTCTTCACTCGATACCAATTTAAACGGATCCATCAAGGCACTGCAGCTTATTTCCGGTTCCATTCGCTCATTGGACACATCCCGGTATTGGCTGCCCACCGACTCCCTGACCCTTGTGTTGAATGACCCCATTGCCTTCGACCTATACCTGGGAATGCTGTATGCAAAAGCCAATGCAGACAAGATCATTTTCTCAGGCAACCGGAACTTTTCTGCTATACTCGCCGGTATGCAAACTACACTTACCACGGTGCGGCAATCGATCTTTAATATCAGCCTGTATGTACGGTCGATTGACCAGAACTTTAAACGGATAAAAGAAATTAAGGCCGGTATCAGTAAGGACAGTCTTTACCGGTATTATTATGCGCTGTATACCTCTACCATCGATTTCCTGGGGAATGGCCTGCAGCTTACCAAAAACTGGAATAGCGGCATCAACGTAGCGGTTGAAAAATATGTAAACATCTTTAAGGACTTTGGAGAGGTGTACGTAAGTGTGAACCAGAAAAAATATGGACTGGCTATTTTATCCGTCATTAAACTTGCCGACAATATTTTCGATTCTGCCTACCTCGTCTCCAAAAGTAAAATAGGGCTTCACAAGGTATTGACGAAGCTGTCCCTGTATGGAACCTTTATAGCAGAAGTGGCCAAAGCAGAAACTTCCGACGAGGTAAAGGAAATTCTTGACCGTACCGTATTGCCTACCGGTAGTTCGTTTATCAAAAAGCACTCCCGTTTCAATATTGCATTGAATGCCTATACCGGTCTTTATTATGGCCAGCAGCGGCAGTCTACGGATAAACAATTCGTAAGTGTGGCTGGCGTATATGCGCCCGTGGGAATATCGGCAAGCTGGGGCATATCCGGGCGTAAACGTGAATCGCGCTCCTGGTCAATCAGCTTATTTGCTTCTGCTATTGATATTGGTCCACTCGTAGCCTACCGGTTCTCCAATTACAACGATACGCTCGCCAACGATGTAACGATCCGGCTGAGCCAGATCGTTTCTCCCGGTGGTCATCTCATTATCGGTCTGCCGAAACTGCCTATATCTATTGGAGGCGGCTTCAACTGGTCGCCGTTAATTACCAGGGTCGAGAAAGAAAGTCTTACTACACAACCCAACGATAAACGCCCCTTCCGCTGGCAGGTATTTGCTGCCGTGGATATCCCCCTGTTCAACTTTTACAACAAGCCCAGGTAGGGCTTACTAAAAAACCTTACTATGATCAAGAATCAATTTTTAAAAGAGTTAGTCATTAGTGACACGCAAAAAAAAGATTCCCCCGCCAACAATAAGAAAGATGTTCGTAAAATACAATCCTGGCTCAACCTGTTTGCCCGGTTAAATACAACATCAGGAACGGCTACCGGCATGGATGGAGATTTTGGACCTGCTACAGAAAAAGCCGTGCAGAATTTTCAAAAAGCAAAGGGATTAACGCAGACCGGCGTTGTGGATGCGGCCCTGTTTTCCAAACTATGCCAGCCGATGGCCAATGCATTCGAGACACCCGTTACCGGTACCAAACTGCGTGAGCTGATTCTAAAAGTGGCACAACTGCACGTGGAAAATTCGCCGTTTGAACAGGTGATCGATGGCCAGTCAAACAGTGGCCCCTGGGTGCGCAGCTATATGAATGGAGCAGATGGCGAAGATCAGTTATGGTGCATGGGCTTTGTACAAACCATTATTGACCAGGCAGCCTCCCAGTTGGGAAAAGATTTCAGGACCTTAATGCCGGTAACCGGCAGTTGTGATACGGTTGGTACTACCGGGATAAATAAAGGGCTGCTGACCCGGTTCACCGAAGTGCGAAGAAATCCTGCTGTCGTTAAACCCGGTGATATATTCCTGTTTCAGAGTAAACCGTTTGACTGGATACATACCGGCATTATCCTGGCTGTTAAAAACGGGTTATTTGAAACCGCAGAAGGAAATACCAATTCAGGTGGTTCGAGTAATGGTAATGCGGCTGTCAAACGTATCCGCAATTTTCAGCAATCCAAACTGGACGTGTTCTCTATTGAACCCCTGGTATAAATCTTATCGTATATGAAACGCCTTATCACGTGTAGCGATGGTACCTGGAACAAACCGGGTATCAAGGACAAAGGCCGGGAAGTAAAAACGAATGTAGAAAAGATGTTCAACTGCATTTGTTCCTTCGATACCTCCAACCCCGGCCAACCGGTACCCCAGTTAAAAGTGTATGACCAGGGAGTAGGTACAGGTTATACCTGGAGAGATAGATTGCTGGGTGGCGCTACCGGCGCCGGCATTGACAAGAATATAAAGGATATGTATAGCTTCCTGGTGCTGAATTATGAACCGGGAGACGATATTTTCCTGTTTGGTTTTAGCCGTGGCGCGTATACGGCCCGCAGCATCGGTGGTTTTATACGGAACTGTGGCATACTGAAACCGCAATTTATTCACCTCGTCGATAAAGCCTATGAACTGTACCGCGACCGGAATAAGTATACCATTCCTGATTCGGACCTGATGAAATCGTTCCGGAGAAACTATTGCTACGAAGATGTAACGCCGATAAAATTCATTGGCGTATGGGATACAGTGGGCAGCCTGGGCATTCCCTTGCCCTGGTATAAGCTCCGCAATAAGAACCGATATATGTTTCACGACGTTACCCTTAGTTGTTATGTACATCATGCCTACCATGCACTGGCGATTGATGAACGGCGTAAGCTGTTCAGGCCAACTTTATGGGAGAAAAGCGATGTGGTGAAATACACGGAAAATCATCCCCAGAAAATGGAGCAGCGCTGGTTTGCCGGCGTACACTCCAATGTGGGTGGCGGATACCTGGATTGCGGTTTAAGCAATATTGCCCTGCAATGGCTGATCGATAAAGCACAATCGGCCGGCCTTTGCTATAATGCACCTCCGTTGATTGTAGCAGACCCGGTTTTTGATAAAGGCATACTGCGAAACTCTTATACTCCGCTGTATTGGTTCTGGTGGCCCATCAGCCGGGTAGTTACCTTGAAAAATGATACGAATCAATACATCGATGAAAGCGTGTATAAACGGATGAATGATGATGAAACCTACCGTCCTAAAAACCTGAGGGAACTGTTGCACCAGCAAATAAAATGATCATATGGCGTTAAAAATTTTATCTATCGACGGGGGAGGTACAAGAGGTATTATTCCTGCTACTATTTTAGACTGTATTCAACAGGATTTTGGGAAATCGCCACTCGACCTGTTCGACCTCTTTGCGGGAACTTCTACAGGAGGTATTATTTCCATTGGACTGGCTGCAGGGCTGGCGCCTTCGGTGCTGGTAGACCTGTACCTGGATAAATCGAAAGACATATTCTTCGAGTCGTTCCTGGACCGCCTGCAGGGACTGGATGAACATTTACAGGCAAACTATAAAACAAAGCGGTTTAAGAAAATACTGGACGACCTGTTCGGAACCAAAACGCTGAAAGACCTGCATGAGGATGCCAACTTTGGCGGAAAGAAAAAGCGGCTGATGGTATGCTCGTTCGACCTGAGTCCCGATGATGCTTCTGACCGCAATAAGAATTACCGGCCCGTTATTTTCCACTCTTCATTTATTAAATGCGGAGACGTTACGCTTACCGACCTGGCCCTGATGACATCGGCAGGACCTACCTATTTCCCCATTTACAACCAGCGGTATATTGATGGGGGAGTGGCACTGAATAATCCGTCGATGGCAGCCATCACCTTTGCTATTAATAAACATACCGTTGGAGATGGTTACCTGTACGAG
>JADMIO010306768.1_pt1 | contig 12859 bp, 7 predicted proteins | sample 8958161 | NCBI WGS metagenome assembly JADMIO01 (sample SAMN16585339, study PRJNA669376) | soil metagenome | isolation source: Crop rotation soil | place: USA: Cullars Rotation, Alabama | collected 2011 | reverse complement strand
GAATGGGCGTACGGTACTTGGCCCAGTGCGCCGCCGGGCGCAGGAAGAACAGCTGATGCAACGCGAGCTCACCCTGGAAGATGTTTCCTTCCGAGAGACCGGTGATGCGCTCGATGTCCGCCGGCGTCAGTACCTGGCGTCCGACGATCAGTGATTTCAGGTTCGGCGCAAAGCGCGAGATCGTGTCGACGACGGCATCGCCGAACGCTTCGCGTTTCGCGTCGGTCCAGCCGCCGTTCAGGTTGTGCGGCGCGTACTGTACGAACACGCTCATCACGTGCTTGCCCGGCGGAGCCATGCCCGGATCGATCATCGACGGAAGCACGATGTCCATGTAGGGATTGCGCGAGAACTCGCCGTACTTCGCGTCATCGTACGCGCGCTCGAGATACTCGACATTCGGGCTGATGGAGAACGCGCCGCGCGATGCACGCAGAGCGAGATCACGGTCGTGTTTCAGACAGGTGAACTCCGGCAGGCCGTTGAGCGCGAGATTCACCTTGCCCGACGATCCGCGGAATTTGTACCGCTCCACGCCGGTCACCAGGTCGTCTGGTAGTTCCTTCTTCTCGACGAGCTGCAGGAACGTGCGGCGCGGATCCAGGCTCGACACGACGACCGGCGCCTGGATCTCATCCCCGTTCGCGAGGGCCACTCCGGTGACTTTTCCTTCGCGCACGAGCACGCGCTCCACCGCGGCGTCCACTCGAATCTCCGCGCCCCGGGCGCGCGCCGCGCTCGCGATCGCCTCGCTGATCGCCCCGGTGCCGCCGCGCTGAAAGCCCCAGGCGCGGAACGCGCCATCGATCTCGCCCATGTAATGGTGCAGCAACACGTACGCGGACCCCGGCGAGCGAGGTCCGAGAAACGTCCCGATGATGCCGCTCGCCGACTTGGTCGCCTTGAGCGTATCGAACTCGAACCATTCGTCGAGATAGTCGGCGCTGCTCATCGTCATCAGCTTGTGCAGCGCGTGAAAGTGCTCGGCGCCCAGTCCGCGAATGTGGCGGCCGAACCGCAGCAGCGCGCGCAGGTCGGACGGCGCGAGCGACGCCGGATCGGGCGGCACCATGCCGAGGATCGGCTTGACCGCCATCGCCATGTGATGCATGAGGCGGCCGAAGCGCGTGATCGCCTCCGCGTCGCGCGGGGAATGGCGCTCGAGCGCCGCCCGCGACTCGTCCGGATCCGCCCACGCGCCGAGGTAGTCCCCGTTCTCCATCGGCGTGACGGTGCTTTCGAGCGGCAGGATCTGCAGTCCGTGACGCGGCAGTTCGAGATCGCGAATGATCTCGGGCCGGAGCAGGCTGACGACGTACGAGAAGACTGAGAACTTGAAGCCGGGGAAGATCTCTTCGGTCACCGCCGCGCCGCCGACGAGCGGTCGCCGCTCGAGCACGAGCGTCTTCCGACCGGCGCGGGCGAGATAGGCCGCGGCCACGAGACCGTTGTGACCTCCGCCGACGATGATCGCGTCATAGCGATTCGCGATCACGCCCGCTTCCTCGGCGGATCGTAGAAGGGAAGTTTTCGGATCGTCGCGTTCGCCCGCTGCCGCCGGTGTTCGACGGAGAGTTCCATCGTCACCTCGGTACCGTCGGCGTAGTGGGGTGCCGTGATGTGCGCGAGTGCGAGATACTTCTTGAGCAGCGGCGACCAGCAGCCGCTCGTCGCATAACCGATCTGCCGTCCGTCGCGCAGGATCGGGGCGCTGCCGCGCCAGGCAACGGTGGGCAGCGACGGTGGTAGTCCGCGCGACGCGTACAGCCTCTCGAGCGACACCCAGCTCACCTCGACCCCGACGAAGTTCCACGCCGAGCCGTGCTTCCTCTCGGCGCGATGCGCGCGTCGCCCATTGTACGGGCCCTTCGATTCGCTGACCGTCCATCCGAGGTTGATTTCGAATGGCGAAGACTTCTGATCCGGAATGAAGGCGTGGTGCGACGAGAAGTAATCGACATCGAGCATGACGAGGCCGGCCTCGATGCGTGCGAGGTCGAGCGCCCAGATGCCGGCGGGCGTGATGCCGTACGGCGTCCCGGCCTGCACGAGCGCATCCCACACGGGCAGCGCCTTGGCCGCGTCCACCCAGATCTCGTACCCGAGATCACCCGTATACCCGGTCCGCGAGATCGTCACTGGCGTGTCGCGCAGCGTCGTGTGAAGGAGCCGAAAATATTTCAGCCTGGAGAAGTCCGCCGGCGAGAGTTGCTCGAGAATCGTTCGCGAGAGCGGTCCCTGAAGCGCCAGTGCGGCCGTGTTGTGCGAGACGTCCTGCACGTTCACCTCGAGGCCGACGCCGTTCATGGCGAGCCAGCGGAGATTCGGCTCGGCGCTCGTCAGGCGGTATGTGCCGTCGTCCAGACGGCTGATCGTGCCGTCATCGATGACCTTGCCGTCGGCATCGCACCACGGCGTATAAAGCACCTGGCCCACCGCGCACTTTTGGACGTCGCGCGTGACCATGCGGTCGAGCAGGCGCGCGGCGTCGGGTCCCGTGATCAGATACTTGTGAAGCGGCGAGACGTCGAAGAGCGCGGCGGCATTGCGAATGGCGGCGTATTCGCGGTCGGGATGCGGCTCGTAGGAGCTCGCGATCTGGAATCCGGCCCAGCGGCGCCACGTCTGCGCGCGTACGAGTGGGGCCGTGCGATCGTGAAAGGGAGTCGTTTTGAGCATGAGCGGCCGCAAAGGTACCCTTTGTCATCCTGAGGCGCAAAGCACCGACGGACGCCTGTAACACGGTACGTTTCATGATCTTTCAGAACCCGATGAGATCCCTGCTGATGGCCGCGCTGGCCTGTGTGGCCGCATGCTCGACCGACTCGCGACACGAGGCGGTCGCGGCGGGAGACGTCGCGGCCGCTCCGGATGGTGAGCTGGCGCACACGATCGCGCAGAGCGACGTGCTTACGGCGGCGCAGGCGGCCATCGACTCCGGCCGGCCGTGGCGTGCGACGCAGATGCTTGGTCCCGTCCTGCGGGATTCGGCCAAGCGGCAGCCCGCCGCGCTCATGGTCGCGGCGCGGGCGGCAGCAGGATGGGGAGGGTGGGCCGAGGTGGATCGGCTGCTCACGCGCCAGCCGTGGCTCGATACGCAGTTCGAAGGCGAGGGACGCGAACTGCTGGCTCGCTCCGCTCTCGAGCGCGGCGCGGACACCGCGGCACTCGCTCATGCCGCGGCCGCGCTTCGCGCGGCGCGTACGACGGGCACGCGTGCCATGCGGTCGGTCTTTCTCGCTCGCGCGCTCGAGCGGAACAATCTCTTCGACAGCGCGGGGGTGTTGTACGAGCGCGCGGCGGGATCGCTCGCGCCGATCCGTCCGTGGCTGGCGCTCCGCGCCGCGGGCGTACAGACGGATTCGGCCAGGCGTGCGAGATACTACGCACAGGTCAAAGGCGGGCCGGCGCGGGCTCGCGTTCCGTGGACGGAGGCCCAGACGCGCGAACGGTTTCAGGGCGCCGCCGGCGCGGCCACGCGCTTCGCGCAGTTGGGTGCAACGGTCCAGGCGCTGCGCCTCCGGACGTTCGTCGCGCACGACGACGCGACACGCAATGAGCTCATGCAGTTCATTCGAACGCACACCGGCACGGCGGACGCGCGCGCGGCCGTCGACGTGTTGGACCGCGTCTATCCTGGAGCTTCGGCCGCCGATGAGCTGATCATTGCGCGGAGCGCCGCCGCCTCGGGGCCACTGCCGCGAGCGATCACCGCGTTCGAGCGTGCGCTCGCGGAGCCGGGCCTCGTCACTCCGTCGGACCGCATCGCGTATGCGCAAGTGCTCGCGCGAAGCAGCCGGTCGCGCGACGCGCTCGCGCAGCTGACGCTGGTCGAGGGGCCGCTGGCCGGGCAGGCGGCCTATCAGCGCGCGCGTGTGTTCCTGACCTCGGGAACCGGCGATCAGACGCGCGCTGCTCTGCGGGACGTGATTGCGCGCTTTCCGTCCGACACCGCGGCAGCCACGGCGGCGCTGTTTCTTCTCGCCGATCTGTCGATCGACGACGGCAACGACGCGCAAGCTCGCTCGCTCTATCAGCAGCTCTATCGGAATTATCCGGCAAGCTCGCGCGCGCCGGAGTCGCGCTTCCACGCGGCGATGATTGCACTGGTATCCGGAAACGCGAAGGCCGCGTCTCTCGAGCTCGATTCGCTCGTAGCGGTCGCTCCGCGCGCTGCGGATGCGAATGCCGCCCGCTATTGGAGCGGCCGCGCCTATGCGCTGTTGAAGAACACCGATCAGGCGCGCGCGCGCTGGCGCGAGGCGATGACCGACAATCCTGGTTCATACTACGCATTGCTCGCCGCAAAGCGTCTCGACGAGAAGCCGTGGGTTCCGTCGGCACGGGCGGACTCGTTCGCGGTGTTCGCCGATCTGGACAGCGCAATGAGCCGCTTCGCGTTGCTCGACAAGCTCGGTATGGACGCCGAGGCGAAGTTCGAGCTCGATGCGGTCGAGGAAGCCGCTGCGTCGTCGCCTGAGCGGCTCGCATCCACCGCGCGCGCCTTGCTGCGCGCGGGCCAACCGTCGCGCGCCGTTCGCCTGGCGCAGAAGCTCGTCGACGCCGGCCAACGCGATGCGCGCGCCTATCGTCTACTGTACCCGGCAATCGATCGCGACGAGCTGGCGCGTACCGCGAAGGCCAACGATCTCGATCCCGCGCTGGTCGCGGGACTGATCCGCCAGGAGTCGAGCTTCAATCCGCGTGCGATCTCGGTGGCCAATGCACGCGGCTTGATGCAGGTGCTTCCTGCCGTCGGCGAGGAGGTCGCGCGCAGCCTGCGCTTTCCGGTCTGGTATCCCGCGCTCCTGCTCGACGCTGACGCGAACCTCCAGCTCGGGACGGCGCATCTCGCGGCGTACATGAAGCAGTACGGTCCACTACCTCGCGTGCTCGCCGCGTACAACGCGGGAGGCTCGCGTGTGACGCGCTGGGTCAATCGCGCCGGGTCTGACGATCCTGAACTCTTTACTGAGCGAATCCCGTTCGCGGAGACACGGGATTACGTCCGCATCGTGCAGCGGAACGCGCAGATGTATCGGGAGCTGTACCCCTGGTAGATGCGAGGGCCGCGCTGTTCGCGCGGCCCTCGCCCGTACTCACCAGCCCGGCGCCATCTGCAGGCCCCACACCCAGTTCTTCTTCGGCCGCTGGAACGGATGCGCGATGTACGCTTCGATGATCGCGTAGCCCATCAGGTTGAACCGGAACGAGACGCCCGTGCTGAACACCGGAATGCGCGTGGTGCACGGATAGAACGACTGGAGCTGCGCCGCCTGCTGGCTGTTCGTCTGCCGGGTGCAGTCGCTCGGCGCTTCGTTCGCCTCGCGCGCGAAGCGGAGATCCGGACCCTGCGCATTCGTGTACGACACGCCCGCGTCGAAGAACGGCGATACCTCGGTCGGCAGGAACGGGAAGTTGATCAGGCCAAATCCTTCCGTCCCAAACAGCGGAATACGGAACTCGGTGTTGATGACCGCCACCTTGCTGCCGAACAGACGCTCGAACGCGGGACAGCCGGTCTGCTGCGTGCCTGCGGTCGTGCCGACCGGCGTGCACTCGTCGCTCGTGAATGATCCATAGCCGTAACCGCGCATCAGCGTTTCCTCGCCGAGGTAGAGCGGCCACGTGGTGTTCACGTCTTCGCCACCGCCGCCGTAACGGCCGAGCGAGAACCCGCGGAAGGCGAACGAGAACGGACGCATGAACACGTACCGGCGATAATCCGCGAGCCCGGTCTGATACGTGACCGATCCGCTGGTCATCGTGTACTGCAGGCGGTAGCGCTCGCCCTGCACCGGTGAGGTGAACGCGGCGAACGAGTTGTCACCGACCAGCGCGACCGACGGCTCCGCGAACCACACCGGGCGGTACTGGTTCGCCAGGGTGGTCTGTCGTTCGTCGATGATCGTGTTGCCGAAGTACACCGTCTGCCACAGCTCGGTGTCGAAGCCGTAGTGGGTCAGGTTCGCCGAGAATTCGAACCGGCGCGTCGTGGTGAAGGGGTACTGCATGAACATCTGCGCCTGATCGATGTAGATGCGCTGGATCAGCTGGTTGACGCTGAAGCCCTGCGCCGCGCCGCCCTGCGTTTGCAGCAGCGTATCCTGCACGTACACGCCACCCGTCAGGTAGGGAACGTGCTGCGCGCCGGCACCCCAGTTCCATCGATTCTTCAGGTTGTAGTACTGCACGGCACCGCCGATGTCCTTCACGGTGCCATTCGCCTGGATCGCCGTGAAGATCTGACGGTCGCTCAACTGATCGCCGAAGATCATCGACACGCCGCCCGCGACCCCGGTGCCGAACGGACCGCCGGCCACGACGCCGAGGCTCGGCTGGCCGATCGCGTCGAGCGCGAAGCTCGAGTGATACGGCTCGACGGTGAAGTCATTGCCGCTCGGCAGGCCGCTGCTCGCGTCGGCGAGATAGCCCATGACGAGACTGCGCGTCACGTTGGGCGGGGGGAGCTGCGCGCCTTCCCACGTTGCGACCGTGGTCACCGGCGTCCCCTGAGTCTCCGAGGCGTTCAGACTGCGGATCTCGTGGCCCTGATCGTAGAAGGTGTTCAGGAGCATGCGGCCCGTCTGACGCGAGACCGACAGCGCCGGCGAGATCGTGGTGATGCCGCTGATACCCGTCGACATCCGCGTGATACGGAACGCCTGCCCGCTCGTCAGGTTCAGGCGATAGACGTCCGGAAAACCGTCCTGGTCGGAGATGAAGAAGACGTCGGCGCCGTTGGGCGAGAACTGCGGGTTGATGTGCTTGCCGCGGGCGAAGGGCGAGAAGACCGTGATCTTGCCCGTCGCGATGTCGTACGTCGCGAGCTGCAACGGCGAGTATTTGAGCGCGTTGAAATCGGTCTGCGGACCGCGATCGGTCGAGAAGGCGATCGTCTTGCCGTCCGGCGACCACGTCGGCTGGATGTCGGCGTAGCGATCGTCCGTCAGCTGCTTGATCGTGCCGGCATTCAAGTCCAATAAATAGAGATCGCTGATGCCCCCCGCCTGGCCGGAGAAGGCCAGCGTCCGGCCGTCCGGCGACCAGGACACGTGGCTGACCGAGCCGATGCCCGGCAGCTTGATCCGGCGCTCCACGCTCGTCGACTTGGTGTCGAGAATCGCGATCTCGTTGTTGCCGTCGGCGTACACGATGAAGGCGAACTTGTCCGAGTTCGGCGACCAGTCGCCGGCCGACTGGATCCAGCTGATGGCGTCGAAGTGCGCGTCGCTCGACGGTCCTGCGAGCTTCTTGAGCACCCTGCCGGTCGTCGCGTCGCCGACGAACAGGTCGATGCTGAACAGATTGCGCGTCGAAAAGAACGCGAACAGCTTGCCGTCCGGCGAGATCGTCGGCGAGACGTTGTAGTCGCCGCTCCGCTGCAGGCCGATGAGCTTCTGGCCCACGGAATCCGGGTGCGTGCGTCCGGCGATCTGCGGGAGATACATCGCCTTGTTCGCTGCGGCCCAGTCCTTGGAGAGCGAATCCTGATTCTCGCCGAGCACGCGAATGAGCGCCTGATCCCAGCCGAGGCGCAACGCGGCGCGGTACACGTCGATGATCGCGCGATCGCCCCAGCGACCACCGACATACGCCCACAGGGCCTGGCCGTAACGATACGGGAAGAAGCGGGGATCGGTCGTCAGCTGCTTGATCGTCGGGAACTTGTCGCGCTGCACCGCGTCGCGCATCCACATGGCCGTGAGCGGATCCTCGCGTCCGAGCGAGAAGTACTCGGCCATGCCCTCGATGAGCCACAGCGGCAGGGCGTCGAGGCGCATCAGGCCGCCGCCCGGGGTGCCCTCGGCGATGTTGTACTGGAACACGTGCACCAGCTCGTGGCCGAGCACGTGGTCATTGTCCGCGTAGATGCCGGTGAAGGGCATGATGACGCGGGTGCGATTGGATTCGGTGACACCGCCGGTGCCTTCCTCGAGCGACTCCTGGATGACGTTCGTCTGCTCGAAGTCCGGGTGGTCGGCGTAGAAGACGAGCGACTTGCGGTCGAAGGCGTGCCGGAACGTGTCGTTGTGGCGCGCGTACCAGCGCTCGGCCTGGCGGCCGGCGTCGCGCACGATCGTCGACTCCGGGGGATAGAAGAAGTTGTCGAAGTGCTCCGACTTCAGGATCTTCCAGTCGAACTTCTCGTACTGGACCTTGTTGCGGCCGAAGTATCCCTGGGCGCCGGCCGGGACGGCGGCGGTGAACAGCACGAAAAGCGGCGTGACAGCAGCCGCCCAGCCCATACGCAGTCGAGCCATGAAATGCCCCGCGGTCATCGCCGCAGTAAAAGTCTTTCCGGACCCCCGAGCCGAACTGGTCGGAAGCCGATGCCGCTAGGCGGGCAAGGGACGTGCCCCGTCTGGTGAAGGACTAGCCACCTCGACAATCCCGTCAAGGTGCCTGACCGTTCGCTGGCACTTGCCTATCTGACACGCCAGACTTCTCCATCCCCGAGCCAGGCCACCCGACCGCGTATGGGCGAACAAAAAGAGTACAAGCTGACGATGTTCGACCGGCACGGCGCCGCCGCGGCCGACATCGTGCGCGCGCGGGCGTACGGGCTGATGGTGTTCGGCCTGGTCTTCGGCATCGGATCGGCGCTGACCCGCCAGCTCTCCTGGACCATCTTCTTCGCGGCCATTCTCTCGGGAATCGTCATCAGCTGGGCCGCCCAGGCCATCGCGAACAGCGTGGGCTGGACCTGGAAGCGCTTCATGGTGGACGGGGCGAGTACGCCCTACGTGGAGCAGTACTCCTACCAGCAGTCGCTCGTGATGCAGGGGAAGCTCGACGAGGCGCTGGAGTCGTTCGAGGCGGTGATCGCCGAGAAGCCGGGCGAGATTGATCCACGCACGAAAGCGGCGGAGCTCTACGACCGCGAAAAGAAGAACCACAAGCGCGCCGCGGAGCTGTTTCGAGAGGTGCAGCGAATCGAGACATGTCCGCCCGGCACTTTCATATATGCTGCGAACCGCCTGGTGGATCTCTATCTCGGTCCGCTCAATGAACCCGGTCGAGCGCTGGTCGAGCTGCGAAAGCTGATCGACAAATACCCGGGCACGCCGGCCGCCGAGCAGGCACGAACGGCTTTGGCCAATCTCAAGTCGCGCTTCGTGGAAGGGTAGAGGGTGGAGGGTTGAGGGAAGGTGTGCGGCCTGCGGCCGCTCGATGAAAAGCGGCGCCGAAGGCGCCGCGTACCTTCCCTCTACCCTCAACCCTCCAACCTCAACCCTCAACGCTCGCTAGTCGAAGTCCGGCTTCCGGTTTCGCTTCTTGTCGGCGTGGCGCTTCTTCTCGGAGAGGCGCTTTTCCTTCGCCGCCCTGGTTGGCTTGGTCGCCTTTCGCTTCTTCGGAACGTGAAGGGCATGCCTGATCAACTCGGCCAGCCGCTGCTCGGCCGCCTGCTTGTTCTGACCTTGGCTGCGCCGGTCGCTCGCGACCACGCGCAGCATCCCGTCAGCATCGAGCCTCGGGGCGAGCTTCGCCCGGACCCGCGCCTTTTCGTCGTCCGAAAGCGCCCGCGACCCCTCCAAATCCCATAGCAGCTCGATCCGGGTGGACGAGGTGTTCACGTGCTGGCCCCCGGCGCCGCCCGATCGGGTCGCGCGGTACTGCAGCTCGGATCTAGGGATGGACAGGCTGGGGGTGACGGTCAGGACTGTCGTGTCGTCCATTGATGGTATAGCAGATTGCAACGGTCTCTTCTCTCGCACTTTGCAACTTGCGGTTCGCCACTCCTCCTTCCGAACCAGCACTCAAGGCAATTCTCGACCCGCGAAAAATGCTTCGCTGGGTCTACATCGGCCGGCTCTGTCTCGCGAGCGCGATCTTCATCGCCGCCATCGCCCGCTGGACCGCCGATCTCGCCGACCAGACCCTCGTCGCCTCGCTGACTTTCGCCGCGACGATGGCCGTCACGGTCGTGTCCGCCGGCTACTCGGAAATCTACCGCAAGCGGACCGGCCCCACGTTCCTGTATCTCCAGGCCGCGTTCGACATGCTGCTCGTCACCGCGGTCGTCCACGTGACGCGCGGCGACAACTCGCCGTTCGCGGCCCTGTACATCCTCGTCATCGCCACTGCGTCGCTGCTGGTTCCCACCGGTGGCGGTCTGTTGATCGCGGCGCTCGGCCTCGTCCTGTACTTCGCGGACATCCTCTACTTCTTCCGCACCCCGGTCAATCCGATCGAGCCGGGCATATGGCTGCAGCTCTCCATCTTCGCCGTCGTCGCGCTCTGCGTCCGATACGTCTCGGCGCGGCTCCGCGAGAGCGGCGAAGGGAAGGACCTGCTCGTCGCCGCGCTCGAGCAAACGCGCCTCCAGGCCGAGGACATCCTCCACAACATTCGGAGCGGAGTGGTGACGGTGGACGCCACCGGCCGCCTTCTCTATGCGAATCCGATGGCCGAGCATCTGCTCGGCATCGATCTGATGGACCACATCGGCGAGCCGATCATTGGTCTCGTCGGTGGCGTGGCGCCGGAGATCGCGAGCGCCATGCAGCGCGCCGCGGAGTCCCGGGTGCGCACCACGCGCGGTGAAGGCGTCGTCGCTACGGTCGCCAAGCGCTTTCCCGTCGGCGTCACGACGACCTATACGGAGCACACTGAGACCGGCAGCGGCCGCACGGCCACGGCGATCTTTCAGGACATCTCGGATCAGAAGCGCCTCGAGTCACTGCGCCTCCGCGCCGAGCGTCTCGAGGGAATCGCTGAGCTGAGCGCGTCGCTGGCGCACGAGATCAAGAATCCGCTCGCCTCGATTCGGAGCGCGGTCGAGCAGATCTCGCGCATGCCGGCGGTGTCCGACGATCAGAAGACGCTCAGCGTGCTCGTGATGCGCGAGTCCGACCGTCTGTCGCGCCTGCTGTCCGAATTCCTCGACTTCGCGCGCGTACGCGTCGCGCGCACCGACAAAGTCGATCTCGCGATGATCGCGCGCGGCGCCGCGTCGCTCGCGTCGACGCATCCGGATCGCGACGAATCGGTGAACGTCGTTTGCGTTTCACCGGAGGGCGAGACGCTTCAAATCGACGGCGACGAGGACCTGCTCCATCGCGCCGTGTTCAACCTCGCCCTCAATGCGGTGCAGGCGTCGCCGCCGCGCAGCGAGGTACGCATCGAGGTCGCGCGCGGATCCTTCGAGTCGTTGTCGATCGGACTGCCGTTCGACGGCGAGGCGGTCTCCCTCCGCGTGTCCGATTCCGGTCCGGGAATTCCACCGGAGATTCGCGACCGGATGTTCGACCCGTTTTTCACCACCAAGGCGAACGGCAGCGGGCTCGGTCTCGCCGTCGTGCACCGCGCCATCGAGGCGCATCGCGGGCTGGTCTTCGTCGACAGCGGTTCGCGCGGCACGCGCTTCACCGTCATCCTGCCGCGCACGAGCGCCGCGCACGGCGCTCCGCAACCTGCCGGGAGTCTTTCGTGATCGACACCTCGTCTTCCAGGCCCAGCGTGCTCGTCGTGGACGACGAGACCGGCATTCTCGATTCGCTCAACATTCTGCTGCGCAACGAAGGCTTCACGCCGCATCTCGCGCATGGCGGCAAGGCCGGTCTCGAGCGCATCAGCGAAACGCGGCCGGACATCGTCCTCACGGACATCCGCATGCCGAACGTCACCGGCGTCGAGATTCTCGCCGCCGCGCGGCAGTCAGATCCGGACGTCCCGGTGATCCTCATGACCGCGCAGGCGACGCTGCAGTCGGCGATGCAGGCGGTGAATGAGGGCGCGTTCTACTACATCCAGAAGCCGTTCCGCAACGACGAGCTGGTGGCGATCCTCCGCCGCGCCGCCGAGCATCGCAAGCTGCGGGTCGAGAACAAGTCGCTGAAACAGGCCATCAAGCGCGCCGAACGACACGGGGTCGCGCGCCCTGTCGGCGTCAGCAAGTCGTGGCTCGAGGTGCTGCGGCTCGTCGAGACGGTGGCGCCGACGGATTCCACGGTCCTGATCCAGGGGGAATCCGGAACGGGCAAGGAAGTCATCGCGCGCTACATCCATGAGCTGTCGGCCCGGACCGAGGGGCCGTTCCTCTCGATCAACTGCGGCGCGCTTCCGGAAAGCCTGCTCGAGAGCGAGTTGTTCGGCCATGTGAAGGGGTCGTTCACCGGCGCGATCCGCGACAAGGTCGGCCTGTTCGGCGCCGCGACCAAAGGCACGTTCTTCCTCGACGAAATCGGCGAAACGACGCCGGCCACGCAGGTGAAGCTGTTGCGTGCGTTGCAGCACCGCGAGGTCATTCCCGTCGGCTCGACCGACGCGGTGCCGGTCGATACCCGCGTCGTCGCGGCGACGAACCGCGATCTCGACGAGGAAATTCGCTCGGGCAACTTCCGCAGCGATCTCTATTACCGTCTCAACGTCATCTCGCTGCACCTGCCGCCGCTGCGCCAGCGCCGCGATGACATCCCGGTCCTCGCCGAGCATTTCCTGCAGCGCATCGCCGCGTCGCGCAACGAACCGCCGAAGCATATCACGCAGGAAGCCGCCGACGCGCTCCTCGAGTACGCCTGGCCGGGCAACGTGCGCGAGCTCGAGAATGCACTGGAGCGCTCGGTGATCCTCACGCCGGACGACCGCATCACGCCGTCGACGCTCCCGGAACGCGTGACGCAGCGCCGCGCCGAGCCGCTGGTCTCGACGCGCACGCCGCCGAATCCGACGCTCGAGGCCGTGGAGCGCGCCTACATCATGTGGGTACTGCAGAGCGAGAGCGGCAACAAGTCGCGCGCGGCCGAAGTGCTTGGCATCGATCCGTCGACGCTCTATCGGAAGCTGTCGCGGTATGGAGTGGAAGCGTGACGAGCGACGAGCGACGAGAGACGAGCGGCGAGCGGCGAGAGGAGTC
>JADMIO011525515.1_pt1 | contig 12860 bp, 7 predicted proteins | sample 8958161 | NCBI WGS metagenome assembly JADMIO01 (sample SAMN16585339, study PRJNA669376) | soil metagenome | isolation source: Crop rotation soil | place: USA: Cullars Rotation, Alabama | collected 2011 | reverse complement strand
CGATCAAACCCCGATCCACCAGAAACTCTGCGGTTTGGAATCCGGGCGGCAGTTCGGCCTGCGTGGTATCTTTGATTACGCGAGGTCCCGCGAAACCGATCATGGCGCCGGGTTCAGCGATGATTAGATCGCCCACACTCGCGAAGCTGGCCATGACGCCGGCAGTGGTGGGGTCGGTCAAAACGCTGATGTACGGGAGGCGAGCCGTGCTGTGGTAACCGAGCGCGCCACATGTCTTGGCCATTTGCATCAGGCTGAACATGCCTTCATACATCCGCGCGCCGCCGCTGGTGGAAATGATGATCAACGGCAACTTCTTGCTCGTGGCCTTTTCGATGAGGCGTGTCAGTTTTTCGCCCACGACTGACCCCATCGATCCGCCGAGAAATTTGAAATCCATCACACCCAGGGCGGCGCGATGCGTGCCAATCTGGCAAATGCCGGTGATTACGGCATCCTTCAAGCCGGTCGAGGAACGGTTCTTATCCAGTTTGGATTTATAGGATGCCGGACCCGTGAAACCCAGGATATCCACGCTGGTCATGTCCGCATCCAATTCCTCAAAGGTGCAGGTTTCGACCATCGAATGGATACGCTCGCGGGAGCCGATGGGAAAGTGGTACTGGCAACGAGTGCAAACCTTCAGATTTTCGTCCAGTTCCTTGTCGAAAACCATGGTGGCGCACTTGGGACACTTGGTCCAGAGACCTTCGGGAATTTCTCGTTTCTTGCTTTTGCCGCCGGCCAATTTGGGTTTTTTGACGAAAGCAGTGTTGCCGGAATTGGCGGGAGGCGGGGTGACCGCTGGTTCGGAAGTTTCCAAACCCAGCGTTTTCTTGTTAAACGAATTCGTACCCATAAAGCGCATTATATTCAAATACCGCGGGCAACTGTCCAGACGCAAACTTCAGCGGCGCCAGCCTCGCGCAGGACTTTGGCGCAGGCGTCAGTGGTGGCGCCTGTGGTGAAAACATCATCCACGAGAATCACGCGCTCGCCCGCGAGATTCGCCGGCGCGCGCAGTTCGAAAGCGTTGTGCACATTGGATCGCCTTTGTTCGCGACTCAATCTTGTTTGTGTGAGCGTGGGTTTCACCCGGGCGAGCAGGCGGGTGGACAGCGGCAGGGCGAGCGCTTCCGCCAGGTGACGCGCAATGCGCTCGCTTTGGTTAAATTCCCGCTCGCGCAATTTCAGGGCATGCAAAGGCACGGGGACAACGCGTGTCCAACCCTCATTTGCCAAATCGGGCATGGCCTGCCGGACCAGCAACTCCGCCAGAAAGGGCTCAAACCACAGAGCGCGTTGATATTTGTAACGATGGATAGCCTCGAGCACACCGGTGCGGGCAGCCACCGCGGAGCGCGCGGAAGAAAAATGCAAATCAAGCTCGGCGCAATTGCCACATTCGTACGTGGTCGTAATTGCCGCGGGGTAAGGATATCCGCACTTGTCGCAATACGGCGGTACGATCCACCGGACCTGTTCGAAACAATCCTCGCACACGAAACCTTTTGTCCGCAAAGCGCGTCTATCACTGCATAGTTGGCAATACTCGGCGTAGAAAAACGCGAGCCCGGCGTTAGCCAGGCCGGTAGCATATGCCAGGAGTGCATTCACTTGCGCCGAACTAAGCGGATCGCTTGATTTTTGTCAATGAGTAGAAGTCATACGTAGATTTAACGAGTGGCGTTTGAGGCCATCCCGTGATAAATAGTTTCAGTGCTAAGCAGTGTGAACCAATCCAGTGACGGCGTGCAAACGGGCCCGGAGCCCTTTGGACGATTTCAAATTCAGGAATTGATTAATAGTGGTGGGATGGCGGACATTTTCCTGGCTACAGATGACCGGGGGAAAGCCTACGCGCTGCGGCGCATGCACGAGCGGTTGAGGTTCAGCTTCACGGCGCGCCGACGCTTTGTGCGTGGTTGCGAAATCCTGGCGAAAATCGCCGATCACGAGTCGATCATCGGCTACGTCGAGCATGGCAAAACCAAGGGGCAACTTTATCTTTTGATGGAATACATCGAGGCGGAAAATCTCAAGGATCTCTACGCCCGCCACGACCCAGTGCTGTTGGAGAATGTGGCCCAAATCCTGATAGACATGGGTCTCGCGCTCGAGCACATGCATCAGAATGGGTTCATGCATTTGGATTTCAAACCAGAAAATGTGCTGGTAACCCGCAACGGAAAAGTGCGCCTCGTAGATTTTGACCTGTCGCAGGAAATCCCGGAAAAACCGACCAAGCTCAAAGGAAAAAATCCCGGGACCCCGGCATACATGGCGCCCGAGCAATTGATGGGGGAGCCGATTTCTCACCAGGTGGACACATTCGCTTTTGGCGCCGCCGCTTACGAATTATTAACGAACCAGAAAGCGTTTCCCGGAGACACTCCCGGCGACATTCTTCGCAAACAACTGGATCGCTCGACCTTCATTCCGCCGCGGGAATACAATCCCGACATGCCGGCAGCGTTGGAAAAAGTGATTTTGCGGTGCCTGGAGCGTGAGCCCGAACGTCGCTATCCCTTCATTGGCGTGATGGTTCGCGAGATGCAGGCGGCGCTCTACGTCTAGTTTTTTCTTCCCGTCCCATCCGGTCGCCGCGAATCCCGCGGCGCCCCTGAGTTTTGCCGCTAGAACAAATGTTTGATAGCGGGCTCCTGCGTTAAGGTGATATTTAACACTCAACGCATGAACCCTATTAACCCGCACTAGCATCCCAACCGCATTACTCAACCTGCCCCCATGATGAAAACAACCTTTACCCGAGTGTATGGTCCACTGGCGCTTTTCCTTGCGGTGCTGTCCTCCCCGTCGGTCCGAGGCGCTACTTCGTACTATTGGAATGTGGCGAGTCCGGGCGCTAATAATTGGAACGTCAATGCCAACTGGCTGCCGGCCACCGGAAATCCAACAACCGGGGACACCGCCGTTTTTGGTTCCACCGGCACTGTCCCTGATAGTCTCACGGTGAACAATGTGGTCAGTGTCAATACAACGCTGGCCACGATCCAATTCACCAATCAGGCAAATGTAAATTGGCATGTAGGCCAAATTCCATCCGGCGTAACACTTACCGTTACCACATCACTCCTGGTAGGCAATCTGACCACGGCCACTGGCCCGACCGTGGCAGCGTATTATGGCGGAGGCACCCTGCTGGTGACCGGAAACACATTGCAGGTAGGACAGGGAAATACGCCCGCAGCCGTCAATGGGAATACCCTGGACCTTTCAGGGCTGACCAATTTTGTTTACAGCGCCAACGCAGGCACTATCAATGTCGGCAGTGGAAACCGCAGTTCGGGTAACCTTACCTTCGCTGCAGGAAGCAACAGCGTTACTGCCGCAACCGTTAATCTCAACAGCGCTTCCAGCAGCAGTAGTACTTCGGGCACAGTGAATTTCGGCGGCGGCACCAACCGGATCAACGCGAACACGATCACGATCGCCGCGGGCAATACGCGTAGTTCCTCCACCATCAAGTTTCTCGGAGATACCGGTGGACTGCGCATTCGCGGTTTGGCAGGAGGAGATGCGGATCGCGCGACAATGAGCATAGGTAACCGGCAGGCGAGCGGCAGCGGTGGCGGCAACACCGGCACGCTAAACCTGCTGGGACATCCCGCCGATATCAAATTGAATACTTTGACCGTGGGACAATCCGGAAACGTCACCGCGAATGTTGGAACAGGCATCGTCTCGTTCGACAACGGAACCATCGACGCCACTAATATCCTAATGGGGATCGTGAACATAGCCGGCAGCACCGCGAACGGAACCCTCAACGTCGCCACAAATGCAACCTTGGGAACCCGCGGCACGCTAATTGTGGGCGCAGGCGGGATTTCGATGCTGAATCAAACTTTGGGAACGGCAAATGGCACGATCAACATTACCGGTGGCGTGCTTAACTCCGCTGGCAACATTTTCAAAACCACCGCGGGCGGGACGGCGAATTTCACAGTGAGTGATGGCGGTGTGGTGGTTCTCAATAATGGAGGCGGCTCGGTGGTTTTGGGAGATACTGCGAACCCGATCGACAATCTTAACCTGAGCGATTCCAGGCTGACGTTGCCGCTATCTGGCGCCACGCCGACCGTGAATTGCATTACCCTGACACCTGGCGGCACGGACAATTCGATCACGATTGGCTCGTTGCCGGGCATCGGCGCTTTCCCTGCCCAATTTGCCTTGATCAAGTACACCAGCTTGAATGGTGGCTATAACTTTGTTCTGAACGGAACACTGCCTTCGGGATACCTGGGTTATTTATCGAATAATGTCGCTAATCTCTCGGTGGACCTAGTGGTCACTAACGGGTTGAGTAAGTCGGACGTCTGGCGCGGAAACGTCAATGGTAATTGGGACACCAGCACCTTGAATTGGAATTCCGCAGGGAGCCCCACTAATTATCAGCAGGGAGACACGGTAACGTTTGATGACACGCTGACAGGAACACCCAACGTCAATGTGACCACAACGATGTTGCCGGTCGCGGTGGGTTTCAACAACAGTACGACAAATTATGTTCTCAGTGGCACTGGCAAAATTTCCGGCAACGCAGGCGTAATCAAGCAGGGGACAGCCAGTGTGCGCCTGGCCGAATCCGGCGGAGATGATTTCACCGGAGGAGTGGTGGTTAATGATGGCGTGCTCATCCTGAACAACGCGGGAAGCACTGTCGGCGGCGGTGTCACCATCAATGCGGGCACGCTCCAGATCGGCAATGGGGATACAGCCGGAAATCTTCCGGCCGGGGCGCTTTCGATCAACGGCACCCTGGTGTTCAATCGGTCGGACAATTTAACGGTAGCAACGCCGATCAATGGAAGCGGCAATCTCGTTAAATTAGGTGCGGGCAATTTAACACTCACCGCAGCCAATACGCTCAGCGGCGCGACGACGATCCAGAACGGGACAGTTACGCTCTCTTCAGCCGGCACATTGGCCGCCTCGGCAAGCGTGGCCGTGAGCAACGCTACGCTGGATGTATCCGCACTCGCGGCGCCAGTGGGGATGACGGATGTTCGGCTAACCAACTCCGTGGTGCGCGTCGCCGTAGGGGCGAGCGGCATGCCGTCCTTATCGGTGACCAATCTCACTTTGGGTGGGGCAATGAACACGATTGATATCACCGCCTTGCCGCCGATCGGCAGCTATCCGGTGACTTTCACCATTATCAAAGCCGGATCGCCCATCGCCGGAACCTTCAACGCGATGGTTGGTGGACTTCCTGCGGCGACCCCTGCTTACGCAGCCAACGTGACACAAAGCGGCGATCAGACTGCGGTGCTCATGACCTTTACCGCCGGACCGGTTGGAACCCGCGCCAGTGTGCTCTGGACAGGAGCGGATGTTCCCAATGGCAACACGAATTGGACGGATCGCCTGAATTGGCACCTTCCAGGCCAGCCGCAGCCAGGGGAAGCGGTATTTTTCACCTCCGTGGGAACGGCTGCTGGTTCCGCACTTTCCACCCCTGGAGGCGGCACGTCGGTGTTTACCATGGATAACGTGAATAATATCGTGGATGCAGATTTCGCGCTGGGTTCGCTGACATATACCAACCTGAGCGACGCGTATCACAACACGTTCATCAATAACGGTCGCACACTGTCTATTACCAATAACGTCGGCCTGACGGTCGGCGGTGTGGATTCAGGCGCAACGGCCCAACACGATTGGGTAAGCGTCTCAGGCTCCGGCGGTACGCTGGTGGTGAACAATACCAATGCCAGCGTGAATGTTTGGGTGGGCAGCGGATCGGTGGGCGGCAGTCAATCGATTCTGGATATGTCCGCGTTGAAAAGTTTCACGGCCAACATTAGCAGGTTCCTGGTGGGCTCAGTGATCAACAACACCGTGAATCGTCCGAGCGGAATAGTTTATCTCGCAAAAACCAACGCGATTACTGCGAGGTTTCAGACCACCACCAGCGAGGCGGGAACCACTACCGCCAACGCGGCACTGGTGGTTGCGGATTGCAACGGCAATGCCGGATCGCAGTCCTTTTTATACTTGGGCCAGGTGAATACCATTTCGGCGGACATCGTTGCCATTGCTCGGCAAAAAGCCACCGCGCATTTCCTCTTCAATCCTATCTACGCGAACACCGCGCCGTATCCTACTTTGACGATGCAAGGAGTGACGTCAAGCCGCATGGCGATTTGGGACGTGGGAGACGGGGTGGGTAATACCGGCACGACGTCGCTCACGGGTGACGCCAATCTAAACGGCGGCACCATTAATGTGCAGGTGGATACCCTGAATGTAGGCAGAGCCTCTGGCGGTGCCACCGGCGGTGGCAATACCACCGGGATCCTCCAGTTCGACGCCGGATTGATCGATGCCTTATCAGTCAACCTTGGCTGGCAACCAGTGACGGGGTCTAAAGTGGGCATTGGGACGATTAACGTCGCTTCGAATACCGTTATCGGCGCGGGCGCGACTCTCAAAGTGCAGGGCAATCTGAATCTCGGGGTAGCCGTTGGCGGCGGCGGGGTTACCACCACCAGCGGAACGCTGAATTCAACCAATGGAATTATCCAGGTTGGATCGATCGTTGCGGGGTCAGGGTCGTTATCGGCGATCAACTTGGTGGGCGGTCGATTCACTGCCATGGGCCCGGTGGGAACGGTGACTGAACCGGTTGGCACACTTACCCTGGCTCCTCTCGCAACGCCGGATAACAGCACAAACGTGCTTCGACTCGCAGCCGGCGCGAACCCGGCGGTATCCGTGGTCAATTTGAACTTCGACGCATTGGACACCACGACGAATCTCATCGAGGTCGGTTCGATTGGACCAATTGGAGCAACACCGGTTGAATTGGCGCTGATTCGCTACCAGACAATGTCGATGCTGAGCGGCGCTACTTTCAACATCGGACTCGGCACGTTGCCACCGGGTTATACCGGATATCTGACCAACGATACGATCACGAGCACGATCGGGCTGGTTGTCACGAGCGCGATCAATCCTATGCCTGCTATATCGGGGGTCGCAACGGTGGGGAACAATATCGTTTACAGTGGAACCAATGGATTCCCGAATGCCCGCTACTTCGTGGTGTCCTCAACCAACCTGGCTGACCCGGTTACAACGTGGCCGGCCATCTCGACAAATTACTTCGCGCCGAACGGTTCGTTTAGCTTTACGAATGCGATTGATCCGACGCGACCTGCGCGATTTTTCTCCATCCAGGTGCCCTAGCGGCTACTCAGAGAGATTGAGCAGTTCCAACTGCTTGATCGCACCGGGATGTCTCGCGTCGCGCCGGATGGTTTCGCGAAAAGCCTCCACCGCTTTGTTCGTCTCGCCGATAGCGAGTCGCGCCAGGCCCAGGTTGTACGCGCCTGGCGCGCTCACCGGATTCAGTTCACTGCCAAGCTCGAGTTCGGGAATGGCGTTGCGTGGTTGTCCCTGCACCAGCCACGCAATGCCCAGGCTGATATGAGCCGCAGGGTTGGGCGACTCCAGGGAAATTGCCTGCTGCAAGTATGGGATGGCTTCCTGTGCACGGTTTTCCAGGATGAGCGCATTGCCGAGGTTAATGAGCGTTTCGCTATTGCTGGGGTCCGATGCCAGGGCCAGGTGATAATGTTGTTCGGCCTCAGCAGCGCGGCCGACGCGCATGAGCGCACTGGCTAGATTGTTATGCGCGCCCGCGTTACCTGGAATAAGCGCGAGGGTGGCTTGGAACTGCTGAATAGCCTGCTCAAGCAAACCTATCCGGAGATAAAGATTTGCAAGGTTGTAACTTGATAGGACGTGTCGCGGATTAAGCCGCAACGCAGTGAGATATTCTTGTTCCGCATCGGAATTGCGTCCTTTTGAATCCCAGACTTTTGCCAGGTTGTAATGAGCGTCCGCGAACCCTGGTTGAAGCTGAAAGGCAGTTCTAAATTCCTTGATGGCTGCTTCCGGCAGGTTTTTTTTGGCCAGCACATTCCCCAGATTATTGTGGCCCTCCGATTGCTCCGAATTGATTTCGAGCCCGCGGCGAAAGTGGATTTCCGCTCGTGTCCAATCGTTTTGGTTCAGATAATAAAGCCCCAAATTATTATGCGCGAGCCAGCTCGTGGGATTACGCGCCAACGTGGCGGTCCAAAGAGTTTCGCTGTTAACATAAGTTCCGGATTGTCGCCACGTCAGCCCGGCAAGCGTGGCCAGAAGCAGAGCGGCGATGAGTGGAGGAAGCAACTTTGAAACAGTCCGGAGCCGCACAATGAGAGTTGCCAGCAAAGCAATGGGACCCAGGCTGGCGAGGTACTGGTAATGATCGGCAACATAGGTATAGCGAAAAGTGTATAACATGATGAAGCCAAGCAACGGCGCCAGGCTCAATACGTACCAGCCAACCGTTGTTTTGACTATCCGGCTAAAGCGATGGGGAATGAACGCAATGCAGACCAAAACCAGCAGGCACAACCCGAGCCAGACAAACTCCGCCACGTGCAGCGGCCATTTCGGATAGCTGAAACTGAGGTTGACAGGGAATACCAATTTTCCAAAGTAGAACCAGATTGCATGACTTGCGACTAACAGTCGCTTTTCCCCGCTGAGCGCGAACTGCAGTCCTTGCGTGCCTTGATGAAATCTTTCCCACCAAATCGAAAGCAGACCCATGGCAAGCGCGACCACAAAAAATGGAACGAGCCGCAATAATTGGTTGCGATTAATCGGCACCTCCTTGAACCACAACAGCAGGAGCAACAGGACGGGCAGGGGTGTTACCGTGGTTTTTGCCAGGAGAGCCAAAGTAAACAAAAAGATGCTTCCGACGTACCACCCTCGGGTGAATTTAGCTGAGCTTCCTGGCCAAGTAGAAATTGTCCAGGCAAGCAGCGACAGCAAAGCCAGGCACAGCGACAGAATATTCTTAAGTTCAGTGATCCAGGCGACCGATTCGACATGCACTGGGTGCAAGGCAAAGATCGCTGCGCCTAACCACGCCCCGGGAATAGCCAGGCGACGAAGCAAGACCCAGAAGATCAAGGCGTTAACTGCGTGTCCGAAAATGTTCACCAGATGATATCCAGTCGGATTTAATCCCCAAAATAAACGCTCGAATCGAAAGACCGTATAAGTGAGAGGGAAGTACTGTGAAGGAGAGTCCAAGGTAAACCAAATTCTGTGCAATCCATCGGGAGCCGTTAATAATGAATTATTTGTGATATAATCATCGTCATCCCAAATAAATCCCGCATGCCACGCCGGCTGATACGCCAGCAGGGTCACCAATACCAACGCGATCACAAACACACTGTTGCCCAGCCAAGCCCTCCAATTGCGGAATGCTCCAGACGATGCAGCCTCCTTAGGTTTCGCTTGTTTTTTGGGCGGCATCTCCCCAATGCTGTTCAGGGTTTTGCAGACAGGGCAATAGGAAAATGCTGAAGCGTAACATCGCTTCGGTGTCCGGTTGGGAATTCATTGACACGAGGCAAATCTGGCTCTAAATGTTAATTAGAACGCCCTTTAACTCCGGCTACGCTATGAAACGCCACATTTGTCGAACGCGTACGGGTGCCATACCGGCGCAAAGAGTATCCAGAGGATTCACCCTCATCGAATTACTGGTCGTCGTCGCCATTATTGGGATTTTGGCCGCGATGCTTTTGCCCGCATTGAGCCGGGCCCGGTCCCGCGCACAAGCCATGGCGTGCCTAAACAACACTCGCCAGTTGGCGCTTAGCTGGTTGCTGTATGCGGATGACCACAACGGACGGCTCGCTTACAATCTCGGCGGAGATGCGATGAGCCGGGAGGCCGCGCCCCGAAACGATTTGAATTGGGTCAACAACATCATGAGCTGGGAATTGGAGGCGGATAACACGAATTACGCCACGATTACCAAAGCCAGCCTTGCGCCTTACACTTCCAGTGCTACGGGAATTTATCGTTGCCCCTCCGATCGCGTACTCAGCAGCGTCCAAAGAAGCGCGGGCTGGGATTCGCGCATCCGCAGCTATTCGATGAATGCAATGATCGGCGACGCGGGCGATCTTTCCACCAGTGGCGCCAATGTGAATAATCCCGGGTATGTTCAGTTTTTCCACGCATCAACTATCCCGACTCCGTCCCGAATTTTTGTTTTTCTGGATGAACATCCGGACAGCATCAACGACGGCTATTTCATCAACAAAGCTTCCTACCTGGAATGGCTGGACTTGCCCGCATCCTACCATGATCGTGGCGCGAGTTTCGCATTTGCGGACGGTCATTCAGAAGTTCATAAGTGGAAATATCCGAAAACCTGCGCGCCTTCAGTGCCTGACGGTGCAGAACTTCCGATGCATGTTTATACCAAGACTGAAGATTTTGATTGGGTGGTGCAGCGGATGAGTGTAGAGCCGGAACAGCTCGCTGCTCCTCAGCCATAAAAAAAGAGCGGTCGAATTTCGACCGCCCGAAAGCGCGTTTCGCAGAACCCTGATTCCTGCCACGAATGGCGCGAGATTAACGTTCCACAAATTTAAGTAGAAACTAATCGGGTCTCTTACCCGTCTTGCAGATTATTTAACCCCTGGTTTAAGAGAAATCTGGGATTCCACCACCGTCAGAGCCGGCTGAGCAGGAACCAGCCAGCGCGAGCGAACATCGTTCAGCAACTCTACGAGCTCGTCAAAACCGCTGGGCTTGACGCGATAATCGTAGGCTCCAAACTTGCGCGATCTTTCAATATCCGCCGCCAGGTTGGAAGATGTAAGCATCACCACCGGCAACGCTTTGTAATCTGCCCGCGCACGCATCCAGCGAAGGACATCGAAGCCGTCCATCCACGGCATTTTTAAATCCAGGAGGATCAATCCGGGGACCGGATACTTCACGCGGTCCGCATAGTGAAGTTTCCCTTCCAAATAAGAAACCGCTTCCCGACCATTGTGCACAACTTGCAAAGGATTGGGAATTTTAGCGATTTCGAACGCCCGCTGCATAAGCAAGATGTCGTTCCGATCATCTTCCGCCAATAATATTGCCACCTGGTCCAGCATAATTTTGTACTCCCCGGGATCCATTCATCCCGATTCAAACAATATACTCTTTTACAGACGTCAGATTGAAACCGGGTTGAAAGCCGGTGAGGAACCTGCCAAAACCGTCGCACATTGCAAAAGTTCCTGCAATAGAATCAATGGCTAGATATTTCCTTGCTGCTCAGCCGTTCAATAAGGTCAACACCGGAGGAATGCTAAGATCGGTGCCACGAGTAGCAATGTTGTCTTTCCATGCGGAAGTCATCGCGAGCACCCCGGCGATGTCGCATCGGCGATGCACCGGCGCGAAAGGGGCCAGGTTTGCTTCAGCCAGCCGAAACAAGGCAACTGCTGGTCCGGGCCGGCTTTTTTGTATGTGCACAAATGCGCCCGCCAGTTGGATCAGTCCTTTATAAAATGCTCCATCGGCTTCTTTGCGAACCGGCAGCCAAATGGCCTCCAACACTTCGTGCGCTTCGAAAAACTGTTGCCGGTTAAAGAAATGAAAATAACCGACGTAATGCGGATCGAGTTCGCCGCCCTTGAATTGTTCCACCCAGGCATCAATCTTACCGGTTTTATGGTTCACAGATATTCAATGCTTGGGCGCCGGCCCATTAGCTTCCAGGGTGGCAGTCCAGTCCGCGGTGGAAAGCGTTCCTATGATTTGATTAACTCCATTTGTATTCAACTGCAAATTGGCGGAAATGGCCGGCAAACCCCGCCGAAGAATGAGAAACTCCGTGTGAAGCTGTGTATCAAACATGCCGGTGAAGGAGAAACTTTTGCGCTGAATGATAACTTTGCCTGAAAACGTTCCTGAATTATTGAGCGTCAGAATGAATGATCCCGAGCTTTCCGGAACGAAAAAAATTCCCGTGTAGCGTCCTTTCCGCTCGAGGAAGGGATTCGGCACGAATGTGACGGTCAGCACCAGGTTGGAAACCATTTCGAAATTCAACGTGGGCCCCTGATAAGGCGCGCCTTCCCACGACTCGAACAGATAGCCGCGATCAGGCTTGGCGGTGACGCGATAAATCTTTCCGATCTCCAGCGATTTTTGATCGAGGTTCGGGCTCACCTTGCCACCTTCGCTTACCTGAATAGTCAGGCGATTTGTGATTACCAAAGTGTAAAATCGGGTAAGCACTCGGGAGAGATTTCCCGCTGCGTCCCGGCTCCGGAGCGCAATTGTCGAATTTCCGGGCGGCAACAGGACCAGGGCTTCCCATTGCCCGGTGCCGCTGGCAGGCAGGAATGGTCCGGCATTCACCTGGTAATCCACGCGCGAAACGCGGCGATCGTCGGTGGCTTTGCCGGCAAAGCGAACCTGGTTGGTAAATACTCGCGCAAAGTTTGGCGGGGCTGAAGTGAGCGTCATACTTGGGGGAATTGACTCGGCTTGGAACACATCGATGGGAATCGGCGCAGAAGTGACGGTTTGGCCGAGCAGATCGAGAACCCTCGCCGTCAACACCCACGCACCTTCCACTGGCGGCTGCCATATTACGGTGAAGGGCGGTTGGGGCACCGTCGCAATCGTGACAGTGTCAGGTGTAACCTCCCCGGTCGTAGAATTGGTGAGGAAACGCGTGGCAAAAAATGTAACGCTTTCCACGGCGACGCCATTTGTGGTCACCGAGGCGGTGATCGTGAGGTTGGATCCGAGCGCCGCATGGAAATTCGTGGGCGGAGCTGTGAGCCGGATGGTTGGCGCGCCCACTACGGTAAAAACCACCGGAGCGGAAACTCCAATCTCGCCATTTTCAGCTAGTGCCCGGGCGGTAACCCGGTAACCACCTGGCGCGAGAATAGTCACGATTTGGAACGGCTCGGAATCGACGGTGCCGAGCAAATTGGATCCGAGAAAAAAGC
>JADMIO011047635.1_pt1 | contig 12860 bp, 10 predicted proteins | sample 8958161 | NCBI WGS metagenome assembly JADMIO01 (sample SAMN16585339, study PRJNA669376) | soil metagenome | isolation source: Crop rotation soil | place: USA: Cullars Rotation, Alabama | collected 2011 | reverse complement strand
GATGGCCAGCCGTCTCGCGCAATTCGCTTTCCAGCCCGATCTTTGTGCAATGATCTCGAATCCAAGTCGCGCAACGCAGCATATCTTCTTTGTGTTCAGATTGCGCGGAGACACTGGGGAAGCGGACATATTCAACCAGTTTTTGAATGAGCTCTGGTTGATGATCCTTAAGCCAAGCAATAACCTTTTCCATTATTTACTTTTTCTTTGGCAAGAGTTTGAACAAGTCCAAAGGATTCGCAGGACTTGTGGTTGTGTTGGTGGGAGCACTTGTCGCTGGAGGCGTGGCGTTGTTTGTGGTCGCGGGCGCTGTTGGCTGAGCTCCCCGAGCCCCAAGCAACGAGCCGATTCCTTGAATTAGATTCTGTTGTGCGGAAGGGGCGTTGGTGTTGTTGCTGGCTGACGCAGCTTCTTGCCCGGTAAGAACACCGCTTATGTTGTTCAGCACACTGCCTGTCTTTCCTCCCAAACCTCCAATATTTCCTAGCGAGCGAGCCAACAATCCGCCGATGACCAGCTTATCCGTTTTTGTTTTAAAATCTCCAATCGTTCCTTCCAACCTTATGAAGGTCGGCAATGAAACATATTGCGCGTCGGCGGGCGTGTTAGCCGGGAGCAGCCGGGCCTTTTGCGCCAGGTTGTGGCTTAAGGCAAAATCCACCGGCAAATTCAAAGGGGAATTTGTCAGGACATCCGCAATTGGAATTGTCCCATGCGCATCGGCTTTAAACGCTTCTGCCCAAACATAAAGATGGTCCAAATTGACCTGGCCTTCCCCGATTTTCGAAACCAGATTCACAGTTTGAATGGGGCTCGCGGTCAGCTCGGGAATTTGCAATACAATCGCAATCGGCTCCAGCAGCCTTTGCCATTTAGGACTTAGCGCCTGCACTTGCATGTTGGTCAAGACGGCGCTTACATTGCCTTGCAAGTTTTTCTTTAAATTCACTCCCGTTACCCCCGCACCTTTAAGATTTGCGTTGGCAATAAAAGTACCCTGCAAGGCGCCTTGTTGGTTTGTCTTGGCAAAACTCCGCACCAAGGGATCTAGTGGAACGCGATCCGCCGAAAAATTAAGATCATATGTGTAACCCGGCGTTCCTAAATTTAAGTTGGCTGTCGCTTGGATTGGCGCGCCATTGAGCGTCAGTTGCAGAGGTTGAATCGTAACCATGCCTTTGTTGATTTTGGCTGCGGCGGTTAGATTCGTAATGGCGAGTTCACGCAAATAAAATCGAGCAATTTTCAAATCAAACGTTAGCTGTTCGAACGGCAACGAAATCGCGCCTGGTTCCGCATTGGTTGCGGTGGCAGAAGTGACAGTTGCTCCATTTGCCGGTGGTGCTGTCTTCGTGGCCGCGCTCGTGGTCTGGTTTGTTTTGCCGGAAAGCAAATCGTAAAAAGAAGTCACATCTAATCCAGAAGAATTGATGGAAATCGAGCTGGGGTTTGGGTTCGTTTTGCCTAAATCCAATTTTGCAACGACTTGTAGATCATTCGTGGCGCGTTCGGTTGGATTTAAGTGCAAGCTTAAGTTCCTTAAATCGACTTGGTTCCCGTTTAAGGAAGCGTCCAAATCGACCCCGGCACTTAATGGTGTGTTTGGAATTTTTTTCTCGGGATCTTGAACAACCAGATTAGTCAGAGTTATTGAAGTTGTAATTATGGTGTCGCTCGCCGGATTATATTTAAGATCACCAGATCCAGCCAGCAGGACGGAAGATAATTTCTTCGCCCCTAAACTTGGCTCCAAAAAAGGCAGCAATCCAGCCTCATTGATGTCGGCCAGCTTATATGAAATTGCCGCCACCTTGTTTTTCAAACCATAATTCCCTTTCACCGAGATAACGCCGCCGCTCGAGAACCCCTGTTTTAGAGCTAGATTGGCAACGTAAATTTCCACACTGTCCTCAGCTATCCCGGTATTGAAATCGAGGTTCACGTTATAATGGTTGAGGGCGAAATTGGAAACTTTCCCAGTAAGATCGAGCAGCCCAATTGTGCCCGTGATCGTTTTTTTTCCTGCATCCTGCTCAATTGTCGTATTCAAATTGAGATTGCCCGCGCTTAAATTCACATTTGTAAGCGCCACTTCCCGCAATGCAGTTGGCAAAGAAACGTTGGCGGTAACTTGGACCGATCCCTTCTTTGATTCCATGTTGTAATTGATCGCGCCCGACCCATCCACCAACGTCTGGCCTGCCTGCGCCGAATTAAATTTAAGACTGCTGACGCTCAATTGCTTCATTTGTTCCAAAGTGCCTTGGCCAGAAACTGTCAGATCCACTTGCGTGAAGGTGTTTGTGCCCGCTACAACAGAAAGCTTTTGGCCACTCAATTGCCAGTCCGCTTTCAGCACCTTGCCGTCCTGTCCGGAAGAAGCCTGCAAATTAAAATTCACAATTCCTTCTTTCGCGGAAGATCCGAGGATTGTCTGCCATTCCGCAACGTTGAAATTGGTTAGCTGAAGGACAAATGCGGATTCTTTATATCCGCGCAAAGAGTTTCCCCAGCTCAGATTCATGGGCCGATCCAGCGATCCATGTAGGAATAAGTTTCCTTGCTTGCTGCCATTCACCGTAAACTTCTGAACAATTGCGCTTTTATCGTTTAGGTTAAGTTCCGTTTGGTACTCCAAGCTCAAATCAACCGGCGGTGTGCTCAAGTTGGTTTGTGTCACAGAAAGGTTTTGACCAGATAAGTTGCCGCTCAGATGGATAACGTTTCCTTTTTCGGAAACATCCACCAAGTTAGTTGTTCCAAATGTGGATTTGCCGAAATCCCAGCCTGACCCGACGCCTGCGGCATTTAAGAGTTGGCGGTCAATTTGCGACAACTGGATTTTAAAGCGTCCTTCCGTTTTGGCCAGATCCACAGGCCCGGAAACCCGCAGAACTCCCAACAGATTTCCATTCTGTTCAAACCGCAGCGAGAGATCTTTTAAATCCGTCGGGGTTAAATCTGTGTTCAACGTCATGGTAAGCCCTTTAATCTGTGCAAATGAGCCTTGGGCCTGACTCATACTGGTTTTGATTTGGCCAGACGCCGATTTGGGCTTCAAATCCGATGTAATCGCAAATTGAATGCTTCCTTGTGCGTTTCCCTCCAGGGAACCGCCTGGCTCAGAAGTTTTTTTCGGCTTCTTTTCCATGTTTAGCCCGGTATTGATGGTGAGTTTGCCAGATTGATCATTCTGTATTTGATCAATCCCAAGTTCCAGGTGGCTCAATCTTGTTGACGTCTGATTTTCGTTGCGATCTATCTGAATGATCTGAATGTCTCCGTCTTTTATGGTGACATTATGAATGTCGAGCTCGGGCGTTTTGCTTGATCCGCTGGAGGACGGTTGACCAGACTTTTTTCCCATCAAAGGATCTAAATTGCTGCCGTTAGGCGTTTGTACAATTCTAACTGTCGGGCTATTTAAGGTGACTTCGTCGACTTTGATGTTGCCCCGTAAAATACTCATTAAGCTGTATCTTGCGCGCACTTCTTTGGCCGCCAGCACCGGTTCACTTCCTGTTGTTTGTATTTTCAGATCTTGCAGGACGATTTGTGAAAAAGGGCTGACCGATGCGCTCGATGCCGTAATCTTGGCGTTTAAACTTGCGCCCGCTTTTGGCAAAATCACTCCTGTGACAAAGCCGGAGCTTGTTGCCACGAAATAAACGGCGATAAGCAGGAGAACTAGCGCGCCTGCGATAATGCCGATAATTTTAAGAGCTTTTGCCCCCTTGGAGGGCTGATCCGGATCCATTTCATCCATAATTTCTACCTTGTTATCTTTTTTCCAGGAATTTCACGTAGTCCGCTATTCCTGCCGCAGGTGCAAACTGGGGTGTATAACCTAATTCTTTTTTGGAGAATGTCAGGTCTGCTTCTGTATGCGGTTGGTAAAAGGCGTAAGGATTTTCAAAATATTCAGGATCCAGGCGCGTTCCGAGGTTTTTGTTGAGCTCCGCGATGACTTCGTTAAAGGAAAATGCATGGCCTGATCCGCAATTGTAAATAGCGCTTTGTTTGGAAGAAAGAGCCTGAATTGTCATTGCCACCACATCTTTTACGTAAACGAAATCCCGTTTCTGCTCCCCGCCTCGAAATACGCGCGGCCTCTTGCCATTCTTCATTTGTAAGTACAATTGGTAAATCATGCTCGAAGCTGCTTTTTTGTGGCCTTCCCGAGGACCATAAACATTGAAGTAACGCACCCCGACGATTTTCCAAGTTGGATGCTTTTTAGCCTGCATGCGCGCCAGATTATCCAAATGCACTTTGGAAAATGCGTAAATATTGGCCGGTCGTGGTGTCTGGTCTTCGCTCATCAGTGAACTTGCAATTCCATACGTTGCTGCGGAAGAGGCATAGACAATTGGCGTTTGGCAAGAACTGGCGAATTCCAATAACCGTCGGAAGCCTTCCACATTGTCGTGCATCTGTAGCATTTGATCGTGGACAGTTGTGTCGGTGATCGATGCCTCGTGAAAGATTGCGTCGAATGTTAAGTCCTTGAATTGCGCATGCCAATCCAGGCGCGAAACGTCCGCCGCTACAAAATCTCCTCGAAATCCCTCCAGATTTTTAAAATCCCCAGATCGAAAATCGTCCACGACCACCAGATTCGCATCTGGATATTTTTCCTGGAGAGTCAACGTCAGGTTCGATCCGATAAATCCCGCTCCGCCAGTAACCAAAATATTTCGCATCGGACAGAGGTTAGGAAAAAACGCTGCTTAGTCAACTGGTGTTGTATCGGTCGACATCGGCTGTTTCAGCCAAGCTCGTTTGATAGGCATGAGGGCTTTTTAATTGGACGGCCTAGAAATGTTAACAAACTGCGTTTTTGACAAAATGCATCCTCCACGACAGAAGCTGGTTTGCCCTAAGCTAACTGGCACTCCATAAACGCCTTTTTCCTTCTGTAAGCTCTTTTGGTTACGTCTCTTATGAAGGAGTCGCTTTTTCGCTCGTAGCCTCGAAAGTGGTTTATCAGAATTATTTCTCTCGGTTTCCGGGTCATCACATTTTGGCCTAAAGAATTTGCTAAACCCGGAGTTTTGAATCAGTTTGCTGGATGCAGACGGCTAAACATGCAACGGCCTATACTCGGAAAAGTCTTTTGAAACGACGTTCCATTAAGGTGCATAAAAGCCGATTGAACGGCTCTGAGCTCGATAAATCCGAGCAACAGACCAAAGCTTTTCAAGAGGGAAAAGGAATGTCTTTTTACATTAAAGAAGTGGCGAAAGTTTTGATCCACCCCAGTCAAGAATCGAATAACCCTTCTAAACGGGGTTAGCTACTAAGAAATTTGGCTCCACAAAGCTTCAAGGAACAAGCATCCCGCTTACCCATTTTTCACAAATTCTGAGCTCAATTATTTTTTGCTCGGTGCGGACGGAGCAGGTGTAAGTGGAGGAACTGGCGGCGCGGTTGTGGTCGCGGTTTTCGCGCTTTCTTTGACGGATTTTTCTAATTCGCTAAGTTCCTTCAGCTTATCATCGGCTTGCGCGTACCCATTTTTCTTAGCGTCTTCCAAATACTTTCTCGCTGAAACTAAATCAACGGGGCTTCCATCTCCGGTCATCTGCTTTACGCCTAATTCATATTGCGCAAATGGTGACCCTCCATCCGCTTTGCTCTTGAGCCATTCCAGTTTTTTCTGTTCCGCCTCGGTGAGTTCTGCTTGGGCTTCCTCTTTAGCTGCTGCTGCCGCTTTTGGATCCAGCGGCACTGCTGCTGCGGGCCCCGCTGCCGCGCCTTCGCTGGCGTGTGGCGGGCGCGCAGGTGGAACCGGCTGGCCGGTTAAAGGCGCAATCCTTTTGGTGAGCGCTCGCGCGGAAGTAATTTGCGCGTGTAATGTTACTGCTTGAAATACCAGAAGTGCTGCCACCATCCTGACAATGGGCCGAATTCTCATAGGTACCATAACCTTTCCATACCTCGAAAATTTGAGCAAGGTTTATTCCATTGCTCTGCTTTGCTGATTTTTTCCTCTGTTCAGGAAGCAATTAAACCTAAAAAACCGCGGTTGCCCATGCTCAATTACGAACGGTTGAAGATTTGGCGAATAATATCTTCGATTGGGACCTCTTGAATATCTATATCTGTCACCGGCAATTCGTCTAATAAACCTTTGCACGCCGGGATGACTCGATCTCTCTTCACTTTGAGTTGAACACTCGCTTGCGTTTGGTTCGTCACCGAGCCGAACTTTTCCAAAGTCGCAGCCGGGCAAATAAAAGGCCCGCTAAATTGAATGGTGATCAACTTGAAATCAGCAAACCGGTCCAGGACATCGGCAAGTTTTCCATCAAAGAAAATAGCGCCACGATCTATTATAATAACGCGTTCACAAAGCTCCTGAATATCGGCCATGTAATGGCTGGTTAGGATAATCGTGGTTTTACGTTCGGAGTTGTGCGTCCGGAGGAATTCCCGAACCGTTTTCTGACTGACAACATCCAATCCGATGGTTGGCTCATCCAGGAAAAGGATTTTAGGTTCGTGCAGAAGAGCCGCGATTAGCTCCATTTTCATTCTCTCACCCAAAGACAGCTCACGAACCATCGTATTGAGTTTGTCTTTCACTTGCAGCAGTTCAGACATTTCTCCCACGATCCGTTGAAATTTATCTTTGGGGATGTTGTAAATTTCAGCGTTCAGTTCTAAGGAATCTTGCGCTGGTAAATCCCACCAAAGTTGATTTTTTTGCCCAAGCAACAGCGCGAATTGCCGACGGTATCCGACTTCTCTTTCCCAGGGAGTGTAACCTAAAACTTTGGCGGATCCGCTCGAAGGATAAAGCAAACCGGCCAACATTTTCAGGGTGGTCGTTTTCCCGGCGCCATTTGGTCCCAGAAATCCCACCAATTCCCCTTCGTCAATCGTGAAGGAAATGTTTTTTGCCGCAACTACTTGGTCGTACTCGCGCTTGAACAGTCCTTGCACTGCCCCCCAGAAGCCCGGTTTCTTTTTGTAGGTCCGATAAGCCTTAGTCAGGCCATCAACTTGTATGATGGGCATATTTCTGGCCCGCGAGCCAGCCATGGAAAAGCATTAATGTTGCAATTGCTTTTCCAAATAAGAGACGACTTGGCGCACGCTCGCGTCGACTTCCATTCGATCCTTCACTAGCCGGCAAGCATGCAGTACCGTTCCATGATCACGCCCGCCGAAGGCGTCACCAATCGTACTTAGCGAACTTTCCGTTAAATGCCGCGCTAGGAACATGGCGATTTGACGCGGAAAGGCGATATTTTCAGGCCGCCTTTTGCTGGTCATATCAGCCAGCCGAATGTCGAAGTGCTCGGCCACCTTTTTCTGGATGGTATCGATGCTGATGGCGTAACGCCCTTCTTCATTCAAAACATCACGCAACAAGCTCTCCGCTAGATCCGTGGACATCCGTTTGCCCGTCAGTGCGGCGTAAGAGGCTACTCGAATGAGTGCTCCCTCCAACCTTCGGATGTTTGCGCGAATTCGTGTGGCCAAAAAATTGAGAATTTCGTCCGGCAATTCGATGCCCATGGTTCGTTGCTTTTTACGCAATATGGCCACTCGAGTTTCAATATCCGGCGGTTGCAAATCTGTCACCAATCCCCATTCAAACCGCGAAACCAATCGGTGCTCTAAATTCTGAATTTCTGCCGCAGGCCGGTCGCAAGTTAGGACGATTTGCTTGTGCGCTTCATGCAGAGCATTAAAAGTATGAAAAAATTCCTCTTGAATGCGTTCCTTGCCAGAAAGAAATTGGATATCATCGATTAGCAACACATCCGTCTGACGGTACTTTTTGCGAAATTTCGCCAGAGAGTTGTGCTGGATTGCATCAATATATTCGTTCGTGAATTTTTCCGACGAAACATAGGCCGCCCTTGCGCCTTTCTTGTGCGCAATTACATGGTGGGCAATGGCATGTAAAAGATGTGTTTTGCCTAATCCAACCCCGCCATATAAAAAGAGAGGATTGTACGATTTAGCTGGCGCTTGAGCCACCGCCAAAGCAGCCGCATGAGCAAAATGGTTGTTAGTGCCCACGACGAAAGTATCGAACGTGTACTTGGGATTAAGAATTAGATCTTTATTTTGGGAAATCCTATCGGCAGGCGATTCTTCGATGGGTTCCCGAGAGTTTCCACTTAGATCAATTGGCGCACTCTTAATCGGCAGTGTGGAATGATGCCCTTTCAAATCGGCGATGCGAAAGCGAACCTGTATTGGCTGGCCTGAAGCATGCATCAGCACGTCTTGAATTAGTCCCAAGTAATTTTCCTTTAGCCACACTTCGCAGAATTCATCTGCCACAGTCAGTGTGACGGAATCACCCTCCATCGCATGGGCGCTGATCGGGGAAAACCACAAATTATATATGTCCGCGTTAAGAATCTCCCGTAGTAATTTCTGGGCGTTCACCCAAATTTTGTCGGCAGGTGATTGATTTTCGCTCGCGATGCTTGGCGGGTCAGTTTTCATTATTTATTCACGTGCGGTTGTCACTCTGTTGTAACAGTCGATTTTCCAAGTGCTTGCGTTAGTTTTTTAATAAGAAATTAATCTGGTTACAGAGCCTAAAAGCCTTTGCTAATTTGGAAACTCTCTTGGTTTTTGCAAACTCCACGCAATCAAGGACTTGCGTTCGGTCGTAAATAGGTTTAAATGGCTGTTTCAATTGGCTTTTAGGTATTTTTGGACTCTGGCTTGCCGTCGGTTTATTTTCTATTGCATTCGCCCTCTTCTGACTAGGACAACATATTAACTCTTATTCACGAGTTATTCACACCTTCCAAATCAGCCCTTTTTTCGACATTTTTCCCAATTTTCGGCAAAAAAAGGCACCCCGCCTTTAGGCGAGGTGCCTCTATAAGTCTTTTTTCTTTATACGTCGTAATACAAAAAGAATTCGTAGGGATGCGGGCGCAATCGCAACGCATCATGCTCCTTGCGCTTGTGGCTCACCCACATCTCCAGGAAATCGCTCGTAAACACATCGCCCTTCAACAAAAAGTCGTGGTCCTTCTCCAGATAATCCAGCGCTTCGCCTAGGCTGCCAGGCACATTGGGCACCTTCTTCAACTCTTCGGGCGGCAGTTCGTAAATGTTCTTGTCCAGCGGTTCGCCTGGATCAATCTTGTTCAACACTCCATCCAACCCCGCCATCAATAACGCGGTGTAGGCCAAATATGGATTGGCCGCCGGATCCGGCGGGCGATACTCGATCCGCTTGGCTTTGGGACTCTCGCTAAAGGTCGGTATTCGGATGGCTGCGCTGCGATTGCGCGCGCTGTAAGCCAAATTCACTGGCGCTTCGTATCCAGGCACCAACCGCTTATATGAATTGGTCGTCGGATTGCAAATCGCGCACAACGCTTTGGCATGTTTTAAGATTCCACCAATGTAATACAAGGCCATCTGCGACAAGCCCGCATATTCATTGCCTGCAAATAACGGCTTGCCCTTCTTCCACAACGATTGGTGCGTGTGCATCCCGGAACCGTTGTCTCCAAACAAGGGCTTGGGCATGAACGTCACCGTCTTGCCATGCTTGCGCGCGATGTTCTTGATCACATACTTATACAACATCATGTTGTCGGCCGTTCGCACCAGCGTATCAAAACGAAAATCAATTTCCGCTTGCCCAGCCGTGGCCACTTCATGATGTTGCCGCTCGATCTTGATCCCCAAGGATTCCATCACCAGGCACATCTCCGTCCGGATATCCTGCTGCGTATCCGTTGGCGCCACTGGAAAGTAGCCTTCCTTGTATCGAATCTTATACCCTAAATTGGGCAATTCCTCCCGGCCCGTGTTCCAGACTGCTTCCTCCGAATCCACCGAATAATAGGTGCCGTTGCTCTTGTGGTCATACTGCACGTTATCAAAGATAAAGAACTCCGCTTCCGGCCCAAACACCGCCGTGTCCGCGATCCCAGTCGAGGCCAGATACTTCTCGCCACGTTGGGAAATGCCGCGTGGATCGCGGTTATAGGCCTCCTTGGTGCCAGTTTCGGCAATCGTGCAGGTTAAACTTAAAGTGGGAACGCTGCAGAAGGGGTCAATGAAGGCAGTGTCCGGATCGGGCATGGCCAGCATGTCGCTGGCTTCAATGCTCTTCCATCCACGTATCGAGGAGCCGTCAAAACCAAAGCCTTCTCGAAACACTTCTTCGGTCAACTCTCCCACCGGGACGCTAAAATGCTGCCAAGTGCCAAAAGTATCGACAAACTTGATATCGACCATCTTGGCCCCCTGTTTCTTGGCCATCTCTAATACATTCTTGGGTGTGCTCATTGCTGGTATATTTTAATCAACTGACAAAAATCCTCCTGCTATTCAGACAGGAGGAAATCAAATAAAAATTAAACTGCCTGGTCGCCCGTTTCGCTCGTGCGAATTCGGATGGCGTCTTCAACCGCGCTGACGAAAACCTTGCCATCCCCAATTTTTCCCGTTTTTGCGGCTTTGACGATGGCGTCACAAGCTTGGGTGACCAATGAGTCCGGAAGGACTATTTCGATTTTAATTTTGGGAAGGAAATCCACTGTATATTCGCTGCCCCGATAAATTTCGGTATGCCCTTTCTGGCGGCCAAATCCTTTCACTTCAGTGACAGTCATGCCTTCAACGCCGATTTCGGCCAAGGCATCTTTCACTTCTTCAATTTTGAAAGGCTTAATAATCGCCTCAATTTTTTTCATGGCAGCTAGAATGTGCCAAAATTGTAACAATCATGAACTCTGTGTAAACAGGTTTTTAGGTAAAAGTTTTTTGGCGTAAAATGATGTTGACATCATCCCAAAAGATGCTGTGCCATGCTTGTCAATCTTTTTTAAGTAAAGTTGCGTGAATTAACTGCGTCCAGGGAGCGAAAATTCAGATCAAATGCGGTTTGGTAGATGGGTTGGTGTATTCTGGGGAGCAATATTTCTCCTGTTCCAATTGATCAGCTAAAGCGCGCAACTCGGGCTCCGGCTGCAAACGTTCCCATCGCGCGCGCCACAGTTTGCGGCCTGTTTTCCGCATTGCGTCCATCCATTCATCGATCGTGAAATCTTGTGGCGGAGGTTGAATAGATCCTTGTATTAGAAGGCCTTCTCGGGTGCGCCGCTGAGCTGCTCCCCCAATTTTTCGTCCTTCGGAAAGAAGATCAAATTTTTCCGCGCCGATAAAACATTGGCCCGGCGCGACAACAATGGCGGATCCCGCAAGCTGTGTCTGAATATTCTTTGTTTGCAGCGCAGCGCCTATCCAGGTGTGAAGTTGCTGGTAACTCTCCGTCGCGCGCAATCCCGCCCACGGATGTGTTCTAGGGAAAGTCAGGCTGTACGTCCAATCATGATCATGCGGGACCACTCCGCCTCCCGTGGGCCTCCGAATCAACGGGCGTAAGCTCGTAGCCTCCGTGGCGAAAGAATACTGCTGAAAATAGCCAAAAGTCCCCGCGGGCTCTTTCCAACCATAAAAACGCAGGATAGGGCTTCCTATCTTGGGCGCCAGCCGCAAAAGAGCTTCGTCAAATGCCATGTTCCAAGCTGGGCGGTGCCTTTGATACGCAACATAAAACCAGGGATCTTGCGTGTCTGCGGCATCGTTCATTGGGTGGAACCGCTTTCCTTGCTTGGGCAGAGCGAGACAATTTCACATTTTAAACAATCCGGATTTCGGGCGAAACACCGGCGGCGGCCATGCCAGATCAACCAATGGCTGAACAAAATCCAATCGGAAACAGGCACCAACTTTTGCAAATCCTCTTCGATTTTTTCGGGAGTGAGTTCCTTCGAGAAACGCAGCCGCTGGGACAACCGAGAGACATGGGTGTCCACTACGACTCCAGATGCAATGTTGAATGCGTTGCCCAAGACCACATTCGCTGTTTTACGTCCAACACCGGCCAACTGCACCAGAGCATCCAAATTCGATGGCACCTGCCCCCCATAACGCTCGATCAACGCTTGGCAGCACGCTTTCACGTTTTTGGCCTTCGAGCGGAACAACCCTATGGCTCTCAAATCCTGCTCCAATTCCTCAATCGGCGCCGCGGCATAATCGCGGGCATCTCGGTATTTCTTAAAAAGCTTTTCTGTAACTATATTAACCTGCTTGTCCGTGCATTGGGCCGAGAGTATCGTGGCGATTAGGAGTTCGAGTGGATTTGAGTAATTCAACTCACAATGAGCCTCTGGATAAGATTGCCGCAGCCGGGAACAGATTTGGGCCACCCTCTCTTGCCGAGCCGCATTTGTTTCGCGGGGCATAGTCTGCCGCCTAAATTAACTGTGGTTCGACCCACGCCGCTGGCGGTACCGGCTTGGCCGCGCCATCCGCGTTTTCCGGATATTCAAAAATCTTTCCTTCAAAATTGCGTATAACTACCCGGTCAGCGTTGTGGCTGAGAACATACTGTGGCGAAACGGGCACCTTGCCTCCCCCGCCTGGAGCATCGATTACAAATTGTGGCACAGCGTATCCCGTGGTATGTCCACGGAGTTGCTCCATAATTTCGAGGCCTTTTCGAACGCTGGAACGCAAATGCGCCGAGCCGGTGATCAAATCACATTGGTAAATGTAGTAAGGCCGCACCCTGCAAAGCAGCAGCTTTTGGACGTGTGCTTTCATGACCAAGGGCGAATCATTTACATGCTTTAAGAGGACAGATTGATTGCCCAAGGGGATGCCTGCGTCAGCTAATCTGCTCAAACCTTCTCGCGCTTCCAAAGTGAGTTCTCGCGGATGGTTGGAATGAATGCTCATGAATAGAGGGTGAAATTTTTTGAGCATTTGGCACAGCGCGGGTGTGATCCTTTGCGGCAAAAAAATGGGGATCCGAGTGCCAATCCGGATAAATTCCACATGAGGAATCGACC
>JADMIO010909362.1_pt1 | contig 12860 bp, 5 predicted proteins | sample 8958161 | NCBI WGS metagenome assembly JADMIO01 (sample SAMN16585339, study PRJNA669376) | soil metagenome | isolation source: Crop rotation soil | place: USA: Cullars Rotation, Alabama | collected 2011 | reverse complement strand
ACGGCTGGATCGCGGACTTCCTCGACGTCCCCGGCGCGCAGCAGTTCTACGAGTTCGTGACGACGCTGGTGCGCAACGCGATCACGGCGGGAGTCGGGGGCGGCAACTACGGCGTCGGACAGAACACCCTTCGCCAGCAGATGGCCGTGTTCCTGCTGAAGGGGCGGCACGGGATCTGTTACGTCCCGCCTTCTTGCGCGGGCGTCTTCCCGGACGTGCCCTGCCCCTCCACCTTCGCCAACTGGATCGAGGCGCTCGCGGCCGAGGGGATCACCGGCGGCTGCGGCGGCGGCAACTACTGCCCGGCCAGCCCGGTGCGCCGCGACCAGATGGCCGTGTTCCTGCTGAAGGCGAAGCACGGCCCGGGCTACACGCCGCCGGCGTGCACGGGCACGTTCCCCGACGTGCCATGCCCCTCCACGTTCGCCAACTGGATCGAGCAGCTCGCCGCGGAGAACGTCACGGGCGGCTGCGGCGGCGGCAACTACTGCCCCCTCTCGAACAACACGCGCGGCCAGATGGCCGTCTTCATCACCAAGACCTTCGGACTCCAATGACGTTTCACGAAAGGCGCGCATGAACAGAGTCGCCGCGATACTGCTGTGCCTCGCGCTGACGGGTGCGGCGAAGGCCGCGACCTTCACCGTCACGAACACGGCGCCCTCGGACTCGGGCTCGCTGCGCCAGGCAATCCTCGGCGCCAACGCGAACTTCGGCCCGGACGAGATCGTCTTCGCGATTCCCGGCACGGGCGTCCACACGATCACGCTCAGCTCGGGACTGCCCGCGATCACGGATCCCGTCATCCTGGACGGCTACACGCAGCCCGGCTCGTCGCCCAACACGTTGCCGGTCGGCCAGGGACTGAACACGGTGCTGACGATCGAGATCGACGGGTCCAACCTGGGATTGCTCGACGCCTGCCTGACCGTCAATGCCGGAAACGGAGATCTCCTGGTCATGTCCGTCCAGGGTCTCGTGATCAACCGGTGCCCGAACAGGACGATCGTGGTGGGCCCCGGCGGCGACGGCGCGTTCTTCGGGGGGAACTTCATCGGCACCGATCCGACCGGCACGACCCGGCCTCCCGGGCCCAACAACGTCGCCATCATCGTGGACGGTGCTGACGGGGTCGTCATCGGCGGCTCGACGCCGTCCGATCGCAACCTCCTCTCCAGCATCGACGGGGTCGGGGTGTTGTTCCAGAACTCCAGCGGCAGCCTGGTGAGGGGCAACCTGTTCGGCACGAACGCGGCCGGCAACGCCGTGATCCCCGCCAGCCCGGGCGTCGCGAACAGCGGAGTCGCCATCGCGTCGACCGCGGCCGCGACCATCGGGGGAGCCTCCGACGGGGACGCCAACGTGATCGCCGGCTTCGCTACGGCCGTCTCGGCGGCCAACGGGATCGTCCGACGGAACCGGATCGGCACCGACGTGACCGGCACGATCGCGCTCGGGAACGGAACCGGCGTCCGCACCAGCTCGGGAGCGATCCCGATCATCCAGGAGAACGTCGTCTCCGGCAACGCAACGGGAATGCTCATCGGAGGAAGCCCGATCATCATCGGGAACTTCGTCGGAACGGACGCGACCGGCACGATCGACGTCGGCAACGAGACGACCGGTATTTTCCTGCTCGATGCATCCGCCACTGTCGGTGGAACCGGCGCGGGCGAGGGCAACATCGTCGCCTACAACGGCACCGGACGCCATTCCGACGCCGGCATCTTCCTGGCCGGCATCGGAATCAGCACGTTGCGCGCAAACCGCGTATTCGCCAACTCCCTCATCGGCATCGACCTGGACGGAGATGGAGTGACACCGAACGATCCGTTCGACTTCGACACCGGAGGGAACGGCTTGCTGAACTTCCCCATGATCACGAGCGTCGTGCCCGTAGCCGCGACCACGCACGTCGAGGGCAGGTACGAGGGAGCTCCGGCGGCGACGCTGGATCTCGACTTCTTCGCGAGCCCCGTCTGCCGGCCGCGCCCGCAGGGGCCACTCCAGGCGGAGACCTATCTCGGCGCGCTGAGCGGCGTGACGACCGACGGCAACGGCATTGCGACGTTCGCGGCGGACTTCCCCGTCGCACTGGCCGCGGGCCAGGCCGTGACCGCGACGGCAACCGATGCGGCGGGCAACACCTCGGAGCTGTCGCAGGGGATCCTTCTCTCGGTGGATCCGGCGGGGGGTCCGCCGGCCGGAGGCGTCGGGGCGACGCTCACGGGAATGCTGTTCGAAGCAGGCGCCGCCGTGACCGTCGGCGGCGCGGCCGCCGCGAACGTGACCCTGATCAACCCGCACACGATCACGGTGACGATGCCGGCTCGTTCCGCGGGCAGTCTGAGCGCGATCACGGTCACCAACGCGGACGGCACGACCGGCACGCTTCCCAACGGATGGCTCGCCAACTTCCTGGACGTACCGGGCGGCCAACAGTTCTACGACTTCGTCGCGATCCTCGTGAAGAGCGGAATCAGCGGCGGAGTCGGCGGCGGGCTCTACGGCATCGACAATCCGACGCTGCGCCAGCAGATGGCCGTCTTCCTGCTGAAAGCCGAGCACGGCGTCTGTTTCGTGCCGCCGCCCTGTGCGGGCGTCTTCGCGGACGTTCCGTGCCCGTCGCAGTTCGCCGACTGGATCGAGGCGCTCGCGGAGGAGGGCGTGACCGGCGGGTGCGGAGGCGGAGCCTTCTGCCCGCAGAACCCTGTCCGCAGGGACCAGATGGCCGTCTTCCTGCTCAAGACCGAGCACGGCCCGGCGTACGTGCCGCCCCCGTGCACGGGCATGTTCGGCGACGTCGCGTGCCCGTCGACGTTCGCCGACTGGATCGAGCGGCTCGCGATCGAACAGATCACCGGCGGCTGCGGCGGCGGCAACTACTGCCCCCTCTCGAACAACACGCGCGGCCAGATGGCCGTCTTCATCACGAAGACCTTCGGTCTACAGTAGGGCAACCATGTCCTCGACGCCGGGAGCACGGCAGCCTTCGTCACGAGGCTTTCGAGGCCGGGCGACGAGCTCGTCGGAGCACGCATGACGAAAGCAGCCGCGTTTCTTTTGGGCATGGCCTTCGCCGTCGCGGCTCACGCGACGACGTTCACGGTTACCAACACGAGCGATTCGGGCGCGGGCTCGCTGCGCCAGGCGATCCTCGATGCCAACTCCAGCTTCGGCAACGACGGCATCGCGTTCGCGATACCGGGCCCGGGAGTCCAGACGATCACGCTGGCCTCGGGTCTTCCCGCCATCACGCAGCCCGTGCTCATCGACGGCTTCACCCAGCCGGGCTCCTCCCCCAACACGAACCCGGTCGGACAAGGGCTGAACGCGGTTCTGAGGATCCAGATCGACGGCTCGGGCGCCGTCAACGAGCCTTGCTTCCAGGTGTTCGCGGGAAACGACGACCTCCTCGTCATGGCCATCCAGGGCCTCGCCGTCAACCGCTGCCTGATCGGAGCGATCCACGTCGGCACGGGTGGAGACGGGATGGTCGTCGCCGGGAACTACCTCGGGACCGATCCTTCCGGCGCGACGGTTCCGGGGCCGCAGGGCTTCGGCGTCCGCATCGAGAACGCTCTCCATGTCTCGATCGGCGGGACGTCGCCGTTCGAGCGCAACCTCATCTCCGGCCACGGCGACGCGGGGGTCGTGACGAACGTCGCGGCCTTTCTCTCCATCCGCGGCAACCTCGTCGGAACCAACGCCGCGGGCGACGCGGCGGTGGCCGGCGAGGTCTTCGCCGACGGCCTCCGGCTGGACGTCGCCGCGTCCGTGACGGTCGGAGGAGCGGATCCCGCCGCGCGCAACGTCGTCTCTGGCATCCGCGGCGCCGGGATCGTCGTCAGCAACGCGGACGCGTCCGGGGCGATCGTCGGCAACCTCATCGGCACGGACGTTACCGGCACCAAGGCGATCGGGAACGCGGACGGCATCTCGGTCGAGTCCGCCTCGCCCGCGATCACGAGCAACGTGATCTCCGGCAACCGGACGGGCATCGAACTCGAGTTCTCGAGCTCGGTCATCCGCGGGAACTTCATCGGCACCGACGAGACAGCCTCGCTCGAACTGGGAAACGTCGGGGCGGGGATCTACGCGCGCGAGGACAACGGCCACATCCTCGTCGGCGGCACGGGCCCCGCCGAAGGAAACGCGATCGCGCACAACGGCAAGGTCACGGGACAGATCGTGCTGATCTCGGGCGGGATTCACGTGCGCAGTCCCGAGGTCGAGATCCGCGCGAACCGGATCTGGGACAACCAGCCGCTCGGCATCGACCTGCTCGACGGGCGCTCGAGCGGCACCGTCACGCCGAACGACCCCGGCGACACGGACGGCGGACCCAACGCCGGACAGAACTTCCCGATCATCACGAACGTGATCTTCTCGACCGGACAGATCCAAATCTTCGGATACCTGGACAGCACCCCGTCGACGGCCTTCGCCGTGGACTTCTTCTCGGACCCGGTGTGCGCCTTCCGTCCCTGGGGATATCAGCAGGGCAAGCACTACCTGGGATCCTCGGTCGTGACGACGGACGCCTCCGGGCACGCGAACTTCCTCGAGACACTTCCCGTCGAGGTGGAGGCCGGCGAAGGCATCTCGGCGACCGCCACCGATCCCGCAGGCAGGACCTCGGAGTTTTCGCAGCGGCTGATCCTCGACATCGATCCGCACTCCGGGCCGCCGGAGGGGGGAACGGCGGTGACGATCAGCGGGATGGATTTCGGCGCCGGAACCGTGGTGACCGCGGCGGGACTGCCGCTCACGAACGTGCAGGTCCTCGACTACGCGACGCTGACGGGCGTCATGCCCGCCCTGCCCCCGGGAAGCGTCTACGACGTGGTCGTCAGCAATCCGCCGCAGGGCGGGTACAGCCTGCAGAGCGGATGGCTGTCGGACTTCTTCGACGTGCCGCCCGCCCACGCCTTCCACGACTACGTGGTGCGCGTCGCGACGAACGGGATCTCGGCGGGAATCGGGTCGGGACTCTTCGGCGTCGACAACGTGACGACCCGCGAGCAGATGGCCGTCTTCCTCATGAAGGCCAAACGCGGCTGGTGCTTCGAGCCGCCCCCGTGCGCGGGCGTGTTCGGCGACGTTTCCTGCGCCTCGCCGTTCGCTCCGTGGATCGAGGCCCTGGCCGCCGAGGGCATCACGAGCGGCTGCGGCGGAGGGAACTTCTGCCCCCAGAGTCCCGTGCGGCGCGATCAGATGGCCGTCTTCCTCCTGAAGGCGCTGCGCGGAGCGGGCTTCGTGCCGCTCGCGTGCACCGGGATCTTCACCGACGTGCCGTGCCCGTCTCCGTTCGCGGACTGGGTCGAAACGCTGTACCAGGCGAACATCACCGGGGGCTGCGGCCCCGGTCTCTACTGCCCGTCCGGAAACGTCACGCGAGGGCAGATGGCGGTCTTCGTCACGAGGACGTTCCGGCTCCACTGAAGATCCGCCCCGACGCGGGGCCCGACGTGGAGTGCGGTAGCCTGCGTCCCACCGAAGGAGGTTTCCCATGTGGCGGACGCTCGCCGCTCTCGTCCTGGCCCTGTCGGCCGCGGCCTCGACCGGGGCCGCGACCTTCACCGTCACGACCAACGCCGATTCCGGAGCCGGCTCGCTCCGCCAGGCAATCCTGGACGCGAACGCGAACCCCGGCGCCGACACGATCAACTTCAACATCCCGGGCGCGGGCGTCCACACGATCGTGCTGACGACGTGGCTGCCCAACACGACCGACCCGGTGACGGTCGACGGATACACGCAGCCCGGCTCGTCGCCGAACACGCTGCCGCTCGCGCAGGGAACCAACGCGGTCCTGAACGTGGAGATCGACGGTTCGGCCGTCATCCTGGCGCCATGCTGGTCGTATCAGGCCGACGGAGGGCTCATCCGGGGCCTGGTCATCAACCGCTGCCCGTCCGGCGCGATCTACACGATCAAGTCCCTGGACGTGAAAGGAAACTTTCTCGGGACGTCGCCCGCGGGCACGCCGATCAACGGCGGTGCGACCCAGAACTACGGATTCTTCGCGCTCGGCACGCTCGGCAACGAGACTCCGATTACGGTCCACGTCGGCGGCCCGAATCCGGCAGACCGCAACCTCATCGCTGGAAACCCGGCCCTCGCCGGCGTCTACATCCAGTACAACGTCGCCGGAGCCGTGCAGGGCAATCTCATCGGGACCGACAAGACGATCTCCTACGCGATCACGAACGGCAACGGGATCATCTGCGCGTCGCCGAAGGGAGTCCAGATCGGAGGCACGGGAGCCAACGACGGCAACGTGATCGGAGGGAGCATCGGGGTGGGCTTCGGCGGCAGGTTCTCCGTCTTCCAGGGGAACTTCGTGGGGACCAATCCGGCGGAAACCGCGAACCTGGGCAACCTGGGTACGGGCGTCTCGATCGACTCGAACGTGGTGATCCCGCCTACCGGAGTCTTCGGAGGCATGGGTCCCGGTGAAGGCAACGTGATCGCGCACAACGGAGGCTCCGGCGTTTCGAGCCCGGCCGGTTTCATGATGACGAGCTCGATCGGGCAGGTTTCGGCGCGCGGCAATCGCTTCTATGACAATCGGCCCGTAGCGATCGCGCTCGGCCTCGACCCGCCGCATCCGGCGGATCCGGGCGACGGGGATTCAGGCCCGAACGGCCGGCAAAACGCGCCGGTGATCACGAGCATTGACTACGGCCCGCCGACGGTTGCGCACGCGATCCTGAACAGCACGCCCTCGACGACGTTCGACGTCGACTTCTACGCGAACACCAGCTGCATCTCGTTCCCCGTGCTGTCCCCCCAGGGCGAGGATCTCGTGGGCTCGATCCAGGTCTCGACGGACGCTTCGGGTGTCGCGATGATCGACTTCCCCCTTCCGTCGCCGATCGCGCCGGGCGCGACCGTCTCGGCGGTCGCGACCGATCCGGGCGGCAACACGTCGGAATTCGCCGAGACGATCCTGCTCACGACCATACCGCGGTCGGGACCCGCAGCGGGCGGCGGTTCGGTGAGTCTCTACGGGCAGCTCCTCGAGGCCGGCGCGACAGTCTCCGTCGACGGAGTCGCGCCGTCCAACGTCGTCGTGACGCCGCCGTACACGATCACGGTGAACATGCCGGCCTTCCCACCGGGAACGGCGCACGACGTCGTCGTGACGAACCCGGGAGGTGTCTCGGGCAAGCTCGTGAACGGCTACATCGCCGACTTCCTCGACGTCCCGCCCGACAACCTCTTTCACGACGACGTCGTCAAGCTCGTGGCGAATCAGGTCACCGCCGGGGTCGGCGGCGGGTTCTACGGGATCAACGACGCCGTCCGGCGCCAGGCGATGGCGGTCTTCGTCCTCAAGGCGGAGCACGGCATCTGCTACACGCCGCCGCCGTGCACGTCGCCCGGCGTCTTCGCCGACGTGGCGTGTCCCTCGGCCTTCGCGGACTGGATCGAGGCGATGTATGCGGAGGGGATCACCGGCGGCTGCGGCGGCGGCAACTTCTGCCCGCTCGACACGGTCCGGCGCGACCAGATGGCGCCGTTCCTCCTGAAGGCCGTTCACGGACCGACCTACTTTCCCCCGCGCTGCACCGGTCTCTTCACGGACGTCGCCTGCCCGTCTCTGTTCGCCGACTGGATCGAGCAGCTCTACAGGGAGAACGTGACGTCCGGCTGCGGCAACGGAACGACCTACTGCCCGTCGAACCCGAACACCCGCGGACAGATGGCGACGTTTCTCGTCAAGGCGCTCCGGCTCCCGTAGGCGCTCCCGAAGAGCCCCGGTTTATAATCGGGGCTCCTCGAACAATGAATCTGCTCGTCGGCGGTCGCCGCGGCGGCCGTGTGCGCCTTCGCCGGCTCGCGGGTCTCGCCGCGCTGCTCGCGGCATGCGCGGCGGCCGCGCCGGGGCAGGCCGTCAACGAGTTTCCGATCGGGACGGCGGTGCTTCCCCTCGAGATCGCGCTCGGGCCGGACGGCAACCTCTGGTTCACGGAGAACGGCAAGATCGGGCGCATGACTCCCGCCGGCGATTTCACCCACTTCACGCCGCCCACCGCGAGCCCCGGAAGTCAGGGCATCGCCGCCGGTCCCGACGGCAATCTCTGGTTCACCGAGACGAACGCGAACAAGATCGGACGCCTCACCACGTCCGGCGACTTCACGGAGTTTCCCATCCCGACGGCCGGATCCAGGCCCTTCGGGATCACCGCGGGAGCGGATGGGAACCTCTGGTTCACCGAGAGCCAGGCGAACAAGGTCGGACGGATCACGCCGGCGGGCGTGGTCACGGAGTTCCCGATCGCGACGCCGAGCGCGTCGCCGCGGTCGATCGCGGCCGGACCCGACGGCAATCTCTGGTTCGCCGAGTACGGAGCGAATCGGATCGGGCGCATCACGACGGCGGGCGTCGTCGACGACTTCCCGATCCCGACCGCGGCCAGCTATCCGCAGGGGATCGCCGCGGGATCGGACGGGAACCTCTGGTTCTCGGAGAACCAGGGTCAGAAGATCGGGCGGATCACGACCTCCGGCTCGATCACCGAGTTCCCGCTGCCCGAGCCGGGCCGCGTGTTCGTGATCACGGCGGGCTCCGACGGCAACGTGTGGTTCACCGAGTTCGACAACAACAAGATCGGCCGCATCACGCCGGCCGGAACCATCACCGAGTACCTCATCCCGACCGCCGACTGCGGCTCATACGGCATCGCCACCGGGCCGGACGGCAACCTCTGGTTCGTCGAGTTCAAGGCGTCGAAGATCGCGCAGTTCGTCATCGGCGGAGAGCCCCCGCCGCAGATCGACTTCGAGCTCCCGCTCTCCGGAACGTGGTTTCCCGAGGACGTGGCGTGGGGAGCGGACGGGAACCTCTGGTTCACCGATCTCACCGGAGTGATCGGCCGCATGACGCCCGCCGGAGTCGCGACCGGCTTCCCGATCCCGACGGCGGGGAGCAGTCCGCAGGCGATCGCCCCGGGCTTCGACGGCGCCCTGTGGTTCAGCGAGGCGAACGGCAACAAGGTCGGGCGCGTCACGGTCGGCGGCGGCTTCACGGAATACCCGGTGCCGACGACGGGGAGCGCGCCCACGGGAATGGCGCAGGGTCCCGACGGCGCGATGTGGTTCACGGAATTCAACAAGAGCCAGATCGGGCGAATCGCGGCCTCGGGCGCGATCACCGAGCTCCCGATCACGGCGGGCGCCGGCGCGACGGCTCTGGTCTCCGGGCCCGACGGAAACCTGTGGATCACCGAGCGCGGGAAGAACCGCATCGCGCGGCTGACGACCGGAGGCGCGCTCGACGAGTTCACGATCCCCACCGCCAACACCTACCCCGAGGGGATCGCTGTCGGCGCCGACGGAAACCTCTGGTTCGTCGAGAACACCGGCGGGCACGTCGGCCGCGTCACGCTGGCCGGCGTCGTCACGGAGTTTCCGCTTCCGACGCAGACCCGCGCGTTCCGCATCGCCGGCGGTCCAGACGGAAACCTCTGGTTCACCGAGTTCGACAACAACCGAATCGGCCGCATGACGACCGGCGGAGTCCTGAAGGAGTACCTCGTCCTCACCTCGTCGAGCCAGCCCTACGGCATCGCCGCGGGACCGGACCGCAGGCTGTGGTTCTCGGAGTTCGGCGCCGCGAAGATCGGCGCCGTCGGCGTGGGGGATCCGCAGCTCACCGTCTCCGCCCTCTCGCCCGACTCGGGACCCGCCGCGGGAGGCGTCGTCGCATCCGCATCCACTCCGGACGCTCCCGGCGCGGCGACGGTCATCGTGGGATTGCGCCCGGGCTCCTCCGTCTCGATCTCGGGCGGCACCGCCTCGTTCGTCGTGCCGCCGCTCGCGCCGGGCGCGCTGTACGACGTCGTCGTCACGGATCCTTCGACCGGGGCGTTCGGTCGGATCAGCGACGGATGGCTCGCCGACTTCACCGACGTTCCCGAGTCGCACGCCTTCCACGACTACGTCGAGACGCTCGTGCGCAGCGCAGTCACCGCGGGGTGCGGCGGCGGAAAGTACTGCCCGTCGGCGAGCGTCACGCGCGCGCAGATGGCCGTCTTCCTTCTCCGCGCCGAGCACGGCCCGGGCTGGACGCCGCCGCCCGCGACGGGCGGGGTCTTCGGCGACGTCGCCGCCGATTCGTTCGCGGCCGCGTGGATCGAGGCGCTCGCCGCAGAGGAGATCACCGGGGGCTGCGGCGGCGGCGACTATTGCCCGGCCGCCGCGGTGCGCCGCGACCAGATGGCGGTGTTCCTGCTGAAGGCGGAGCACGGCGCCTCGTACGTCCCGCCCGCGTGCTCCGGAGCCTTCGCCGACGTGGCGTGCCCGTCGCCGTTCGCCGACTGGATCGAGCGCCTCGCCGCGGAGGAGATCACCGGAGGCTGCGGCGGCGGGAGCTACTGCCCGTCGACGAGCGTCACGCGCGGACAGATGGCGGTCTTTCTCACCAAGACGTTTCCGAAGTGATCTGTCGCCGTCTGAAATAGGCTTCCGGTCATTCGGAGGTCATCCATGCGGCGCGTTCCGACTTCTCTCGCCCTGGCGTTCCTCTTCGCCGAGACCCTCGTCGCCGCGACGTTCACCGTCACCAACACGCTCGACTCCGGCGCGGGGTCGCTGCGCCAGGCGATCCTCGACGCGAACGTAAGCGCCGGGCCTCACGCCATCCAGTTCGCCATCGGCGGGAGCGGGGTCCACACGATCAAGCCCGTCACGCCGCTGCCCGCGATCACGCAGACGACGACGATCGACGGCTACACGCAGCCGGGCTCCTCTCCGAACACGCTCCCGCTCGCATCCCAGGGCACCGACGCCGTCCTCACGATCGAGATCGACGGCGAGCTGCTGCCGCAGGCCCTCTCCTCGGTCGGTCTTCGGATCGAGGCGGGTGGGACGGTGGTGCGGGGCCTCGTCATGAACCGCTGCTACATCACCGCGATCTTCGTGCCGCCGGGAGCCGGCGGCGGGATGAAGTTCCTCGGCAACTTCCTGGGAACGACTCCGGACGGGCTGTCGGTGCCGAGGGCGCCGGGCGTGCTCCCCCAGCTCCGCGGGCTGCAGATCCAGGGCGGCGCCGGCCACGAGATCGGCACCGCCCTCGCCGCCGACCGCAACCTGATCTCCGGAAACAACGGGGAGGTGGACCTCGGCGAGAGCCCGGGCATCGCGCTCGAGGTGACCGCCACCGACTCGGGGCAGGCCTCGATCCTCGGCAACATCATCGGCGTGGACAAGAACATCCACTACCCGCTGCCGAACGGCTTCGGCATCACCGTCTCGTCCACGCTGCCCATCCAGATCGGCGGTGCGGATCCGGGCGAGGGCAACGTCATCAGCGGCAACGGGAACCTCGGGATCAGCGTCGGGGGCGGAACGATCGTGACGATCCAGGGCAACGTCATCGGCACCGACGGAGCCGGCACCCGCAGGCTCGGCAATCCGGGAGGCGGCGTGATCCTCTCCGCTCTCCACGACGGTCCCGGCGTCCTCGTCGGCGGACCCGGCCCGGGTGAAGGCAACGTCATCGCGTTCAACGGCGGACGGAGCGGCTGGTACAACGCCGGGGTCTCGCTGCTCAGCGGCTCGAGCAACCGGGTGACCGTGCGTGGGAACCGCATCTACGGAAACTCGAGCCGGGGTTTTGCGCCCGACTACGCGGCGCCCGCGCCCAACGATCCGGGCGACGCCGACACCGGCGCCAACAACCTGCAGAACTCGCCGATCATCACGTCCGTCGACTACGGTCCGCCGGCGGTCGTCCACGCCGTCTTCAACAGCGCGCCGTCGACGACGTTCGACGTCGACTTCTACGGAAACGCCGCCTGCGTGGCCCGTCCGACGGCGTTTCCGCAGGCTCAGGACTACGTCGGCACGACGCAGGTCACGACCGACGCCTCGGGCAACGCCACGATCGACTTCGAGCTGGACTCGCCGCTTTCGGCGGGCCAGGGCGTCACCGCCATGGCGACGGATCCGGAGGGGAACACCTCGGAGAACTCGCTCTCGATCCTGCTGAAGGTCGCTCCGCGATCGGGGCCGGCTTCGGGAACGGCGGTGACGCTCAGCGGCCAGAACATCGAGGCCGGCGCCACCGTGACGGTCGGCGGGCAGGCGCCGTCGGGCGTGGTCGTGTCGCCTCCCTACACCATCACGGCGACGATGCCCGCCACGCCCCCGGGGACGATCCACGACGTGACGGTCACGAACCCGGGAGGGCTCTCCGGAACTCTCCTCAACGGCTGGGTCGCGGATTTCCTCGACGTGCCGGCGTCGAATCCGTTCCACGACGACATCGTGAAGCTCGTCGCGAACGAGGTGACGGTGGGCGTCGGCGGAGGTCTCTACGGCGTCGACGATCCCGTCAAGCGGCAGGCGATGGCGGTCTTCCTGCTGAAGGCGGAGCACGGCCTCTGCTACGCGCCTCCCGCCTGCACGCCGCCGGGGGTCTTCGCCGACGTCCCGTGTCCGTCCCCGTTCGCGGACTGGATCGAAGCGCTCTTCGCCGAGGGGATCACGGGAGGCTGCGGCGGCGGCAACTACTGCCCGCTCGCGACCGTCCGGCGGGACCAGATGGCGCCCTTCATGCTGAAGGCGGCGCACGGCGCGGACTACGCGCCGCCGCCCTGCCACGGGGTGTTCGCCGACGTGCCGTGCCCCTCGCTGTTCGCCGATTGGATCGAGCAGCTGAGGGCCGAGTTCGTCACCAGCGGCTGCGGCAACGGCACGGTCTACTGTCCGGCGAGCCCGAACACGCGGGGACAGATGGCCACGTTCCTGGTGAAGGCGCTGCGGCTCCCATAGCGCGCGACCGGCCATGCGTCCTGTCCCCCTCTCCGCCGCGATCGTCTTCGCCGCCGCCGGTATGCCGGCGCAGG
>JADMIO011678522.1_pt1 | contig 12861 bp, 10 predicted proteins | sample 8958161 | NCBI WGS metagenome assembly JADMIO01 (sample SAMN16585339, study PRJNA669376) | soil metagenome | isolation source: Crop rotation soil | place: USA: Cullars Rotation, Alabama | collected 2011 | reverse complement strand
TATGGTGAAAGTTGGAACCTCTTACGTGCCGATCAGATTAAAACGAAAGGCCCAGTCTTTCGACTGAGCCTTTCGTTTTATTTGACCATGTTGGTATGATTTAAATTAATACGACTCACTATAGGGTCAGTGCGGCCGCGACTTCAAGTCACGTGAATTCCAAGCTTCGGATCCCACTGTGCTGGAAAGGGACGCGGATCAGGCCGTTCGTCGGCTCCAGTCGTTCGCGGACCACGTCTGCTTTCCAGGTTTCCGTGTCGCTGTTGAAGTGTAGATAAGCGGTCTTGAACGCTGCCTGCATGTGAACGGTCATGGCGCGTGTGATCGTGCCGCCCACGTTCTGCAGCGAGAACGGGAGTTCGAGCTGCGCAAACAAGCCCGCATGCCGAACGGCATCACCAATCGTCGCATGTCCCAGGATGTAGCCGTCCGCGGCGCGGCGCTGTGTCTCGAATCCGGCGCCGAGTGGAGAATGGTGATACAGGATCGGCAACCGGCATTTGTCGCGCAGCTCGCGATAGCCGTCGATGTCTTTCTCGGGCAGTGGGTCTTCAAAACAACCGGCGATCGAGAACTGCGAGATGTCTTCAAGGAGTTCAAAGATGTGATCGTCGCCGCCGTTCATTGTCAGATCGTGATGGACGCGGAAACCGGCAGGCGCGACGGCCGCCATGGCTTTCATCTGATCGATCACATTCTCGAACGGCGACAGATGGTACTTCATCCATGTGAAGCCTCGAGCCGCGAATTGCTGCACGGCAACCGCCATCCGGTCCGGATGCGTTGAGACGGTCCAGGCTGCTGCCGGAACCCAGGAGCGATACTTCTGACCCAACAGTTTGTAGACCGGCACGCCGGCGGCCTGACCCATCAGGTCGTACATCGCGATGCCGAGTCCGAGGCTGGTTTCGTCGCCGACCCAGTCGAACGGGCTGGTCCCAACATACCTGGCTACGACCTCGTCCGGTTCGCGCGACCCGCTTTCGCCGAGACCGATGAGCTCGCTGTTGGTGTGCACCACGTACACCGTGCGCCGGCTCGGACCGTAGTAGTGGTTCAGTTCGTAAGCGATCCAGTCTTCATACGGGACAGTGATGTCGTGGACCTCGATGTCAGTGATCTTGAGCCCGGGATTGCCGTCCGCCGCCTGCACCCAGGCAGGCGCAATGGAAAGGTGGCCGCCGAGCAAACATCCGGCGCCCGCAACTCCCATTGTCAGCAGGGATCGTCGAGTCAACCGATGATCCTCGCCGCCGAAGTCTGGATGCGTCATGAGAATCACCTGCGTTCAAACACTGCAAAAAGCCGCGCATGCGGCACGACTGGACCTCGAGGTTTCTGCGCCTCAATCGCGAACGTACCCCCCTCTGTGCGCTTCCGCAATGAGGAGGCCCTCGCCAATGCGGAGTTGATGTTTCCGAGAGTGCGTGAAAGGATGGCGGACGTGGTCACGAACTACTTCGAGCGCTCTTGCACGCCGATTCGGAAACGCGGATGGCCCTTTCGCAGGACTGGCGACAACGAATTCTGTTGCTCTGCGCGTTGTACGTGGCCCAGGGGCTGCCGTGGGGCTTCATGGTCACTGCGCTGGTCAGCTTCCTGACGGAGCGCGGACTGGGCGATGCCGATGCAGGCTGGTTGACCGGCGTCGTGCTCATGCCGTGGACGTTCAAGCTGGTGTGGGGGCCGGTGATCGATACGGTCACCATCCGGTCGATGGGGCGTCGCCGGCCATGGATCATCGGTGCGCAGTTCATGATGGCGGTGACGCTGCTGGGCATCCTCGGGTCCGGAAATCTCAGCGAGCCAACCAGCAGCGCCGGACAGGCGGGATTCTCGCCGCAGTTCATCTGGTGGCTGGGATGCATGTTCTTCGTCCACAACTGCTTCGCGTCACTGCAGGACGTGGCCACCGATGCGCTGGCGATCGACGTGCTGCCGATCGCCGAACAGGGACGTGTCAACGGGCTGATGTGGGGCGCGAAGCTGTTTGGCAAGGCGATCGGCGCCGTCGTCATGGCGAAAGTGATGTCCGCCGGCAACGCCTGGCGACCGGGATGGGGCATTCCGTGCGCAGTGCTGATTCAATTCATCCTGTTGCTGGGGATCATGCTGTTCCCGCTGTGGATGCTGGAACGGCCCGGAGAGAAGCGATTTCCGTGGAGCCGGGGGAGCGAGATTGCTGCGGAGGATGTGGGCAACTTCCGAAATCCGATGCTGCTGATGCGGGATCTTGTCCGCGCGTTCTCACTGACCGCAACTGCGGTGCTGTTCTTTTATGGGATTCTGTGCGTCCTTGGATGGGGAATTGTCGAGGTCGTGACCAAGACGCTGTACACCCAGCAACTCGGCTGGAAATTCGAGCACTTCAGCTACGCGACCGGCGTCGCAGTCATCAGCGAGTTGGTCGGCGCATTGTTCGGCGGCTATGTCGCCGACCGGTTCGGCCGGCGCAAAGTGATGCTGTTCGGCTTCGGCCTGTATGGGCTGCTGCACCTGATCTTCGCCGGCTGCCCGGAGCTGTGGACCGAGACCTGGTTCGCCGCCGGATATCTCATTCTGAATCCGGGGGCGCTCGCCATCGGTTCGGTTGGGTTCGTGTCGATGTCGATGAACATCTCCTGGACGAGGGCCGCGGCGACAATGTTCACGATCTACATGACGCTCTCGAACTTCGGACACGTCGCCGGGAACCTGCTGGCCGGAAAACTGCGTGAAGACATGTCCCTCAGCTACGAAACGTGCTTTGCGATCGCGGGAGTCGTCACCTTGGCGCCGCTCGCCTTGCTCCCGCTCGTTGACCCGGCCAGCGTGGCTGCCAGGTCCGCTGCTTTGCAGGCCGAGATCGACGTTGAGGAGTGACCATGCCTGAGAAGACTTCCTCCTCCGTCGCGCTCTACGGCGTCTCAGTCCACTAGAGTCTTCGAACGACTGATAGGTGAGCGTGCAGGCCTCGTCCAACAGGTGTTAGGCCTTCCCGACGAGTCCTTGCGTCGAGCAGAATAGGGAAGAGCGATACTGGACACTGGATGAGCCATAGCCGATTTCCCACCCTGGTCCCCATGAAACATACAGCCATTCGTTGCGTCTGCGCGACGGTCGCGTTCGTTGCGTCACACATCCTGGCAGCCGACGCTCCGGCGACCAAACTGAAGTCGGGCATCGACATGTCGGGGCTCGACACGTCGGTGCGACCGCAGGACGACTTCTACCGCTACGTCAACGGCGGCTGGATCGAGAGGACCGCGATCCCTGCGGACAAGAGCCGCTGGGGCAGCTTCTACATCCTCCGGGAGGAGAGTGCCCAGCAGCAGCGCGAGATCATCGAGCAGCTCGCCGGTGAAAAAGACCTGCCGGCCGGTTCCGAACAACAAAAGATTGCCGACCTGTTTGCGAGCCTGATGGACGAGAGGCTTGCGAACGAGCTTGGCGCCCGACCCGTTCAGCCCCAACTGAATCTCATTGACGGGATCACAAATGTACGACAACTGGTCCGCGTCATCGCCGAGCTGGCACGACAAGGCGTGACAGGCCCGTTCGCGGCCTATGTCGACGTCGACTCCCGCAACGCCACGGAGTACGCCGTCTATGTCACGCAGTCGGGGCTCGGGCTGCCGAACCGCAACTATTACCTGCAGCAAGGGGCGGAATTCGAGGAAATCCGCCGGCGCTACCCTGAGTACATCGCGAAGCTGTTATCGCTCGCCGGAATTCCTGAGGAAGAAAAGCGGGCCGAGGCCATCTTCGCCCTCGAAATGAAGATCGCCGAGGCCCACTGGCCGCCCGAAGACACCCGCGATGACACGAAGACCGACAATCGCTTCGCCGTCGCCGAACTCGGCCGGGTCAGCGACAAGATCGACTGGACGGGATACCTCGACGGAATGGGAATGACGGGCCGGATCAACAGATTGTTCGTCCGGGAGCCGACGTACATCGAGAAGCTCGGCGAACTCCTGGAGCAGGAATCGCTGGACGACTGGAAGAGCTACCTGCGGTTCCGCGTCCTCAATGACGCCGCGCCCTGGCTCTCGGATGACTTCGTGCAGGCGCAGTTCGAATTCTTCGGCAAGCTTGTCAACGGTCTGGAGGAGATGGAGCCGCGCTGGCAGCGGTCAGTGGGCGTGGTGGACGGTGCGCTCGGTGAAGCGGTCGGCAAGGTCTACGTCGAACGACACTTCTCGCCGGACGCGAAGAAACGGATGGACGAGCTGGTCGCCAATCTGCTCAACGCATTTCAGACTTCTTTGCAGGGACTGGAATGGATGTCGGCCGAGACCAAGGCGAAGGCCGAAGAAAAACGCACCAGGCTCACGACCAAGATCGGCTATCCCGACGAGTGGAAGGACTACTCTGCGCTCGAGATCCGCCGCGACGATCCCGTGGGCAATATCGTTCGGGCGCAGGCGTGGGAATATGACCGGCAGCTCGCACGGCTGGGTGAACCGGTGGACCGTACCGAGTGGTTCATGACTCCGCAGACAGTCAACGCCTACCACAATCCACAGATGAACGAGATCGTCTTCCCGGCGGCGATCCTGCAGCCCCCCTTCTTCAATCCGGAAGCGGACGACGCCGTCAACTACGGCGGCATCGGTGCGGTGATCGGACACGAGACCGGCCACGCGTTTGACGACCAGGGCCGCAAGACGGACGGCGACGGCAACCTGAACGACTGGTGGACGGCGGAGGACGCGGAAGCCTTCAAGGGCCGCGCTCAGGCGCTGGTCGATCAATTCAACGCCTACGAGCCGCTGCCAGGTCTACGCGTCAACGGGCAACTGACGCTCGGCGAGAATATCGGCGACCTCACCGGCCTTTACATCGCCTTCAGGGCCTACAAGACGTCGCTCGGCGGCAAGCAGGCCCCGGTCATCGATGGATTGACCGGAGACCAGCGGTTCTTCATGGGTTTCGCGCAGATCTGGCGCTCGAAGAGCCGCGATGAGGCCATCCGCCGCCAGGTGTTGACCGACCCGCACTCGCCGGCCCAGTTCCGAGCCAACGGCCCACTGCGGAACTTCGGCCCGTTCTATGAGGCGTTTGGCGTGAAACCGGGGGACGGGATGTATCTGCCAGCGGAGGAACGGATTCAGATCTGGTAGGTGACGCGGGCGTCGAGCACGCCAGGTCGGAACGGCTCCTCCGGACCAACGCGACCTTCGTACCTCGGGTCGATGTGACCGAAGGAAGCCGGCCGAACCACGCTTTGTGTGGCGCGTGTATCAGCGTTTCACGATCTCGGACACCCGCTCGGCCAGCGCCGTTGCGATGGTCCCGCCGCCCGGAGCCATCTTGTTCATCACGTAGGCGAAGGTGATGCGGCGATCCACGTCGATAATCACACAGGAGCCCCCCGCACCGCCCCAGGCACACACCCGGCCCTCCGTGAGCAGGCTATAACCGACGCCGAACTTGAACGGTATGCCGATCACGAGGTCGATCCCGTCGCTTTGCACTTCGAAGATCCGGTCGATCGTCTGTGGCGAGAGCAGCCGGACGCCATCGACCTCGCCGCCGCAGGCCACCGCCGACTGCAGACGCGCCACCGAGCGGGCATTGCCGTGGCCGTTGCCCGCGCCAATGTCGGCGCGCCGCCAGCCCTCGGTCCAACTGCTTTCCAGTGGGGTGGTCGGGTTGGTCCAGGTCTTGAACGCCACGCTGTTATCAGCCTGCCGTGGTGTGTTGGGGTCGAGCTGCGGCGTTCCGGTCGCCCCTCCGCTAGGCGGCGGCACTATGTTGGCGACGCGATGGAACTCCGAGGGCGGCAGTCCGATGTGGAAGTCGGCGCCCAGCGGCCTCGCAACATGCGCGGCAAAGAACTCACCGAGGCGCTGGCCGGTGATGCGCCGGATCACTTCGCCGATCAGGTGGCCGTAGTTCAGCATGTGGTAGCCAGAGGCCGTCCCGGGTTCCCACCAGGGCGCCTGCGCGGCCAGCAGGGCGGTCGACTTGTCCCAGTCGTACACATCGTCGAGGGTCACCGGCTGCTCCCAGCCAGAGACGCCCGACATGTGTGACAGCAGATGCCGGACCTTGATCCTCGCCTTGCCCCGCGCCGCGAACTCGGGCCAGTACGAGGCGACGGTCGCGTCGAGGTCGAGTTCGCCACGATCGACCAGCGCCAGCGCAGCGAGCGCGGTCATCGTCTTGGTGGTGGAGAAGACGTTGGTGATCGTGTTCTCGCCCCACGGCGCGGTGCAGGCCTCATCAGCCCAGCCGCCCCACAGATCGACCACCATCTCGCCGTCGATGTTGAGGGCGAGCGAGGCGCCGAGGTCTTCGCCCGACTCGAGCTTGGCGGCGAACAGCTCGCGCAGGGAATCAAAGCGGGCGCTGCACGTGCCTCCCAACGGCGTCCCGCAATTGCTCACGAAGCCTCCCTTCAGTAATTGCAACTCCAGCCGATGCCGAGGTGGCATGGCGCGATATATTCACTTGACCGCAGTTCGTCTCATGGCGGGATGCCGGATAAATCAAGCAATACCCGCCGCGCGTTGGTCCGACGCTTCAGTGTCGGTCGATGTGACCGGAGCAAGTTTATGCACTGCCACGCCTGACGCTATGGCAGCATGCTCCGAATGACTCCCAGTGTTTTCGCCGCGCCAGCCGACCCTTGAATCTCCATGCGGTCAAATCGTGTGATTGACGCGGGCGTCGAGCACGCCAGGTCGGAACGGCTCCTCCGGACCAACGGAACCGTCGCAGGTCAATGTGACCGACGTACCTTCCAGCCTTGGCCGCTCAATTTGAACGTATGCTGTTAGCCTCGATTGATTCGTAATTGCAGGTTTGCCCTGCGTCGTGAAAGTGACTTCAAGTGTCTGACATTCCAAGCGTTTCCAGCAGCCCGATCACGGCCCACGCGGTGCCCCAGTAGTGGTAGATGTCGTCGCGAACTCTCAGGCGTTCGGGATCGGTGGAGTTCGTGAAGTTCTTGGCCGGAGTCAGCCAGGAACCGTCGGATTGCTGCGACGCGAGCAGCCAATTGCGGGCGTCCCGAAAGATGGACGCGTCATCTCCAGCTCGGACCTTCGCCAGAACGTAAATCACCAGGCCGGTCGTGAAGGCATCGCTGGGTACTCCTTTTTCCCACCCCCACGCGCCGTCGCTGTTCCGGGCATCGAGCAATTGCTGTCGCAGTGTGGCGACCTCCTCGTCCGACCCGAACCGACGCTCAAACAATAGCCGCATCGCCAACCATTCGTGATTATCGGGATTCGGTGTCTGTTGCCGTAGATAAGCAACGGCTTTCTCAATCGACGCAGATCGCTGCGGATCCGGTGTGTCATAAGAGGCAAGTGCGAGAGTCGTCCACATCGTGGTCGCTTGATACGCCGTCGGAAGCGTCCAGCGGCGCATCCCGGCGAACTGACCGCCCGTCGTCCACGAGCCGTCCGCCAACTGAATCTCGCTCATCAGGTCGATCACGCCGTCGCGAAATTCAGGCTGAGCCAGAACACTCGCAGTCCCTTGACTTGCGATCAGCAATGGGCCCAGGGACTCGAGGCCGCCTCCAACACGGTCGAATATGTCAACTGGCCGCTCGGAAATCTTCAGCACGGTCGCCCGATGCGACTTCATTTCGTCTTCCGTCAGCAGCGGCGTCAGCTCCGCAAGAAACTCAGCTTCGGTTTGGAACGGGCGTAAGATCAACGGCTTGAGCTTGTCCTTCACAGTCTGCGGCAACGTCGCCGCTTCAGGTCTGCCGAGGTCGTAATTCCGCAATCGGAACAGAAGTCGATTTGCCAGCGAATCCTTCCGAGTCCACTCGTCCCACTCCGCCAACTTCTGGGAATCAACCGTGAAGCCTTGCGCCTGAGCCGATCGATACGACCACAGCAAGAACGGCACATGATGGCACGACATGCAGCCGTGATCTTCCATCCAGGCCACTCCCTCATTTTCCAGGAAGGGAAGGCTGCGTGACACGGCATCCCGCACCGCAGTATCGCTGACTGGAGCCGGGTCATCGGCTTGGACCGCCGCGATCATGAAACAGAGGCAGAACAGAATCAGAAAGATCACGCGACTCATGGTATGACCTTATGCATTTGACGTGGCGCCTCCGATTCTGAAAACGGTCGACCGTGCTACTTGTCGTGTCTTTCAGCAATCAAGCGGCCCATGTTCCAGTCTACCGCCGTGAAACGGGACAGTGAATCCGCGTCCTCATTACTCTCTTGCGAGACTCTAACGGACGGGGTCCAGCCTGGTGCACAAGTGGCATGCTCTGCAATCTCGATTGGCCAGACAGCGGCCAACCCACACTCGCCAGCCAAGTTCCGAGCCAACGGCCCACTGCGGAACTTCGGCCCATTCTACGAGGCATTTGGCGTGATGCCGGGCGATGACGGTTCAGCGATCAGGTCGCTCCGAGGACCATCTGGCGGAGGCGCGAGTCCGCCGGGCGGACGGGATACTCCCAGCGAAACAACATCTGAGTGAAGTCTGAGCGACAGTGCGTGGTGAACGCATACATCAGTCGGTAGCCCGGAATGACCGCCTTGCGGCTGCCGTAGTGGAAGCAGCGACTGGAATCGAGGAACAGGACGTCTCCGCGCTTGCCGGTGAAGTCGATGCGATGGGCGGGGTCCACCACCTGATACATCCGCTGATCAGTGACGCGATACGGGGCGCCCCGCGACTGGTAGTTCAAAGCCCGGGCGGCCTGCTCGGACACGGACGCCGGCAGGAAGCACCACGGCCCGTTGTCGTAGCTGATGTCCCGTACGAGCACGATCACGTACACCAGCGGCATGTCGTGAATATCGAGATGGAACAACTGGCTGTCGTCGAACTCGGCGTCCGGCCTGTTGAAACGATCGGTCGACTCAAACAACCGGACTCCCTTGGGGCGAGTCAGCGACAGGACGGGGATCATGCCCATGTACTCGGCCACCGTGGCAATCACCTCGGACGACATGGGGAAATCGAGCAGGCCGGGATAGTCATGCAGATCGGCCACTTCGTTGAGGTGAAACAAGTAGTCCTTCTGGGCGAGCGGCGTGCCCCGGCGATCCACTCCGCCGCGCTCCTCGACCATTCGATCGGCTTCGCGCAGAGTCTCTTCGAGGCCGGGCAGATTTCCAGACCGGTCCATCACCCAGCCGTCCTTCAAGCAATTGCGCGGAGTTCCTGAGAACGTCGGATCGTTCTCCCGCAGCAGTTCGTCACGATTTTCGCGATATGCCCGCACCGCCCGGCGCTGAGCACGGCCGTAGCGCATTCCGTTGTAGAGCTTCGCCATTCGCCGCGTCCTGGCAATTCCCAGGCGATCCTGGTACCGCCCGACGACGTTGTCGACTGCTTTGCCAACCAGATTCATGCGGAAACCTCAACGCGAAGTTGTACAGTCGACAGCCGATTACCCGTCGAAGAGAGAGAGGATCGCAGACTTAAACGGCATCCAGCGGCGCAAGGTTGGATGACGCAGCCGCCAGTCCAGCAGCCGTTGGGAACACTCGTAACGCAGCATCCGAAACCGGACCTGCCTCGGAGACAGAGTCGTCAGTTGATGATTCTTCCAGGTCGGCATTGGAAAGCGGATGGGCGCTCTGCTCGATAGCGGTTCATCGATGCGTTGCAGAGCGGACACGATCGCGTGCCGAACCAGGTCCCTGCGGACAGCTCGAATCTCCAGCACGCGCGGCGTGAGCCCGTTTCGATGCGTTTCCTCATCGAGCCGGGGCAGGTGCGGATTCGTGTTGATCTCGTAGACCTGCAGACGGCCGTCCACTATGCCATAGTCGACGCGTCCATAGTCGATCCGGGCCAGCTCGAAGATCCGCCGCAGTTCATCCCGGTGCGGGTTGTCGCGGATGTAGTTCAACTCATCCGTCGTGACAGCTTCGTTGCGGTTGCGGCTTGCACCGTCTGCCTTCGCCAGCCAGTGCTCGGACTCGATGATGTGCTGTGGAATGATTTCCCCGTCGATGTGGATCGCGCCGTACTTTCGGTAGAAGCCTGCGGACGTCCGCTCGGCGCAGAACTCGACGGCGACGCGACGCTTCAGGACCTTCCCTTGTTGCTGCAATTGGGCGAGCGCCTGTTCCAACTCATCGGGAGATCCCAGCAAGTCTGTATCTGCACCGAGGTGATGGTCCTCGCAGCGGACGAACACCGGGTACCTGACGGGACGTGTGCCGTCGTCGAGCCGGGTAATCTCAAATCGATTGACTCCTGCCTGCTGCAACGCGCGCAGCAGCGGAAAGCGCTCGAGCACACGGCCCGGATAATTCAGGATGCGAATCGCAGGTTCGGCGCGTTGGAGGGCGCCGGCCAGCGACTGCGCCACTTCGATCTCGAATGTCGACAAGCGATCCTGGTCGGTGAAGATATAGTGCCCGACCGGCGCCTGCTGGGTGTGGAACAGCTCCTCGTATGTCAACAGCCTGATCGCAGGGAAAGCGCCGCGAATGCCGACCTGCAGTCGCTTGACGGCGTCCGAGCTTTCGAGCCGGGTCACGAAATAGATCATGGGTCGCGGCGATTCGAATGCGTGGTCGTCTGTTCGGCCGCAGAGAATCCCGCCTGCATGCCCGCAACAAAAGCAACGTGACGCGTCGATCGCGAAAGGCCGCCCGTTTGCGGACAGTCCGGGTCGCGGGGAGGAGCATCGCACACGGATTCGATCTGCAATCCGCTATCAACGAACAGCCCAGAGATCTCGTCCACGGAGGTAATCGGCACGAAGACTCTCTGATCGTAGTATCGCGCAGCGTCGTCGATCAGTTGCTGGACGGGGATGTCCAAGGCGCTCGCATGCCTCTCAGCCTGCGCCCGGATTCGGCGGATCTTGGGGCGGCTGTCCGCCGCGAGCGGAGCGGCAGCAGCGCCGGAAGCTGCGTCGGAGATCCGCTGGGCAGTGACGACAGTGCCGGCCGGCCGCAACAACTCGCGCCATTTGCCGACGACTCGTCGTCTCTGATCGGGTGGGAAGCGAGCAAGGAAATTGTCGGTCGTAATCACGTCGAAGCAGGATTCGTCCTGAAAGTCGAGCACGTCTACGGCAACAGTATTGATCCGGCACTGATGCCGATCCGCATACCAGCGGTTGAGGACGAGGGGGGCTTCGCACCGGTCGAGGACGGTGATATCGGGTTCGACTCCCGCATCCCGGAATGCGTGAATTATGAAGCCGGTGAGTGAATAGTCGGCCGCTCCGGCCACGAGGATGCGTCGGCCGCCGCCACGAGCGCATCGTCGGTAGGCCGTGATATAGGTGTCCGCGTGAATCCACGCCGAACCCGCGCAGCCGATTCTGCGCAGTCTTGGCCACAGGCAGTGGTACGTATAGCAAAGATCGTTCGGGTCGCCGCGGCCCGCGCAGAACCGTTGCGCCGCATCGATTGCGATGGGAAAGGCGATGTCAAACGGATCCTCGACGCTGAGGCCCCGCTGGACCGGTGCCTTAGCAGTGGCCATTCGTTTCACACGTGTCCGGCAGCAGGTTCTTGTCGAGGACCAGTTTGCGCAACAATGAATCCGATTCCTGGACGGGATAAGTCTTGGGCTGCATGAGAATCTCGCTGAAGTCCGTCCGGATCGCGCCGCTGTAGCCGTACATCAACTGAAAGCGCGGCTTGACTGAATTGCGGCTGCCGAAATGAAAGCAGCCCGACGACTCGATCAGCAGGACCGTGCCGCGCGGGTATGCAAACTCGACAACGGCGTCGCGCGGGACCACCGAGAACAGGTCCTCATCACTCACACGATAACCGCGCTCGCGTGTCCAATACCTCAATTGCTCCCGGGCCCGTTGGGACAGAGACCTGGGAATGAACGTCCACGGGCCATGCTCGTGGGTCGTGTCTTCCAGTAGGACCAGGACGTACACGTTGGGGAGAGAGTAGTAGTCGATATGGTACAGCTGGCTGTCATGCGGCGTGTTCGGCTGATCGTCAAAGGCGGCGTTCGATTCGACAAAGCGGATTCCGGCCGGCAGTGTCGTTGTCAGCGCCGGCACACACTGCAGATAACTTCCAACCGCGGACAGCAAGTCCGTCGAGGTCGCGAAATCAAGGAAGGCAGGGTATCTGGTCGCGTCCTCAGGCGACCAGACGTCCTGAAAGTAACTTCGATAGGTGCCGGGGGTACTCGTCCGCTTCCCGGCGCGTTCGGCAATGATCTCGCGGGAGTCGCTGAGAACTCGATCGAGGTGCGGAAGAGTCAGCGACGTATCGATGGCCCAGCCGTCGTGGAGTTCGAGGGACGGCACCGTCCGCGGCCCGTTCTCAGCCAATAACTCTTCGAAACGATCCCGATACAGCGCCCGTCGCCAGGTATCCTGCCGCGTGAACCTGCGACGATTGTACGCTTCAGCGAGCGACATCGTGTCGCCGATCCCCAGCAGGCTCATGTGGTCTGCGTGCAGTTGCCGCGCTGTCGCCAGACTGATTTCTTCGTCGGCGTTGGGGAGGACGTCGGCCATCACGATGCTGTCTCAGGCGGCGGGTTGTAGACCGTCTGCGGTCGAGTGAAGAAGTCGATATCAAATATGCCATGTTCCGGTGGCCCGACGCCAGACGATTTCCACCCCCCGAAAGGAACGTCGACGCCGGCGTCGGCCGTGGATTGATTGACCTTGAGGATGCCGGCGCGCGCCTCATCCAGGAATCGTCTCGCGACCGCAGGCGAGCGAGTGAAGACGGCCGCAGCGAGGCCCTGCCTCACGCCATTGCACAACCCGATGGCTGCCTCCCAGCCTTTCCAGCACATTGGGATCCTAAGCTTAGAATTCCACGTGGACAAGTTGTCGCGGCCGCTTCTATAGTGTCACCTAAATACTAGTGACTCCAGCGTAACTGGACTGGCCACAGTTAGGCCGCAAATGTAATCACACTGGCTCACCTTCGGGTG
>JADMIO011053181.1_pt1 | contig 12862 bp, 7 predicted proteins | sample 8958161 | NCBI WGS metagenome assembly JADMIO01 (sample SAMN16585339, study PRJNA669376) | soil metagenome | isolation source: Crop rotation soil | place: USA: Cullars Rotation, Alabama | collected 2011 | reverse complement strand
AAGTCCTGCGCGAATGCCGTCGTGGCGAGCGCAAGGGAAGCGCAAAGCGCGATGCGGGAAAAACGGGCGAGCATGGAAATCCTCCTGGGATGTGAACGCATGGTGATCAAGACTGGGCGAGCACGCGATCGACCATCTGCGGCGCCATGCCGAGGTAGTTCGCGGGGTCGGTGAGGCGGTCGATGGCTGCGCGGTCGAGGTGCTTCGTGATGGCGGGATCCCTGGCGAGCGCGTCGGCGAGCGTGCCGCCCTTTTCGTTGACGATGCGGCAGGCGCCGTACACGACGTCGTGCGCGTGCTGGCGCCCGAGGTGCGGCGCGAGGCCCATCATCACGGCCTCGGCGACAATGAGGCCGGACGTGAGGTCGAGGTTCTTGCGCATCCGCGCTTCGTCGACGACGAGGCCGCCCAGCATGAACTTGGCCTGGTGGAGCGCCCCCGCGCTGAACACGAAGCTTTCCGGAATGGCGATCCACTCCGCGTGCCAGGGACCGGTCGCGCGCTCGAAGTCCTGCACCATGGCATCCAGCATGAGGCCTGCGTGCTGGCGCACGGCCTTGCCGGCCGCGAGCATGAGCTCGCTCGAGATCGGATTGCGCTTCTGCGGCATCGTGCTGCTGGCGCCGCGCCCCGTGACGAACGGCTCGTAGGCTTCGCCGACTTCGTTCTGCATCATGAGCATCACGTCGTACGCGATCTTGCCGAGCGATCCCGTGATGAGGCCGAGCAGGTTGACCGCCTCGGCGAAGCCGTCGCGCGCGACGTGCCAGGTCGACGCGGGCACGGCGAGGCCAAGCTCCTCGGCGAGCGCCTTCTGCACGTCGAGGCCGCGGTCGCCGAGCGAGGCGAGCGTTCCCGCCGCGCCGGCGAATTGGACGACCAGCACCCGCGGGCGCAATTGCGCGAGGCGCTCGGCGTGGCGGTCGAACATCGCGCGCCAGATCGCGGCCTTGTAACCGAACGTGATCGGCAGCGCCTGCTGCAGATGGGTGCGGCCCGCCATCGGCGTGTCGCGATAACGCTTTGCAAGGTCGCCAAGAATGCGGCGCATCTGCGCGATGTCGGCTTCGACGAGGTCGAGGCCCGCGCGCACTTGCAGCACCACGGCGGTGTCCATGATGTCCTGCGTGGTCGCGCCCCAATGCACGTAGCGGCCGGCCTCGCCGCACTGCTTGGCCATCTGGTGCACGACGGGAAGAATCGGGTAGCCGACGTTCTCCGTCTCGTGCCGCAGGAGGTCGAAGTCGAACGCCGCTGCGCTGGACTTCTTCGCGATCGCGTCGGCCGCCTCGGCCGGGATGACGCCGCAACGTGCCTCGGCGCGGGCCAGCGCCACCTCGACCTCGACGTAGCGCTCGATGGCCGCGTGGTCGGAGAAGACCGCGCGCATCTGCGGCGTGCCGAACGAGTCTCGAAACAGGATCGAATCGAGCACGGTCGATGCGACGGGGACATTGGGAAAGGTCATTGCGGCTCCTCCGGCTTTATTTAATGTTGGTACATATTAATATGTTGGTACAAAATGTCAAGCAAATGTTAGGATTTGGCGAGATTCGCGTGCTTTGTCCAGGACAATGGGGAACTTCTACGAGCGGGTAGCGCACGAGCTGGCGGACGGGATTGCTTCCGGACGTTATCCGGTGGGATCGCGGCTGCCGACCGAGCTCGAATTGTGCGAGCAATTCGGAGCGAGCCGGAATACCGTACGTGCAGCCCTGCGCGAGCTGTCGGACCTCGGTCTCATCAGCCGGCGCAAGAAGGCCGGTACACGCGTCGAGTCCGCGCAGCCCGCGGGCACCTATCGTCACTCGTTCGATTCGGTGGACTCGCTGGTTCAGTTCGGCGCGACGCACAAGCGTGTGGTGCGCGAGATCGCCGACGTCGTGGCGGATCGCGCGCTCGCGAAGAAGCTCGGCTGCTCCGTCGGCAAGCCCTGGCGGCGCATATCGAGCGTTCGCATGGACGAAAGCGCGGGTGCCGCTCCGGTGGGCTGGACCGACGTGTACATCGATCCCGCGTTCGCCGAAGTGGCCGAGCTCGCCCGCGCGAACCCGGAAACGCTCGTGAGCTCGCTCATCGAATCGCGCTTCGGGCGCAGCATCGCGGCGATCCGCCAGGAGATCCGCGGCGTGCTGATTTCCGCGGCGCTGGCACCGGTGCTGAAAGCGAAGGCCGGCGCGCCCGGCCTCGAGGTGATCCGGCGTTACGAGGACTCGGCCGGGGAAATCGTGGAGACGTCGGTGAGCGTGCATCCGGCCGACCGCTTCACGGTTACGATGCGGCTCACGCGCGAGAAGGCGCAACGCGCCTGATATGGAGATCGACGCATGAATCGACGCAGTTTCGTCAGCTCGGCGCTTGCGGTTGCCGCACTCTGTCTCGTCGCGGGGTGCCGCGACGACGGTGCGCCCATCGTCGCGAGCGCTCCCACGCCGCAGCCGCCGATGCAGCTCCCGTTTGCGAAGCCCACGTTCATCACGTGCGATCCCGCGTTCTCCGACTATCGGCCGGCCGTCGACTCGACGGGCACCAATGTCGTGTTCGAGCGGACGCCGTACCCCAACCCGAACGACACGCTGGACACGACGCTCTATCTCGCCGCGAACATCGGCACCGCGTGCCAGGGCGCGTCGCCGTTCCTCGCGAGCTCGTCGAATCTGCCGAATGCGCAGACGCGCCCGGACTGGAGCTGGACGACCGGCCAGGTGGCCTTCAGCGGCGCGCCCTCGAACAACGGAACGAGCCAGGTCTATGTCGCGGGGGCCACCGGCGGATCGCTCACGCTCGTGCCCAGGACCGTCGCGCACATCTATCCGATCTGGACGAGCAACGCCGCGCACCTCGTCGTCTACGACAACTCGACGAATGCGATGCCGGTGATGCCGGTCACGGCGCTCATCGATGCACTCACCGGCGAGCCGGTGGTGAAGAACCTCAACGGAAACGACGCTTCGAACGTGCCGGTGTTCGGCGGCTTCGCGGCGCCGCAGCCGGGAAATCCGACCCGAATCGCATTTGCCGGCCAACCCGCGCTTGCCTCATGGGGCGCAGCGTCGACCCCAGCGACCACGGGAACGGCGCCCGCGTACAACCAAGACAATAATTATGTGTTCCTGAACAGCGCGGCAGGCGGACAGTACACGTCCGCGCCTCTCGAACCTGCGGCGAGCATTTCCGCTTTCGATCCGGCTTACCAGGGGCGCGCGCCATATTGGTCACCGAACGGGCAGTACATCGTGTTCGAGTCGAGCCGCGCGGGCGGCTACGCGCTCTTTCTCGCCAACGTAGCCAAGGTGGCGCAGGGCGGAAAGCCGGTGCAGCTCACCGACTCGTCGTACTGGTCGCAGCACGCGAAGTTCCTGCCCGGCGGGACGCGGCTGGTCTTCACCGCGCTGCAAACGCCAAGCGCCACGAACACGGGGCCAAGAGGAATAGCGATCATCGACATCTCCGCTTTCCTGAACTGACGACGCCGAAGCACGCGAGGCATAGCCGTGGCACGACGCTCGTTGTTTACAAGCATTTGATCGCGGCCGCCGCCGGGCCGCCCCAAGGCGGCCGCCTGACTTACAACCCGATGCAAATGGCGCAACGCCGCCCGTGCGCCATCCACCGCTAGCACAAACGCCATTTGCATCGGTCGACATATAAAAAGAAGGCCGCGGGATCCTCCCGCGGCCTTCGGCTTCGCATGCGGCCGGAGATTGGACGGCCGGCGTGTTCGCACGAAAAGCCGGAACGCTTAGCCCACCTTCACGGGAACGTAGATCTGCCGTCCCTGGCGCTCGATCAGGAGCGCCACGGTCTTCCCGGACTTGTCGACGAGGCTCTTGAGCTCGTCGAGGGTCGTCACCTTCGACGCGCCGACGCCGACGATCAGGTCGCCTGCCTGCACGCCGGCACGGGCCGCCGCGCCGCCCGCCTTCTCGACGACGAGGCCTGTCTTGCTGCCGTCCTTCTTCTCTTCCGGCGTCAGGGGACGCACGGCGACGCCGAGCTTGCCCTTGGTGTCGGTGTCGTCCTTGACGGCCGCGACCTTCGCGTCGTCGAGCGTGCCGACTTCGGCCGTGAGCTCGAGCGGCTTGCCGTCGCGCCACACTTCGACCTTGACGGACGTTCCGGGCGCGGTGTTGCCGATGCGAGCGGTCACGTCGGTGCTGTCGCCCATCGCGACACCGTCGATCTTGCGGATCACGTCGCCGGCCTTGAAGCCCGCCTTCGCCGCCGGGCTGTCCTTCTCGACGGTGCCGACGAGCGCGCCGTTCGCGTCGGTGAGCCCGAAGCTTTGCGCAAGCGTCTGGTCGAGCGCCTGGATGCCGATGCCGAGGCGGCCGTGCATCACCTTGCCGTGCTTCTTGATCTGGTCCGCCACACGTATCGCGACGTCGGTCGGGATCGCGAAGGAGAGGCCCATGTAGCCGCCGGAGCGGCTGTAGATCTGCGAGTTCACGCCGACGACCTGGCCTTTCGCGTTCAGCAGCGGTCCGCCCGAATTGCCGGGATTCACGGCGACGTCGGTCTGGATGAACGGCACCATCTGGCCGTTCGGCAGCGCGCGATGCACGCCGCTCACGACACCCGCGGACACGCTGTTCTCGAAGCCGAACGGGGAACCGATGGCGATGACCCATTCGCCGCGCCGCACGTCCGGGCCTGCGGCGAGCTCAAGCGCGGGCAGGTTCTTCGCCTCGATCTTGATGAGCGCGATGTCTGTGCGCTTGTCGGCGCCGATCACCTTGGCCGTGAACTCCCGGCGGTCGGTGAGCTTCACCGTGACTTCGGAGGCGCCGTCGACGACGTGCGCGTTGGTGACGATGAAGCCGTCGGGACTCACGATGAAGCCCGAGCCCATGCCCTGCGAGGGCTGCTGCGGCATCATGCGCGGGCCGTTCGGCATGTTCGGCATGCCCTGTCCGAAGCGCTTGAAGAATTCGCGGTACGGGGTGTCGTCGTCGTCATCGCTGTCCTCGGCGGACACCGGCCTGTTCTTGCCGTGAACGACGCTGATGTTCACGACGGCGGGACCTGCGCGATCCGCGAGCGCGGTGAAGTCGGGCAGGTTGGCGGCGGCGGTCGGGATGACCGGCGCAACGACGGCGGCCGGCTGTGTCGCCGCGACCGCGGCGACGGATTGACCTGGTTGTAGAAGGTGGCGACACCGCCGACGAGGCCGGCGGCGACGAGCGCGTAGGTGACTTTGGACAATTGCATCGAGCTCTCCTGTGGAGGAAGGAGCCCCACGACGGGGGCTCGCACGATGCAATGTAGGGACGTAGGCTTAACAGTTCCTTAACGTTGGCGGGTATACACGGCGGTCACGTAGGCGCGCAGAAGATAACGCCCAAGGGCCCATATCCCTCCGGGATCCACAGGCGGGCCAACATCGCCGCGCGCGTCGCGAGGCTCGTCGTGTAGCGGTGATTCGGCGCCGCACCCTGCCCGTTGTTGTACATGCGGTAAACCGGGTCGGAACCGGTGGGGCAATCGCCCTGCGGCCCCGGCGCCAGCACGCCGAACACGCGGCCGGACTCGAGCTGCCAGTTGCGATTCACGCGCACGACGCTGCACTCGTTGGGGTCCGACGTGTAGAAGTGCGAGCTCTTGGGGTCGAACGCGGTGCTGAAGAAGCGGCACACGTCCGCGCTTCCCGCGAGCGCGTTCGTGTACACGTGGAACCGCTCGCCCGTGCGCACCCAGCCTGCGAACGTGCCGTTGTCGAGCTTCGTGATCTCGTCGGGAATCGACGTGGCGAAGTAGTGGTCGAACCCCGCGTGGTAATACTCGATCGCGTCGGCGATCACCCCGCCCTGCGGGAGCACGGTCCTGTAGCTCTCGACCACGCCGTTGTTGGTCTGCGAGAACGCGTTCGGCGCGACCGCTCCGATGCCGGCGCCGCGCTTGGCGAACCCGTGCAGGCAAAGCTCGCGGTCGCGCGCGTCCTGTGCGCCCATGACGGCGAGGATCGCATCGCGCGCGGTGACGAACGTCGGGTCGATCGGCATCATCTTGTAGGCGGCGACGATGTAGCGCTTCATCCGGTCCTGCGCCTGCGCGAACGTGAGCCGCGCGGTGTCGTTCAGGAGGTTGCTGTAGCACTCCCACAGCATCGCGCCCATGACCTCGCCGGCGTTGTGCGGCTCGGAGTTGTCGGGGCTCGAGAACAGCGTCGACGGCGCAGGCGTCGGCGGCAGCGCGGCTTCGTCGGCGATGTGCTTGAACGTCAGCGGATTCTTGGTCATGTCGCGCGTGTACGGGTAGCGACGGTCGCCGTAGTAGTACGCGTTGTTGTACGCGTCCGGGGCGAAGTCGGGACCGCCGATCGGGTACGCGTTGCTGCTGTACGTGCCGTTGAAGCCGGCGTTGGACGGGATGTTCCTGTCCTGCTCCTTGACCAGCAGGAGCATCTCGTGGAAGTCGCCGAATCCCTCGCCCATGCCGACTGCCTGGTTCTCGTTGAGGCCGTTGGCGTTGCCGACGAGGCGGTTGCTGATCATGTGGCCCCACTCGTGGGCGATCACCATGGTGTCGATCGCGCCGTCGCGGTCCACGCCCTGTTTCTGGCCCATGCGCACCGTCACCCCGGCCGCGAGCTGCGCCTTGATCGCCGTTCCGTCGGCGAGGCTGATCGACATGGACGGGATCGTAATGGTGGGATCGTCGCCGGACATGTTGATGACGCCCGGCGAAACGTTGTTGACGATCACCGCCGCGACCGCGCCCGCGTTCTGCGCGTTCTTCACTTTCTCGGCGAACAGGCAGGTGCCGCGATCGATGAGCGCGATCTTGCCGGCCACCGCGGCCGCGTTGGTGAACGCGGTGCAGCCGTCGGTCGTGGACGGCCCGGCCGGGTTGCCGGCGTCCTGCGCCTGCACGAGCGCGTTGGTCACGTCATACGACTGCGCGCCGAACTCGGCGCCTCCCGAGTCCTTGACCCCGGCCAACGCCGCGGGCGCCAATACCTTGAACAAGGTCGTGCCCGTGGTCCACAGGAAGTTGTGCAGCTCCGGATGCTGCCCATCCGAGGGCGTGTACATGTACGCGTTGTCGAGGTCGGTGTAATCGTGCGCGACCGCGATCAGTGCGTCGTTGCCGAGCCCGCCGCGCCCGAAGTTGCTGGTCTGCGCGTTGCCCGACGGCTCGTCGAAGCCGGCGTCGTAGTACCAGTCGTGGAAGTAGTTGACGAGATAGAAGAGATGGGTGATCCCGGCCATCACCTGCGTGCGGCTGGCGTTGGGCGCGGCGGCGAGGTCGTAGACATAGTCGAACGCCGTGCCCACCGCGCACGCGCGCATGTCGCCGTTCACCGGCAGCGTGACGTTGCACTCGTCCGCGGCGGCAGGTCCGAAGAGCTCGGGCTCGACGAGGTCGGCGTAGGCGTCGGCGTTGTTGCCGGTGGTGCGGGTCGCGCCGGCGGGGAGCCAGGGATCGTTGCGGCTGAACGGAAGGTTCTCGAGCGTGACGAGATTAGGCGCCACGAAGGGCGGCTGGTAGCCGTCGGGGACGCCGGTCGGATGCGGAAAGCCGCCTCGGCCCGCGGGCCCGGGGTAGGGCAGGAACGGCGCCGCAGGCTCCGCGAAGACGCGATACGAGTACGCGACGTGCGCGACCTGGTTGCGCCGGAACAGTAGCCGGCCGTCGTCGGCCGCGACGACGTAGGCATAGTGGTCGGTGTGACGCCGCGCGCCGCCCTCGCGCACCGCAACCTCGAGATAGTAGGCGGGGACGAGCTCGCTGCCCACGCGGAACAGGACGCGCTTCGCGCGGACGTCGCGCGCGAGCGTGGAGCCGTCGCCCGCGACGGTGCCCGCCGAGGCCTTGAGCGCGACGTAGCGCCCCTCGAGCGGCGAGCTCGTCATGCGCATGGCCACCGCGGGCCCGAAACCGAAATCGGCGAGCGCCATGGCGGCCGCGGACTCCGGCCTCATGAGGTTCGCCTCGGCCTTCTTCGCAGCCGACGGCGCTCCCATGGCGAAGCCGCCGATCGCCAGGAGCTCGCGCTGCCGGTCGAGGAGCACGTTCACTTCCTCGCGGAACACCTCCACGCCGTCGATCTCGCCGCGGAAGCGCACGAGCGCGGCGCCGTTGTCGAAGCGCTGCACGTTGTGCGCGGGCAGCGCGGCGATCTCCGCCGGTGCGATGGCGTACAGGTCGGCGTAGTCGGTGAGCCAGGCGCGCGCGGCCGCTTCGGGATCGAGGGCCGCCTTGGATGCGACCGATTTGGCGAGCTTGGCCGACGCCCCGTTCGTGCCGGCTCGCAGGAAGACCGGCACGCCGTAGCGCACATCCACGGTCACCGACGCCGCGACGTCCGCTTCCGCGAGCCGCGCCGTGCGCTGCGCGGCGGAGGCGTCGCGCACGACCACGTCGCGCGCCGCATTGACCGGCGCAAGGTCGCGCGCGGCGACCGGGGACGCCAGGGAAATGGCGACGATCCATGCCGCGAAGAGCGGCGCACCTGCAGGACGATGGTTCATGCGAGCCTCGTTGTTCCCCTCACCCCGGCCCTCTCCCCCGCGAGCGGGGAGAGGGTGCCCGACAGGGTGAGGGGCGGTTTTCATACCAGTGGTTCAAATCGGCGAGCACATGATCACGCCTAGCGGACCATAGCCTTCCGGGATCCAGCCTTTGCCGAGCATCGTCGCACGCGTGGCGAGGCTCGTCGTATAGCGGTGATTCGGCGCCGCGCCCTGCCCGTTGTTGTACAGGCGATAAACCGGGCGCGTGTCCGCCGCGCAATTGCCCGCGGCGTCCGGACGCCAGATGGTGAACACTTCCGCCTCGAACATCCAGTTCGGGTTGGCCTTGACCGTGTTGCATTCGGCGACGTCCGGCGTGTAGAAGTGCGAGCTCTTGGGCGTGAACGACGTGCTGAAGAACCGGCACACGGCCGCGGCGCCCGGCGGCGCGTCGGCGTACACGTTGAACGATTCCCCGGTGCGCGTCCAGCCGGCGAAGGTCCCGTTGTCGAGCTTTGCGATCTCGTCGGCGATGTGGGTGACGAAGTAGTGGTCGAACGCCGCGTGATAGTACTCGACGGCGACGCCCTTGACGCCCGGGTTGATCGACGTGCTGAAGCTCTCGATTGCGCCCACGTTGTCCAAGGACAGGTTGTTGGGCGCCACCGCGCCCGCGCCGAGCCCGCGCTTGGCGAAGCCCGCGAAGCACAGGTCGTGGTCCTGCGCGTCCTGCGCCAGCATGACCGCCAGCAGCGCGTCGCGCGCGCTCACGAACGTGGGGTCGGACGGCGTCATCTTGAAGGCGGCGACGAGGTAGCGCTTCATCCGGTCCTGCGCCTGCGCGAACGTGAGCCGCGCGGTGTCGTTGAGCAGGTTGCTGTAGCACTCCCACAGCATGCTCGCCCAGACCTCCCCGGTGTTGTGCACTTCGGAGTTGGCCGAGCTGCTGCCGCGCGGCGACACCGCGGGCGTGGCCGGCAGGGGAACGTTGTCGCTGATGTGCTTGAACGTGAGCGGGTTCTTGCTCATGTCGCGCGTGTACGGGTAACGGCGGATGCCGTAGTAGTACGCGTTGTTGAGCACGTCCGGCGCGAAGTCGGGGCCGCCGAACGTATAGGGCGTGTTGGGATACGTCCCGTTGAAGCCCGCGTTGGACGGGACGTTGCGGTCCTCTTCCTTGACGGTGAGGAGCATCGCCACGAAGTCGGACCATCCCTCGCCCATTCCGCCCGCCTGGTTGGCGAGGAGGCCGTTGGAGTTGCCGATGAGGCGGTTGGACAGGTAGTGGCCCCATTCGTGGGCGACCACCGTGTTGTCGATCGAGCCGTCGCGAGGAAGACTCGTGCGCCGCGCCATGCGCAGGCTGACCGGCGCGGGCTGCGCGAGCTGCGCCTTGATCGCGTCGCCGTCGGCGAGCGACACGGACAGCGCGGGGATCGTGATCGTCGCGTCGGTCCCGCCCATGCCCGGAGCACCGGGCGAGATGTTGTTGACGATCACCACGCCGGCCGCGCCGGCGTTCTGCGCGTTCTTCACCTTCTCCGCGAAGAGGCACACACCGCGGTCGATCACCGCGATCTTGCCGGCGACCGCGGCGGCGTTGGTGAACGGCGTGCAGCCGTCGGTGGTGAGCGGCCCCTCGGGGGTGGCCGCGTCGAGCGCCACCACCGCGTCCGCGGTGAGGTCGAAGGCTTGCGGACCGAAGTCCGCGGTGTTGGACGCCTTGACGCCGGCCAGCGCCGCGGGGGTGCTGACCTTCACGAGCGACACGCCGCGGGTCCAGACGAACTGCCGCATGCGCGGGCGCTGGCCGTCCGCCGGCGTGAGCATGTTGGCGTTGCTGGTGCCGCTGAAGTCCTGCGCTTCCGCGAGGATGCTGTCGTTGCCGAGGCCGCCTCGGCCGTAGTTCGTCGTCTGCGCGTTGCCCGCCGCTTCGTTGAACCCCGCGTCGTAGAACCAGTCGTGCAGCCAGTTGATCGTGTAGAAGAGGTTCGTCACCGCCGCGGCGACCTGCGTGCGGTTGGCATTGGGCGCGAGATCCGGGTTGAACGTGTGGTCGAACGTGTTCGCGGACGTCGTGCACGCGTGCATGTCGCCGTCGACGGGCAGAGCGACGTTGCATTCGTCCTGGGCGGGTGACCCGAAGTCGTCGGGCGTGAACCCGTTGCTGAAGGCTTCGACGTTGTTGCCGATGGTGCGCGTGGCCGTCCCGGAGAGCCACGGGTCGCTCTTCGAGAAGGGCGCGCTTTCCAGCGTGACGAGGTTGGCCGTCGTGAAGGGCGGCTGGTAGCCGTCGGGCGTTGCCGTCGGATGCGGAAAGCCGCCGCGCCCACCGGCTCCCGGCAGCGGCAGGTAGGGCGGCGCGGTCTCCGCGAAGACGCGATAAGTGTATGCGACGTCGGAGACGAGATTGTTCCGGAACAGGAGCGATCCGTCGGCCGCGGACACCACGTACGAATAGCCGTCGACCTCGCGCGACCGTCCATCCTTCACCTGCACCTCGACGTACCACGCGGGCACGAGCTCGTCCGGCATGCGGTACCACACGCGCTTTGCCCGAGCGGGCGTGGCGAGCGACGAGCCGTCGGCGGCCTTCGCATCCGACGCGAGCCAGGCATATCCGCCTTCCTCGCGCGTTAGCGCAAGAGTGCGCGCCACGCCCGCGTCGAACCCCCAATCCGCGAGCGCGATGGCAACCGCGCTCTCCCGCGAGACCTCCTCGGCAGCCAGGGTCTTGCGCGCGGCGACGGGCGACCCCGTCGCGAAGCCGCCCACCGCGACGAGATCCCCGCGCTTGTCGACGAGCACGTTGACCTGCTCGCGGAATACCTCGACGCCCTCGATTTCGTTGCGGAACCGCACCACCGCCCCGCCGTCGGGGAAACGCTGCACGTTGTGCACGCCGAGCGCGTCGATCTCGCTCGCGCTGATGCGGTAGAGGCTTGCCAGGCTGTGCAAATGCGCGCGCGCGCGGCCTTCGTCGTCGAGCGGGGCCTGCTTGGGCTGCGTTGCACTTGCGTTCACGTCGCGGCCCCACAGGAACTTGGGCACGCCGAGCCGCGGCTCCACTTGTATATGGGGCGAGGCTGCGGTCAACGCGGCGCTGCGCTTCGCGGAGGCGGATTCGGGAAGGCGCGTGAGCGCATCGAATTTCGCAAGGTCGCGGGTGAATGCGATCGACGGGAGCGCGCAGGCGGCCGCAACTGCCGCGTAAAGGGCCGCGCGCCCAAGGGCAGGGCGAAAGCTCATGTTCTTTTTCGACTCCGATGATCCGGGGGGATGGGCTCTTCGAGAGTCCCCCGGGGGCTGCATAGTTTATTCGAGACGAACGCTACACCGGAAAGCGCACCCGCACCGCAAGTCCCCGTTGTTCGGGGCCTTCGTCGAGCTCGACCGTGGCGCCGTGCGCCTGCGCGATCCTGCGCACGATCGACAGCCCCAGCCCGCTGCCGACCGTGCCCGCCGCAGTGCCCGACCCGGGCACCCGATAGAACCTTTCGAACACCCGTTCACGTTCAGCGGCCGGGATTCCCGGACCGGTGTCGACCACTGACAAGATCGCGGCCGTTTCGTTCCGGTCGATCGCAACGTCGATCCTTCCGCCCGCCGGGGTGTAGCGAAGCGCGTTGTCCAGGAGGTTGCCCACGAGCATCGCAAGGCTTGCCTCGTCGCCGGGCACGGCCACTTCCGCGGCGCGGGTGAGTCCCAGGTCGATGTGCTTGTCGCCCGCGAGCCCCGCACGGGCGACGATCGCTTGCCGCGCGAGCGCCGCGAGCTCGACCGGCGCGCTGTTGCGCGCGGTTGCCTCGGGCTCGAGCCTCGCCATCGTGACCAGCTGCTCGACCAGGTGCGCCGCGCGGTCCACGCCCGCGTTCAATTCCGCGAGCGCGGCGTCGCGGGTCGCCGGATCGTTTGCACGCTCGGCCAACTCGACCTGCAGCTTGAGCGCGGCGAGGGGCGTGCGCAGCTCGTGCGCGGCGTCCGCCGTGAAACGCCGCTGCGCCGACATCGCGTCGTCCAGGCGCGACAGCAGCGCGTTGAGACTCGCGGCCAGCGGCCGCAGCTCCCGCGGCAATCCGCCTTCCGCGATCGGCGCCATGGCGTCGGGGCGCCGCTTGCCGACGGCGCGCGACATCGCGTACAGCGGCTTCAGGCCCACGCCCACCGCGTACCAGATGAGCACGCCGAGGATCGGGATCAGCGCGGCCACGGGCAGGAGCGTGCGCAATGCGGCCTGCGCGGCGATCTCCTGCCGCTCGTCCATGGCGTGCGCGACCTGCAGCGCGTGGGTCCCCTCCACATGCGTGTACACGCGCCACTCGCGGCCGTTGAGGGTCACGTTCGAATAACCTTCGCGCGCCGGCACCGGCAGGCCGGCCCCGGGCCGCGACCAATACACGAGGACA
>JADMIO011736238.1_pt1 | contig 12864 bp, 11 predicted proteins | sample 8958161 | NCBI WGS metagenome assembly JADMIO01 (sample SAMN16585339, study PRJNA669376) | soil metagenome | isolation source: Crop rotation soil | place: USA: Cullars Rotation, Alabama | collected 2011 | reverse complement strand
GATTACGTGGCGGCGGCCGAGTGGTACGCGCGGACGGCGGAGTTGGACCCGAAAAGCCTGGAGGCGCTGTGCGGGGCGGCGCGGTCGTACGAGTTGGCCAGCGCGGCGGGCGCGCACGCGTGGTACGCGAACCTGGCCGTGCGGGCCGACCCGAAGAACGCCGAGGCGCGCAAGCTGCGCGGGTGGGCATGGCGGAACCTGGGGGCGTTCGGCCTGGCCGAAGGGGAATTCAACGCCGCGCTGGCGATCGACCCGAACTACGCCGACGCGTACCTCGGCCGCGCGCAGCTGTATTACCAGTGCATGGGCAACCGCAACGCGGCGGCGCAGCGCGATTACGAGCGGGCGGTGCAGATCGCGCCGCAGGACCCGGCGGTGTGGATGGCGCGGGGGATCTTCCTGCTGGAGTGGGCGCCGGCGTTCATGTCGACGCAGGGGCTGTCGGCGAATCAGGCGTACAACTCGCCGTACCTGGATTTCAGCAAGGTGATCGAGCTGGACCCGCGACGCACCAAGGCGTACGTGTACCGCTCCATCGCCGCGGCCGCGTGGGGCAAGGCCAAGGCCGCGCAGGCGGATCTGCAGAAGGCGATCGACCTGGAGCCATGGGACGCGCGAAAGAACCTGGCGTTCGTGCGGGAGACGCTTGCGGACATGCGCGCCGCCGACGCGATGGGCCGCCGGATGATGCAGGAGTTCGCCGACGGGGCCGAGGGACGACTGCCGCCGGTAAAGAGCGGAGACGACGGCTCGGCGGCGGCGCGGGCGAAGTGGAATAAGGAGACGGGGATGGACAACGCGAGCAAGGCGGGGGATCGAGGGGCGTATGAGCGAATCAAGCGCGACGAGGGGACGTGGCGGGATCGATCGCGCTACGGTGGGTAGAAAACAGTTCTCTTGCTACACGCGGCAACACGGTTCAACAACAGCTTCCGCACACCTCACACAACTCCATTTCACACCTATTTTTACCTTTTGAGCAATGTTTTGATATTTAGGCCTCCGAAAACGTTGCATTTCGTTTCAAAACGTTGCATTTGCCCGATCTGCTAATCGAACTCGAACGAGTTTCTCGCCATCACGATCGGCCGGTTCTGCCCGATGTTCAGCAGCAATCCCGCCGACAGAAAGCTCGCCAGCAGGCTCGATCCACCATAGCTCACAAAGGGCAGGGTAATGCCGGTGACGGGCGCCAGCCGTAGGCAAACGGTCAAGTTGAGGAACGTCTGCATCGTGAGCATGGCGACGATGCCGATGGCGAGCAGTCTCCCAAACGGTTCTCGCGTCGCCGCAGCGATCTCGATTCCCGCGGCGAAGAGGACGACGTACGCGGCAAGCACGATGAGCACGCCGACGAGGCCGAACTGTTCGCCGATGAGGGAGAAGATCATGTCGTTGTGCGCTTCGGGGACGCGGAGCCCGACGGGGATGTTGCCCATACCCTTGCCGGTCCAGCCACCGGAACCAAACGCGGTCAGCGCCTGTTCCTGCTGAAAATCGAGGCCTTGCGCTTGGTTGGGGTCGCGGCTCAGCAGCGATTTGACGCGGTCGCGCTGATAGCTCTTCAGCACCGGCGGCAGGTGGCGAAACACCGGCGTGCTGGTGCCGGCGAGCCAGGCGACAGGGACCAGGGCGAGGGCGAGCGCCAACACGCCGGCCAGGTGGCTGGCCTTGGCGCCGGCGGCGAAGAGCATCGCGAACAGCGCGGGGATGAACAGCAGCGCCATGCCCAAGGCGGGCTGGCGGAGGATGAGGACGAACGGGACGAGGGCGAGGACGAACGGCGGGAGCAGGCCGCGCCAGGTGCGGTAGTTGGAGCGAAAGCGCAGGTACCGCGCGAGCACCATGCAGAAGGTCAGCTTCATCATCTCCGCGGGCTCGAGGTGGAGGAACTTGAGGTCGATCCACGCGCGCGCGCCGTTGATCTTCGGGACCGAGAAGAACCCGGACACCGGCACGCCAGGCATGACGGTGTAGATGACGAGCACGAGACTGCCGGCGTAGAAGAACCACGACCAGCGGCCGATCTCCTGGTAGTTGACGACCTGGAAGAGAAACATCCCGGCGAAACCGATCGCGAGGAACATCAGCTGCTTCTTCACGTCGGCCGACGGGTCGGCGTTGATGCTGACGCAGCCGATCGTGGTCAACACGGCGATGGCGACCAGGATCGGCCAGTTGGTCGCGATGGCGAGTTGTTGCCAGAAGCGGTGCATTCTTTGGTCGGTTGTTCGCGGTTGGTTGTTGGTCGTTTTAACTATTCGTAGATCACTGCGGCGAGGGCGGGGGTTAGGGAGTTGGGGGGCGTGATGAGTTTCAGGGTGTCGCCGGGTTCGAGTCTTTGAATGGCGGATCGCGGGACGGCGACGCGGATGACGCGTTTGTCGCGGTGGTCCTTGACGGTGCAGCGGACGATGGCAGACCTGGGGGCGGCGGCGGAGCGGGTCACTCCGACGACGGTGGCGGTGCGCGCGGGGCCGGTTTCGTAGGCGCGCTGGAAGCGGCGGCGCTGCCAGAGGGCGACGGCCAGCAGGATGAACGGGATCGGCGCCGGGATGAGCGGGACGAGCAGTTGGGCGAGCAACGGCTCGGGGTGGGTGCGGTCGGTCCAGTGATTGGGGCGGTCGGGGTCGACCAGGATGTCGATCTGCTGCTGGGGGTGGACGGAGCGCGTCTGCGCGGCGAGCAGGCCGTTCACCTGGTGGTGGACGCCGGCGGCATCGGTGTAGCCGAGGATGGCTTCCTTGGAGCGCAGGTCGTCGGGCGTGACGATGTATGAGTTGCGGGTGGAGTATTCACCGGCGGCGCCGGCCTCGATCTTCTCAATGGTGGCGCGGACGGGCCGCCAGTGCGCCGCGCGCCAGGCGCCGTTGTGGGAGATGACGATCTGTTCGGCGATGAGCCAACCGACAAGGACCGCGACGAGGAGGGCCGTGAGCCACCACCCGCGGACGTGAGGTTCGGCCCAGAGGCGGCGGCGGACGCGGGGCGTGAGCGGGCGCGCGGGGGCGGAGACTGCGGCTGCAGCGGTGGGGTCGTACTCGGGGTCCGTGGCAAATGGCAGCGATTCGTCGGGCAGAGGGATTCTCCAAGCTGCGTTGATCGAAGACACGGGCATGAGTACATGCCCATGCCACCCCAGTCGGGATGGTCCGCGGTGCGGACCCTACGGGGTTCCGTTGGCCATCTTCCCGTGGTCCTCAAGATATTTGTGGCGGATGCAGGCTTCAAGCACGTCGCGGGCGACGGCGCCGGCGACGTGGCCACCGGAACCACCGTATTCGACGAAGACGCAGAAGGCGAGCTTGGGTTTTTCGGCCGGCGCGTAGCCGATGAACCAGGCGTGGGCGAGGCGGTCCTTGTTGATGCCGGTGCCCTGGTACCAGTCCATGCCTTCCTGGTTGGGTTCGATCGTGCGCCACAGCTTGGGGCCCTTGCCGGGGTTGCCGTGTTCGTCGGGCTCGCGGGTTTCTTTACCCTGGGCGTCGCGAATGGGGACGGTGAGCTTGCCGGCCTGGGCGGAGCCGGTCTTGGCGGCGACGGTTAGTTTATATTTCGTGTACAGCGCGGACGGTTCGGTGCCGGTGCCGCCGTTACTACTCACCACCTTGATCATGCCTTTGTGGACGGCGTCCAAGGCCTCGGGGGACAGCTTCAGATCGCGTACGTCGTCGGCGGTGGGCTTGGGGGCGGTGTCGCCCGTGAGCAACCTTGGCTTCATCCAGATGCCGTTGCGGGCGAGGGCCGCGGCGACGTTGGCCATTTGGATCGGCGTCGCGGCAACCGGGCCTTGGCCGATGCCGGCCAGCCACGATTCCTTGCGGTCGAGGACGGTGTCGAACTTCGCGCCGTTGGCCAGCGGCCGCGCCGGTGGGATGCGGCCCGAAACCTCGGGGATGCCGATGCCGGTGCGGCGGCCCAGGCCGTAGAGCCACATCCCCTCGTGCACGCCATTGAGATGGAGGCGGTCGGCGACGGTCTCAAAGTAGACGTTGCAGCTGCGCTCGATGGCGTCCTCGAGGCAGAGGAACCCTTCCTTATTGTTATAGAGCCCGACGTGGGGAACGGGCACCATGTGGTGCGCGACGCTGGCAACGCGCGAGTCGTGGGCGAACATGCTCGCGATCCAGCAGCGGTTGGTGCTGCCCAGGCGCACGGGCTTGCCGGTGCGGGCGTCGGGGACGACGAGGTAACCCGTGCACTCGATGCCCTCGGTGACGCCGACTGCGCCCCGGGTCGCGCCATAGGTGCCGATGATCGTTTTGACGGTAGACCCGGGCTCGGCCTGGGCCATGGTCGCGCGATTCATCAACGGGCGGTTGACGTCGTCGAGCAGCAGCGAGTTGTAGAGCGATTCGAACTGGTTGGCGTCGTACGTGGGGTACGAGGCGATCGCGCGCACCTCGTTGGTCTCGACGTCGAGAATCACGGCCGCGCCGTGGAGCTGGTGGCGCATGACGATGGCGTGGTCGACATCGGTGGAAACTTCATCGAAGACCTTCAGCACGTCGGCCTGGAGGGCGAGGTCGATGGTGGTCTGAGCGTCGCGGCCGGGCTCGGCGCGGGTTTCCTCGAGCGGCTCGGCGCAAGGCTTTCGAGCCCGCCGCGGCCGATCGTGTCGCCGGCGAAATAGCGGCGGAGGTTGTCGGTGCCCAGCAGCGGGTCGCGCGCGCGGTCTTCCTGCTGGACGGCGGTGAGCCGGCCCAGCACGTGCGCGGTGACGATCGCGGCCTGGGGGTCGTAGCGGCGGTGGGTGCTTTCGCGAAGGGCGAACCCGGGACAGCCGCCGATCTTTTTGCGCAGGTCGATCTGCTGATCGTTCGTCAGGTCGGCGACGATCACGTGTTTTTCGAGTTGGTCGCTGACGACGATGCTCGCGGCGTCGAGGGCGGCGTCGCGCTGCTGAGAGGGATCGTCCTGGCGCGCGTCGACGAGCCAGCGGATCCAGGGCGACGTCTGGCCGTCCTCACCCGCGGCGGCCTTGCGCGCTTCGGATTTTCGGTAGCGTTCGTACCACGCCTGACGGCGGCGGAGCAGCACCCGGCGAAGCACGTCCTGCTTGGTGTTCTCAATCTCTTCGGAAGTCCGCCCGGTCACGTCAGCGAGCGCCGGCCATATCCGGTCGATGTCGGATCGGACGGCGGCAATCTCGTCGGCCAGGAGCTGTGTGGGCGAGACGCCGGCGGGCGCCGCGGCAGCGCCGCCACGTGCCTTGATGCGAGCCCTGGCTTGTGCCTTGATCCAGTCCGGATCGAGGGCGATCGCGCGATAGTCGACGGCGGCGTCAATGCAGGCCGCGTCAAAAGCGATCGGCACGTTTTTGTAGTCGTAGAGCTTCCCGCGCGGAGCGTCGACGTACTCGTAGCGCTTCATCGAGTCGACGGCGCGGTCGGACCAGCGCTCCTTCTGGACCACCTGGAGTTGGACCGCGCGCACGACCATCACCATCGCCAGGGCGAAGACGATGGCCAGCATCATTTTAAGGCGTCGTTCGAACATCCGTGTTCCTCAACGAGATTTGCTAAGCCACAAGCGGCTACCGATGGCTATGCCCTCCGCGCGAGGCCCGGAAGCCGAATAGTTTCTTCACCCGCTGCAGCACGAGCAAGACGATCGGCGCGAGCACGGCGGTGTAGACGGCGCTGGTCAGCAGCGGTACGAACGCGACGCGGGGGAGTTTGGGGTAGACCGCGGAATAGATGAGGCTGTGGAAGTACGTGATCAGCCCCACGACCAGCCCGCCGAGCAGGCCGAGCGTGATGTGCGTGAGGAAGTGCTCGCGGTAGACGAGTTCCTGCGTGCTGATGACGAAGATGGCGACGACGGCGTAAGCGAAGGCCGACACGCCGACGGGGTGTCCGCCGGCGGTGAGCAGGTCGAGCAGGAGTCCGAGGATGAGGCAACCGCCAAGCGCCGCGTCGCGGCTGGCGTTGAGCGCGATAAAGATCCCTGCGAGCAACACCAACTGCGGCCGCCCGCCATACAACGTGTCGTAACCGCTCAGGCCCAGCTGAAGGGCGAGCACGACGTAGGCGAGGATGGCGAAGGGTAGCCAGCGCATGAGCAGTAGGCGGTATGCAGTAGGCAGTAGGCAGAACATGCAGAGGTCTTCCCTGCCTGCTGCCTACTGTCTACTGCCTACTTCTTCACCATCACCATAACTTCCTGGAGTTTCATCAGGTCTGCGTCGGGGCGGATGGTGATGCTGACGAAGAGGGGGTTTTTCTGATCGTTGATCGACTCGATTTCACCGAGCTTGATTCCCTGAACCGGGGCGGGCCAGTCCTTGTCGTTGAGGACGACCCAGTCGCCGACGGCGAGCTTGTACTTCTTGTCCGCCGACTCGAGCTCGGTGCGTTTGCACTGCTGGATTTCCATGCGCCCGTCGCCGCGGCCGGCGATGACCTTCATCGTGAGCGGCAGGTGCTTGAACTCGCCGGAGTCCTGCATGTAGCGGACGAACTCACCGCGGACGGGGTGAAAGCCCTTGTCGGTGACGAGGCGAACGCGCGCCGCGCCGACGCCGACGACCTCAATCTGGCCGGCCAATCCGTGCGGGTAGATGACCGGCATGCCGGTGACGAAGTTGTCGATGACGTTGGTGCTGAGCGTGAGGAACTGCTGGTTGCCCGCGTCGCCGCCGCTGACCTTCACGATGCGGCAACGTTCGAAGAGGCTCTTACCGATGCTGTTGAACTCGTTGAGCTGGCGGTTCAAGTCCGCGATCTGCTGGTCCTTGAGGGCGAGCTGGAACTTGAGCGTCTGGATTTCATCGCGGAGCGCGTCCGCCGGGCGATTGTCCTGCTTCTCGCTGGGCAGCGGGGGCGGCTCGTTCGTCTTCTCGTAAACGCCGTGGGCGAGCCGGCGGACGGGGGAGGAGATGGGGCTGAAGAGGCGGTTGATCTTGCCGCTGACTTTGTCGGCGGGAATAACAAACGACGCGAGGAGCGACGCGAACATCAGGAACAGCAGGCCGTGGTTGAAGCGCATGGTTAGGGATTGTGGTTAGGGAATCCCGGGGCTGCCGCCCACGGCTATTAATAAGGTCGCGGGATCGTTCATCCGTGAACGAGCGCTATAAGTCGTCCGCGTCGCTCTCCATCGTGTCTTTCCAGAGTTCCAGATTCTCGAGATAGACCGCGGTTCCGCGCGCGACGCACGTCAGCGGATCCTCCGCCAAACGAACGTCGAGGCCTGTTGCGTTGCTGATCACCGTGGTGAGCCCTCGGAGCATGCTGGAGCCACCGGCCATCGTGATGCCGTTGTCGACCAGGTCCGCGGCGAGTTCCGGTTCGGCGAGTTCCAGCGTGCGGATGACGGCTTCGACGATCTGGGTGCACGGCTCCTGCAGGGCCTCACGAATTTCGGCGGAGGTGACCATCGTCTTGCGGGGCAGGCCGGAGATCATGTCGCGGCCGCGGACTTCCATGCTCGGCTCGTTGTCGCCCTGTGGGGCGGCCGAGCCGATCTCGATCTTGATGCGCTCGGCCATCTGCTCGCCGATCTGCATGTTGTAGGTCTTCTTCATGTGGTTGACGATGGCCTCGTCAAAGTCGTCGCCGGCGACGCGGACCGATTCGCAGACGGAGATGTCGGCCAGGGAGATGATGGCGACCTCGGTGGTGCCGCCACCGATATCGACGATCATCGAAGCCGTGGGCTCGGTGACCGGGAGCCCCGCGCCGATGGCCGCGGCCATCGGTTCTTCAACCAGGAAGACGCGGCGGGCGCCGGCGCGCTCGGCTGAATCGAGCACGGCGCGCTTTTCAACGGCGGTGATGCCCGAGGGGATGGCGATGACGACGCGCGGGCCGATGAAATGCTTGCGGCCGTGCACGCGGCGGATGAAGTAGGCGAGCATCGCCTCGGTGATTTCAAAGTCGGAGATGACGCCGTCCTTCAGGGGGCGGATCGCGGTGATCGAGCCGGGCGTCTTGCCGAGCATTTCCTTGGCGACGAGGCCGACGGCCTGGCCGTTCTGGAGCACGCGGTTGGTGCCCTTCTTGACGGCGACGACGGACGGCTCGTTGAGGACGATCCCTTCGCCCTTGACGCACACCAGGGTGTTGCACGTCCCCAGGTCGATGCCCATGTCGATGCTGAACATGCCCAGGAGCGAATCAAAAATCACGCCGATACTCCTTCATCGCCGGCCCCCGATCACCGCGCGGCAAAATTCCACACGGCGGGACCACGTCGTCGCTCGCTCGCTCTCACGCGTGTACACAACCCTGATTGAAGGGCGGGTCGCCCTTTGCAACGTGCCCAAACGTCCCACGGTCGGCGTCAAAATACAGGCACGCGGCAAAAGAGGCAAATCGGCCCGCGGCACGAACCGCTTGTGCACAGAGCAATTCCTGCGCGGCTGTTGAACGCTCCCAGCCGGTGCGGGTGCCACGGGTCGGCGTACGCGCAGACCTGTGATTCACCTTAGCCCGGCGTTTACGCCGGGTGAGCCCGACCCGGCATAGATGCCGGGCTAACGAAGAGCACAGGTCTCGGTGTACCGCGACCTGTGACACGCCAACCGACACTAGCCGGCGCGGAATGTTGCCGTGCGCGATAGACTCGGTCGGATGCTCGTGCAGGACGTGCTGGGCGCGGCGGGGGCGACGACGATCCCGGTAGCGCCGTCGGCGTGGCGATCGGCGATCACCGTCGTGATCGTGCTGGCGGGCGTCATCGCGCTGCTGCGCCGCGCGGACGTGCGGCTCACACTGGCGGCATGCGCGGCCGCGCTCTTTCTGCTCGCAGGACGGTTTCTCGAGCTCTTTCTGTCCTTCGCGGCCGAAATGGTGAACGAGAAAACGGTCGTGCCGATCTGCTCGGCGATGGGGTTCGCCTTCGTGTGCAAGCTTACCGAGTGCGACCGGCACCTCGTCGAGCTGCTGGTGCGGCCGATCCGCCGGTTTCGCTGGCTGCTGCTGCCGGGCGGGGTGGCAGTAGGGTTCCTGGTGAACGCCGCGATCGTGAGCCAGACCAGCACGGTGGCGGTGGTCGGGCCGGTGCTGGTGCCGCTGGTGCTGGCGGCGGGTATTCATCGCAAGACGGCAGGCGCGATGTTGCTGCTCGGTGGATCGATGGGGGGCGAATTGTTCAATCCCGGCTGCGTCGAGCTGATCAAGCTCGGCGAACTGACCGGGACCGACCCGACGGCGCTGGTGCCGCGCGTCGCTCCGTTCAACCTGCTGGCCGGCGGGGTGGCGATGCTGACGTTCTGGCTGTTGGAGACGCGGCGGGCAATTTCGACGGAGGACGAGGCGGTGGTGGCGGAAGCGTTGGCGCCGGCGTCGCCGCGCATTTTCAGCGGGTACAAGGCGCAGGCGGAGGAGGCACCGGTCGTGGCGTCGCTGGGGCGGCCGAACGTGGTGAAGGCGCTGATCCCCCTGCTGCCGGTGCTGTTGCTGCTGACGGTGCCGAACGCGTGGATGCCGCGGCAACTGCCCGTGGCGGTGCGGATCGGCGTGGCCATGCTGATCGGCGTCGTGGCGGCCGCACTCTCCGCGCCAAGACAGCTCAACCGCGCCGCGACCGTCTTCTGCGAAGGCGCCGGCTTCGCTTACGCCAACGTCATCTCGCTGATCGTCCTCGCGACGACCTTCGCCAAAGCGATCGTGGCCAACGGAATCATCGGCCAACTCGCCCGCACGCTCGGCCACAACCCGCTGGCGGTGAAGTTCGCGAGCGTGGCGGTGCCGTTCGGCCTGGCGACGCTCACCGGGACGGCGGTGGGCACCGCGCCGACGGCGATGGCGATCATCATCCCGCTGGCGGCGGCGCTGGGGCTGGAGCCGACCCATACCGGGACGCTCAATTCCATTGCCGCAGCCTTCGGCCGAACGGCCAGTCCCATTGCGCCGGTCGTGTTGATGTGCGCCACCCTGACGCGAACGTCGCCGATCGATCTGGTAAAACGCGTGCTGCCGCCGCTAATGGTGGCGGCGGGGGTGCTGTTGGTGGCGTCGGTTATCTGGAGACGTTGAACGAATGTGCGCGTTGCGCGGCTGAACGGGAGCGGAAACTTCAAACCCGCGCCGCCGTCCAAGTTCCCGTAGCGCCGCGACCAGACTATTGGCACCCACTATTAGCCCGGCGTTTACGCCGGGCTAATGACAGAAAGAGGGTCCGCGGTGCGGACCCTACCTCATAGCGGAGTCTCCCATGAAGATCGCCCCCGTCCTCATCGCCCTGCTGGTCGCCACCCCCCTGCTCGCCGAGCCGATCGCGCCCCCGTCGATCAGCACGAGCGGCGAGTCGATCGTTTACGTGACGCCCGACGAGGTCGTCGTGAGCCTCGGCGTGGAGACGTTCGACAAGGACCTCGATCGGGCGAAGGCCGATAACGACGAGCGGTCGACGAAGCTGCTGCACGCGATCAAGGACCTGGGCGTCGAGGACAAGCACGTGCAGACCGACGTGCTGCAGGTCGACATCCAATACAAGGGCGATCGCGTGACGCACACGATCGAAGGGTACTACGCGCGGCGTGCCTACTCGATCACGCTCAAGGATACCAAGAAGTTCGAGCGGCTCACTGACGTGGTGCTCAAGAACGGCGCGAACCGCCTGATGGGATTCACGTTCAAAACGACCGAGCTGCGCAAGCACCGCGACGAGGCGCGTCGGATGGCGATCAAGGCGGCCAAGGAGAAAGCGGTGGCGCTGGCGGGCGAGCTGGGCATGACGATCGGCAAACCACGCATGATCAGCGAAGGCGGCGGCGGGTGGAGCGGGTATCGCGGGTGGTACGGGTCGATGGGCGGGAACAGCTATGCGAACGCGCAGAACTCGGTGCAGGCGGCGGGCGGCGGCGGCGATGACGCCGGCGAGACGCTGCGCCTGGGGCAGATCGAGGTGCGCGCCTCGGTGAGCGTGACGTTTGACATGCAGTGACCGTCACGCGCGTTAACCGCGATTCAGGGTGCCCCAATTACCGAGCCGAATTCGGCGAACGGCCCGCAGCGGTGTTAATAGGGTTGGTCGGGCCTGAACCCCCTGATAACATGGCCGGGCGATCCCCTGACCCGGCGAGGCAACTTCGTGCAACCAACCTCCTCTTCCGCGCCCGCGAAAACGACTGACGAGACGCTAGCCCGCAAAGGCAAGGTGAAATTGCGGCACGTGCGTGACGTGTTTCGGCTGGTGGGGGAAGTGCGCGAGCTGGGGGCCGAGCCGGACTCTTGGCGGCCGCACCTGGTGAACCGGTTGCGCGACCTGCTTCGGGCCGAGGTCGTCACAAGCTCGGAAGTTCATTTTCGCAAGACGCGTAACCCGTCGGTCCTGCGGGTGCTGGACATCGGCTGGGGCGCCGACGCCACCGGCGAGCTGTGGAAGATCGACACGGAGCAGGAAGACGAGCGGCCGGAGACGTACCTGTTGACGTTGGCCGCGGCGACGGGGCAGGAACCGGGCGCTCCCGAGGCGCACTCGCCGTCGGCGCCAAACCGGGACATGCCGTTGAAACCCGCGCAGCCGATGTACGGTGGATCTCACTTCATCCTGTCGCAGTTCCCGCTGCCCCACATCTGGGCCGTCGACCAACTCGGCGTGCATCGCGGATGGGGCGAGGCGCCGTTCTCGGCAGCCGATCACAAGCTCGTCCGGCTGTTCCACCTTGAGCTGGGCCGGCTGTGGCGCACGGACATCATTCGGCGGGTGACCGACCCGCGCATCGCCCTGCCGCCGCGATTGCAGCAGACGCTCGACGCGCTGGCGCACGGGCATAGCGAAAAGCAGATCGCGGCGAAGCTGAAGCTGAGCCAGCACACGATTCACAACTACGTGAAGGCGCTGCACCAGCGGTTCAACGTGTCGAGCCGGGGCGAGTTGCTGGCGCGGGCGAACAAGCAGAACGCCGACTTCACGCCAAGGTTGTCGAACCCGCAGGGTTGATATCGCGAACCCAGAATCGAAAACGGCCGCGGCGATGATTCGCCGCGGCCGTTTTCATTACCGCAAAAGTGCTCAGGGCATCAGCACCGAATCGATGACGTGAATCACGCCGTTCGAGGTGGCGATGTCGGCCTTGGTGACGGTGGCGCCGTCGACCATGACCTTGCCGTCGGCGGCCTTGAGCTTCAGTTCCTTGCCGTTGACGGTCTTGGCGCTGGGCATGCCGGCGACGTCCTTGGCCATCGCCTTGGCCGGCACGACGTGATACGTGAGAATGGCGACGAGCTTGTCCTTGTTCTCGGGCTTCAGGAGGCTCTCGACCGTGCCGGCCGGCAGCTTGGCGAACGCCTCATCGGTCGGGGCAAACACCGTGAAGGGCCCTGCGCCCTTCAGCGTGTCGACCAGGCCGGCGGCCTTGACCGCGGCAACCAGGGTATTGAACTGACCGGCACCGACGGCGGTGTCGACGATGTCCTTACCCATGGCCGCCTCTTTGGCGGCGGCGGGTACGGCGTCGGCACCGACCGAAAGCCGATTCACGGCAACCAACGCCCCAACGCTCAACATCCCCACCGCGATCCAACGAAACTTACGCATGGCAGTTCCTTCCGGTCTGACGACCGATTTGAAGCGTTCTTCGGGCAACCACGCGGCCACCTTGTTGACGCTTCGCCTGTAATCAGCCAAATCATCTAATTCATCCAATTCATTCAAGCGTAGGCGACAGTATGCCGAAGGTCTAATTGCCTTGATCGTGATCGCCGCTGGACCGCTCGTAACCGCCGTGTTGACAAATGGATGGGAATTGGAGGAAATCTCGCTTGCCGCCTATAATTCGTCCAATTCAGCCGCATCCCATGGAGAAACTGCTCACGACTAAGGAGATGGCCGCCGTCATCGGCGCGAGCGAGTCGTCGCTCCGGCGATGGACCAACAGCGGCGTCATTGGCACGTCGCGCACGACCGGCGGGC
>JADMIO010785130.1_pt1 | contig 12864 bp, 9 predicted proteins | sample 8958161 | NCBI WGS metagenome assembly JADMIO01 (sample SAMN16585339, study PRJNA669376) | soil metagenome | isolation source: Crop rotation soil | place: USA: Cullars Rotation, Alabama | collected 2011 | reverse complement strand
GCCGCGACTTCAAGTCACGTGAATTCCAAGCTTCGGATCCCACTGTGCTGGAAAGATTGATTGATATCTTGTAATGAACGCACATTCCTTTGTCCATCAGTAAATTGAATTATAATTCAATGTTTTGTCACGAAATTGACGTTCCTTATAGATCCTTCGGGTGAGGAACAGGACGGTAAATCCTCATTGATAGGTTGAAATGTTCCACGGAAGCAGATCGAGTTGTATCGCTGCAGAGCCACGGAGAGCCGTTGCGATAGAAACGCTGCCCCCGCGGATGTCTCCTTCTGCCGATTTCTTCAATAAACTCTGCACCTAGACATTGATGGTACCCATGATATCAAATGCAATAAGCATAAACGTGTATCTTGCCATCGCTTCGAAATACTTTAGTGACTTCTTGGCAGCTGCTGCTTCCGCGGCTGATCCAGGAACAAGCTTAACGACCTCACATTACTTGCTACAAGAGTGTCAGTTACTATCACATCCCAGGTAATGCATTTTGCTTCTGACGACGGAATCTGCTTCACCCTATCCAGGCGTTTGCCATCAGAAGGAATGAAACCCAGAGTTGAACCCAGATTATTCCGTATAAAAGTCAAGCGTCTTACTATTAGAGTACATGTATAACGCCATCGATAAAACTTGTTGAAATTGATAATTATAATTAATAATAGTGGTAATGTTAGGCCTAGGCCTGTATCATATTTTTAGCCCATAGGACCTTAGGCAGATCATGGCAGTAAAGTATAATAATAACTTTAATAATGATGATTTTACTTTATCGTTATAATATTAGGTGTTATTAAATTTAGATCAATGTCAGAATATGTAACCGATGATTGACGGATTTTTGTAACTAGAAAGAAAAGAAATGCTGACGAAGTCACTGGGACGGAGAGATTGAAAAGCAGCAGAAAAATTAAAGATGATGAAAAGAAACCAGATGTAGAAGTACTTTCTGATAATGAAATTATTCTAATGCAAAGGTATATTGGAAGTATTGATTTTGTTGAATTTTTTTTATTTTTAGCAGATGCTATTGTTCTCGCCAGATAATCAGAAAGCCGGGATTCGTTTTCCAATTCGGCTAGCTTATGCAGGCGTTCAGAGCGTGTCTTGGTAAATATATACCGACTGCTGCTCTTAACAATTTAGAGCTAAGCAGATGCTTGCTGAAGGCTACAACTTTGCGGTCGCACAACTGAGTATATTCTCAAACAAGCATCTGATGCTTCCTAACCCAGTGCTGTTATGTTATATGCTAAAATAGTCGATTTGAAATGTATTTTAGCATAATCATTTGATATATTCTGTAAAATGATTTATGCTTGATATGGTATGTAGTTTTACATTCTTGGTCTTTGCTAGTTCTTAGTCTTTGATGTCCATATGATAACCCTCAATAGAATAATATAAATTTAAACTAATAAGTACTGTAATTTTTATATATCCGTCTATCAAGTTCGCTGCCAGGCGGCAGGTCCAAAGCAAAAGTTCCCACACAGGATTACATAACATGAATTATAATTTAAAATAAATTCGAATATAGATATAAGACTGCTTGTATTCGTAAATTTATGCGGTTTTAGATTCAAACAGTTTGAGTTATCTGCCAAGGATGTTCATGTACTATTCACATATTGGGATAGAAGCACTGGTAAGATAAGTCCTCAAGCCATTCTTGATGGTTTCGAGACTGGCGAGAGTCCAGTTCAAAGGAGAGGAAGAAGATTAGGTAAATCGTTTTATTAATCGTGGCTGATATATCTAGTGATTACTTAATTATTTAATGAAGAAAAGGATAGAGGTTTAAATCTCTACGGAACTCTAACGGGTGGCGATAATGATGATAAAAGGTATAAACATTTGGTTTATGCTTTAGGCTTTTTTCTGGTTATTTAATAAAATAATTGTTACAAATTCAGTTAAATTATTTAATCCATTTGTGTGATTCAATGACAATCTATCTATTATTTGGCTTGTATAAATGTTAGTTAACTAATGATCATGTAGCCTATGTCTACTGCTTTATTTGCATTTCTATGTTTAGGAACGAGGCCAGAGCGAGAAGATAGAAGAGAACGCAGATCTGAGGTACGAATGGATGGTTTAATGGCAAAAGTGGACCAACGCATAAAATGAAAAATAAGCTTTTATCTTTAATTAAAATCAGTGCTACCAATTGAATCCTTATGAATTATTAATAATTAAGGCTGTACCGAATATTCGATTATATTTATGTCGGATCCGAATAGTAGGCCATGCCGCTATTCGTTATTCGGCCAAATAGTAACGGCTGGACCGAATACGAATAGTGATCACGTGACATCCCTTTCTGCATATGCGGCTGCTAAACTGCTATATCGAGTGAGTGAAGTGACTCTCATTAACTTAATTAGAAAGTCGCTTCTTAGTATTTTAACTTAAATCAAATGTAATTGTACTCATTGTTTTTGTATAAAAATTATTGCGCTGAAAATTTTGCTTAGTTTTGAGATTTTGAATATTTTCGTTTGGCCTATTTAATGCACTATTTAGATTCAGCCGAATAGCTGATCCAATTCTTTGTATTCGGTCGAATAGTGAAATCAGTTATTCGGTACAGCCCTATTACAGAATATATATATCTGTAATAAATTATCTAAGAAGTTTTAAAAAATGTCATTTAAATTAACATTTCTTCAAATAAAACATCTTTTTTTTAATCACTAGTGGCTTGTCCACTTTGCCGTAACACCATCCAGTTATAAAATATTATTGAAGTTTTGTTGTGATTTATCATAAAGCTTTTATTAGCTTTAATGCGTATTACCTATACATGTTATTTTAGAATGATAATAATACGAGTCTAGTTAACGTCTGTTCCAAAATCTCTGTACAGTTATGATGCCAGGGACTTAAATTCCGGAAGACATCACTATCCTTTTCTATTGGTTGATACAATACGAATACGGCTCACGGTAGATAACATTAGATATGTCTTTCTATTTGAATTGCAATTTTGAGATTTGTTCGTTCTTGCTCAGTTAGCATAGATTCATAATGATGAGCGTGATAGGCACAGGTTTTATGGCCAGTATGGCTACTAGGCTATAAATATAAGCATATTTGCGAAAAATATTAAAGTTGAAGGAACCACACTGGTGTATTTTTAGTTAATTAGCCTAGTGGTAAATATGAAATTAAAAGATAGTAGGACTACTAAATTTAAAAAATGTAGATATTGATGTTTGTAGATTTTATTACTTAATTTTTGAATGACATAAGGAGAGAAATACTTAAATTCTAATCATTAATACTTGAAAAGTATGGGTACATTTTATTTAATGCACAATTGAAATATTTATAACTGTCTTTTAAATATTTCTTTTAGTTTGAATGTGCAGTATGGCACAATTAGGATTTGATGTTTCTTTTCTTCATTCGAAGGCTATGTCAGTGACGAAAACGGGATGTTTGATTATATTTCCTTCTTTTTAACATGCTAATTTGCGAGTGCTTTTTGTGAGGCCACCTATAATCGCGTAATATTATGAGCATTCTCACATTTTAAGTGAACATAAAGCATTATTCATCGATGATTGGAACCTAGATTTTTCACTCGATGATTGTCCACTCGATGATTGTCCACTCCATGATTGTCCACTCGATAATTGTCCACTCCATGATTGTCCACTCGAAATCAGAAATCTTCAAAGAAAATGGATCCTATGCAGGGAAACTAGTAGCATTTTGTTGACACAGCCCATTCTAAAATTCTCCTGAATATTTTGTTTCTGATGCGTTTCTTGGTCAATGACGAAATAATGGTTAAATTCTCATTAACTTGATTGATTGAATATAATTTTATGAGTTTATATGCAAGGATAAAGTATATAATTAATTTTTGATTATTAGCATAACACAGAAGAAGCCAGTGTAGATGATGTCGTTCTGACTGAAGCAGAAAAACTCGAGAAACGTCTCGCTGAGGGAATAGGGATTCCTCATCTGGAGATTGACTGCAAAGAAATGATGATGAGCAATGTTCCATATGAGAAAATAACATCATGGGATAAGATTCCTTCACCCGAGGAGGTAGGAAGTTAACGTTTTCGTATTGAAATGCTCTAAAGCAGAATTTCTCAAACGATGGATTGCGACCCAGTAGGCCTACTGAGTCGCGAAACTGAAATACTGGGTCGCAAGACCCAGCAAGAATTAAAACGTCTAAAAAATCCTACAAAAACTAAGAAATATGCTGGTGCTATCAATTATTATTTTTAAATGTATTGAAAATATCCTGAAGTTTTTTGCAAACTGCTTCATTACTATAGCCTACTAGCTAATTAAGAGTTATGTAGCTAGAGTATATGTACATTCTGTTTTACCTATGGCCTAGGCCAGTATAGGCGATATAAATTTTAGCGAAGGATAAATTTTTTTTAAATTACCGTGTCACAGGAAAAATTATTTGAGAAACGCCGCTCCTCAAAGTCATTAATGCTAATGTTCAGAAATAATATCGTCGTATTATTGTGATACACAGACCGTATTTCTGATGTGATCAGGAACTGGTTAGAGGCTGTAGTGTGTTTAGCGTCCAATGACTAAGGTTCGGAAGCGCAAGGCTTCTCTTCAAGACGACTCGACACGCTTGAGCTACCGTCACAAAGACTGGGTCAAGCTTGTTCCAGCTTTCCTCCACAAAGCATCCTGCAGTCTATTACGGAACAGAGTGAAATCTAGAAACTGATATTTTAACTTGAAGTAATTTATGGACTTTAAATAAAAGGTAAAGGTGGGGTGTCATGTTCATTACTGAACGTGGGTGCGGAGCTGATTCCACTGTTGTGCGATTTGTAACAGATAGGTGAAAAAGTCATTTATTCGACGTCAAGGTCGCCAGCTTAACTGGACTATAGAATCGAAAATTATTATGCTGTAAGTAAGGTTTAGAAATTACATGGTTTTATTTACTTTCACGATAAATTTGTGAATTGGTTTTCTAATATTTAACGATAGCAATATGGAAGTATTCAAATGGGTAAATATTATTTGATTATATTTAGGTTTTAGATGGAATGGGTATTGGACCAAAGGGACCGCCCTTACCGCCAAACGTAGACTTTTCCGTAGTTCAATTTCCCATTGAGAGGCAGGCCCCTGGTTGCAGTACTCATTATCAGCTTCTGATGGCATCAGCAGAAGAGAGGTTAGTTTACTTTAATAATAATAATGATTTAACTTCCATTCCCTCATCCAGGGATGATGTCGTGGACGCTCAAACAACATAGTCTACATAAATATAAACCAGTTCACCAAAGACGGTTCTCAGAAACATACTTTGAAGAGAAAAACGATATCAGAAGCGGTGTCAGTAATGAATAAATAATATTTGCTGTTGTAGTACGTCGACGGTTGAAGATAAGAGTCAGGAGCGTGAAGCCGAAGAGACCCTGTCGACCGATCAAAGTGTATCTACAGGTGGAAAGCCAAGGGTTCGGCGTGATGAGAGGAAAAAGCCTGATGGAGAGAGGAGGGAGAGAACAAGAAGAGCGAGCGCAACAAGAGCAAGTCGTGTTAGTGGCAGGAGGAGCTCTACGATCAATTCAACGACTCCACACTGTGCTTCTACAACCCCAGCTCCTGAGTCAAGGTTAGAAAGTAATGAGGCCTATATGTTAAAAAAGATAGCGGTACACCAGGAGTCAATACTGACCTATAAGTTCCCTATAGGTTTGACCTATAGGTAGCCTATCTCTATAGTGCACTATCAAAATGGCAGGTCATGCAGGTACATATTCCTACTCACGGTCTGCTATCACGCTCACTAATGAGCATGATACCCTGCATTGACCAACAAGTTGATTCCATCACAAAGGTAATGCCTTTATCCCTCCTAAAATGCAGCCTTTATCTTAGAAAAATATGGCTTCTGAGTGGTTTCCCGTTGCCTTCCTCAGTATCTGCGTTAGTCGGCCCTTGCGAAACACATGCTATTTTTTGGTCTATTCTTAATTTTCCCAGAACCAATACGGAAAATAAGTATATTTTTAACACTAAAACCGGGGAGAAAACGCACGGCTCGAATCGCGGAACAGGGTAAATTTACCCTGTATTGTTGAATATTCAAATACGCCAAATAAATCTCTTTCACTGACTCACTGTGTAATCAATTAGCAATCTATCAGCATGCTGTATGTTTTAAATGATGTTATATAATACTCTTTCACTATCAGTGTTCTATCTAGCGGCAAGTCCGTGGCATTATTAGCATATAACTTCTCTCATGTAATATAACACAACGTAATATAATATAAAATAACATAGGCCTATAGCGTAGTATCGTATAGTACAGCATAGTATAGTATAGCATACCATGATAATTGTTTTAATCTATCTACCCAGTGGTCTGCCAGATGGCAGGTCCAAGGCAAAAATGCTAATGCAATGTCAGCTATATCGCTCTCTAATGAGCATACCTTCGATCACACCAACAAGCTGGTCTCATCGAAAAGGCTCCGCCTTTTTCATACCTAAAATGATAGGCCTACCCCCTTTGTTCAAGGAAAAACTATGGTTTCTAATGTGTTTTTCCATTGCCTTCTTCAGTATCTGCGTCAGTCGGCTCTTACAAAACAGTTTCAGCTTTCAGATGGACTACTCTCAAATTCCCCGGACGCAACACGAAAAATGTGATGTATTAGGGTTACATTATAGGATAGAATTGCAGGGCGTACTAGCATAGTAAAGACGTAGCATAGCACAGTATGGTATAGTTGTTTCGTAATTATATACTGCATACGTGCAGCTTATAGCTCCCATTAGTTCATTATGGCATAGTATAATATTACAGTTAGCATATGATATTTGGCATTGAGTAGGCCAGTATGATAAAGCATGAGACAGTATCTAGTATTGTATACAGTGCAATATGGTATGATATGATGTGATATGGCATGACCGGTAAGGTCTAGTTGGGTATCGCCGTTGATGATATCAAGCAATTTAACTTCATATGTCAAAATAACTAGGCAGTTGAGTATCAATGCCAATCCAATGTACCAGTGCATATATGTATGTTCAAAATTTTACTCTCTGATCAGCTTCTTCGGGATTCGGAAACTAGATGTGTTGTACTTTGTGATTTTGAATTTTATTATATAGGCCTAAGCGATTGAGCCACGAGACAAACAATTAGGCTATTATTGTATTATGCAAATAATAGGCCTAGCCTAATCATATTTCAAACATGCCTAAAACACATGCATGTTTGTTACTTTATTATGCGTGATATGGCGGATGCTTATTTGATTGGCTTCAGGATGCTAGATGTTATCGTGGATAAGGCTAGCACTCCAATATAGCGCTGCAATAACGGAAACACCTATTTTTGCTGTTATTAGACCTTACCGTTATTAGATTTTGTTTTTATCGCTTCAATATGGGTTTTTCCAGCTGTGCCGGTTGAAATAGCTTTAGTGTCATTTGGTGCTGCATGGGACGTACCTGACATCATCCTTGGATGACAAAATGTATATTATACTTTTATTTTCTTTAAAATTACTCACGAGGACTATTTTCTCTTTCAGAATTTGTATCTGTTCGCTCTATTTGAATGGATAAATTTGTATTTCAGATGTTGCTAGGCACGTTTTAAGTATTGGTTGAAAGCTCTTAGAAATACAGCGATTCAAAAGTCAAAGGGTAAATCTACCCACCTCCGCGATTCTACTGTTAATATAATATGCAAAAATTAATTAAAAATCCGCGTTGCCCGAGTGGCTTGCGAATTTCGCTCGTAATTCAAATGTCCTAACTACGATTCCCACTAAAGAGAATAGAGTATATGGAAAACTTGCACATGGTAATAAAAAAAATTTATTGTCTGTTTATGCCACTATGATGTTTTTTAAGTTAATATTAATTTTATTTGTCGTAGTTTGATGCGAGACCGAACTGAAAATCTAGACGAAACTTCGCAGTATATGATGAAATTTTTGTATTTTCCACGTCTAGAACCTACAGATGGGTCATACCGGCTGAGGGTGAGGTAACCGTTAGGATATCGTTCTCATCAGACTTTGCCGGACAGTTTGATCAGACGTTTAACTTCGAGATCGTTGGTACTAGGAGACGCTATCAGCTGCATAGCCGTGGTATTGCTGCTTTTCCTTCAATAAGCAGAGAACCCAGGTTTGTTCTATTGATAACTCTTGTCAGATTCCTTTCTGCTGTAAATGAGTCGTTCGATATACTTGTAAAGTTATGACTTTACTAGTGAATAAAATGGTAACTTACCTAGCGAAATAGTTGGTTAAGAATAAGGAATAAAATATTAGACCAGTTTTTTGTTAGTCCTTCTGAAAAGAAAGATATAAATATATATTTTTTTATAAAGAAAGAAGCTATGAATTATATCAAAATATCATAATTAAAATATTTTAAATGTTCCGTATTGTAACTTACCAACACGTAAGCCTGCCTTCTTTTAGCATCTCATCCTTGGACTGGTTTTCTGGATTTTGGATTCGCACCGTTTCATGGACCTTTATTTTATTTTATTTTTGCTCATGGGATTGGCTTTGGCTTCATAGTGCTCGATGTCGTCATGGACGACGGTAGCACTCTAATTGTGTTGTTGTTGTTGTTGTTGTTGTTGTAGAAATGTAACAGTTCAATAAGCCATTTAATATTTTTAATTTTCATATCATGCATTATTATAATATTTTAATATTTTGTATAATTTATTACAAATCGTCAACTTGTATTTTCTCATTGCAGGATAGTTTTTCCAAACCGTGTTAAATCGATTAAGTTGAATGATATAGTGCACAAGAAATATGTGATCAGCACTGAAACGTTTGAATTTGGACCTCTACTTGTTGGAAAATCAAGAGACAGGTATATATCAGCGATTTAAATCAAGCTATATAAATCAATCAGTCAGGATTTAGCGTCTGTTTCGTCGTCCTATGGCGGTATAGAAATTATCTCGTCGCCCAAAAAATACAACTAATAATTGTAGTTGGTTGCGTAGATCTATAGCAATTGATCCTTACAACTATCTGCGGTTGTCAGATGAAACTGCAATATGTGAATATAGTAGGCCTATTGTAATTGTTAATTACTGTATACTCATTTTAATGTCACCATGTAGCATTTTATGTAATTTATAGTAACTTTAATGCTGTAGACATTCGTAAGATTAGTAATGATTTGTTGTTAAGGAGTCAAGAGTCTACATACATAGGCCTACATGAGACAGGCCTATGGATGAACTAAGCCGTTAGTTCAGGCAGAATATATCAGCAAGAAACTTATCAATATGTTGCCGTTATCTGATAATCATGTTGATAATGGTGTGTGTTATTAGTGGCGACATATAACACGTGTGGTCCAATACTCAAATTCCGTAAATATCCAAAGTTAGCTTTAACTCTTTTAATCGACAGCGGGTCTGTCGCCTTCAAAAGTTTGCAATATACTGGGCAGAAGTGGCTATATTGCATATCCTAGTGTTAAAGTTTGTCTCTATCTCTGTACCTCTCCTTATCTCGCTTTATAAGCCTATAAAAGGGGCGCACAACCTGTACTTGCGCTTCCGTTATTCTAATCGTTTCTTTATTTTGTTAAGTTTCTGAAGTAACTTATCAAGTTAGGAGCATCAGTAAAGTATGATATAGTTAGTTACTATAAGAATCGTCGAAGTGTTTCCTGCCGTGCTTTTGCTTATCCTGTAGGGTTATAATAAATAAAATATATAATTGTGCTGTTATGATCGACTTAGGGTATTAGTTATTACTAGGGCTAAGTTAGGCGTGAATAAATAAGCAAGGAGGCATTTGCCGAGTCGATGGTGCGATACCTCGTGACCTTCACATTGTCTGGTCCTTGGCGGCAGGTCCGCTAGCCACTTACGGGCCTAGACGGATTATACCTTATTGTATTCCACATAACGGAGTACGTATTATTATTATTATTATTTCATATTGTTACTATTATTATTTATTATATGTTATTTGTACGTTTCAGATATTTAGAGTTTAGGTACCCTGACAACTTCGAGAAATTAAATGTTGTAAATACATCTCCTCTATTAGCTGAAATCAGTTTCTGTTTTCTGAACGATGTTAAAGAAGAGACGTATCTAATTGAGCCTAAAACTCTAACTTTGGAACCGAACCAGCAAGAGGTTTGTAAAAGTACTAAATGACTGTTTACATTGTAAAAGATTTGTTATAATATATTAAATATGCCAATAAAAATAGAATACTGTATTAAATTTATATTTTATTCCATTTATGTAACCCTTAAAATTCATTATTCACTGGCTGCATTCTTCATTAGTTCTATATCTATGTAGCCTGTAAACCGACAAACTTATATGCCTACAAACAGGCAAACGCGCATAGATGCATGCAAGTTATGTAAGCACGGTATGTACACTTTTGTACAGGGTGGGCCAGAATAAATGCAACTACTTTGAAGGCTTACAACTTTAACAATTTTTATCCGAGCGTCTTACTCAATACAACAAATTAAAGATAATTATCCATTCTGTGATACTGCTAAATATCTGCAAGATACTGTTACAAATGTTTGAGAAAATGCTATTAATAACCGATGTGTCATTTTCAATGAAATTGCCTGAAACTGAAAGGCTGAAACTCAAAATGTCAATTTTATGCATTAGGCCTAAACAGTTTTAAAAACCGTATCGCACTTACAATGAATGTCTTAATTGAATGCCGAATTAGTCGAACAAATGTTCCATGTGTCCACCATGTGCCAGAATAACTGCATTCACACGTCGTGACCACTGATCGATGACCGAGTCCACGAGTGCTGACTGATCTCAGCCCAGCAAAGAATAATGATTCGTTTCAAATGATCAACGTCGCGTATCGAACTCTGGCATGTTTGCTTTAAAAGACGAACGTGCGGCGTGAATGATGCGCCGGTGCTCCGTCTCGCTGAAAAACGTAACCATCGACACCAGACAGTTGACGAATATCCGACAATAGTCCTTGTGTCAGTACTTTATCACAGTAATAAACACTGTTCACTTTAGCCTTTGGAGTAGCAAAGAATGGCGCAGTTTTTCCAAGCTTTGTTACAGCCAGCGACACCATCCCACTTTGCAAGAAGTGCTTCCTGCCCTTCAGAAGCCGAGCAGGTGTAACATCACGCTTAAAGCTAACGTTTGCGTAGACACGATCGTTCTGAGTGTTTGTTGGTGTCTGAACCGTGAAATCTTCTCGTCTTTGAATCACGTCCTGTCAATGTTTTCATCAGTCATGCGCTGCTTCAGTCGTTTGCAGGCGGCAAAACGCTTTGTCGAATCAGCATCCGACAGTTTCTTAACCTCACGTCGACCATAGCCCTTAAGGTTGAGGTCATGCACCCTAGGCAATGCGCCTAACAGTACTGCGTGAAATTCCGGTTGCACGCTCAATTTCTCTCGGTCTCTTACTCGTCCCTGGATTACTGTTTTGGCTGCAAATTAACTCTTCAGTGCTTTCAATGTTCGCTAGGTTGCGCGCCGGACGCTTGCGGCCACAGTCTGCTTTGCGGCTGTTAGACATTCCCGGAGCATCAATTTGTTTAAATAATCGATATAAAGCATGTTTATTCCATTTTCTAGAAGGGAACTCCTTCATCATCTGATGTGCATTGAATCTTTTTTCAGTTCTCAAAATTCGTATTAAAGTGATATCTTCCTCCGTGAGCGACGCCATAATGTTTATTGTTTAAATTACCAAATTAAGGTCTGCGCGCCACACCGTCTCCTTACAAAAAGTGGTGCCTTATATCAGTACAATATTTGACGCAGTTGTAGAATAGATTATTGGCTTCAATCGAATACATTGATAAAGACGCTCGGATAAAAATTGTTAAAGTTGTAAACCTTCAAAGTAGTTGCATTTATTCTGACCCACATATATGTGTGTGTGTTTTCGTTGGGTATTTTACTTGTTCATTATATATATTATACGTATGTATAATTTGCGCCTGGTAGGTAAATCGTGTATCTGCGCTAGCTGCCATGCACACTCTTCAATAGCAAAGGTACGATTAATCATATGGACGTCAAAAAATAAATAATAAATAATCAAAGAAACCAGGAAAGGGCAATTCTGTACACATAAAACATGTGTGAAACTAAAACGAAAAAACTCTTTTATTATTTGCTCGCTGGAACAGATAATCACATTATGGGCCTATCCGAAGTCATCTGGTGTGTTTGAAGACAGTCTAGTCTGCTGCATCAAGGAGAATCCAGAACCAGTTCAATTCAAAATCAAGTGTTATGGGGTTAAACCGGAACTGGAATTAGACAAGAAAGTTATTCATTTTGATAAAGTTCTATTACATAGGTAAGTAGATGGAAACGGAATAAGTTATGGATGCATGCATTAATAAATTTTTACTTTTTATATCTGACATGCGGCAGAAATCCTGCATTGCATTTGAGAGCAAATGTGTTACTGGTGTATGACTACTGTGTATCTGATTTAGCTTGCGTGTGAGCAAAAATATGTTTTTCTCTATTACTTATCTACTTCTACTATCATTTGTCATAAAAAATTATACACTGTGTTACAAAAACACCCAGAACACTAAGTGTTTTTGATTATCTACCCAAATAGTAATTTATTGCCTCTGCTATTTAGCATACATCAGCAGAGGTCTATTTGTAATTTATATTGAAAAAATTTAAAGAGAATGGACGCATAATTGAAGAGATATTGAATTTTTGCGCATGACTGTTAGTAAGTCACGGTTTATAGTATGAAAACAGCATGTTTACTGGCTTACTGTACACTGCTTTGATAAGCCTTTTATAGCTGTCAGCGGGGGGGGGGGGGGGGGGGG
>JADMIO010785129.1_pt1 | contig 12864 bp, 10 predicted proteins | sample 8958161 | NCBI WGS metagenome assembly JADMIO01 (sample SAMN16585339, study PRJNA669376) | soil metagenome | isolation source: Crop rotation soil | place: USA: Cullars Rotation, Alabama | collected 2011 | reverse complement strand
CGGTCAGGCAGATCGAGCCCACGCCCACCACCCAGATCAGCGTCGCGATGGGGGCGATGTAAAGCCCCGTGGCGACCCAGATGCCGCCCAGCCCCACGATGATCCCGCGGGCGCCGTTGCCCTCTTTCACGGGAGGGAGCGACATGACGGGCGCGGGCGCGGCCGCATTGACCGGCGGTGCGACCGCGGGCGCTGCGCCCGCGGGGGCGGCGGCGTCGGCTTGGGGTTGGGCAGTGGCCTGAATGTCCATCCCGGCGGCTCCGTCTCGTAAACGAGGTTACTTATCAGACATCGGCGCTTTTCGATCGTGACTCAAGTGATGCTATACTGGGCATGCCCATGAACCCCGCCGCAAAGCCTTCGCCCGCCGCCGCGACGAGCTGGTACCAGTGGACGCCCCTGGGACGGTTCCTGACGTTCTTCCTGGCGGCGACCTCGATCTGGTGCCTGTTGGCGGAGTTCTACGGGCTGTGCTCGATGCGGACGTTCACGTTCGCGATTCTGCTGCCGGCCACCGCCCTGCTCGTGCTGATGACGGTGCTGGATTACCTCAAGGGCGACGGGCGGCTGTTCAACGCCGTGATCGCCGGCGCGATCGGCGGGTTGATCGCGGCGATCGCGTACGACGTGTTCCGGTTGCCGTGGGTGCTGGGGGCGGCGGACGGCGTCGGGCCGTGGTGGATGCGGCTGCCGCTGTTCAAAGTCTTCCCGAGGTTCGGGGCGATGATCCTCGGGCAGCCGTACGACGCCGGCACGCCCGACGCGCAGTTCACTCTGGCGGCCCACCTGGTCGGGTGGGTCTATCACTTCTCCAACGGGATCACGTTCGGCGTGATGTACATGGCGATGATCGGCGACGCGCGAAGGCGGTCGTGGATGTGGGCGATCGTTCTCGCGGCGGGGCTCGAACTGGCGATGCTCTTCACGCCCTACACCCGCTTCTTCGGCATCAATCTGGCGGCGCTGTTCGTGGTTGTCACCTTGACCGCGCACATGATCTTCGGCGTGGCGCTGGGACTGTATACGCGATACGCGGCGAGCCGGTCACTCGCGCAGCGTCCAGCCTTTTGATTTGGCGGCCGCGACGACCTTCTGGACGCTCTCCTCGACTTGTTCGCTCGTGAGCGTTCCGGTTTCGCTTCGGAAGACGAGCTGCACGGTGACGCTCTTGTGGGCTTCGCCGACCTGCTTGCCGCGGAAGGTGGTCACGTAATCGATCCCCTGAAGGTGGGGGAGCTTGAGGTCGCGGACGGCGGATTCGATCTCCTCATACCGTACGCGCTCGGGGACGACCAGCGAGAGGTCGCGGCGCACGGCGGGGAAACGCGGCAGCTCGCGCACCTGCGGCAGCCACTGGGCGCCTTCAATCAGCGGGGCGAGCTCCAGCTCGGCGGCGACGGGTACTTCGCGCAGGCCCAGCTTGTCGGAGGCGGCGCGGTCGATCCGGCCGATAAAGCCGATGGGTTTGCCGGCCCATTCGACCCGGCCGGTGGCGGCGGGGGAGAAGCCGGGACGCTGGTCGGGGACGATTCGCATGGGCTTGTCGGCGTCGAGGATCTCGAGCACGGCCTCGACGGCGCCGCGGACGTGGCGGTAGTCGGGCTCGCCGACCAGCGCGAGCCGGCGGCGCTCATCCACTCGGCCGTTGGCGTCGATCCAGAACGTCGAGCCGATCTCGAAGAGTCGCGCCCGCGGGTTGCCGACGGTTTCGTTTCGGCGGACGGCTTCGAGCAGGCCCGGGATCATGCTGGGGCGGAGGTGAGCGTTGTCCTTTCGGACCGACGCATCCGCGCGGAGCAGGCCCTTGGCCTCGGGCGGGCGGAAGTCGTCGCGCAACGTGTCCGACACCCACGAGAAGGTCAGGGCCTCGAAGTACCCGGCGGCGACCAGCGCGCCGCGGATGGCCTCGATGGCCTTCAGGTCCTCCTGAGGCGGGGTGAGGCGGACCTCGATCGTTTCGCGCATCGGGATGCGGTCGTAGCCGAGCGTCCGCGCGACTTCTTCGACCAGATCGACCTCGATGCCGACATCGAGCCGCCAGCTCGGGACGGTGCATTCGATCACGTCCGCCTTGAGGACTGGGGCGAAGTTCTGGCGGCGCAGCGCATCGACGACCTGGTCGGCCGGGATGTCGATGCCGAGGACGGACCGAAGTTTGGCCAGGCGGAGCGAGAGCGGCTTGGGCGCGTGTTTGGCCTTGCCGGCGGTGGCCGCGCCGGCGAGCAGTTCGCCGCCGGCGGTTTCGAGGATGAGCTGTGCGGCACGAAGGCTGGCGAGATCGGCCAAGGTCGGGTCGATGCCGCGCTCGAAGCGGTAGGAGCTGTCGCTACGCAGGGCCAGCGCGCGGGAGGTCTTGCGGATCGAGAGCGGGTCGAAGCGGGCGGATTCGAGCAGGACGTTGACCGTGCGATCGCCGACCTCGGTGTCCTTGCCGCCCATCACGCCGGCGATGGCGACGGGAAGTTTGGCATCCGCGATGACGAGCATGTCGGGGGTCAGGTCACGGGTTTTGGCGTCAATGCTGACCAGGCGCTCGCCGGCGACGGCGCGGCGGACGACGATGCGATGGTCACGGAGCTTGTCGAAGTCGAAGGCGTGGAGCGGCTGGCCCAGCTCGAACAGGACGTAGTTGGTCACGTCCACGACGTTATTGATCGGGCGCAAGCCGACGGCTTCGAGCCGGTGGGCCATCCACGGCGGGCTGGGGCCGATCTTGACGCCGCGGATCACGCGGGCGGAGTAGTAGGGGCACAGGTCCGGGGCTTCGATCTTGACGGAGGTCGCCGCCGAGGCGAGCGAGGGGGATTCCTTTGGCTTGGGCGTGACGGGTCGCCAGGGCTTGTTGACCAGCGCGCCCAGTTCGCGGGCGACGCCCAGGTGCGAGAGGCAATCGCTGCGGTTGGATGTAACCTCGACGTCGATGACGGTGTCGTCGCCGATGGTTTCGATCGATTCGACGGGCAGGCCGCCGTTCATGAGGGCGTCGGCGGCGCGCTGCGGGCCCAGGTCGCGTGCGCCGGGGAGGTAATCTTCGAGCCACTGGAGGCTGATCTTCATCGGGACGCGAGAATCTATGCCCGAGCGGGGGAATGTCAAAGCGGTGTAGAAGCCTCTGGGCCAGGGACTTTGACGGCGCGCATCGCCAGGAACAGTGGGATTTCCTTCCGTGCGGTGTTCTCGGCGGTGGCGCGGGGGCCGGGGGCGCTGGTCTTGTGGCTGGGCCATTCTTCGAGGGCGTCGATCATCAGGCCGGCGGAGCGGGCGGCTTTGACGTAATCCTCCAGCGGCTTGTGGAAGGTCCAGGTGTAGTCGGTGGACTTGCCGGGGTTGGTGACGATCGGGGCCTTGCGCGGGAGGAGGTAGCGATCGACGCGACGGTACTGGACCTTGTCGCGATCGTCCCAGCCCCAGCTCGTCTCCTTGGGCCCGCGAAAGCTGGGGTGCATCATGACGAGGACGAAGCGGCCCCAGGGCACGAGCACGCGGGCAACGCCGGCGAAGACGGGGTTAATGGGGTGGATGTTCTGGATGGCCAGGAGGCACGCGGCGGCGTGGAAGTGGTTGGCCGGGAGGAAGGAGAGGTCGCGGGCGTCACCCACTCGGTAGTCGGGAGTCCTGAGTGCTGAGTCCTGAGTCCTGAGTTGTTCGTTGCGTTGGTTGGCGAGTTTGATGAGGTCGTGGGAGGCGTCTATGCCGGTGGCGTGGACGGCCTTGGCGGCGAGGAGTCGGCAGAGGACACCTTGGCCGCACGCGATGTCGAGGACGCGGTCGCCGGGGTTGGCGGCGAGCAGGCGCAGCGCGCCGGGGAGGACGACCTGTCGGTGGTATTCGGAGCCGGCATCGCCGACGAGGGCGTCGTACCAGTCGGCGGCGGTGTCGGACCAGTCGGTGGGCGGAGCGATTGCGGATTGCGGATTGCCGATTGCCGAGTGGGGTTTGACCGAATCCGGGCGGGGCTTGGGGCGGCGGGTGGGGCGGTCGGGGCGCTTCTTCATGGTGTGGGAGAGGGTTTAGCTTCGGGGGACGGCGAGGGGAAGAGCTTGGTGATTTCTTTGGGCGGTTTGACTTCGAAGGAGAGGCGCTTGTCCGTGCGCGGGTGGTCGAAGGCGAGGGTGGTGGCGGCGAGGAGCAGCCGGGTTGTCGGTTGCGTTTGCGGTCCATACACGGGGTCGCCGACGATCGGGGTTTTCTTGACGGCGGCGAGGTGGGCGCGGATCTGGTGTTTTCGGCCGGTTTCGAGCGTCACGCGGAGTAATGAGAGCGTGCGCGAGGTTGTCTTCAGGGAGGGCGGCGCCTTCAGGGTGGCGATGGTCTGGTAATTGGTCACGGCGGCTTTGGCCTTGGAGGGGTCGTCGGTGGGCACCACTCGGCCGTCGATCAGTTCTTTGAGGTGCGACTTGATTGTGCCGGACTTGGGCTGGGGGATGCCTTCGACGACGGCGGTATAGACGCGCTGGACGGTGTGGCGGTGGAACTGGGATTTGAGGTGGTGGTAGGCGGCGGTGTTCTTGGAGAAGACGAGCAGGCCCGAGGCATCGCGGTCGAGGCGGTGGATGATGCCGACGCGGGCGGTGGGGTCGGTAGCGGCGAAGTAGGTTTCGAGCTTGCTGGCGGCGGTGGCGCGGCGCTCGCGGTGGGTGGTGCTGGTGAGCAGGCCCGGGGGTTTGAGGATGACGATTAGGTCGGGGTCTTCGTGGAGGATTTCGAAGGGCGGCCTTGCTTCCACGGTGTCATGGGGGGGACGGGAGAGCTTTTCACCTTCCCGAGATCCCTCGCTGCGCTCGGGATGACGTGTTTTTGTGATTCGTTCCAGGACTTCGACGCGGTCGGTTTCGTGGATCGGGTCCTTGATCCGCCTGGCGGGTTTGCCGTTGATCAGGACGCGCCTGGATTCGACCATTCGGCGGAGCGTGGTCCGCTTGGCGGTGGGGTACTTCTGTGCCAGGTAGTCGAGCAGGAGCATGCGCGATCACTGAGACGACGAATGTTTGGAGAGGAAGTCCGCCAGCCGCTGGGCGGTGGCGTTGTCCTCGATGATCGCGTTGTGGTCGGCATCGAGCAAGATGAGTTGTTTGTCGCCCGGCGCGGCGTCGAAGAGTTTTTGGGCGTTGGCGACGTCGATGATCTGGTCTTTTCGGCCGTGGATGATCATGAGCGGGGTGCCGTGGAGCCGCCGGACGGCGTCGATCGGCGCGACGGCGTAGAGGTTCGCGCCGGCGTGGACGCAGGCGAGGGGTAGGGCGGCGTAGCGCGCCAGATAGTTGATGGGCGGGGGGAAGTTCTTGTTGGCGACGTCGCGCGCCAGATCGGGGAGCGAGGCGTAGGTGGCGTAGACGGCGATTGCATCCATGTGGTGATCGCGGTGATCATCGGCGGCGGCGATCAGCATGGCCGCCGCGCCCAGACTCGCGGCGACGCCGACGACGCGCTCGGATTGTCGCGGCTGCATGACGCGCGCCCATTGGACCGCGGCGGCGACGTCCTGCCACTCCTGGGCGCCGAAGCTCGTGAACTGGCCTGTGCTGTGGCCGTGGGCCCGGAGGTCGATCGGCAGGATGTTGAAGCCGCGCGGGCGGAGCGTGCGGGCCATCAGCAGTTGATTGAGTTTGTTCGCACCCAGTCCGTGGACGATGACGGCGGTGCGGCGGCCCCACCATTGGCGGTCGGCGTCGTTCGCGCCGGCGGCGACCGAGTCGGGCGCGGGAATCCACCAGCCGGAAATCACGTTGCCGTCGGCGGCGGTGAAGGCGACCTCGTGAAAGGGCCAGTTGAATTCGGTCATCGGGTCGCCCGTCAGGCGGACCTTTGGGCGGAAGGTCATGACGGCGGACATGACGAAGGGGAGGGCGACGGCGGCGAGGAGGATGATTCGAATCGCGCCGGCGGCGAATCTCGCGGGCCTGGCGGGTGGCGTTCTGTCCTTTGATGCGATCATGTGGCCGGTCACGCGCCGCAAGCCCGCATCGAGCAGCTTGAGCAGGATCAGGGTGGTGGCGAAGAACCAGGCGGCCAGCGCGGCCTGGCCGGGTCGGACGCGCGACGCGGTCGCGATGGCGTAGATCAAGGCGAGGACGATGCCGAGGAGCGTACTCGCCGCGGCCATGGCAGCCAGCTCTTTGAGGGGCTCGCGGGATCGGGTGTGGCGGTAGCGGCGCAGGAGGATCGCGGCGCCGGCCGCGGGGAGCAGGGCGTAAAGACCCAGCAGGATGAGGTGTGCGGTCAGCAGCATGGGTGCGCGGAGTCAGCTAAGTGTAGCCGACGTGTTCGCGAAGCGGCGGCGGGTGAAAGTTCGTCCGAGCGCCTCGGTCACAGGTACGACAGAGAGGACATCGGAAGAGCGGTAGCCGCGACAGCCGACCTCGGGAATATCCCCGGCGGATCGATTTACCGGCAGAGTTTGTCGGATGAGTTCGGTGGCGGCAGGAGGTTTGCAGGCACGACATTCCGAACCGGCCGCCGGGCGGGTGCGCGTTGCCCCGCGTGCGTGTCGGAAAGACGAACCATCCACACGCGTCCCCGCGCCTGGCGCGCCATCGCGCGACCGCTGGAGGGCGCGGCATCGGAAGGAGCCATCATGCGTATGGGTAAGAACTGGGCCGCGTTGGCGGCCGCGGCAAGCCTGGCCGTCGGCGCCCTCACCCTCACCACGGGCTGCCAGGACAACGACCGCGACACCAATCGCAGCACGCGCACGGGCCGGACGAACAGCACGTACGACGCCAACACCGCCGGCAGCCGATCCACCGGGACGGGGACGGGCACCGGCACGGGCACGTATGGGACGGGCGCCTATGGCACGTCGAGTGACCGCATGGGCACCGGCACCGGCACGAGCACTGGCGGGCGGATGGACAGCGGCACGTCGTCCGGAACTTACGGCACCGGCCGCACCGGCGCGGGGACCGGCACGAACACCGGCACGGGCACGGATTACGGAACGGGTCGAACGGGTACGGGGACAGGAACCGGGACTGGCACCGGCACCGGGACCGGGACCGGCACGGGCGCCGGGGCGGGCGGCACCGGGAGCAGCGGTTTGGGAACCGGCAGCGGCACGGGCGGCACCGGGGGAACCGGCGGCACCGGCCTGGGTACCGGTGGTGGAACCGGGACTGGCGGCACGGGTGCGGGAACCGGTGGGACCGGCACCGGCGGAACCAGCACGGGCGGCGGCACCGGCGGCACCGGAACGGGAACTGGCACGGGCACCGGGACTGGGACCGGTAATGGCTCCGGGACCGGGACGGGCAGGTAATCCTCTAACGCCCGACGCGCGCGACACGCGCGACGGCTTTGGAGGCGCGAGCGGCCGTTCGTTCTTCAACGATTTGCGCTCTCCCTCCGATGGCGCGAGGCCGATGGGTCTTCACCGACTCGTCGGCCTTGCGCTGCTTTTTGGGTTTCGGGGCCGAGCGCTTGAGCGGACCGCGGCACTGAAGTGCCCGTCTGTTTCTCAGACTGCGTCGCCCGCGTAGGTGGGGTCGTCCAAGCCCTTCATGATCTCGGTGCTGTCGCCGAAATGCTTCACGGGGGCGCCCATGCGATCGAGCATCGCGCAGTAGAGGTTGCAGAGGGGGGTGTTCTTTTTGAAGACCAGGTGTCGGCCGGGCTTGATGGCGCCGCCGGCCTTACCGGCGAGCACGAGCGGGAGGTTGCGCGGATTGTGGCTGTTGCCGTCGCGCATGCCGCTGCCGAAGAGGATCATCGAATTCTCGAGGAGGGACCGCTCGCCTTCCTTGATGGCGGCGAGTTTCGCGAGCATGTAGGCGTATTGCTCGACGTGCCACTGGTTGATCCGCTGGTACATGGCCAGCGTGTTCTTGTCGTTCTTGTGGTGGGAGATCTCGTGGTGGCCGCCCTTGACGCCGTCGAGAAATGAGAAGTTCTTGGGGGAGACGGCGTTGCCGAACATGAAGGTGCTGACGCGCGTGGTGTCGGTCCAGAAGGCGAGCACCATGAGGTCGAGCATGAGGCGGACGTGCTCGGTGTGGTCGCCGGAGCGGCGGACGTTCTTGATCATCTTGTCGCGCTGGGGGCTGTCGCCCCAGGCGGCGATTCGCTTGTCGAGGGCTTCGATTTCCGCGAGCGCTTCGGGGCGGACGCCGTTCTCTTCGCCGCGGGCGCGGGTGTTGAACTCGATGCGCTTCTCGACGGCGCGGACGGCGTCGAAGTACTCGTCCAGCTTCACCTGGTCGTTGTGGCCGACGTTGGCGCGGAGCGATTTGGCGTCGTCTGCGACCAGGTCGAGGATCGAGCGGTCGTCCTGCGGGCTGCTCGTGCCGCTGCTGCGGAACAGGCGATCGAATGCGAGGCGCGGGTTGATCTCCTTGCTGATGGGCGTGGTCGGCGTGGCCCAGGCGATGTGCGAGCCGTAGAGCGCGGTGTAGCCGACGTTGTTGTCCACGAAGTTGGTGACCGGCTCGATGCCCAGTTCAAGTGAGGGGAGTGGGGTCTCTCGGCCCACGCGCTGGGCGGCGAGTTGGTCCATCGACACGCCGCCGCTGCGCAGGTCCTTGCCGGTGGTCTTGGTGATCGTGGTGCCGGTGAGGAAGCCGGCGGTCTTGACGTAATGACCGTCGCCGCCGATCGAGCCCTGGTTCATCAACTCGGTGAAGACGAGGATGTCGTTCTTGAACTGGGCGAGCGGCGTGAGGCTGGGGGAAAGCTCGAAGTCGCGGCCGGCGCCTTTGGGGGTCCAGGCGTCGGCGTTGACGCCATTCGCGAAGTAGAGGACGGCCAGGCGCGTCGCCGAGGTGGCTTTGCTGGTGGCGGCGGCTCGGGCGCTGGGGGTCATGGCGTCGAGCAGGGGCAGGCCCATGATCGCGCCGGCGGCGCCGCGGAGCATCGTTCGACGTGAGATCTTCCCGGTCATTCACAATCCTCAAGGGTTCCGCCGGTACCGAAACGGGTAACTCCGCGCGATCGCCGACACTAAGGTCGCACTCTTATACTCCGACTTGGCCAGTTCGTCCGAAATCTTCTTGGTTGCGACGCGGTCGTAGGGCTCGAGGCCTCGGCCCAGGGCGTAGGCGAGCATTTTCTCGGCCAGCGTGTGCGTGAACGCGTCCTTCTTCTTGAGCAGCACCGCCCGCAGTTCGGCGGGGCCGGTGACCTTTTCTCCCGTGGGCAGCGTGCCGACGGCGTCGATGGGCTTGCCGGCGCCGTCCTTGTCGCGCCATCGGCCGATCGCATCGAAGTTCTCCAATCCGAAGCCAAGCGGGTCCATGCGTGCGTGACACGAGGCGCAATTGGCGTCCTTGCGATGACGTTCGAGCTGCTCGCGGGGGGACAGGCCGGCCACGGGGGCGTCATCCTCGGGCAGCTTGCCGGCCTCTGGCGGTGGGGGAGGGGGCGCGGCGCCGAGGATCGTTTCCAGCACCCATTTTCCGCGCAGTACAGGGCTGGTGCGCAGCGGAAATGAGGTGACGGTCTGGATCGCGCCCAGGCCCAGGACGCCGCCGCGCGTCTTGTCGGACAGGGCGATCCGCCGAAGCTCCTGGCCCTTGATCTTCTCGGGCGTCTTGAGGCCGTAGTGTTTCGCCAGCGCTTCGTTCACGAAGGTGTAATCCGCGTCGATCAGGGTGAGCAGGCTCTGGTCTTCGCGGAAGATCGAATCGACGAACTCGACGGCCTGGTCATAAAACGCATCCCGCAGGGCGGGTGTGAACTGCGGGAACTTTTTGCGGTCCGGGTTGGCGGTGGTGCGCAGGGCGCCGAAGCCGAGCCACTGCCCGCCGAAATGCTCGGCGAGTGCCTTGGACTTCGGGTCCTTGAGCATTCGGCGGACCTGCTGGTCGATGACCGAGTCGTCGTGCAGTTTGCCGTCGCGGGCCAGCGCGAATAGCTCGTCATCCGGCATGGAGGCCCAGACGAAGTAGGAGAGGCGGCTGGCCAGCTCGTAATCGGAGATTTGGTAAGCCTCGGCGGTGGGCTGATCTCGCTCGACACGAAACAGAAAATGCGGCGACACCAGCACCGCCCGGCCAACCACGCGCAGCGCATCCGCGAACGGGTCTTTCGATTTGCTCACGACGAGCCGCGCATACGCGCGGTCGAACAGCGGCAGCAGTCGATTGATCTCGTCATCCGTAACAGGCCTGCGCCATGCCCGTGTCGCGAACGCCTTGATCGACTCGCGGGCCCCCTGCCAGAGGGATCGGCCGTCTCCGGGTCTGATCGACGCGAACCTTGAGCTTTCCGCCGCCGCGAGGACTTCGCCGGCGGCCTTGAGATACATCTCCATCAGGACGGGCGGGACGAATAGGGTATCGGCGTTGTTGTCGAAGCCGCCTCCGCCGCCGCCGTCGGCCGGGAACGTGTCCGCCGGACGGGTATTTACCCCCAGCAGGTCGCGGATGGTGTTGTTGTACTCGTTGCGATTGAGCCGGCGGATCGTGACTCGGCTCGGGTCTTTGGGGAGTTTCGCGAGGTCCAGGTTGTCCAAGCGGTGGGTGATGTAGTCGATGAGCAACTGCCGCTGGAGCATCGTCGGCTGCGGCTTGCTGGCCGGGGGCATGGTCTGATCCGACAACTGGGTGAGGATCCGCTGCCAGAGCTTGGGGTCGGCCTGGATGGCGTCGTCGGATTTGGCGGAGGCGAGGGTGACGTCGCCCTTGGCCTTGTCGCCGCCGCCGTGGCAGTTGAAGCAGTAGGTTTCCAGGAGCGGGCGGACGTCCTTGTCGAAGCGCAGCGAGGCCACATCGGCCGCGCGCAGGGGCAATCCGGCGGCCGTCGTCAGGATCAGGGCGGCTAGCAACGCGAGTCGCATTCGGTACGTAGTATCTGCGGGCCAGTAATGAGTTGAAGGGCCGGCCCGATGCGACTAATCTCCCGCCTTGCCCGCTCTTCGCCAGGAGTAGAATCATGCGCGTTACGCTGTCGAACCTTGCCGTGACAATTCTGCTGGGACTCACCCTGGCGCCGGTGCTCAGGGGCGATGACAAGGCCGAAGCACCCAAGCCCGACGCCGAGGGCTTTTACTCGTTGTTTAACGGCAAGAACCTGGACGGGTGGAAGGTCGCCGAGCACCCGGAGACGTTCAAGGTGCAGGACGGCGTGCTGGTGGTCAACGGAGAGCGGGCGCACCTCTTTTACGTCGGCCCGGTGCACGACCACAACTTCAAGAACTTCCACCTTCGCGCCGAGCTGATGACCTTCCCCAAGGCCAACAGCGGCATCTACTTTCACACGCAGTACCAGGACACCAACTGGCCGAACAAGGGATTCGAGTGCCAGGTGAACCAGACGCACGGCGACCCTAAGAAGACCGGCGGCCTCTACGCGATCAAGGACGTGATGAACCAGTCGCCCGTGAAGGACAACGAGTGGTACACGTACGACATCATCGTGAAGGACAAGACCGTCACGCTGAAGATCAACGACAAGGTCACCACCGAGTGGACCCAGCCGGACAACTATGAGGCCCCCAAGAACATGCCGGGGCGGAAGCTCTCCAGCGGCACGATCGCGATCCAAGGGCATGACCCCGGGTCGAAGGTGCTGTATCGGAAGATCATGATTAAGCCGCTGGATTGAGCGCTCCCACTTTGGGTCGCGGCTAAACGACTCGGGCGCGAGGTTATAAACGACGCGCCCGGTCCCCACTTGGCAACCCCCAGCGCATCCGCAGAATACGCGCTCGTATGGCCCGACTGTCGGACGTGCCGCTGGTGCTTCGCCGCGTTGGCCCCTTCACGTTCGCCAGGCGCGTGGTCGGCGAGATCCTCGACGACAACCTGTTCGCCTGGGCGTCGTCGCTGGCGTACTCGTGGCTGTTCGCGATCTTCCCCTTCCTGATCTTCCTGCTCACGCTGATCCCGTACCTGCCCGACCCGGTCATCGCCGAGGCCAGGGAGCGCATCCCGCAGATGGTGAACCAGTGGCTTCCCGAGAACGCGGCAAAGATCGTTTTGGAGAACATCAATAACGTCCTGACTCGCCCGCGCACGGGTCTCTTGTCGGTCGGCCTGATCGTGACCATCTGGGCCGCCAGTGGCGGCATGAACATGACCATGACCGCACTGGACAAGTGCTATGAAATCGAAAAGGGCCGGCGATTTTATCACAAGCGGGGCACGGCGATCGGACTGACGATCGCGGTCGCGTCGATGATCCTGGTCGTGCTGGTGCTGATCCCCGTGGGCAACCTGCTGACGATGTGGAGCCTGGAATACCTGCGCGATTTCAAGGGCAAGTCGCTCGAACCGGGATTGATCTGGCTCTGGAACGTAGCCCGATACGCCTTGGCGCTGGTGCTGCTGGTCACCGTCGTGCAGCTCGTTTACTACTTCGGCACCAGCATCCGCCAGCGGTGGCGGGCGCTTACGCCGGGCTCGGTCTTCTGCATCGGCGTGTGGATCGGGCTGGGGCTGGTCTTCCGCTGGTACGTGAACACGTTCGCCAAGGACACGTACAACCAGACCTACGGCACGGTCGGCGGGGTGGCGGTGCTGCTGCTGTTCTTCTACCTGGACGCGCTGGTGCTGCTGATCGGGGCGGAGATCAACAGCGAGATCGACTTCGAGGTGCTGGGCGTCGCCCGCGGGTCGCGCGATTTCACACACAAGGCGTCGCCGATGTTCCCGGAGATGAGCCAGCCGGTCGCGGCGGGATGATCGCGCGTCACGCGCCGGCGATGACCTGGCCGGCGACGCCGATGAAGCGCATCCTCGTTTCGTAAAGGGCGAGGTTGAGGAATTCCTGCTCTTCGGGGGTGAGATTGCCCTTTGTCTTTTCTTCCAGCACGCCCAGCGTGTCGATCAGGTGCTTGGCCATGTCCATGGAGCCGGCCTCGTCGCGCTGGGCGAGTTCGCCCAGGTAAAGGCTGATCTGCGTGACCAGGGATTGAACAAGGGTTGGGGAAAG
>JADMIO010955850.1_pt1 | contig 12865 bp, 13 predicted proteins | sample 8958161 | NCBI WGS metagenome assembly JADMIO01 (sample SAMN16585339, study PRJNA669376) | soil metagenome | isolation source: Crop rotation soil | place: USA: Cullars Rotation, Alabama | collected 2011 | reverse complement strand
CGACTTCAAGTCACGTGAATTCCAAGCTTCGGATCCCACTGTGCTGGAAAGATCGAGAAGCTTCTTCTCGCTTTTTTTGAGCGTTTTGTACAAGTTCTCGAGCGTTCCGAAATTCGAGACAAGATCCGTCGCGGTCTTCTCGCCGATGCCGGGTACGCCCTTGATGTTGTCGGACGGATCCCCGCGAAGGCCTTTGTAATCAGGTATGAGTTCCGGCGGGAATCCAAAGCGCGCAACGACCGCCTTTTCGTCGTAGAGAATCGTGTCGTTCAATCCTTTTTTGAGCGTATAGACGCGCACATGGTCGTCGTCGATGAGCTGGAGCGTATCCATGTCGCCCGACGCTATGATGGTCTCGACCGATTCATCCTTTTTAAGCATCTCCGCGATGGTGCCGAGGATGTCATCGGCTTCGAATCCTGCGCGGTCGTACATGGGGATGCCGAATGCTTCGAAGACCCTCCGGCTCGAATCAAGCTGTGCGATGAGCGCGTCGTCTATTTTCTGGCGCGTTCCTTTATATTCAGCATAGGCTTCGTGGCGCACCGTCGGTTCCGGCAGGTCATAGCAGGCAGCAAGATAGTCCGGCTCCAGATCGTTGATGATGCGGAGCAGCATGGAGGAAAGGCCGTAGAGCGCGCCCGACGGTTCTCCTGTAGGAGAAGTGAAGTCAGGAAGCGCGTGGTACGCGCGATGAATGATCGCGTGCGCGTCTAAAAGGATGAGCCGCTTCTTGGTGAGAGATTTCTTAGCCATGCGTGATGGTTCGGCTTCCGTCTGGGAGCGTTTCAAAGCGGAGTGCGAGCGCGGGAGCCGGGAGCGCGTCAGCAACTATCTCCGGCCACTCGAGCATCACGAGGTTCCCGGCGTCGGTCATGAGCTCGTCGAATCCTAGTGCGCCGAGCTCGCTGCCATTCTTCAATCGGTACGCATCGATATGAACAAGACGCTTCCACTCTCCGTACGGAGGAAGGATGTATATCTTTTCGAGAACGAACGTGGGACTGGTTACCGAGTCAGTGACCCCGAGGAGCCCGGCTGCCGCTTTCACGAATGCAGTTTTCCCCGCCCCGAGCTCGCCCGAAAGCGTCACGAGCGTGGCGCCAGACCCAGCTGGAACAAGGCCTTCGATAATAGCCGGGACGGCGTACGCCATCTCCGCTTCGCTTCGAATCGTTGCCTCCATTTCCCCATTGTAGCGCTGTGGCAGGAATACGTCGCATCGCGGGGCCGTCCCGGCCCCGGGTGGTATGATTTCTTACAAATCGTATGCCTTCTCATTTCGATACGGACGCGGAAGACGCGAAGCTCGCCAGTCTTCGGCAGGCGGAAGAAGAGGACCTCGCCCGCATCCTCTCCGACAAGTACGGGCTCACCTATACCGATCTTTCGGTGGTCCCCGTAAACGTCGATGCGCTCCGCCTCGTCCAGGAGGACAAGGCCCGCGAAGCCGCGATGGCAGTGTTCGACAAGAACGGCAAAAAGCTCTCGGTTGCGCTTCAGAATCCGCAGAATCCTGCCCTTCCGGCTATTTTCGAAGAACTCGAGGGCCGGGGATTCGCGCTCGAGAAGCATCTGGTTTCGGCGCGGAGCTTGAATCATGCGCTCGAACGGTACAAGGATCTTTCCTACGCTCATGTGACGGCCGAGGGCGTGTTCGACATCGCAGGCGAAGACCTTGCCAAGCTCAAAAAGGATTTCGATTCGCTCGCTAGCCTGAAGGCGCATCTCGATGAAGTCCTTTCTTCAAAGAAGGTGGCGCAGACGTCCCGCGTGTTCGAGGACGTGGTCGCCGCCGCGCTCTCGCTTGATGCCTCCGACATTCATATGGAGCCTGAAGAACACGGGGTTCGCCTCCGGCTCCGCCTCGACGGCATGCTCGCAGACGCGTATACGTTCGAGCCGAAAGTCTATCGCTCCATTAATTCGCGCGTGAAGCTTCTCTCCGGATTGAAGCTGAACGTCGAGAACCGCGCGCAGGACGGGCGCTTCACCATCGCGGTCGAGGGCACGGAGATTGAGGTGCGCACCTCCGTCATTCCAGGCAACTACGGCGAGTCCATCGTGCTCCGCATTCTCGACCCGTCGACGTTGACCCGGTCGTTCGAAGAGATGGGCGTGAACCCGAAGCTTTTGAAGAAACTGCGCGAGGAGATAACGCGCCCCAACGGCATGCTTCTCACGACCGGCCCTACCGGCTCGGGCAAGACGACGACGCTCTATACGTTCCTTCGCGAGCTTCATACGCCGGAAACGAAAATCGTCACTATCGAAGACCCGATTGAATACCATCTCCAAGGAATCGTGCAGACGCAGACCAACGGAACCGACTACACGTTCGCGTCCGGCCTCCGCTCTATACTCCGCCAGGACCCGGATGTGATTCTCGTCGGAGAAATCCGCGACAAGGAGGTTGCAGATGTCGCGCTCCAAGCAGCGCTCACCGGACACTTCGTGTTTTCAACGCTCCATACCAATAATGCTGCCGGCACCTTCCCGCGCCTTGTCGATCTCGGCGCCGACCCGAAATTATTCGCGTCCGCCGTTTCAGTTGCGATGGCCCAGCGTCTTCTGCGCACGCTTGACCCGAATACGAAAAAGGCGCGGCCAGCGACTGAAGAAGAGAAAAAGATGATGCAGGCAGTAATGTCTACGCTCACGGACAAGTCCCAGCTCCCCGCTTCTTATGATACGGTGTACGACGCGGTGCCGGATGATAAAGGCAATACCGGATACAAAGGACGCTTAGGAGTCCACGAAGCGATTTTCATGGATGAAGAGCTCGGTACGTTCCTTCGCGACAATCCTTCCGAAGGCGACATCGCAAAGCACGTGCTCCGCCAGGGCTATCTCACGATGGCGCAGGACGGGGTTCTGAAGGCGCTCGCCGGCCAAACTTCGCTCGAGGAGCTCGCACGCGTCGTCGATCTCCCCCGTTAGTACACAACTTGGTGCGCAGTGAAAAACGCCCTTTCGGGCGTTTTTCGTTGTCTCCTTTCGTACGCAGAACCCTCCAGGCCGAACAACACGCTTGAGGATACGCCCAGCGCTCCTCTCCGGAGAGAGGTACCAGGACGGTCCTTAGGGAGTCGCCCTCAGCCGTCAAGCCTTGCCTAGAGGGTTCTAAGCGCGAAAGGGACAGGTTTCAAACAAAAACGAGCCCTTCGCTCGTGTGGTAGAATGCTAGCATATAGGCCTTTTATGTCAAGTACCCCTGCAGAACCCAAGAGTAAGGCCGTAGAACGCGATATCGCGCTCGATTCTACGCTTCGGCCCTCAGTTTGGGACGAGTATGTGGGCCAGGGGCATGTAAAGGCGAATGTGCGGGTCGCGCTCGACGCCGCACGAAAGCGCGGGGACATGCCTGAACACATCCTCTTTTATGGGCCCCCGGGCGTGGGCAAAACAACGCTCGCGCACTTGGTCGCCGCAACCCTGGAAGCTCCGCTTAAAACGACCTCCGGTGTTGCGATAGAGCGCGCCGGCGACCTCGCCGCGATTCTTACGAATTTGGAGCCGGGAAGCGTTCTTTTTATCGACGAAATTCATCGTCTTGGCACGAAGATAGAAGAGCTTCTCTATCCTGCACTCGAGTCGGGCTCGCTTGATATTGTTTTAGGAAAAGGGCCGTCTGCGCGCACGGTGGAGCTTTCGCTTCCCCGCTTCACGCTGGTCGGCGCCACAACGCGCGTCGCGCAAATCTCCGGCCCTTTGCGTTCGCGCTTCGGCGGGGGCGTATACCAGCTCGATTTTTATTCCGATGACGACCTGCGCGCCATCATCGCGCGCTCGGGAAAGATTCTCGGCCTCAAGGTTCCTGCGGATGTCGTGAAAATGATTGCGGGACGAAGCCGTGCCACTCCGCGCGTGGCAAATGCGCTTCTGAAGCGCGTGCGCGATTACGCTGAAGTGCATGAGAAGGAGCTCTCTGCAGAAGTCTGCGATCTTGCCTGCCAAATGTTCGGTATCGACGCACTCGGACTCACGAAGGACGACCGCCGGTACCTCGAAACCCTTGAGAAAGGATTCAAGGGAGGCCCCGCCGGCATTCGCGCGCTCGCCTCTGCGCTTCACGAAGACCCGGACACTGTCGAGAACGTGTACGAACCCTATCTTCTTCGTCTTGGATTCATCGAGCGTTCTCCGCGCGGACGCACACTCACTGAGAAGGGTTCCCGATATCTTCGTGACGGAGTATCGTTCTAACGATGGCTGGGCATTCGAAATGGGCGCAAATAAAGCGCGGAAAGGCGGTGACAGACGCGGCGAAGTCGAAGGCATTTTCTAAGTTCGCCCGCGAAATCACGCTTGAGTCGAAGAAATCGGCAGGAAATGTGTCCTCCCCGTCGCTCGCCGCCGTTATAAATCGCGCGAAGGCGGCGAATATGCCTAAGGACAATATCGAACGCGCGGTCGCCAAAGGCATCTCAAAAGATTCGGGAGACCTAGAACAAGTCGCGTACGAGTTCTACGGCCCGGGCGGGGTCGCTATTATCGCGCTTGCCGTTACCGACAGCCGGAACCGAACGACGCAGGAGATAAAAAGCATGCTTAACAAGAATGGGTACGAGCTCGGCGTTCCCGGAAGCGCCGCGTGGGCGTTCACGAAACAGCCGGACGGCCGGTACAAAGCGAACGAGCCGCTGATGGAGGTTGCGGGGAGCGACGAGGAAAAGCTTTCGGGCCTGCTCACCCTTCTTGATGACCTAGATGACGTGCAGGAAGTAGCAACGAACGGCTCTGGATATGAGAGTACTAGCGATTGACCCGGGGTTCGATCGTTTGGGCATCGCAGTACTTGAAGGCGATGCCTCCCGGCCTACCGTCGTGTGGAGCGACTGCGTTGAGCCTCCTAAGGGAGAGAAGGAAGAACGCTTGTCTGCGGTGGAGCGCGCAGTTGCGGAAGCTATAGAGGAGTACGCGCCGGACGCCTTCGCGCTCGAAACTCTTTTCTTCAGCACCAATAAGAAGACCGCGCTCGGAGTCGCTGAGGCGCGCGGAGCCGCGCTTTCGGCAGCCGGCAAAGCAGGGATTCCGGTCCGCGAATACTCCCCCGGTACCGTGAAGCTTGCCGTAACCGGGAACGGGCGGGCGGATAAGAAGGCGATAGCCCTCATGATCCCCAAATTGGTAGCGCTCGCCACTAAGAAACGCCTCGATGATGAGCTCGACGCCATCGCGGTTGCCATAACGGCCCTTGCGGATCCGGGCATTCGCTAGGGTTTAGATATCCACACTTTCCATATAAAATGCCTTCTGCTACATATATAGCGATTGGCCCCTCAAGCTTATTAGGAGATAATTTTTAACGCATGGACGACGACAAGGATCCCTACGAGCCCCTCGATTTGGACGATGAGGAACCCACCGACCTCGACGACGAAAGCGAAGAGGCGGAACTCGATAGCATGGGCATGCATATCGAGGAGCCCAAGGAAGAGGACCCCTTTGCATAAGGGGCGGAAACGGCGAACCGCCGGCCCTTCGGCCGGCGGTTTCGCTTTGTGTTACGATTCAAAAATATGCGACGGAAGCGCGTAAAGAAGCTCTCTGATTATATCCCCGATACGAATCATCCGATTGCGCGCTTTGCGGTTATTGCGGCCGGCATCGTTCTGATTGCCTTCGGCGGAACCCTCCTCTTCATCGCCATCTCCCCCATCCCGGACCTCAACACGCTTTCGACCCGGAAAATCAGCGAATCTACTCGCATCCTCGACCGCACGGGAAATACCGTTTTGTATGATTTGAACCCGGACGTTACAAGGAACATGATTCCGCTTGCGGACGTGTCGCCGAACATCCAGCATGCAACCATAGCAATTGAAGATGCCGGCTTCTACTACCACAGCGGTATCAGCATCCCCGCGATTATCCGCGCGGTATTCATAGACATCACGACCGGTTCGGCCGCGCAGGGCGGATCGACCATCACTCAGCAAGTGGTGAAGAACACGCTTCTCACCAACGACAAGACCATCATCCGCAAGGTGCACGAATGGATTCTCGCCATCAAGCTCGAACAGCGCTACTCCAAGGACCAGATATTGGAACTCTACTTCAACAACACGCCGTACGGCGGAACCCTTTACGGCGTCGAGTCCGCGTCGCGCGCATTCTTCGGGAAGTCAGCAAAAGATGTCGACCTCGCCGAGGCCGCATATCTCGCTGCACTTCCGCAGGCCCCTACGTTCTTTTCTCCCTACGGCAACAACAAACAAGCCTTGGAGGACCGCAAGAACCTCGTACTCGACCGCATGGAAAAGCTCGGTTACATCACCGCGACTGACGAGGCGTCTGCGAAAGCCGAGAAGGTCGTGTGGAACCCGCAGAACTCTAACTCCATCATCGCTCCGCACTTCGTCTTCTATATCGAGCAGTATCTCGAGAATAAGTACGGCCCGACTGCGGTCACGCGCGGGCTTGAAGTGCAGACGACGCTCGACGTCGACCTCCAGCACCAGGCCGAGGCCATCGTAAACAAGACCGCGCTCGCAAACGAGAAGAAATTCAACGCATCGAACGCAGGGCTTGTCGCCATAGACCCGAAGACCGGCCAAATCCTCTCGATGGTCGGCTCGCGCGACTACTTCGATAAGGAAATCGACGGCAATTACAACATCACCATCGCCGAGCGCCAGCCAGGCTCTTCCTTCAAGCCGTTCGTCTATGCCGCCGCGCTCTTGAAGGGCTACACTCCCGAGACGGAAATCTTCGACCTCCCCACCCAATTCTCAACCGCATGCGCCCCGGCGGACGTCTTTAATGACACCCCTCCCTGCTACGCGCCGGAAGACTATGACGGCAAGTTCCGGGGCCCGATGACCTTTATTACGGCGCTTGCGCAGTCCATCAACGTTCCGGCCGTGAAGGTCCTCTACCTCGCGGGCATTGATAACGTCCTCGACCTTGCCACAAGGATGGGCATCAGTACTCTCGGCGACCCGAAGCAGTACGGCCTCTCGCTCGCGCTCGGCGCCGCAGAGGTGAAGCTTCTCGACTTAACGAGCGCCTATAGCGCCTTCGCAAACGATGGCGTGTTGAATCCTCCGACGGGAATATTGAAAATTACGGACGCCGATGGCCAAGTGCTCGAAGAATACGAGCCTCACCCGACCCAAGTGCTCGACACTGGTGTTGCGCGCGATATTTCCTACATGCTCTCTAATAACGAGGCGAGGCAGCCGGAATATCCGCCGGATAATCCGTTCCACTTCGATGGTTATGACGTCGCCGCAAAGACGGGTACCACGAACGATTATCGCGACGCGTGGACCATCGGCTACACGCCTACGATTGCGGTGGGCGTCTGGGCCGGCAACAACGACAACACGCCGATGGTGAAAGAGATTGCCGGCTACATCGTGGCTCCTATGTGGAACGAGTTCATGCAGTATGCGCTTACGAAAGTTCCGCAGGAATTCTTCGGCGAGCGCCGGCCTATTCCGGACACCGCTCCAGCAGCGCTTCGCGGGGTCTACAGCGCCGGAGGCGAAATCCACGACATTCTTTGGTGGGTGAATAAGGATAATCCGCTTGGCGGAGGCTCCTCGCGGAATGACGCCCAAGCGGCGTACTGGGAGTTCCCTATCCACGACCTTCAGGACGCAAACCCTCCCCCTCCCTCCTCCGCAACGCCCGGCATCGGCATCGATGGCTCGAATATCGGCGGACAATAGCCGTTAGGAATTCTCTTCTCCGAACACGCTTTCTCCATCTCGAACAAAAGAGTCTCTCATGTCAGGGATAGTCGTACCGGGCATCTGGCCAGCGAGCGTTACGCGCGCCTGATCAGTTAGGTCGTAGTCGAGAGGGGAGTCCGTCCACGTGAAGGCCGTCACGGCCTCGTTCTTTTGGAGAGCGGGTTCGCCGACAAGCTGTCCTGCTTCAAGGGTTACGTTAGCGATGGCGAGCGATTTCCCTTTTATCTCATAGGCCCCGGTCGTGAGGGCGCCGAGAGGGCCCGTATAGCCGATACCGAGCTCTTCTTTCATCTCTCTGCGAAGACAGTCTTCAATACCCTCTCCCTCTCGCGCCTTTCCTCCAGGGAAATACCATTTACCGGACGGGCCTTGTACGAGCAAAACTTCCTTTTTCGCTCCGACGTTACGAAAGATGGATACGCCGATGATTACGTCGTGCAGCTGATTTTCCTTGCCGTATTCGACTCGTTTTACTTGTTCTTCCATGTGGTTTTATTGATTCATCGGCATCACGAGATAGAGGAAGGAGCTATCGCCCTGGCCCCGAATGACGAGCGCGCGCCCAATGCCGGCGGCGGAAAGCGTGAGGCTCTCAGCCGTAATAAGCGGGATGGGGGCCTGGAGGTACCGATGATTGAACGAGAGCTCTATGGAGTCACCGGACGCCGCTACCGGGAGGCTTTCGGAGGACTCCCCTACGTCCGCGTTTCGTGCCGAGAGAATCAACTGCTTCTTCCCCGTATCAATGCCAAGACGCACCTTCTGAAAGGCGTCGGTAAAGACGGTGGCTCGGCGGAGCGCCGCTTCAAAATCTTTCTTCAAAATCGTCGCCTCTGCTGCTGAAGTTTTCGGGATAATCTGCACATAGTCCGGATAGCTTGCTGCCACGAGGCGCGTAACCGCCGTACCGCCCTTGAAGGAGAAGGAGCACTGGTGCGCATCCGCTTGGATGCGAATGTCGTCGTCAGGGAGCGTTTGAGCGATGTCGAGCGCGTTCTTCGCGGGGATAAGCATCGAGAACGGCTCCACTTTACCGGAAATCGACACTTTCTTCTCGGCGAGGCGGAAGGAATCGGTCGCAACCGCTTTTACGACACCTCCTTCAGCCGAAAGGAGAATGGATGCAAGCTCGGGGCGCACGGTTGAAGGCGATGCGCAGGACGCGACCGACTGGATAAGGTTTCGAAGTACAGCGCCTGGGAGCATAAATGACGTCTTCGCTGATTCCGGAACAGAAAGCGTCGGGAAGTCCTCGTATGAAAGGGTTTTTATCGTGCTTTTCGCCGAACCGCTCGAAATGAGCGCCGTGTCTCCGACCGATTCGATAGCGAGTGCGCCGTTTCCTGAGAACGACGTGGTGATTTCTTTCAGTACGGACGCAGGAAGCGCTAGCGTGCCGGCGGTTTTAACCTGCCCCTCGACCACCAAATCTATTCCTGTCTCTAGGTTGGTGGCGGAAAAATGAATAGAATCTTTTGTTGCAATTATCGCGATACCGCCGAGTACCGGAAGGGTTGCTCCGCGACGTTCAGCAAAGCGAGAAACAATACCCACAGCTTCCCCTAGTATTTTCTTTTCTATAGATATATTCATAGGAAGATACTATTAGTCGTGTGGATATGGGGAAATCGATTTACACCCTGTATTTGCTTGCTGGTTTCGTAAGTGGTTTTCAAGGAAGCTGTTGAGAACGCATAGGAAAAAACCGGAGAGATATTCGCAAGTATTTCGAACGGCTGCGCGAAGCCTTTTATTTTTTCGATTACCCCCGAGTTGTTCTTCGAGTTATACATACCTTTCCACAACCTAAACTAACAACCCGCGAATATCCTGGATCTCTTTCGCGAGCTCGACATCGTCCACGACCTCCCGGCGCACCTTTTCGCACGAATGGATGACGGTGGTGTGGTCGCGTCCGCCGAGTTTCGAGCCGATAGTCGGGTATGAGACCGAGAAATCCTCGCGCAGAATGTACATAATCACCTGGCGCGGGCGCACCACCTCCCTTCTGCGGGTCTTTTCATAGATAGATTCCTCGTCGATGCCGTAGAACTCAGCGACTTTAGAGACGACGTGCTTCACGGAGACTGATTTGGTCGGGCGCGCGAAAGAGCGGAGCGACTGGCGGACCTCCGCGAGGTCCGGCGGTACGCCTTTTACCTGCGCGTGGCAGACCAAACTGTTGATGATGCCTTCAAGCTCGCGGATGGAGCCTGAAACGGAGGTTGCAACATGTTCGATGACGTCTTCGGAGAGGGTTACGCCGTGCTGGGCGGCCTTCTTGCGCACGATAGCGATACGGCTCTCGGTGTCCGGCTCTGCGATGTCTACGGTCATGCCGGAAGCAAGGCGCCCGCGCACGCGCTCGGCGATGTCGGGGATGGCCTGGGGCGGGCGGTCTGAGGAGAAGATAATCTGCTTGTTGTTGTCGTGGAGCGCGTTGAAGAGGTGGAAGAGCTCTTCCTGCGTTTTTTCCTTCTTTGAGAGGAACTGCACATCATCCATAATGATGAGATCGTACTGGCGGTACTTCTCCTTGAAGCGGTTCGCCGTCCCCTGTCCTATAGCATCGGTGTATTCGACTGAAAACTTCTCCGAGGTTAGGTAATAGACCTTCCGGTTCGGATAAAGCTTCTTGAATTGGTTGCCGATAGCCTGGATAAGGTGGGTTTTCCCGCGCCCGGTGTCTCCGTACACGAAGAGCGGGTTATAGGTGATGCCCGGGCGCTTAATGGCCGCCATAGCGGCCGTATACGCGAGCTCATTGAAGGAGCCGACGACGAAGGTGTCGAAGGTATAGCGCGGATTCAGGTTATCGCTCTTATTAATGTAGAACTCATCCAAGGGGAGCTCCTGGTTCTGGCGCTCGCGCTTCTCTGTTTTCGGCTTCCGGGCGTCTTTTACTATCAAATACTCGATATTCCGGTACTCGTACGACACAGAACGCAGTATTTTCAAGAGCAATGCGTTGAATTTCTTCAAATACCAATCGCGGAAGAACTGGCTGGGGACGCCTATATACACGATTCCCTCCTCTATCTTCACGATATGGCTCTCGCGGAACCACGTATTGAAATTTGCGGGGGAAATCGAGAGCTCGACCTGCGAGAGCATGTATTCCCAAAGTTCGTGCGGATCCGAGCGATTCATCGTTGGCGTATTATACGCGTCGAGGCAATTAGCGGAAGCCCGCCATTTCCTTGCCGGGTGGTGGAGAACTTGGTACTATCCTGTTGATAACTATTTAGCCTCTATTTATGCCAAAGCGAACCTATCAGCCGAAGAAACGGAAGCGCGCAAAGACGCACGGATTCCTTTCCCGCAAGAAAACCCCCTCCGGAAAGCGCGTCGTCGCAGCCCGCCGCCGCAAAGGCAGGAAGTCTCTCACGGTTTCTTCGGAGAAATAACCCATGCTTCCCCGCCGGAGCCGCCTCTCGAGGGCTAGCTTCCCGGGGAGCCGGGCCGGAGCGAGCGCTTCGACCCCGCATTTCTCTGCCGTTTGGGGCCCAGCCCGAGCCGGGGGCTCGGCTGGGGCGACCGGAGGCGCCGCAGCCGTCGTTTCAAAGAAAGTTGCGCGCCGTTCGGTGGACCGCCATCTCCTGAAGCGCCGGATGCTCGAAGTCATGCGCCCGTTTGCAACGCCCGCCCGCTATCTCGTGGTGTACGCGAAGACCGGAAGCCACGCGCTCCCCTTCCGAACGCTCGCTGAAGAATTACAATCATTGCTTTCACGCATCAATCACAGCAGAATGCATCCATGACCGGCCTCTTCCACACCATAATTTATCTTCCGCTCTACAACCTCCTCGTATTCCTCGTGGATGTCGTGCCGGGCGCGGATGTCGGCCTTGCGGTCATCGGCGCGACGCTTCTCGTAAAGCTCGTACTCCTTCCGCTTTCCCTCTCAGCCGTGCGCACCCAGCGCGTGATGAAATTCCTTGAACCGGAATTGAAAGAACTCAAGGAGCGCTACAAGGACGATAAGGAAGCGCAGGCGAAGGAAATGTTCGCGCTCTACAAGCGCAATAACGTAAAACCGTTTGCAAGCATTCTTCTATTGTTCATACAGTTGCCTATTCTCTTCGGGCTTTACTACGTCTCGCGCACCTCGCTCGCTCAGCCGGACCCCGCGCTCCTCTATTCGTTCGTGCACGCGCCTGCCGCCCTTTCAACGATGTTCCTCGGCATATTCCCGCTTATCGGCAGCAATCTCTGGCTCGCCATCATCGCAGCAGCGACCCAGGCGCTTCAGGCGTGGTATGCCATTCCGGTGCCGGCGAAATCAACGAACCCCAGCCCTTCTATGCAGGAAGACTTCGGCCGGGCGGTTGCGCTCCAGGCGCGCTTCGTATTTCCGCTCCTTATCGGCGCTATCGCCTACAGCTCCGGCGTACTCGCCCTCTACTTCTTCGCGTCGAACCTCTTTATGATCGGCCAGGAATTTATCGTCCGAAAACTCCACCCGAATCCTCCAGCGGTCGTCGCCTAGCTACAAATCAAAAGCCCAGAGAGAGCCGTCTTTCTTGTTAGTAAAGAAGAGGACATCTGACTTAGGATCAATTGCGAGCGATACGGCGTCTATTTCCGTACCGGCGACCGCAACCGGGTCGATGACGAGCGCTGCGACGCGCGCCGACATGTCCACTTTCCATATGCGGTCCGAGAATGATGCGGAGCCCTGGTACCACGAATCAGGCCAGGTGCCGGCATTTGCGCGCGGGACTCCGCAATACACGGCAGACTCGTCCGCAGTCCATACGCATTTCTCCGGAAGAATGGCGAGCGGAAGCGGAGTCGTTGCGCGCGTCGCCGTATCCATGACGCCCGCTACGACCGCTCCGCTTGAAACGTAGCTGTAGAGGACCGATTTCCCTGAAGGGCTCGGAAGAAGCGTAAGGCCGGTCAGCGGACCGAGGAGGCGCGTGAACGCGCCGGCCGAGCTTATGGAAAATCCATAGCCGTCAGATTGCGCAGAGGCCTTCGTGTAAGCGATGAACCCCTTCCCGGCCGGATAGAGGCGGAGCGATGAAAGATTCGACGAGAACAGCGTCTTCGGGGACGCGCCGTCAATGCGCGCGGCAGTCGCGATGGAGCCGGTCGAGCTTGGCAGGAGCGTAACGATGGTCGAAGTGCCGGTTACGATGACCTGATCGAGATTCGCT
>JADMIO010361808.1_pt1 | contig 12867 bp, 7 predicted proteins | sample 8958161 | NCBI WGS metagenome assembly JADMIO01 (sample SAMN16585339, study PRJNA669376) | soil metagenome | isolation source: Crop rotation soil | place: USA: Cullars Rotation, Alabama | collected 2011 | reverse complement strand
CCCGCCACCACACAAGCCAGATTGTCCACCGTGTCATAATGGGCGGACACATTGGAGGCATGTCCCAGCCAGATGCGCGGACCAACCGAAGGCGGCAGCAACGGCATGGGATTTTCCGCGGCGAAACCGGGCAGATAATCCTGCACCGGCAGCGAACCGGCATAGACGGATGGCGCGCCCGCCTGTCCCATGGTCGAAATCATCAAATCCAGCGCCGCCGATAGCCGCATCTGCCGCCGCTCGAAATTGAAGCCATCCAGGCCGTCGGCATAATAATATTTTCCCGCGATCTGGGCTGAGCCGAAAAAGGCTTCCATCTCGCGGCCCGCGTCAAAGCGGCCGACATAGGCGCGGAAATCGCTCGCCGAAGCCCGAACCGCCGGCCAATGCTTGACCAATCCGCGCAGGATCACCGGACGGCAGGGCAGCACCACCTGGCGCAGGAATTGCTCCGCGCCGGCGATGCCTTCCATCTCAGTGATCGTCGTCATGCCCCGGCGAGTTGCGCGCTGGGCTTGAGCAAAGCATTGTTCTTCCTGCGCGCCAGAACCGGCACCTGCTTCAGCGAGGCAATCATCAGATAAATCAGCTGCAGATAGCCCTTGCGGAACAGATCGACCACGGTTGCGTCCGGCAATGCGCCCAAACTTTTCTGATTGACGGTGTAGAGCCCGGTCAGCTTGCGCTTGCTGCCGTCGTCAAAGGCCAGATCGATGTCGATGGGCTCGACCAGCTTTAGCCCCACCAAAGTTTCGACAAAAGTCTTGGTCATCTCCAGGCCCGGCTTCAGGTCGCGGAACAGCGCCATGATGCTTTGCAGATATTGCGTGGGCTCGCCCTGTTCGGTGAACAGCGGCTTGCCGCCCGTCTCCAGGCGCGGGCTGTCCAAATCGATGGCCACTTCATTGCCGGCGGTGAAAAAAGGCCCCCGCTGCAGATTGAGCGGACGGTAGGTTTCCATGCCGTGCTCATCCAGAAACAGGTTCTCACCCTCGTCAAAGCCCAGCATGGCGCCGGCAAAAAAGGCGCCCGTATTCTGATCCTTGGTCAAGAGGATGGGATAATGCGCCGCCAGATGCGGAAATTCTCCCAGGATCACCGCGACAAAGCGCTGATTGTCGCCATAGCGGGCCGACGCCCCCGCCTGCACCCGAAGGCTGCGATGATCGTGATTGTTGAGAAGCGCTATATTAGCCATGTCAGATCGGCTGCAGCCCATATTCGTGGATCTTTTTCACCAGCTCGCGATTCTTGGGCAATTGGGTGCGCAGCTTGCGCGTCATGGCGGCATTCTCATTCATATAGCTGACCGCCATGGAATGGGTGCCGTTATTGTCGCCCGGCGCCACTTCCGTTTTGAAGCCCATGCCATAGAGCACATATTGATAGCTTGCGGCGGGAAACACTTCTTCGATGCGGTCGAACTCGTCAAAGAACCAGGGCGGCTGGTACTTCCACAGATGCAGCAGGTTCTTGAGGCGGTCGGGCACGCTGGCCGGATCGGCATTGTCCTGCCAGAATCTTTCCGGCCGCTTGGTCAGGACATAATGCAGCTTGAGGAAATCGATGATGCGGCCCCAGCGATAGTGATTCACGTCGTTGAAGCGGGCGGCGACAATATCCATCACCCCGCGATTGGCCGGCATCTGCTCGGCGATCAGTTTGGCCGCCAATTCCACCAGCACGATGGCGGATGATTCCAGCGGCTCAAGGAAACCGGACGCCAGACCCACCGCGACACAATTGTTTTTCCAGAAGGTCTGGCGATGACCGGCGCGGATCGGAATCTTGCGCGGGGTGAGCCCCTTGGCCCGAGGCCCGATATAGCGCCGCAATTCGGCTTCCGCCTCGTCATCGCTGATGTGATGGCTGGAATAGACATAGCCAACGCCGCGCCGGGTGGGCAGACCGATGTCCCAGGTCCAACCCGCCGAATGGGCGGTGGAGATCGTATGCGACGCCATGGGCGATTCCGGCGTTTCATAAGGCACCTGCATCGCCATTGCGGTGTCGCAGAACAGCACGTCGTTGCAGTCCTTGAAGCCGACACCCAGCGCCTTGCCCAACAGCAGGGAGCGGAAACCCGTGCAGTCCACGAACAGATCGCCGGCGATTTCACCCGCCTGTTCCGTGGTCAGGCTTTTGATGTCGCCATTTTCGCACATGTTCACCTGCTGCACATCGGCCAGCACATGGCGCACGCCCAGCTTCATGGTGCAGTGTTTCTGGATGAAGGGGGCAAATTTCCCCGCATCCAGGTGATAAGCATAGTTGGCTACCGCCTGATATTCCGGGGTGGTGATGGTTTTGGGGGCCAGCCCCTCGTCGCACAGCGCGCCTTGCGGGGTGACGGCGTCGCAGAAGCTCTTGCCCTGCTCGTCCGCGAGCCAATGCGGCACCAGATTCACCTGGGTGAATCCCTGCGGCAGCATCAACGGATGGTAATAGCCGTCATTTTCCGCGCCCGTGGTCCAGCGGGCGAAACGCGCGCCCTGCTTGAAAGCGGCATCGCAATGGCGGAACAGATCGGTTTCCGACACCCCCATTTTTTCCAAGGTCGTGCGCAAGGTGGGCCAGGTGCCCTCGCCCACGCCGATGATCGGCACATTTGGCGATTCGATCAGCGTGACCGAAAAAGTTCCTTTTTCGATGCGGCCCTGGTGGCGCGCCGCGATCACCCCGGCGGTCAGCCAGCCGGCGGTGCCGCCGCCGACAATGACGATATTCTGGATTGCTTTGACCATTATTGCGCGTGTTCCCTGATGACCAATTTTAGCGCCGTCAGGTCAAAAAAAGAAAGGGCCGCCAGGGGAGCGGCCCTTTCTTCACATTCCCCCAGTCTTAGTACTTAAAGTGCAAGCCCAGGGTAAAGCGGCGGCCATAATCGACAATATCCAGCGGCTGGTCATTGAAGCGGCCATGGGTGCTGTAGGTCGCGTCATTGAGATTCTGTGCCGTGAAATAGACATTCAGCTGATCGGTAAAGTCATAGCTGGTGCTGAAGTCGATCTGGGTAGTGGAATTGACGAAAGTCGGTTCGCTGCCGAATTTCGAGTTATTCTGTCCCTGACCGAAGCGGTCCAGATAAGCGTCACGCCAGTTGGCTGCCACGCGGGCCTGGAAACCATCCTTGTCGTAAAAGGCAACCAGGTTGGCCGAATCCGCCAGACCGGTAACCGCGAAACCCGAAACAGTAAGGTCCAGCTGATTATAAGACCTGTTGGTGCCCACAACCGTGGCGTTGAGCTGGAAGCCAAAGCCACTGTCATCGAATACGTGCTGCACCGCAAATTCCGCGCCATAAACATTGGCCGTGGGGCCATTGTTGAAAGCGCTGATGGCGAATTGCGCGGCCTGGCCGGTGGTCGGATCGATCACCGGAGTACCGGACGGGGTGTTGATCGTACCTTGATGGGTGCCTTGAACCGGGAAGTTGGTCACGTTCTTGTTGTAGACACCGAACGTCACATAGGAGTTCTGCTGATAGTACCACTCCGCCGTCAGGTCCACCGAGTCCGACAGATAGGGCATCAGGCCCGGATTGCCGCCATTGGCGGTCAGCGCATTGACACGCGGGCTGGTCGGTATGTTCAGCACAGCGGTGATGTAGTTTAACGGCGGACGTGTCAGAGTCCGCGAGGCGTCGAAGCGCAGCACAAAATCATCGGTGACATTCAATGCCATATCCAGGTTCGGCAGCAGATACTGATAGCTGTTGGGCGTCGAGACCGTCGATTGCGGACCGAAGCTGGTGGTAAAGGCGGTGTGATCGGATGCCTGAACCACCAGACTTGTCGGCAATTTGCCGATACCGATGGAGGTCAGGTTAGTGAATTCCTGACGCACGCCGGCATTGATCCTCAGCGGCATGCCTGCGATATGGGCTTTCGCCATGATATTGATATAAGCCGAGTTGGTATTCTCGATGACCTGCTGATAACTGCCGGTGTTCAGGATGGTGCGATAAACGCCGTCAAAAGCCGGCGTGCAACAGCCCACATTGAATCCTGGAATGTTCTGGGTCTGCGGATTCCCCAGCCCCTGCAGATAATTCAAGACCGAATAAGGATTGAAGGCCAACACCTTGGCCGGCAGGTTGTTGCCACCGCCCCAGCCGGTGATGAAGTCGCCATTGCTGACAAAAGAGCCGTTGAACAGGTTCTGCGGCAGCGCCGCGCCATGGGTGCCGTTATTGTTGGAGGCCGGGCCATAACCGGCATAGGCCTGCCAATCATTGTTGGCGAAGTCGTCATAGTTGCGGGCATTGTCATGCTCGCCGACATATTGATAGCCGAAAGTGATCGCGAAATCGTCACTCTCCTTCCAGGTACCTTCCACCCGGACCTGCTGCACCTTGTCGATGCGGTTGTTTTGGCCGATGGGCAAAACATGGCTTCCGATCAAGCCATTACCAATGAACGCCGCCGAGTTGCCATTGGGCCCCAGACCGGTGGGATAAGGCAGCGAATGGCCGCCCGGCACGACGATGCCGACATTGGTGCCGTTGGTGCCCCCTGGGGTCGAAGGACCATAACCGACGTCCACGTCGATGGAGGTGAGCTGGCCGCCCGGATTTAACTGTGACAGGGCCTGATCGGCATCGAACATGAAGGACAGCTTGTCGCTGGCATCCCATTTGACGTTAACGCCGTACTCGTTGTTCTGGATAATCGAGCCGTTGAGCTGCGACTGGAAGTCGGTCGGAGTGTTGGGCTGCACAAAGCTGGTGATGGTGCCGTTGGGCGAAGTCACGACATTTTGCAGGCTGCCGGAATTGAACCAAACGGAATAACCGTATTGGACAGCATGCTCCGTAAAGCGGTTGTAGTTGTCATTCAGGGTGATCAACACCGACTCCGTCGGGCGCCATTGCAGAGCCAGCCGGCCGTCATAGCGCGTGTCGGTGGTGGTTTCCTGATAAAGACCATAGTCCTGGATAAACCAAGCGGGCGTCGTCGGGTCAGTGGCGCAGGTAGCCGTGGGGGCAGCGCGCTGGCATTGATTCAGATCGAACCCTTCCCAGCCCTGGATATTGACGTGATTGGCCTTCACGCGGCTGGAGGTATAGGCGGCGTCGACCAGGATACCGAAGGTGTCGTTGTTGAAAGTGTCACTGATCAACAAACTGGCATTGGGCATGGGATTGCCCTGCTCCGGAGAAACCGTAGCGGCAACCGAACCGGCGATCTGCAAGCCAGGATGGTCGAACGGGGTGGGGAACTTTATGTTGACGGTACCGCCGATGGCGCCGGACGACAGCGTCGCATCCGGCGACTTCATCACATCGACCTGGCTGACAAAATTGGCGCCCACCGAACTGAAGTCGAAGGTGCGGCCAGTGGCGCTGGAGATCTGACGGCCATCAAACAGAGTCTGGACGAATTGCGGGCCCAGCCCGCGAATGGTGATCGAGGACGCATTGCCCGTCGAAGTGGCCACGCCGCCGATGGAGGAGGCGCCACGGCTGATGGTCACGCCCGGTACATGCTGCAAGGCAGCTGCGATATCCACATCGGGGAACTTGCCGACATCTTCGGCGGAGATCGCGTCGACCAGACCGCTGGCATCGCGCTTGATGTCCAAATTCTTCTGCAGCGAACTGATGATGCCGGTGACGGTGACGCTTTCGACATTGGTGTTGGCAGCGGTCTGCTGGGCGACGGCGGGAGCGGCCGTCATCGCGACCATGCATGCGCCGCAAAGAAGCGCCGCGCGAATACCGTGGCTGCCGATCACTGAATTGGACATTTCTACCCCTCAATTGTTATGCGCGCCCGCAGGCTGCGCTGCTGTCAGATTGCTGTTTTGGGCCGCCCGCTACCGGGCCTCTTCAAAAACGCTGCCGATCGTTTTACCCCCGGTTTTGGCCCATGATTACGCTACCATTTCAAAGACTTAGCCTAGCGACAGCACAGTTTTTCCCGCTTCCGTAAGACGAGAAATGTCCTACGGCTGACGTTAGATTCACTGTGATTGTGCTAGAGGCGCACGCCGCCTCTTAGGCACCATCCTCCCGTACATTTTTGGGCGTTCACGGCTCGCGTGGCGCCCTTATAGAGAGAAGACGACGGTTCCCGGGAAACCCTCCAAATTTTCTTTACCTATTTGCGAAGCCCGCCTTGAAGCCGGGCAAAAATTTTCCGACTCTTGCTTGCCGATCTGTCGTAATGTTCCCGGACCGGGGGAAATGCCTTTGCAGCTAAGCGGTTCCATACCCAATCGCCGCGTCATCAAGGATGAGTTGGACGCGCGCTTTCGCGCCTCGCTGCTGGCTTATTTCCTGCGCCGCACCGGCAGCGCCCAGGAAGCGGAAGATCTCACCCAAGAGACTTTCGTCAGGCTCATTGGTTCGCACAGCTTTGAAAATGCCGATGAAGCCAATGCCTATGTTTTCCGGGTGGCCAGCAATTTGCTGCGCGACCGGGCCCGCTCGGCCACGCGGCTACGGCGGTTTGCGAGCTTCCCCATCGATTCCGTCGCCGGCGATCAAATTGAGCCGAAACTGGTGGAGGATATCGACCCGGAACGCGTCTTAATAGCTAGAGAAAATCTCACGGAAGTCCTCGCCTGCCTGGATGAGCTGGGCGAAAGGACCAAGAATATTTTTATCCTTTTCCGGCTGGAAGGCATGAAGCAGAAGGGCATTGCGGCTTTCTACGGCATCGGCCTTTCGACGGTGGAAAAGCATGTTATGGCCGCCATGATTCATTTGGCGAAACGATTCGGATCCAAGAAAGTATGAGCAGATTTACGGATTTGCAGGATGGGACGGAGCGCCGCCTGATTGAGGCGGCAGCCTGGCGCCTGCGCTTGACCGAGGATGGCGCCACAAGCTCGCCCGAATTCGAAGCCTGGTTGCGCGAACCTGCCAATCAGGTCGCCTGGAACCAGGTCTCCGGGCCGTGGGCCTTTTTTGATGAGGTCGCCCATGCGCCCGAAATGGTGGTGGCCCGCCAAAGGGCGCTGGAAGACGCCAAGCATACCGGCGGCCAGCTGAACCGGCCCGCGCTGATTCGCAAGCTGACCGGCGCAATCGCCGCCGCGCTGCTGATCGGCGTGATGGGAACAGCCAGTCACTGGTGGCTGACCCGGCCCGACGACTATCGCACCGCCGCGGGCGAGCGCCGGGTGATCACCCTGTCCGACGGCTCCAAACTGTCGCTCGATGCCGACAGTGAAGTGACCGTGCGTTACCAACAACACGCCCGCCTTTTGCGCCTGCTGAAAGGCCAGGCTCGCTTTGACGTGGCGCATGACAAAACGCGTCCTTTCTCTGTCGCCGCGGGCAAGCAGAAAGTCATCGCCACCGGCACCGCTTTCAATATCGACATGGCGGGGTCCAAAGTCCTGGTCACCCTGATCGAGGGACGGGTGATGGTGGTGGACGAAAGCGAGGAAAGCGCCACCGTGCATCCCAAGGTCATCGAACTAAAGGCCGGCCAGCAATTGTCCACCCGGCCCAGCGCCTCGCCTGAGATCGCCCAGGCTAATGTGCAAAGGGTCACGGCCTGGACCGTCGGACAACTGAGTTTCGATGACGAACCGCTGGCTTCGGTGGTCGAACGGGTCAACCGCTATGGCGGCACCCAGATCGTCATCACCGATCCCAAAGTGGGCGCCATGAAGATCAGCGGCGTATTCAATGCCGGCGACGTTTTGGGCTTTGTGGAAATCGTCACCCACTACCTGCCTGTGAAAGCGGTGACCGAAGACCCCCACACCATCGCCCTGCAGAGCGAAATCAAAAAGAACGGAGCGCTGTGACGGAATGCGGGAGGGCTGAAGCCTCTCCACGCCAATGGGACGCAATAAAAACAAGCGTCCATATAACAAAGCAAGGATGGTATGGGGGAACGGCGAAATTGGCTGCTGCGAACGGTATCGGCGGGAAGTCTGTGCGTGGTGCTGTGGAATGGCAGCGCTCATGCCCAGCCGAAATTTTCCTTTGACCTGCCGCGTCAGCCGCTCTCTCAGTCGCTGAAAGAATATGCGCGGGTATCGGGCCAGCAGATCATCTTCACCGAGGATCTGGTGCAAGGCTTTGAAGGCAAGCCGCTCCATGCCACCCTGACCGCGGCGGACGCTCTCAACCAGCTTTTGGAGGGTACCGGCCTGGTGGTGGAGCACACCACGGCCGGGGCGGTGATGATCCGCCGCGAACAACATGCCGGCGCGGCGCCGGCAAAACCCGCCACACGCCCCCAAACCGCTTATGCCCTGGACCAGCCGCCCGAGGAGGTGACAGTGACCGGGCTGATCCACTCGTTACGGACCAATCTCGACATCAAGCGCAATGCGCCGGGCCTGGTGGATGCGGTATCGGCGGAAGATATCGGCAAATTCCCCGACGCCGATCTTGCCGCCGCCATGCAGCGCATCCCGGGCGTGACCGTCAGCCGTGGCGTGTCCACGACATTCGGCGGCGTGCCGACCTCCACCGGCACAGCCACGCAGATCACCGTGCGCGGCTTTGGCCCCTCCTTCAACGAAACCTTGTTCAATGACCGCAAAATCGCTTCGGGAATAGGCCGCGCCTTCGATTTCAGTTCGGTGGGCGCCGATTTTGTCAGCGAGATCGACATTCTGAAGTCGCCGGATGCGGCCATGTCGTCCGGCTCCATCGGCGCGACCGTCAATATCAAATTCCCCCGGCCACTGGATCATCCGGGTTTGAAGCTGGTGGGATCGGTCTCGGCCACCACATCGCCGGAAGAAGGCAATGCCACCCCCAATATCAACATGCTGTTCAGCGACAGTTTCGCCGACGACAGTTTCGGCATCCTGCTGGATGCGGCTTATTCGGTGAATCGCACCCGCGGCAATCACGTCAACATCCAGGGCTGGGAAGGTACCAAGATCAGCGCCGCGCAACTGGCGGGCGCCGCACTGGGCGCCTCCACCGCCAATGCCATCAATGCCTGGTTCATCCAGGATTATGGCCTTTACCAGGAAACCACCCAGGAGACGCGCTTCAACGGGCGCGCGGCGCTGCAATGGCGTCCCGCCGAAAATCTCCTGATCACTGTCGACGACAATTATTCCCGCGACGCGCTTCACGCGCTGCAATATGGCTATAGCGTCTGGTTCAATGCCGGCAGCCTGACCAACATCGCCCAGAGCGCCAACGGCACCATCACCAGCTTCATCCAGCCCAACACGCCCACCGACTTTCAGTCCCAGGTTAATGGCCAACTGCTGCAGAACAATGACAGCGGCATCAATGTCAAATGGGATGTGGATGACCGGCTCAGCATCACCGCGGACTATGACCACTCACAGGCCTGGCTCAATCCGGGCGGCAAGTTATCGAGCATCGATGCGGATGTTGGCTATGGCCCCTCGACCACGGGAGGAACCAACGGCACCAATCTGGGCATCACCTTGCCGGGCGGTCACAACCTGCCCTATCCCACCGGCTTCGGCCCGGGCGGCAATGCGGCGGCCTTCATCAACAATGGCCTGATCGGCAGCCATGTCCTTCCCATGGTGAGCCCGCAGCGCTTCGACCGCATCCAACAGGCCAAGCTGGAAGCAGTGTGGATAGAGAGCGATCACCTGAAAATCGCGGCGGGCTATCAATATGTCGGCGATCACGACAATGCCCATACCAGAGACGATTTCAGCAACAATCAATGGCAGGCTTTTGCCGGTTATGGCCCGGCTTCCAACAATAATGCCACCCATGGCGCCGCCCTGCCGCAAAATCTTTTTACCAGCTCTTTCAGCACCGCCGATTTCATCAACGGCTTTGCCGACAATGACCGGCTGCCCTCCAGAGTGCTGGTGTTCGACGCATATTCGGTGCTGAACTATCTCCAGAGCCTTGGCAACCCGCAGGTCACAACCGTTCCCGGCTTCAATCCGGGTTGCTGCATTCCCGCCTATGCCGGAACCTATGTCCTCTCCGATGTGGCGGGCGCCTATTCCCAGGTCATAGAGAACAGCCATGCCGGCTATCTCACCATTTCGAGCAGCACCGCGATCGCGGGCATGCCGCTTCGTATCCATGCCGGGTTGCGTGGCGAGTTCACCAATGTCACCACCATCGGTATCGGCACCCTCCCCACCGCCTTGACGGTGCAACCTTCCGACCATACCGCTTTTCTGGTCACGCCCAGTCCCGCGACCATCATGAACGGGCGCAATGATTATCAGTATCTTTTGCCCAATCTCGACCTGGCCTTGAGCGTTACCGACGATCTGCAGGTGCGCCTGGATGCATCACGCACCTTGACCAGGCCGCCCTTGACTCAAATCACCCCGGTTTTGATGGTGAATACCGGCCAACGTGTGGGGTCGCTGGTGGCCAATGGCGGCAATCCCGATCTGATGCCCTATCTGTCGGACAATCTGGATCTCAGCGCGGAGTGGTATTATCAGCCCAACTCCTACATGTCGGTGGACGTGTTCAACAAAAACGTCACCGATTTCATCGTGGCCGGGTCCAACCAGCAGACCATCAATGGCGTGATCGATCCCACCACCGGCCAGCCGGCCATCTTCACCGTTTCCGTCAATGTCAACGGTCCTGTCGCCAATGTCTATGGCGCGGAATTCGCTATTCAGCATGTGTTCGGGGATTCAGGCTTCGGCTTCCAGGCGAATGCCACGCTGGTCGGCACCAACAAGCCCTATAATCCGCGCGATCTTTCCATCAGCGGCTTTGCCGTGACCGGTCTGGCCGATTCCGCCAATCTAGTGGCATTTTATGACAAGGACGGTTTCCAGGCCCGCATCGCCGCCAACTGGCGCGACGCCTATCTCGACCATTTCGGCCAGCAACAGAACAATTCCATGTTCGGCTCAGAGCCTACTTTTGTGAACGCCACCACCCAGGTCGACTTCAGCACCAGCTATTATTTTACTCCGCGACTCAGCGTTTATTTCTCAGGCCTGAATCTCAACGGCACCACCTACAGCACTCATGGCCGCTTCTCGGAGCAGTTGCTGGATATGGTGGATTACGGCCGCCGCTTCACGCTCGGCATTCATTTCAGATACTGATCTGAACCGGGCGGTTTTATTTCGCCGCCAGCGTCTCCTGCACATCGTCGAAATGCGGCCGGTCCAGGGTCTTCAGGAAATAGTCCGCCGTGGGCATGCCCACAATGGCTCTTTCCATATTGGGATAGGCCCCTTCGGAAGTGCCGGGTGTGACGTCTTGCGGGATGCGGGTGGTAGTCGCTTTGATCATATTGCCCACGATCCTCAGATAGGCCTCGCGCCGCTTCTCTTCCAGGGTCAGCACTGTGATCTCGGCCGGCTTTTTGGAATCCACCACATAGGCCGACGCCGCCGTAATGCGATAGGCGGTTGATATCCCCATATTCTGGCCCGTTCTTGCGTCGAGCATGCCGTCTGCATTGCGTTTCAGCGCATAATAAAGGGCCACGCCGTCTTCATGCTCGCGCACACCCTGCTGGCCGCCATCCTGGGCAAAGGTATTCTGGGCATAGATATCGCGCCAATTGCGATAACCGCCGATCAAACCCTTGGCATTCCCGTCCGCGCCGATCACCAGCCGGATCCGGCCTTGATGAAATTCGGCGTCGCCGGCATGGTCATAGAACCAGGCGATGCGCGGGGCGTGAAGTTCCGTCACCTGCTCGGTTTCAACCACGCCGTTGGCCACCTTGGCCTTCATCCTGGTGTATTGCTCGGTCTTGACGATGCGATAGGAGAAGTCGGTCGCGATATTGCCGCGCGCATCCTTGACGATCTTGTCCGGCGAATAGCCGATCTCCAGGGTGGCATCCTTGTCATTCATGGGATCCTGGTTGCCGGAAATCCGGATCACCATGGTGTAGAGGCCTTCCTGCATCTTGTCGTTGGAGCGCATGTCCAGCGTGGCATTACCGTTGCCACGCCAAGGCGCGTCGCACCCCCAGGCGCGATAGAGCGCATTGTCGATGCCCTTTTCGCCATCGGGACTGACGAAGTCATGAGCTCCAATCTTGCCATCCAGATTGAAGCCGTCACCGATCCGGCTGACCACCTCCGGCTGGCCGGGATCGTGCGCAGCGAAAGGGTTGATATAGGTCTCGATTCCCCGGCGCCAGCCGCGATAGGACATGGCGCGGTCCCATATCATGAAGCGGGCCTGGTCCGGCGTTTTGCCTTGCTCCAGCCCCGGCAGGGTCGAGACAGTTTCGATCTCTTCCGGACTGCGCCAGGATTGGAACTTCAAGGCCCTGCGGATCTGCGCGCTATTGGAGAAATGTACAGTGCTGCCATGAATGCAATCCGATCCGGGCTCGATCTCTCCCGGACGCGCATAGCCGGTGCGGCCGCCATAACGGAAAGCATATTCATAGGTGCCCACCACAAAGCTGCGCACCCAGGGCGCGGCCGCAGCCGGCTGCGAAAGGCAAGCCACGACGGCCGTGGCGGACGAAAAAGCCAGAAGGCGCTTGTGCAGCATCATGCCAGAAGCTCGGTATAGGCGCTCTTGGTTTCCATCGAGCCGCCGCCCCAGCTGTCAACCGAAAGCCCCATCGCTTTTTGAACCGTCAGGCCCACGCGCGACACCGGGCTGCCGTCGGCAACAATGTGATGGCCCGTCTTCATCCGGCCGCTGGCGCCGCCGGCGAGCAGCACAGGAATGCCATCCAAGGCATGGATCTTGGCGAAGGCGACATCGGTGAAGCCATAGACCAGGCTGTGATCCAGCAGCGTGCCGTCGCCTTCCGGTATGGCGTCCAGCTCCGTCAGGAAGGCGGCAAACAGCTCCATGCTGTAAACATTGTAGCGGGCCACGCGCGGCTGGTAGGCCAGGATCGGGTCCAGCGGCTCCTCATGCGTGGACTGGTGATAGCCCAGCGGATCGCCCGGCACGAACATCTGCGAACCGGGTTCGGAGATGCTCAT
>JADMIO011426292.1_pt1 | contig 12868 bp, 11 predicted proteins | sample 8958161 | NCBI WGS metagenome assembly JADMIO01 (sample SAMN16585339, study PRJNA669376) | soil metagenome | isolation source: Crop rotation soil | place: USA: Cullars Rotation, Alabama | collected 2011 | reverse complement strand
CGGACGTCCGGCCAGACGGTGACGCGGTATCGGATCCCGTCGTGAATCCAGCCGAGATCCGGCTGGGAGAGCTGAGGGATAACGGTGAGATTCGTGGTGGAGCGGGAGCGACGCGAGCTCCGGAACGAACGGCGAAGAAGGGAGTTCATGCGGACACCTTACTCCCCACCGTGGGACATTTATTGTCCCACGGGAAAAAAAGGTTATAGTGCCGCCATGATTTCATCCCAGAGTTCCCGGCCACCGATCGAACGCATGCTCCGCATCCACGAGGAGCTGCAGCGCGAGGCCTTCACGAACTGCACGAAGCTCTCCGGGACTCTCGAGGTGTCACGCAAGACGATCGTGCGCGACATCGCTTTCATGCGCGAACGATTGGAACTGCCCATCGAGTTCAATCCCCGGCTTAATGCGTACCGCTACACTCATCCCGTATCGGCCTTCCCCACCGTGCAGGTTTCAGAGGGAGAACTGCTGGCCCTGCTCGTCGCGCGCAAGGCGCTCGAGCAGTATCGCGGGACACCTTTTCATCGCCAGCTCCAGGTTTCATTCGAGAAACTGACGCGTGGGCTGCAGGACCGGATCTCGTTCTCGCCCGCCGACGAACTACAGTCGGTTTCGTTCAAAAACGTGGGTTTGGGCAAAGCTGATCTGGCCGTGTTCAACACGCTGAGCCGCGCGACCCTTCGCCAGTTCGAGGTGGAATTCGATTATCGCAAGCCGGGGGAAACCAAAGCCGCCCGGCGACACGTACAGCCTTACCATCTTTCGCATCGGGAGAACCTGTGGTACCTCGTCGGCTTCGACACGGCGCGCGCGGCGTTGCGCACGTTTGCGTTGCCCCGCATCTCCAATGCGACAGTGCTGAAAACGACCTTCACGCGGCCCGCGGATTTTTCGCCCGAGAAGTTCTTCGCCAACGCGCTTGGGGTCCTCGGCGGCGAGCGCGACTACCGGGTCGTGATTCGTTTCAGCGCCGGCGTCGCCGACCGTGTTCGCGAGCGCGAGTGGCACGAGTCCCAGACCCTCCGCAACCTTCCAGACGGCCGACTGGAACTGCAACTGCGGCTCGGCGCGCTGCCTGAAATCGAACGCTGGGTGCTCACGTGGGGCGCCGACGCGGAGGTGCTCCAGCCGAAGGAGCTCCGCGAGCGGCTGAAGGCCACCGCGTCGCGGCTTTTGGGTCTCTACAAGACGTAAACCGTCCCGCGGGCGGTCACGCCTCACCCAATTGGCCGCGCAAGCGATCGAGCTCGTCCATCAAGCCGAGAATGATCCGGATCCCGGGAAAATTAATGCCGCAGTCCGCGTGCAGATAATCCACGCGGCGCAGGGTTCGGATGGCATCGCCCGTGAAGCGGTAGCCGCCATATTCGGGATCAACTTCGGGTGCGACCAAGCCATGCCGACAGCAGAGCAGCACGAGATGCCGCGGGACGTTCGCGAGGTGGGCGATTGTCTCGATCGGATAAGCAAGCTCCGGATCCGGTGCGAAGGGCTGGAGCGAATGGACAGGAATTTCGGCAAACGCGTTCATGGAATGTCTCCTCCATCTAAGGTTAGCGCTAGAGTGCGCTCTCGACGAATTGGCGCAGGGCTGCAGCATGCAACGCACCCGCCTGCCGTCGAACTTCACGGCCTTCACGGAACACCGCGAAAAGCGGGATCGCACTGATTCGGAGCCGGGTGGCGACGGCGGGCAGTGCTTCCGTGTTCAACTTCGCGACGAGCAGGCGGCCGGCGGCATTCGCCGCGAACGCCGCCACTTCCGGCGCGACCATTTTGCACGGCCCGCACCACGGCGCCCAGAAATCCACCAGCACGGGGAGCGCAGAGCGAGCCGTGAGCGCGTCGAACTGCACCTCGGTCTCCACGTCGATCGGCTCACCGGGAAGCCGAAGTTCCGCGCGGCACTTCGGGCAACGTGCGTTGTGTCCGAGTCGCTCGTAGGTGAGCCGGTTGCGCTGTCCACAGCTCGGACACGTCACGATCAGCCCACGCTCGTCAGCCTCGATCGCAGCAGTGGAAGAGCGCATGTTGAAAGGCGAGTTGCAGAGTCGGCCGGTGGTGGTTCACGACTCCGACTCACGGGGATTGAAACGCGATACCCGCGCGAGGTTCTCCCACGCGGCGCGTTCCTCGCCGGATAATGTCGTGGGCACCTGGATGCTGAGTACCACGTAAAGATCACCACGCCCGCCATCCGCACCTTGCGGCAGCCCCTGCCCCCGCACGCGAAGATTCTGGCCGCTGCGGGCGCCCGCGGGCACCCGGAGCTTGATGGTGCCCGACAGCGTGGGGATCACGACATGGGCGCCCAACACCGCTTCCCACGGCGTGAGCTCGAGATCGTGAAAGAGATCGCCGCCCTGCACGCTGAAATCCGGGTGCGCGGCGAGCCGCACGCGCAGGTACAGATCACCGGCAGCGCCGCCGCCCGTGCCATGGCCGCCTTTTCCGGGTACGCGAATCCGGCGACCTTCCTGCGCTCCCGGTGGAATTCGCACCGTAAACGTCTCCGATTCCGTTTCGCCTGTCTGCGGATTCGTTCGTCGCAGCGAGATCGATCGCATCGAGCCGTTCAGCACCTCGTGGAGCGTCACGAGGATGTCGCCTTCGATATCTGCGCCGGGTTCCGCTCTTTCCGCCGCGGTCCGGCCTCCGCGCCCGCGCCGCGACTGGCGGAACATCGTGTCGTAGTCGCCGGACCGGCGGCCGCGCCCGAAAAACTGCTCGAAAAAATCGCTGAAACCCGTGCCGCCGAACTCGAACTCCTCGCCCTGGCCGTCGGCCGGCGCCCACCCGCGCTGGCCGGGTGGCGGCGGGACGCCTGCTCCACCCTGCTGCCAGTTCGCGCCGAGTTCGTTGTATTTGCGGCGCTTGTCCGGATCGCTCAGCACCTCGTGCGCTTCGTTGATCTCCTTGAACTTCGCCTCGGCGGTCTTCTTGTCCTTGGCGACGTCCGGGTGGTACTGCCGCGCCAGTTTCCGGAAGGCCTTCTTGATGTCGTCCGCACTGGCGTCGCGAGAAACGCCGAGCGTCTTGTAATAGTCTTTGAATTCGACCGCCATGTTGCGTGTTGCGCCGTGTCAGGTGAGCGGCACTAAGAGCGGAATTCGTTGTGGCGCAAGTCGGGCCGGGCAACTCCGAATTGACCGCAACCGGCCCCCGCTGCGCGACCATGCCGCGTCGGCCCAGCGCGCTCGCGGTGACTCGGCGGTGACAGCAAACCTGCCGCAACCGACTTCCCCGTCGACCACCGCCGCTCAGTGCGCGTCGACGCGAAACCAATCGAAATCCGCGTGGCCGCGCGCCGAGGAATTGGCCGGGGCCGTTGCGAAAAGACCGACTTTCGCGCCGACCCAGTAACTTGATACGGCCTGAAACTCGGCGCCAATGGCCTGAAACTCGCCTTCGCCGAAGCGGTAGAAAAAGCGAACCCGTGCGCCAGGTGCGACCCACGCGCGCAAGGTGACCTGCGCGGCCGGGGCGGCGATGGTCGCAACGGTGTCCTCAATGCCCCCCTCATGCGCCGCGCGACACTCCCGCAGGACCAGTTCGATGCCGGTGGCATTCCGGCGCAGGCCGAGCCACGCATAATCATGGCCGAACACGATCAGCCCGGCGGTGTCGCCCTCGTGGCGCGGCGAAAAGTTCATTCGCGTCGTCGCTGCAAATGCCGGCCCCGGAAACTTCTGCAGCAACAGATTCGCCGCCGACCACAGGCTTTCCGCCGTCGTCTGCGACGGTATACACGCGAGTCGAAGCGATCCCGGCCGGGCAATCAGCGACGCCCAACCCGGCTGCGGATTCGCCTGCCACTGCCACTGCAACCCCAGCGCAGAACTTTCGAACTCGTCCGACGTCGCTGGCACCACAATGCGCCCGCCGGGAATCGCTGGTTTCCGATGTGACACCACGGGCTCGCCGGCGCCACCCGGAGCCGTTTCCCGCCCCATGATCGGCCACCCGTCACGCCACTGCATCGGCTGCAGATGCACGACTCGTCCGTAGGCCGCCACCTCCTGAAAATGCAGGAACCAGTTCTCACCTGCCGGCGTGTCGATCCACGCGCCTTGATGGGGGCCGTTGATCGCGGTGCTACCTTGCGCCAAAACGATCCGATGCTCATACGGTCCGGCGATGTTGCGCGCGCGAAACACCGCCTGGTATCCGTCTCGCACCCCACCCGCCGGTGCGAAAACGTAGAACCAGCCGTCGCGCTGATACAGCTTCGGACCTTCCAGCGTGTCCCAACCGGCAATCTGGTCGCCGTCGATTACGACCACACCGGCGTCAGCGACCGCCGTGCCGGAGGAGTTCATCCGATGCAGCGTGAGCCGATTCTTGATTCCTGCGCGGCTCTTCGCCCAACCGTGGATCAGGTACACGGTGCCGTCGCGATCCCAGAAAGGGCACGGATCGATCAAACCCTTGCCGGCCTTGACCATCACCGGCGGCGACCACGCGCCACGCGGATCCCTCGCCGTCACGACGTAGATGCCGAAATCCGGATCGGGATAATAAATCCAGAACGTGCCGTCATGATATCGAATCGACGGTGCCCATACACCCTCGCCGTGACGCGGCCGGGAGAAATGATCGACGGGCACCAGGGCCGGCAGCGCGTGATTCACGATCGTCCAATTGACCAGATCGCGTGAATGCAGGATCGGCAACCCGGGCACATGACTGAAACTCGAGGCCGTCAGCCAGTAGTCGTCGCCCACGCGAATCGCGTCGGGGTCTGAGTAATCCGCAAACAGCACCGGATTCTGATACGTGCCATCACCGCGATCCGCACACCACGGGAGCGTCACGCGGTTCTCGGTCGGCGCACCACGTTTCTCGGCCAGATCGGAGGAATTCATTCGTCAGCGGTGTCCGGGAGGCGCGCCGGCATTCAGCGTCCGCTCGAGCCACGCCATCATCGCGGCTTTGTAACCAGGATCGATTTTGTCCCACGCCAGCAGGGAATGAGGCGCTTCTTTCAACGTGATCAAATCGCAGGTGACGCCCGCGCTTTTGAGACGTTTCTGGAAATTCAGCGATTGCTGCAGCGGAACGGTTTTGTCCGCATCGCCGTGAATCAGCAGCACCGGTGGCATGCCGCGGTGCACACGATTGATCGGCGAGAGCGCGCGCAGCTGCGTCAGCGCCTCCGGGGTCACCTCTTTCGGGCGATCGAGCAGATGCTGCAGCGAGGTGCTCAATCCGCCGCGTTGCGCGAGGTCCTGCTCGAAATCCGTGACAGGCGCGCAACCCACCACGGCCTGCACGCGCGTATCTTCATCGGAACGCGTCGCGACCAGCGTGACGAGCTGTCCACCCGCCGAGTGGCCGAACAGCGCGATCCGGCGCGGGTCACCTTTGAACTCCGCGGCGTGCGCCTTCACCCATTTTATCGCGGTCTGCAGATCCTCGAAACACGCCGGCCAGCGGTGCGTCGGCGCGAGCCGGTAATTGATCGAAAACCACGCGAAGTTGGCGCGCGTGAGCGGATCGAACCATGGCGTGGTGTCCGCGCCATTGCCGGGCTTGTCGCTGCCGGCCTTGTCGCCGGCATCCCATCCTCCTCCGTGCACCAGAATGGCGACCGGAAACGGCCCGGCTCCGTCGGGTACATTCACGTCGAGCAGCAGTCGCTCGCCTCCCGCATTGCCATATTCGACGTCCTTCCTCAGCTCGGCGCGCGCGATTGCCGCTACAAGCGAGAAACCCACCAGCCACCGCGCGAGTGTGTTCATCGTTTAGAATCTCCTTCGGGCTCCGGATTGTCCACTGCCCCCGCCCGCGATTGCGTTTCGCCGATCCTTGGGACGAGCAGGTGAATGATAAGCAGTGACGCCACGTACATCAGCGAGGCAGCGGCGAAAATCGAGGAATAGCTTCCCGTCTTTTTCAGGATCAGGCCGATGACTTCCGCCACGAGTCCACCGGTGAAATAGGTCACGAATCCGCCGAGTCCCACGACCGAACTGATCGCCTGTCGCGGCATCGTGTCCGACACAAAACTGAACAGGTTGGCGGACCAGCCCTGGTGCGCCGAACCCGCGAGCCCGACGATCAGCACCGTCATCCAGATCACGGGCATGTGCGGCGCGAGGAAGATCGGGACCACGGCGATGGCGCAGCACAGCAGCGATATCTTGCGCGCCGCGTTGAGCGACCATCCCTTGCCCAGCAGCCTGCCCGCCAGCCACCCGAAGCCGACGCCGCCGAACGACGCGATGAAATAGAACAGCGCCGTCCAGTCACCCACTCCGCGCAGGTCCAGTTGATAACGCTTCTGCAGAAAATCCGGCAGGAAGAACATGTAGATGTTCCAGACCGGTCCCGCGAGAATGCCCGCGGCGACGTAGGCCCAGACCGCGCGATACCCGAACAGCGACAGCCACGGCACGGAGGTCTTTTGGTCCGCGGTGCCGGACTGCCCCGACCGAATGTAGTCGCGCTCCGTCGCCGAAAGTCGCGGGTGGTGCTCCGGGTTGTCGTAGATCAGCCACCATGCCGCGAGCCACACGAGGCCGAGGGCGCCGGTCACGTAGAATGTCGTCGACCAGCCCCACACCGCGAGCATCCGCGGCACGGCAAAGGGACAAAGAACCGCGCCGACGTTCGTGCCGGCATTGAAGATCCCAGTGGCGAGGGCGCGTTCCTTCACGGGAAACCACTCTGCGACCGTCTTGATCGCGCCGGGGAAATTACCGCCTTCCGCGAGACCGAGCGCGACTCGCGCGGTCATGAAACCGAAGGCCGTGGTCGGCACGGTGAACGCGAGCGTCGTGAACCACGGAAGCGCGACCGAAACGGTTTCGTTGCGCGGCAGCAGCGAACACAACCCATGGGCCGCAGCGGCAAAACTCCACAACGCGACCGCGATCGGCAGTCCGCGCCGCACACCGAAACGATCCATGAAGCGGCCGCCGAGCAGATAACCGAAGGCGTAAGCGAACTGAAACGCGGACGCGATGTGCGCGTAGTCCGTCTCGCTCCACCCGAGTTCCTGGCTCAGCGGCATCTTCAGGATCCCGATGATGTTTCGGTCGATGTAATTGAGTGCGACGGAGAAAAACAGCAGGCCGCAGATCGACCACCGGAAGTTGCCGCCGGCGGATGATGGACCGGCGGCCGGTGCGGAAGAAGGCGCAGGCGTGGCAATTTTCGTCATCGGGCCGATCCCTGCTTTGCCGGATCCCAGCCATCGCTGCCCGCGAGGACGTTCGCGACGGAATACCTGGCCGCCTCCGCCGCGGTGAGCTGCTTCGACCACGGCACGCGTGCTTCAGGTTTCGCGCCCGGGCCGGTGCTGTTGAACTCCGCGTAGAAAGTCGTCTTCTCGGCCTGCGGCTTTTTCCAGTTGTCCCAGCCCGTTGCCTGCACGACGTCAGACATCTCGGTGTTGAGGAAGATCGTCTTCGCGTAGTCGCGCCACGGCCGCCCGAGGAACGTCTTCACGCTCGGCGACGCGCCGGTGATCCGGCAATGGTCGAACACGTAGCCGTGGGCCTGGAAATCCGGCGTCGATGCGGCCGTGATGTAGCCATTTCCGGCGACATGAATCTGGCAGCGCTCGAAGTAAGCGGTCGCGCCTCCAAAGATGAAATCCGTCGCCCCCACGATGGTGCAGTCCTCGAAGTAGTGCCGCCCGCGATTCACCAGGATCGTGTCCTGCCAGCCGAGAAACCGGCAACGCCGAAACACAACGCGATCGCCGTCGACGCGCAGGGCCAGCGCCTGACCTTTCGGGCCGGCGGCGTTTTCAATCGTCATGTTTTCGACGGTGAAGTCGTCCGCATCGATGATCAGCGTGGGGGTGCGAAACGTGGCGATGTTGCGCCCATCAGGCCCCTTGTAGTCGTTGAACAGGTCGAACGTGAGGACGGTCTTCTCGGCGTCTTCGCCGACGATCGAGATGAAGCGCTTTTCCCGCTGCACATAGACGAGCTCGCGATACGTGCCCGGCTTCACGAGGATGGTCCAGCGGCGGCCATCGTCGTGCGTGATCTGCGGCGCCGCATCGACGGCCTCCCGGACGGTCCGGTATTTTCCTGCGCCGTCGGCGGCTACGATCGCATCGGGAGTCAAAGCCAGCGCGGGAGTCGACATGGCGGCGAGCATCGGCAGGCCCGACAAGAGGGCGAGCCGGACCGGGGACAAAAGGAGGCGCACGAGATTCATCGGGGAAGCGACATTGGACCGGCGCAACGCAATTCGGTCACCTGTCCGTTTCCGAGCCCGACGTCTGCCACCTCGCGGCGCAGACCGGGACTGTCGGGCGTGGAGTGCGGTGGAACGTCGCAGAGCGGGCCGCGCGCATAGGGGTCGCGCCGAGCATGCTCACGGGACTACGCTGAGTGCGCGACAAGTCCCGCCGGACCGTCCCCGTCGCGTTGTCGTTGATTCCCTCCCACGCGAGTTGGGCGGTAAACGTAGACGGGGTCATCCAACACGCGCTGGGGTTCATCGATTGCGACCTCGAACCTCACCGCGGGCGGCGCCGGGCTTCAACGGCGGGGTTGCGCGCATCGTCGACTAGCGGCCGTTCCGATCCGGACGGTTCCACTCGCTTGAGCGTGGGGCTGCGCGGCTCACCTAAGAGCGTCGGTAGAGCGGTTGAGGCATCGAGCCTTTCACCGCGATCGCGGCTGTCCCGACGTTTTCCGCCGTAATGGCGGCTGGATTCAGGCGATGGCGCAGAGCGTTCAGCGCATCAGCGGCCGCGAAGAGTTCCGTCTGCTGCTCCTAAACGCGCGCCGGCAGTGTCGTGCCTTCGCGCCACTCGCCGGCGAGCAGGATCTCGTGCGGATCCGCGGGCACGCCCTTCTCGTTGCGGTGCATCAGGCCGACCAGCATCTCGACCGCAAGGGCGCCAATCTTGGCGGGATCGTAGTACACGCCGGCGCACCCGTACTCGGGATGATCTTCGAGCTCGATGAGGCCGACATCGCGCGGCACGTGCCGGCCCATCGCGCGGAGCCAGCGGACGACCGGCTGCGAATGATTGACGAGCAGTGCGTCCGGCTTGTGCCTTCGAAACCACGTCGCAAAACGCGTTTCGTCCGTCGGCGTGCCGGGGCAGATCGCGAGCCGGTCGCGGGCATGAAGCTTGAGTTGCTGCAGCAGATAGGCGCTGAGCCAGCGATCGCCGACACGCGGACTGTCGTTCGCCTCGGAAAACACGAAGCCCACGCGCCGGTAACCGCGTTCGAGACACTGCTGCATGCTGCGAAACGCCGTCTCGAAATGATTTTCCGTCACGTGGTGCAGCAGCGGCGCGCGCAACGTCATGCCGAGCGCCACCACGGAAAACCGACTCCAGTCCAGTTCCATCGCATACTGCCCCGGCGGAAGCCGTCCGATGATCAGTCCGTGAATCCCGCGTGCCGCCAGAACATCGCAGAAGCGCGCCGGCGTCATGCCTGGTTCCCCCAGCCAGAAATGGTCCAGCTTGTAGCCGAAATCGCGCGCGCGTTCGACCGCCCCGGGGAAAAAGTCCGGACGATCGTGATGCTCAGGGCGCCACCCGTAACGGGTGGGATAATTCGTGACGAAACCCAGCGTGACATGCTTCACCGGGCGTCCGCTGCGGCGTGACTGCATCAACGCGGCGACGAGCGGGTTCTGGCGATAGCCGAGTTTGCCGGCGAGGGTCTGGATCGTCCGTCGCGTCGCCGCGGGAATGCGCGGATGATCGCGCAGGGCGAGCGCAACGGTCGAGCGGTGCACGCCCGCGCGGTCAGCGACGTCCTGCAGGGTCACGTGGGGCATGTCCCGATTGCACGAACCCGGCGGCGCTTGGCAACCGCGACGTTTCGTCAACAATGCGCGCAGGGCGCGTTTTGCGTCCACTTGAACATTCGGTTTCCGTGCCCGCCCCGATGTCTCTCCCACCCCGCGTCCGTCACCTGGCATTCGTCCTCTCGTGCAGCTTCGCCACCACCCTGGCCGCCGCGAACGCTGCGCCGGCAGAGCCGGAGACCGAGCCCATTGCGCCGATCCTGGCACCGTTTCCCATGCCACCGATGGCTCGTCCCGCGTTTCCGCAACGCACGATCAACATCGTCGATCACGGTGCCGTCGCGGGCGGGACGGTGAAAAACACCACCGCATTCGCCCGCGCTATTGCCGCCGCGGCCGAGGCCGGCGGCGGGCGCGTACTGGTGCCAGCTGGACGCTGGCTCACCGGACCGATTCACCTGCGCAGCAACATCGAGCTCCATCTCGCCCGCGACGCTGAGGTCATGTTCAGCGACGTGTTCGCGGACTACCTTCCCGTCGTCCTCGTGCGCGTCGGCGGCATCGAACTCTACAACTATTCCCCGCTGATTTACGCGCGCGACTGCCACGACGTGGCCATCACCGGCCCCGGCAAGCTCAACGGCAACGCGAGGGCCTGGTGGGACTGGAAGACGAAGGAAACGAAGGAGATCTTCCAGCTCGCTCCGAAAGGCGTGCCGGTGGAAAAGCGGATCTTCGGCACCCCGGAGGCGGCGATACGGCCCAGCTTCGTGGTGTTTTTCAACTGCCGGAACGTGCTCATGGAAGGCTTCACGATCGGCGGCGGACCGAACTGGACCATTCACCCCGTCTACTGCGAGAACATGATCATCCGCCGGGTGCACGTGCTCACCGAAGGACCAAACAACGACGGCATCGATCCAGACTCCTGCCGCAACGTGCTGATCGAGCACTGCGTCTTCGACACGGGCGACGACTGCGTCGTGCTCAAATCCGGCTACAACGAGGACGGCTGGCGGGTTGGCCGGCCGACGGAGAACGTCGTGATGCGCTGGTGCTCGAGCAAACGCGGCCACGGCGGCCTCGTCATCGGCAGTGAAATGTCCGGCGACGTCCGCAACGTGCTCGTGCGCGACTGCGATTTCGAGGGCACGGATCGCGCGGTCCGGATCAAATCCCGCCGGGGTCGTGGTGGCGTCGTTGAAAACGTCTGGGCGGAGAATCTCCGCGTACGCGACATGAAGTACGACGTCGCCATTCTCAACATGGACTACAGCGCCGATCGCAACGCCGAGGCCAACGAAAAGCCGCCGGTTTTCCGCCACATCGTCTTCCGCAATATCAGTGCAGAAGGCGCGCCCGTCGCCGTGCGCATCGATGGCCTCGAGGATTCGCCGATCACGGACATTGCTTTTGAGAACGTGAATATCCGTTCCATCCAGGGTGTGATCGCGAACCACGTGAGGGGCCTTTCATTCCGCACGGTGAACGTTTCGCCGACGAAGGGCGCTGCGTTCGCTTTGAGCGACGCGATCGACGTGCAGATCCACGGCGCCAAGGCGGCACCGGGCACCGGCCCCTTCCTGAGTCTGGAAGGCAAACACTCCCGCGACATCCGGATTGATCGAAGTGATTTGTCGCAGGCGGCCAAACCCTTCAGCCTGGGCGCCGGCGTGGCTGCGGATGCAGTCACGGTCCATTGAACCACCCCTCGCATGATCACTGCTCGAACCTTTCTTTTCATCGCGGTCGCCACCGCGCCTTTCCTCCCCGGCGCGCACGCGGCGTCGACGCCGATCAATTGGGATTCCGTTCCGGGGATTCTCGCGCGGATCAAGGCTCCGCAGTTTTCCGCGCGCGACTTTCCGATCACGAACTATGGCGCAAAGGGTGACGGCACGACCGACTGCACGGATGCGATCCGCCAGGCAATTGCCGCCTGCAGCGCCGCTGGCGGCGGCCGCGTGGTCGTGAGCGGCGGCGTGTTTCTTACCGGTGCCGTTCACCTGAGAAACAACGTGAACCTGCACGTCGCCGAGGGATCGACGCTCCGGTTCAATCCTGATCCGCAGAAGTTCCTGCCGTTGGTGCTCGCTCGTTTCGAGGGCACCGAGTGCATGAACTACTCGCCGCTGATCTATGCTTTCGAGCAGGAGAACATCGCCGTCACCGGCAAGGGCACGCTCGACGGATCGGCCACGCGGGAAACGTGGTGGGCGCTCGGCCGCCGGGCGGCGCCTGCCCCGGCGGGCTCCGGCACGCCAGCAACGCCAACAGCCGCGGCCCCGCGCCTCGCCGGTCCGAGCGCGCTCGTCGAAATGGGCGAGAAAGGCGTGCCCGTTGCGGATCGAAAATTTGGTCCGCAAGGCGGCCTGCGGCCGAACTTCATCGTGCCGTATCGCTGTCGGAACATACTCATCGAGGACGTCACAATCATCAATTCACCGATGTGGGAGATCAACCCGGTGCTCAGTTCGAACATCACGGTCCGCGGCGTCCAGATCAGCAGTCACGGCCCGAACAACGACGGCTGCGATCCGGACAGTTGCCGCGACGTGCTGATCGAGAACTGCACCTTCGATACCGGTGACGACTGCATCGCGATCAAGTCCGGCAAGGACGCCGACGGCCGGCGGGTCAACGTGCCGTCGGAAAACATCATCATCCGCAACTGCGTGATGAAGGATGGCCACGGCGGCGTGGTGCTCGGCAGCGAGAACTCGGGCGGGATCCGCAACGTCTTCGCCGAAAATTGCAAGATGGACAGCCCCAAGCTGGACCGTGCTTTGCGGTTGAAGACGAACTCGGGCCGCGGCGGTTCGCTCGAGAATGTCTTCTTTCGTCACGTTCAGATCGGCCAGGTCGCGCACTCCATCCTGACGATCGACCTCGTCTATGGACGCGTGAACGATGGTCCGTTTCCGCCCGTGGTGCGCAATGTGCAGATGGAAGATGTCACCGTGACCAAGGCCCCACGCGTGCTGTCGATCGTCGCCACGCCGAAATCGATCGTGGAAAATGTGCGGATCGTTGACTCGACGTTTCGCGGCGTGGACAGCCCGGACCAGCTCGTGCATTCCGGAACCGTCACGTATCAGAACGTCACGGTCGAGGCCGCGCCCCGCGC
>JADMIO010703464.1_pt1 | contig 12868 bp, 16 predicted proteins | sample 8958161 | NCBI WGS metagenome assembly JADMIO01 (sample SAMN16585339, study PRJNA669376) | soil metagenome | isolation source: Crop rotation soil | place: USA: Cullars Rotation, Alabama | collected 2011 | reverse complement strand
TGTACCATTTTGGGCTTTTGCTTTGGTTCAACTACTTGGCGAATAAAATGCAGTAATATTTCACGGCATCATTTCCTTTAATTTTTCACAGCGCACGATATTTCTCACTGTTACTAAATACAGCTTTTAAACATATTAAGTTTTACAAGAATCTATTAGAATTACGAATAAATAATAGAGCTTAGATTTTTGCGAATTTTGCCTGCAATTTAGTTGGGCGGCAGTCGCACTAGTTTCTTTATAATTTTGCGAAAAGGGGTGGAATCTTTGCTCTGGAAGCAATCGCAACAGCGGCCTTTTGAGTGTCTTCGCTCTGCATTTGAATCATGTTCCAGGTTGCCTGAAATTCACGAAGCGCTTTTAGCCTAATAAATTTGCCTTCTCAATGGCTTTCTTTAGAATTCGAGCTAGGAATTATTAGTTGATAATCATAAGACACTCACAATATAGTCAAGAGCTTCTTCAACGGAATGATTTCGAGCGTAGTTTAGCGTCACTTTGGTTCCTTGAACTGCTACTGGACTTTTCTGAGCAATTTGATTCGCCAAATTAAATGTAGCTTCCATCATCTCCTCCTTGCTTTGAAATAGACCAGAAACAATTCCTGCAACGCAATTTCTACGGTATACTAAATTCGGGTACACCATTGAATAACTATTAAATTTCACTGTGTCGATCGTTTTAACTTTTTAACCCATTTTCCACCTTACTATTACTGTTCCTGTACTTCAGTACCATAAAAAAATATGGAAGATTTATAAATGTAAATTTGGAATACGAAGAAACTTGCCTAACTTATAAGCTTCTGTGGCAGAGAAATTTCTAGCTGTAAAGGCTAACTCTCTGAGTAGACTATCGTTTCCAGTTCCTTTCGGCACTCTTTGCAACGTCCCAACGTCTTCCACCAAACCAACATCAACTTCCTATAAGATGTGACACTTGCTTCACATGGAGAATATAATAATTTTATGATTACCTCGCCATAACTGAAATTAATTCCTTTTCATTGCACCTTACCTTGATTGAAAAGAAGCAATCGGTAGTGCAGTATCGAATATCGCAACAAGTGACCAATCCCACTGCGCCTCCAAGGCATCCGCCATGAATAGCAGCTATGACTGGTTTCGGGCACTGAAAAATGTACATTTTTGAAGCCATAGGAATTCTAAACAGAGCTCTCATACTTTCTCTATCTGCATGAATCGTTCTTGATTAGCTTTCGCGAATTTTCGCAGATTCCATCCTTTTCGGGCCACATCCAAGCTGTCGTTGCCGCCTACGGCAGCTAAGCCTCTCATGTCCTCAAAGTCGAGACCGGCGCAAAAAGTTTTGCCTGCGCCAGAAAGGACAATGGAGCGACAGTCTGGATCGTCAGCGAGAAGTCGAAAGCAGTCACCAATCTCTCTGAAATTCATAAACTTATTCTTATGGTGGTATATAAGAAATATAGCCTAAGGATATTGTTTTTTTGCTCCATGAAAAACTATTTAATTCCGGTCAAAAACTGCAAGGTGAATAATAAGAAATGTATTCAGGCCAGAAATAATATGGATGTACACAGCTTACTTCCAGATTGTATTATTGAGTGCATTTCGTTTGTCGGGTCGGTTAAGCTCCACGTGAACCACAAACTCCTTGGGCCGACTCACTCGCAAGCACTCAAAACTGTACTCCATGTAAAAATTGAAGAGGAAGCAAGCAACCCAGCGACCGATCTAGGCCTACCTATAGCAAATAAATGCTTATCTCTACTTGCTGGGTAACATAACCTTATAATCCTACTGCAAATACTCGTCTTGCGTATCTCTAGTGCAAATATATCACGACTATGTCCTGGACGAAAGACAAAGCAGCGACATGCAACGCTTGCTTATCTTTTATCCGAGATATCAAATATAAAATAAGCAGAAACAAACTAGCTAAATGTGAGAAAACTGACACAGCTTTCATTCACTCAAAATTGAAGAATGAAATATAGAGATGAATTACTAGGTAGTCCGCATGTCAGTTGCATATCTTCTGTTGTTTTCCTTAACTTTTTGTCTAAAAATTCGGCCGGGGTTATATTGGATTACGTAATTAAATACCGCTGTTTGCCAAAGCCGTTTCATATATGTCAAAGTATACCTGGGTTTGAAATGTTAAACCGTAAAATAGCTTCGCAACAAGAATGAGCGCAAGAAGCCAAGGTAGCTAATAGATGAAATGATTGCCGGGATTTTCTCCGTGCAAAAACAAGGCTAGTTTTAACTACGCAACTTCATCCTGCGTGGCAACTGCCCTCAACTCATCCCGCTCTTCAAGTAGCAGCTAACAAAAGTGAAGAGCCAAAGCTGACTTTAGTTTTCGAAGCGCTTAGTAGTTTTCTTTCTTTATTTTATTAGCTCCCTCGAAACGAAATAAGCTGTATTATTGTCGGAGTCTGACAGGACCATTATTCTTTGGAATACGCGTACATTCATCTTATCTTTCATCCAGAACCAGGCCTTCCGAGTTCGAACGCCATCTGCCGGATCATTTCTCTCATTGACCATTATGTAGCTGCTTAATGCTTCTTTATTTTTATTTATTATATTGTCATTGCTCCCTCCGTTGTAACACTTCTAAAATGTGCAGCTGCTGAAACATAAAATGCAAACATAAAAATAGTTTTGCAGTAAAGAATTTGAAAATGTGAAAAAATTGATTTATAAAAGGGCTACATTTAGAAAAACAAATAAACCATGGCCGAAAAACTAGAAGAAGGAACCGGCGAGGATGACGTTAGTTTCCTCAGAACTGTAAGTTCATTACAGAATTTGAAATTTAATATCTAGGAAGTACTGTATATTGTAGCATTACGTAATTTCCGGACTCGTTTATTTCCATTTTGAAACTTCCAGATAATTTTTCATAATTATTGTAAAACCAAGTATATTTCAAGCGAGTTAAAGTATAATTGACATTGTTACACCTTTTTATCTATTTTAGGGTGATATTGTGGCGATGTCATGTGTGGCTCATGGAAAAGAAGGCGTTACGGGAACCGAACGGGTCTGCCTTTCGGCAGAAGGATTCGGCAACCGAATGTGTTATCTCGAAAATGTTTCAGATCAGGTATGTCTACGAGTTAATTAGCATGAAATCCTATTATCCTACCTGGCGATTAAAAAAAGAGCTTCTTCTGGAGAACCTATTTTTTTGTTCCTATCATGTGCAAAAATGATTTATCTGCATTTTACTATGCAAATTAATCGAAAATTTCCCACGGTTTAGTAGTTGCATTAATAGTCTGGGGAAAAAGAGGAATGTTCCTTGTTAGAATAGTGTGTTTTTAATTGTGAGCCAAAGAGTTAAGCAGTTTTAAAGTGCGGTTTCATTGTCAATAATGGGTCTTTACGTACTTGTTCCTTGTGAACCAATCTTCGACAGCTGCGTTCCTCCGCGCCATATGTTACGTTCCAACCAATTCATCGCTAACAGGAAACGTTCGACCGCCGCTCATCATTATATTCAGGCCCCGAAATTGACACCCTACCTAAAACTTCCGTTTCTAATCGGTGCCACCCCGGCTGTAACTGAAATTCATTCAATAATCTCTTCATCCATCCCCTATGCTATTGTCCAATAATTTTTGGGCTATATAATGAAAGCAGACAAAAACATATGCAAAAACAAAAACTCAGCTTTTAATCCTTTCAGCTTTATTTTAAAGTACACAAGTCCAAGCGTATACGCTTCTGTTTCAATTGTTTTCCACTTAAAATATCATTTTCTAGTTTCAAAAGTACATAATGCAGAAGCACTTTTCTGAGCATTACAATAGTAGCTAGTCGGAGGTTTTTATATTTAACAGTAGTTGGCACCTTTAGTCTTATAGCGAACCACTCGACCCAGCAATGTGGAAAATCCTGCTTTATTACATCTGTTCCCGAACCAAAAGTTTATTAATATACAACTGCATTTTCGTTTCAGAACATTCCACCCGATATGGCCATTTGTATGTTCTATATCGAACAGGCACTTTCCATTCGAGCATTGCAAGAGATGATGAGTGCTGCTGAAAGCAAGCAAGAAAGTGTAAGAACAGCAATACATTGTTTTTTTTACGATAATCAGCAGATAATAGCGCCTAATGTACTAAACGTTATCGTACTCCTTTTCTAATATCTAAGCAAATTTATAGCAGTTATAGGTATTCATTGTTAGATTTGATATCTAATTATAAACGGTAATCGTTGATCCGGTAAACGGAAGTTGATGCCAAAATTTACAGTAGTGCATTCGACTGCATCCCTCACAAAGATTTCCCACGTTAACTATCAATTTTTGTTAGGTTTATAACTTCTTTCAGTGTCCCTGGGATACATTACTGTAATCAGCCTTCTGAATTTTTTTTGTAAATATCTTTACCTAATTTTAGGCCGGTGGTGGAGGAGGAGGCCAAAAAAAGACGTTGTTGTACGGTCATGCAGTTCAACTGCGTCACTGTCAAGGCAACATGGTTTGATATTTTCAATCTCTTTTCGCAATCATTACTGAGAAATGAAACATGATTATGTTTTAGTTTCTATCATGTCTCAGCACTTGTACCTCGCAAGACAAGCTAGCGTTTGATGTAGGTCTTAGCGAAACTGCAGAAGGTAAGTTATTTGGGTCGCTTAACTGGCACAACAAGCGCAAAAAATGTAGCAATTTAGTAATATATTGCGTTAATTTTTTTCTCATTCATTGACTTTGCAGGAGAAGCATGTTGGTGGACTGTACATCCAGCTTCAAAACAACGAACGGAAGGCGAGAAAGTACGCGTTGGTGACGATGTCATCTTGGTCAGCGTTGCAACTGAGCGATATCTGGTACATTTTCTTATTTTGTTAAATATCAGATTTCTTAAAACATTACTTAAAATGCGGAGTTTTTCAGCATATGTCACATACAAAAGGTGCTGCAGTAATCGCTTCATTCCATCAGACTTTATGGAACATCAATCCTGTCAGCTCTGGCAACGTACGCGCCAGAAATATTGGTAATGGCTCTGTAATATACTGTATTCTAACTGTATTACTGTAATACCATTTGTTATGCAGGTTATGTATTTGGTAACGACGTTTTACGATTTTTTCATGGTAACGACGAATGTTTGACCATACCCGAAAATTGGTCGGAACATCCACAACACAAGTAAGTCGATCAGATATTCCGTATTATCGACTGTTTCAGAGGCGGACGTCTGAGGGGAATTAACTTTGCAGTGAAATAATATACGAAGGAGGGAACGCGGTTAGCCAGGCGCGATCTCTCTGGCGATTAGAACTGATTAGAATGAAATGGCACGGTGCCTTAGTCGCATGGGAGCAAATTTTCCGAATTCGACATATCACGTCCGGCCGAATATTGGGAGTAGCCGGGGAGAAGCAAGTTTGCCTGTTTCACAAGGACAAAGCAGACTACGACTCCACGGCTTTCATTCTTCTATCGGATAAGGTAGAATCGGCATTAGATTTGACTAAATATATCGGCAGGTTGGTTGCAGGACGCGAAGCGACAAGGCCTCGAAGAGAAGGAAGAGGAAGGAATGGGTCCGCCGACCTTAAAATACGGCGAAAGTGTAGTCTTTCTACAGCATCTGAAAAGTAGTTTTTGGTTCTCTTATCAGGTAAATCCGTCTTTTTCCAAACCATACAGTAAATTCCCAATTAGTGTTCTATTTCAGACATCTGAAGTTACAAAAAAAGGAGTGGGAAAGGTGGAAGAAAAGAAGGCGATCGTTCTAGAAGAAGGACATATGGACGATTGTTTTACATTTAACAAAGCCGTAGATGAAGAGTCCAAATCGGCTTTGGTAATCCGCAAATGTTCGGCTGTCCTCAACAAATTCCTCAAGTTAGTCAAACCTGGTACCGTAGACACTTTATTCTGAACGCATAAAGATTGCTTTTCAGAGGAATAGAGGGGCTACAGTCAGAAGGACCAGATTCTGCCGATTGGCAGTTAGTCGGCTTGGAAGAAATCCTGAAACTGATGGAAGATCTCATCGACTTTTTCGCCCAACCAAAGGAAGGCTGCGGTATGGAGAAAGTTGAGGAAAAATTAAATACCTAATTAAGATTTCTGGTTTCTAGAATTCGAAGAGCGAAATAATCGTCTTCGTGCCTTGCGTCGTCGTCAAGATCTCTTCCAAGAAGAGGGCGTTTTGAATATGATTTTGGATACTATCGATAAATTCTCACAATTAGAAGCTCTGCCAGATTTCGCCATTATGATTGGCGAAGAGAGCCAAGTACTGTGGGACAAAATATCAACCTACCTCTACTTGCTACTTGCAGCTATGATTAAGGGCAACCATTCCAACTGCGCTCAATTTGCGGCTGCACAGCGTTTGGATTGGCTCTTCAGCCGACTCTCAAATCCTCAATCAGCTGAAGGTCTGTTACATTTCAATAAAAAGTTCATAATTCTGGTGTAGCGTTTCAATATAGTTTACAATAAATTAATAATTTTAAAGATTTTTTAAATTCTACTAATGGTCGGTTGAGAATTTTATTGGCGCTGAAACATAACTTCGCTTTTAGGTATTCTTGATGTACTATACTGCGTTTTGACTGAATCTCCCGAAGCTTTGAACATGATCAGCGCCGATCACATTAGCTCCGTAACAGGACTTTTGGAAAAAGTGGGCAGAGATCCAAAGGTACTCCTTATCATTTTCTACATTCTCTCCTTTATAAATAAGTCAGTTTGAAATCGGCTGCAGGTTTTGGATGTTCTCTCATCTTTGTGCGAAGGAAATGGCGTCGTAGTAAGGAGCAGTCAAAATACAATTGGAAATAATCTGCTGCCAGCTAAAGACCTTTTATTGCAAACTGCTATGATTGATCATGTCAGCAGGTAGATTTTAAGCAATTTACTTGAAAAGTCTATTGATAGATATGATCTTGAACTTTCAGTATGATGCCAAATGTAATGGTTGGGGTGGTGGAAGGTTCCGCCTGGTTCAAGCGTTGGTACTACGAAGTTGAAGTTGAGCATTTAGAGCAAATGACCAGGAGCCAGCCTTACCTTAGGGTTGGATGGGGCAATACCAATGGCTATCGTCCATTCCCCGGCTCTGGCGACCATCGCGGCGGAAATGGAGTTGGTGATGATATTTTCTCATACGGATTCGATGGCCAAAACATGTGGACCGGTCGGTTTTATCCATACTAAAATTTGATATCGCATTAGAATCTTAGTTTTTTTCTGCTCTAGGTGGTTGCTGCCGACCAGTTGGAGTCCGCGAATTACTGAAAGGGGATGTGATTGGTTGTTCGCTAGACTTAACGATTCCAGAGATTCGATATAGTTTAAATGGAAATCAGATAGACGGAGCATTTAGAAACTTCAATATCGATGGATATTTCTTTCCAGTTATGAGTTTGTCAGCTAAAGCCAGGTACGCAATAATTAATGTAGTACCACACCGCTTAATTTTTTAGTCTGTTTTTAGTTCCTAGCGTTTCTTTGTGATTCTTTCTCAATTTGCTTTTTTCTAAGTTAGTTTGGATAATGTCCATATCTAGCTAAAGCATTTTACAAGAAATGAAATAAATAACCATCTCCCTCATTTAGTTCGCGGTTTATCCTCGGCGGAGATCAAGGCAAGCTCCGTTACGGTCCGAAACAAGGTTTCTCGGCCATTTTTGAAGCGGTCCAGGGAAATCTTGAAATCGCGCCTTGCGTTGCATTCGGTGATATTGGTAAAAATATCTATTCCGGTGCTTCTACCATCATGTACGTCAGTCCTTTCGTTCCGAAACCGGTTGCCACTTCCGAGGTCAATCTTCCTAACCAAATCCAAGAATTACATCCTAAATTGGCTGAAAATATGCACGAACTATGGGCTATGCACAAGATTGAAAATGGCTGGAAATACGGAGAGGTAAGCAAAACAAATGTAAATTAAGCCTAATATGAAATAAATTGAAAATAATTTCAGAGGAGAAGCGAACAAAAGAAAACACACCCTTGCTTGGTTCAATACGATAAGCTTCCTTCAGCTGAAAAGACTTATAATATCTCTCTGGCGTTGGATACCTTAAAGTGAGACTTATCTTTTCAATGTTTAAAATTATACTCAATATAATATTTCAGAACAATTTACGCGATGGGCTATCATATGACTCTGGATAAACCTCCAGTTCGAATCAGACCAATCCGACTTGCAAACAGGTTTCATTTTTGTTTTATTGCTTTGTTATTTGCATGATTTCTAATTAATTCTACCGTATGTTACTTATAGTTTTGCTCAATCCAACTCGTTCAAGCCGGCGCCGCTCGATACTAGGGAAATTGAACTGGACGACAAAATGCAGGAACTGGTGGATCAGCTGGCAAAAAATACGCACGAAATTTGGGCTAAAGAAAAAATTAGTCGGGGTTGGACCTACGGTGTCAACGAGGTAATCTAGGTTTTTTGGTGAAAATATTTGTAGCTAACATCCTTTTGGTTTCAGGACGCGATTCATAAACGAAGTCCACACTTAGTCCCTTATGAAAATGTAGATGATCGAATTAAGCAAGCTAATAAGAAAACGGCAGCGGAGACAATTAGGACGCTGATGCTTTATGGGCTAGTATTAGAAGCGCCTGCAGTAGAGCATGATTACGGTAATTAATTAACTATCTTTCTGTGATATGGTCTTATATTGGGTTATTTTCAGAGGCCACAAAAGAAATGGAGGCGCTGAAGGCTCCGATGCGAACATACCGCGCTGAGAAGACCTATGGAGTAACAGCAGGAAAATGGTAATGAAATTGGAATTTAATGGAACTACATGTAATTATGCAGTGCATTTTCTAAAGGTATTTCGAGTTCGAAGTCATGTCGACGGGATTTATGAAAGTTGGGTGGATGGATGTCGGAGCGCCACCTGATGTCACCGTTGGGGCTGATGACAATTCATATGGGTTTGACGGATATATAGTCAAAAAATGGCATATAGGCGCTGAACACTATGGAAAACGATGGAAAACCGGGGACGTTGTTGGCTGCTTCCTGGATCTCAATGACCGGACTATCTGTATGTGCAAAATATATAAAAATGATATCCATAAAACATTTACTTTTTAGCATTTTCCCTAAATGGCGAGCTGCTTTTGGATCCATCTGGTGCCGAAATGGCATTTGACAATATCACAATTGGCGATGGGTTTGTGCCATGCTTTTCACAATGCCCTGGTCAAAAGGCAAAGCTAAATTTCGGACAAGACGCTAACTCACTCAAGTTCTTCACAACCTGCGGGCTTCAGGAAGGTTACGAGCCATTTTGTGTGTAAGTATAAATCTTTTATAAATATTTTGCGATCCTTGTTTATTTATTTGGTCCGCATTTTTGCCAGTTTCAATGCCTTTTAGCAATATGTATCGACAACTTCCTATTTGGTACAGTCGACCTCTCTCCCTATTTGAGAACTTTCACCAAGACCAACTATTAGAAGTAACCCGAGTCCCTCCAACTGCGCAGAATCCCCCATGCCTCAAAGTAACCCATAGGACTGCTGGAAGTGATGCAGCTGGTGTGGCCCTGGAGTTTCTCAGAATGAGTCTACCTGTTATATGTCAGTCAACATTTTCCAAAAACAAGTAAAGTCACTTTGCTGACGTGATCAGTCTTCTGACGTGATTACAGATATTTTTTTGAAATAAAACCAATCGAATTTAAGCAATTAGTAAATGCGACTCACTCTTGATTTTTCTTTGTTATTTAGGGATAAAGGTTTAATGCAACAAAAAATGGACACTATGCACTTTGAAAGGGAGAAAAGTGAACAAAGGGAGTTGGCAGGGTCGCCATCCCCAGATCAATTGGCAGTGGAGTTTAGACCTCGCACTGGTTCGAAGGAGGTTACCATTGGCCCAACGGAAGAAGTAGCAATCAAAGAACCAGTGGCTGAGGAAGGCCAAGTGCCTGCTGAAGTTGCTGCACCTACTGAACATGGTCTCACACGAAAAGGCTCCAAACGAGTCACTCTTCAAACTGGAAAAGCCCAAAGTTTTGATGATGAGGCAGTTAAAGAATTTGCCGATGCAGTTACTGTACCAACCATTGTTGAACCACCATCAGCTATAAGGTACATACCGTAGAAATAGGAATAATTGGATTCTTAGCTCAACCAAGTATTAATGCATCATTTGACTATTTTTGGATACCATCGGTTATCCAGACCTTTGCATTAATTATGGCTTGTCTTATTTTTGACTCATCTCACCACGATACTAACTGACACTCAATACTAATATACGTTATATCTTTCTATATACTGTATGTGCTTACAGCATGGGGTGCCAGATTTTATGTCTAACCGAAGTCCTAACTTTTTGCTTGCACTGTTTGCAGTCTGCGAAAGTATATAAGATGTTTAGAAATTTTGGAATGTGCAGCTACGAAAGATGATACCTTATTGGTATGGCTACCATTAGATGAAGAAGATGAAAATCTAGATCTTTTATTTCAAGGAAAGTCGGACGGGTGCAAATATCAATATAATTGTGATCCTACCGTGAAACACAAGCATGTTTTAGATTTGTAATAAATTAATTAACTTTGCTTATAACTGATGGAAAAAAACAGTCAAAATAATGAAACACAGCTTTTAAATATTTCTTTTTAAATATTCAAATATTCGTTTTTAAATTTCCCTTTGAAACTTCTTTATTTCCAACATAGTAGAGAGTTTCCAGCATGTATTTATTGAGAGCATGCTCAACCATTATCAGTCACAAGACTATGTATAAGTACTTTTTCACTGAATTGTCTTTTATAGCAAATCAACCAGTCTGTCACAGCTCGAAACTGCTAAGCCAAAGAAGCCACTAAAAATGCTGCAACAATTGGGTCAGAAAGTGAGAGAAGCTAGTTTAAACAGGGTAAAAAAACTGCAAGAGGAGAAGCAAGCAGCAACGGAAAGAAAACCGAGAGGACGAAGTGCGGAAGTACCGTCCTTACGTGGGCATCGTAAGTTTTTAGTAATTCTTGGTATGTACCAAAATATCGATCTTTAAATGAATATCCAAAGCTTCTCACTAGTGCTTGCTTTAGACCATGTACAGTATATATTAGGTAATTTCGTGCAGACTCGCCTAGACTCGCCTAGACGAAGAATTTATTGAAAATGATGTTGGAACTGATTTGAAGCTGAGTATGCTCTGGTTCAGAACTTCAAGCTTCTTGCAGTGTTCGCTATTTACCTCAAATATGCATATATTTATATTTTCTGTACACTAGGCAGGCTTGCTAAGAAAGATTATATCGTACGTAAAGGCTACACTATCCATATGGCTTATTGTTGATGACTTGCTGCATGTACCCTGTTTAAGAGGCTTATATTTCCACTTCCAGGTGCTGCGGCTGAGGAAATTCAGTACAAGCAAAAAAATATTTTGAGTAAGCTCGGCATGCTCTTGTTATCTTGGCGTATCACACCCATTGTTTTGCGTTCTTTGCATGTTTTGGTAATGTTATGCAGTTATATGCATTTCAGTTAGTCTTTATTGGCACATTGATTTATACATAATAAGGAATAAGTAATCATTGTACTACTGTAGATTACATTCTCTTTCTTGTCAGAGAATTTAATTATCTACTAACTGAACGCTAAACGATTTTATATAAAAATATATATTTAGCAAAATGTGGTTTATTTCATAGCTTGGTTCGAATTAATTCTTCAATTCTATTCTTTTATGTGTTGATTGGAGCATTTCTTTATCATTTCAGCTGAGACAAGAGTGGGACCTGGAGGAAAACTTCGTCGAACTCCGGTTAAACGACGACTTCAGAGCGAGGAGAGAAAAGGAAGTACCGCAGATGATGATACCTGGGAATTGAGTCAGATGATTGATCAGGTTAGTCTTTTTAATGGATTTGAGTAGCATATGTTTCAAAAATTTCCCAAAGCCTTGCTCACCGTATCAGAATGCAATTGAGTGATAACTACTTTTGATCTACCTGGTTTTTATAGGTTGACGAATACTACTACGGAATAAGAATATTCCCGAGCCAAGATATATCCCAAGTCTGGGTCGGTTGGGTTACTCCACAGTTTCATTACCACGGAAAGACCTTCTCAATTGCCGACCATGTGAGGAAGGTACGGTATACGGAAGTTGATCCACAGGGAGTTGCGCTAGAAAGGTAGTTTATTAAATTAATATTGATTTATTTTAAACATCCATTCCGCCTTTCAGTGTGGAATACAAGAGCTGCTATGTGATGAATTGTCAAGAGCTTTTGGAAGCTGTAACTGACCAGGCTGGCGCTGGTAGTGCCAAAGTATCTGGAGTCCTACTTGGCTGCCTGGTGGATACATCTACAGGCGAGCTCTCATTTCTTGCAAATAATATGGACACCGGATACAAGTTTAAAGTAAGTATTTTTTGCACTGGATCTGGACCATTACAAAGAAGAATAATATTTTTTAGGTGGAACCGAATACGATGTTGTATCCTGCTGCCTTCGTGGTACCTTCCAGTAAAGACGTATTGCAATTCGAACTGGGAAGAATAAGAGTAAGAAAGCATTTTGCATGCTACGGTCTCAGCATTTTCTGTTTTACATGCAAAAGACGCGGGTTTTCCATACATTCTTAAGACCTGAGCTTTGACATTATTTTTACTTTAGTACACCTTACCGATCTCAGCAGCAGTGTTCAAAAGTGTTCAGAAGAACCTGACTTCGATTTGTCCGCCACGCCTAAAGCTGCAAGTTATGAGACCAATGCACTGGGCTCGAGTCCCCAACAGGATCATTAGAACGACAGCCTTAAAACTGTCGGATTCTAGAGGATGGTCCGTTCTCTGTGACGACCCAGTGACCATGATGTCGGTCTATGTACCGGAAAAAGACTATTG
>JADMIO011121761.1_pt1 | contig 12870 bp, 14 predicted proteins | sample 8958161 | NCBI WGS metagenome assembly JADMIO01 (sample SAMN16585339, study PRJNA669376) | soil metagenome | isolation source: Crop rotation soil | place: USA: Cullars Rotation, Alabama | collected 2011 | reverse complement strand
GTCGGCCGCGAAGGCGTGCGGAGGTCGCCCGCCGGGATCTTTAGTTCGAGTCTTTTTGACGGGTGGCCTGGACTCCGCTCACCAACGCAATTCCGGTCAGCACAATGGCGCCGACGACAATCCACCGCGTGGGCACGTGCATGAGTACGGCGCCGTAGCTGAGTCCGCCAATCACAATCAAATATCCGATGATGTAGATGCCGAATGACATGATAGTGCGTCCTTGTATTACTGGTTGGAAGACTCCGCCACGAGACCTCGATGGATGGTTCCCAACCGATCGAGCTCTTCCTTCAAGCGGGTCCAGTCGCCTTCGTCTTTTTTGGTCGAGATGGGGAGGTCGAGATCCTGGTAGAACGCCAGAATGTTTGCGCGCAATTCCGGCGGCAGGTCGGCGTAACGGCCATCCAGCTTATGAAGGAGCCTGGCATAGGCGGCGTCGGTCAAGACGTAGCTGCCGGCCTTGGTGGCGCCGCCTACGTCAAAATTGTCGTTGGGCAATTTCAGACGGCTGCCGCCCACCGCGGCGAGGAGATCCCGGTAGCGGTCGATGGATTCGTTGAAGCCCGCCATGTAGAGCTTCTCCGTCTCCGGAGTTAGCGGTTGGTAGGCAAGCGACTGGAAGGGCCCCGTGCGGGGTACGATGCGAAAGAACGCGGCCAGCAGTCTCGATCCGAAGCCCGGCCGCCGATAGGTCGAACCCCAGTTTTTTTCGTAACTGGAGCGGGAGAGGTTGTACAGGAACTTCTTGCGGGTGATGCCGGGGACTTCTTTCCGGATCTCGTCTTTTTTGATTTGCCACGCCACTTTGGTGAGCGCAGGAAGAATGGTTCCCACGGCGCGGCGGTACGATCCGATCGCCAGGTCCACATTCAGGAACACGCTTTCCAGCTTCATGCCATAAGTGTCGAGAAACGCCTGCTCCAGCACGCGCTTGGAAACCTGAAAGCCGACGAAATCCTTGTAGCTCTGGGACGCATAGCGGCCCTTGGAGGCCTGGAAAACATCAAAGGCGAACTCGGTCCGGCTATGAGAGACGTGGTCGTCCGCATAGGTGATGGAATTGCCGAACTTCAGGCGGAGCTTGGGGTAGAGCAGCGGGACCGACACATTGGTCGCAATACGATGGCCGTTGTTATCGGCCGCGAAGTGAGCCAGCGCGCCCAAGGCAAACGCGTATTCGTCCACATCCTGGGACTCTCGAATCATATTGACGATGAAGTCGCCGCTGCGGACATAATGCGTCAGATCGCTATAGAAGGCGCTTCCAAACGGGTAGTAGCCCAAGTCTTGAATGATGCTCCCGCCATAGGCGTAGCCGTGGGCCTCGCGGAGCTCGTCCGCCGTACACGCGGGAAATCTCTTCAGCAACAGGGGCTTGATGGCGCTGTCCCAGGTTGAATCGATAATGGCTTCGTGCGTCAGCACCGAATACGCCGAAGCGCCTTGCGATGAGAACAGGAACCACAGGCCGAGAGCAGGCAACCACATTCGCAGCTTGGGTGGACGCTTCATTTGCGAAAGACCTTTCTCTTGATGTCCGGCCAGAATTCGGCACCCAGATTGGCGACAAACTCGAAACCAAGTGTCATGCTGCCCTGGAGCATTCCCAGGCGAACCGTATTGAGGCGGTCCGGATACCACTGATTGGAGAGGAAAGCCGCGCCGTATGCACTTCCGAGCCGCCAGGTGGAGAGCGTCTCGCCTCCGGAATCGGTGCGGGTGAGGATCGTGCCGCGCAGGGAGTGTCCGACGCGCCGCCATCCTCCGGCGCCCAGGCGGTAGTAGCGGGGATCCTGGCGCAATGCCGTATCGAGACCGAAAGCCAAGGTGCTGTGGATGCCCGACCAGGCGGCGGTGGACGCGAAACGGCGGGCATATCCGGCGCCCCCCTGTCCCCACTCGGCCGGCGTGTCAAGAGTCTGCAATACGCCGGCGTAGGCGGCCGAGCCTGCGATCGCCATCGGGCTGAACGTGCTCGCCGCGTGATACTTCAACTTGCCGGTCCAACCGAGCGAGTCGGTCGTCTGGGACATGGCGGCAAAGGGGAGGGCGGCGGCGAAGACCAGTCGCAGGCGGGTGCTCACAGGGATGCCACTGGTTGGGGCCGCCAAGCCGCATATACTCCAGCCAGAGCGCCTATGCAGATGAAACTCAGCACGAGAAATATCTGGACCGTCAACGGGAGAGGGCTGAAGACGACGGCGACGCCCACGCAGGCGGCAGCCCAGAGGTATTCACGGGAGGAGACGGCCCGCTGGACCACGAACAGGGCGCCGACGCAGACCAGAAGGTTCAACACGATTGCGTAATTTCCGGCGAAGCGCACGAAGGGCGAACCGGTCAGGAGCACGGGGAGTGAAATCCATTTAACGATTGTCATTGACATTTGGGAAACCATTTTCTTAAGTAGCTATCAGCTGTCAGCTTTCAGCTATCAGCTAACCAGGTGCAGCTAAGTCTCTGGCCGCAAGGTTCCATGCATTTCCGGGCATCCGCTCCCTGACGGTCGCGGCTCGGTTCCGAGCCGCGCGCGTGAGCAAGCGGGTTTGCTTCAGCACAGAAGCTTGCGGCCGCAGATTTGCTTAATGGCTCTGCGAGGCAGTCTTGCGCTCGGTCGCCGAGTACTTGTTGAGCAGCGTCAGGAGTCTCGCCGCGGACTTGGGGGCCGGCATGCCGGAGGTGACGATCTCCCGGTTCTCGAGTCTTCGGCCGTAGAGTTTGACGTTGTCGTCCTGGTCCTGGCGGAGCGTGGCGCCTTCGAGTGCAAGGCCCGCAAACAGGCCCTGCGATCGCGACCAGGAGAGAATTTCCGCGTGCATCTGGGCATCGGTTTGGGCGGTTGCGGTGCGCCCGACCGGGCCTGCCGCAACGGAGCCTTCCGCGCCGAGGGTGAACTTGCTGGAGAGCAGTTTGTCCGCTCCGCGTTCGTTCATGACCAGCATGATCAGGTCGGTGGTGGAACCGCCGATCTGGAAGCCGACGCTACCGCCTTCGATGCGGACCGTCGCCGGAGCCGACCAGCCGGGCGCGGTCTTGTTCCGGCAGGAGAGATACCCTTTGCCGTATTTGCCGCCGAAGACAAACGCGGCGGTCTTCACGCTGGGGACAATGACGATGCAGTGGGCGTTCTCGAGCATCTCCTGCGGAATTCCCTTGTCCGGTGTCGCCATCACCTCCGAGAACACGGCAGCCGACTCCTCCAACCGCTTCACCGATTCTTTATCCACGGCCAGGAGCGGAGCAACGGCCAGAGCAGCAACTATAATCAGCTTCATCGTTTTTGCCTCTTCTTGTCGGAGGAAACCCTGCGACACGTTGACTAGTGCATGTTGGCGCCCCCGGGTCCTGCCTGAGAAGAAAGCGCTAACTCCATTGCTGCTCGTACAAACAGGCGGCCGGCCGGCATCAGGCTTTAACCCCAGGCGGTCAAGTGACCGGATATGGTCAACATTTACGATTGAGGTGAAGTTGTGGTGAGAACCGGTGCGGCTGCCCGACTCTCCGCGACGAATTGCACGGCGCGGGCGAGGCTGGTCACCAGACAGTGCGGCTGCGATTGCTGAAAGCGCTGCAAGGCGCGCTCCGTATTGCCGGAGAAGCCCCAGACCCCGACGATGACCCTGGTTCGGGGAAAGCGGAGCTGGAGCTGCCGGACCAGGGTGATGGCGCCGGCGAATGCAAAGGGCGGCACGGCTGAGATGAAAAACATATCGCTGTCGCGCGGCTCCACAATCCCGATCCTTCCGTTGCCGGCGAAGTCCACGGGGAAAGGAATCGCCGCATAGCCTGCCTGGTCGAGCAGTTGAGCCAACATCGCCGCCGCGATCTCGTCCGCTTCGTCACTGGCGGGCACGACGAATATCCGGGTTTCGGTTCCACGGCGGGCGCTGTCTTCGATCGGCAGGCTATCGCCGGCAGCCACGGTCTTTTCGGAAAACTCCACGACCATCTCTTTGAGGCTGAGAAACAGAAAGTCGCGCCGGGCGGGTTCGAGCGCGCCCTTGTGCCGGTCCTGCTCGGCCAGGGAGAGTGCGGGAACGATCACGGCATCGTACAGTTCGGAGAGCGAGTGTTCGGCAAGGTAAAGGTCGGCCACGGCATGCGCGTCGCGCTCGTCCAGCGCCAGCAAACGCTGGTACATCTGGGCATCGGGCGCCAGCACCGTCTCATCGCCGAGGATGATATGCAGGAACGAGAACTGTGGGACGTAGCGCCCCAGCACGACCACGCAGACGGTAAGCGGGGTGGAGAGAACCAGGCCCGCGGGGCCCCACAGAGCGGTCCAGAACACGGTGGACAGCAGCAGCGCCAGCGCGGAGATGCCGGTGTGGGCGCCGTAGAGCATCGGTTCGATGAAGTTGCCGGTCACCAGTTCGAGCGTGGCAAACAGAAGGAATACCAGTAGCGGCGGCGTCCAGCTATCGAAGACTGCCAGCGAGAGCATCAATGGGAGCGAGGCGGCCACGATGGCGCCCACGTAAGGCACCAGCCGGAGAATCGCCGCGACGCTACCCCAAAGGAGGGCGTAGGGGATGCCGATCAGAAACAGACCGGCGCTGCAGAGCGCGCCAAATGCGAGGTTCACCAGGAACTGCATGAGCAAATACCGGCTCACCCGGCTGGTCGCATCGTCCAGCGCTTGAGTCATCACGTTCAACTGATCCAGTCCGACCAGGCGGAACAGGCGGTTTCGCAGGTCGTCCTGTTTGGTCAGGAGAAAGACGCTGAAGATCAAGACGATTCCGGCTACGCCTAAAGGGCCGAGGAACGGTTTGACGACCTCGCGCACGTACTCCAGTTCGGTCGCGGGTTCATCCACCACCTGGACGGCTAATGGACCTCCGGATGGAATCTCCTGCCTGCGTCCAATGCGAGGGCCCGGGATTGGGGCGGGCGGCGCCGTTGTCCCGGCGAGCTCCTTCCCGAGCTCCTTGACGCTGGCGGTGGCGCGGCCCAGCGCTCCTTTGCCTGGTGTGCGGAGCGCCTTGAGCTTGCTATCGATGTTCTGCCGGTAGAGGGGCAATTCGTTCACCACTGCCACCAATTGGTTGAAGATCACCCAGGCAGTCCCGCACGCCGCGGCTATGGTGATCATCATGACCAGCGCCACTGCCAGGACGCGGCGCACGCGGATCTTCTGAAGCCATCCGACGGCGGGACTCAGGACCAGAGCCAGGGTAATGGCAAAGGCGAGAGGGACCAGGATCTCACGGGCGGCGTACAGGACGAAGATCACGGCGATGAGGATGCCGGTGGTTCGGATGCTGGAGGAAACAGGGATGCGGTGAGGTTTGATCATAGGGATACGAGGTTTTCGGCGGGGAGGCGCGGGCGCGATCCCGGTGGAAGCATGAGCGAGCCAAAGCGGGTTGCATAGGCTCGCGTGAATTCAGCGCCGAGGAAGACGATCTGGGCGGAGTAGTAAACCCACACCAATAGGACCACCAGCGATCCTGCCGCGCCGTAGTCCGCCGCGAATGCCGCCTGGGTGAGATAGACGCCCAGGAAGACTTTGCCGGCGCTGAACAGAATCGAAGTGAGCAGAGCTCCGGAAGCCACGTCACGCCACTCGAGCCGCACGGCGGGGATGACTTTGAACATGGACGCGAAGAGCAAGGTGGTGATCGTAAACGAAACCGTGCGATCGAAGAAATGAATCCATGCGGGGGGCACAGTCCCAGCCAGTTGCAGGTACGCCACGGCGGACGAAACCCACGTGTGCAACGTCACCGAGATGAGCAGAACGACTCCGGCCAGAAGCACCAGCGCGAAGGCCTGGAGCCGCTCCTTGACTGCGTTAAAGAGGTTTCGCGCATGGCTGGCGTGTTCGTCGTCGGGAACCTGCCAGATCGTGTTCAGCGCATCCCGCAGTTCGGTGACGGCGGCGGTTCCCCCGAAGAACAAAGTCGCGAGGCCAAGCAAGGTCGCCACAATTCCGCCGGATGGCGCGTGCGTGCCATCGATCAGAGACTGGATCACCTTGGCGCCCTCGTGTCCGACCAGTCCTTGAATTTGCCACACCAAGCGACCCTGAGCGGCCTTCGCGCCGAACGCCAAACCGGCAACCGCGAGAACGATCACGACCGTGGGGGCAAGCGATAGGGTGATGTAATACGCCAGCGCCGCGCCCATACGGGGCGCCCGATCTTTTTGCCAGGTCCGGATCGTCTCGGCGATCAGCGGCTTCACTTCTTTGAACGGCAGGTTCATTGCATCGGGACACCCGCATAGAACGGGGCCTCCAGCGGTTCCGCGAATGAGTTAGATTACCCGCCGACCCTGAATCACACGAATCAGCACGACTACGATTGCAAGCACCAAAAGGATGTGGATCAATCCCGATGCTGTGAAAGCGGTGGCCAAGCCAAGGGCCCAGAGGACGAACAGAATTACGGCGATGGTCCAAAGCATATGTTGAATCTCCTTATGTCGACGGGTTAAACGCACTCTACTGGCCGTCCCACGCGAGTCGTTGGCCCCGTGTGTTTGCCACACTTTGAGAACGGCGGCTCCGGCGGCAGCGGGTCACGTGACCAAATACGGTCAAAAAAACGAAGCGCGGGGCTTCGGCGGTGCTATGATTAGGCACCGCCATTCTCGGCTTCCTGCAAGTTTCCGCGGATTTAGCGCCGCGGTTCGCAATTCGCACGGGGTTTCCGGATCGACGGCTGAAGGAGCAAGGGATATGCCCTCCGCGGCCTCACAGGAGCAAGCCACGTGGCTTATTGAAAACGGTCCGAGAGAACTCGAAGCACTGTTGCGGGCGATCGTCTATCATCCATCCACACCCATTCTGATCGCCGACAACGATCGCCACTCGTTGGACGCAAGCTCCGGGGCGGGAAGACTGCTCGGCGTGCCGCGCACGGAGATCATTGGCCGCAGCCTGGACGACTACGCGGACGCGAGCTTCCGACCCCGGATATCCGAGCTTTGGCAGGCCTTCTTGGAGCGCGGGAAGCAGGAGGGCACGCTCAGCCTAATGGGTCCGGACGGGGAATCGCACCAGGTGGAGTACGTGGCAAGGGGAAACGTGCTGCCGGTGCGCCATCTCCTTTTGCTCCGCGACAGGCGCCCCGCCGCCGAATCCTCGCGTGGCGAGATTCCTGCCTGGGTTCAGGATTACGCGATATTTCTTTTGAACGTAGACGGCGTAGTGGTGGCGTGGTATTCGGGCGCCGAGCGTATCTATGGTTATACGGCTGCCGAAATCGTGGGCCGACACGTTTCGGTGCTGTATCCATCGGAAGAAGAACTGTTGGCGAATGTCGCCGAGGATCTGAGGCGCTCGATTTCGGCGAGCCACTTCGGAAGCGAAGCCTGGTGCATGCGGAAGGACGGCGAGCGGTTCTGGGGCAACATCGTCACCATCGCGCTAAAGGACGAACACGGGAAGCTGCAGGGCTTCGCACGAGTGGTGCGCGACTTTAGCGAGCGCCGCGAGCGCGACGAGAACTTGCGCGGCAAGCGCTCACGCCTGCGCCCGATATCGACAGACACGTTGATTGCGGGTATTGTATCCGGCGAGTTCGACCACATTCCCGAAGCCAATGACGCGTTCCTCGAATTAGTCGGCTACACGCGCGAAGACCTGGTCTCGGGCCGTCTTCACTGGCCTGACCTCACTCCGCCAGAATATTTCGTGCTCGACGAACTGGCGCATGAAGAAGGCTTGCGGTTCGGCGCCTGTACGCCGTTCGAAAAGGAATTGATCCGTAAGGACGGGACCCGCGTTCAAGTCCTGGTAGCCACCGCAGTATTGAAACTGTCGCCATTTCGCTGGATCACGTTCGTCCAGGAACTGAGCGCGTTCCACCAGGAACCGGCCGGGGAAGAGACCGGTGAATACAAGGACGAAGTTGTCGTACTGAAGAACGAGTTCGTCGAGATCGTCGGCCGCAGCGCGACGATGAACCGGATCCTGGGTCAAATCGAACTCGTCGCGCCAACCAACGCCACAGTATTGATCCTCGGCGAAACCGGCACCGGCAAGGAACTGGTCGCCCGCGCGGTACACCAGATGAGCCCGCGCCACGGCCTTCCTTTCATCACGTTGAACTGCGCCGCGATTCCGACCGGCCTGCTGGAAAGCGAGTTGTTCGGCTATGAGCGGGGAGCCTTCACCGGAGCGTTGACGCAAAAGATCGGCCGCTTTGAAATGGCCAATCGCGGAACGCTGTTTCTGGATGAGGTCGGCGATATTCCGCTGGACCTGCAACCCAAGCTGCTTCGCGCGCTACAGGAGAAGGCGTTTGAGCGGTTGGGCGGGACGAAGACCATTCCCATCGACGTCCGGCTGGTAGCCGCCACCAATCGCAATTTGACGCAGATGATGGGGGACAAGCTTTTCAGAAGCGATCTGTACTACCGCCTGAAAGTCTTCCCGATTACGACTTCTCCGTTACGCGATCACCCTGAAGACATCCCGATACTCGCGCGGCACTTCGTACAAAAATACGCCCACGAGATGGGCAAGCGGATCGACACGATTCCGCCGGATGCGCTTCAGGCGCTGATTAAATGGTCCTGGCCGGGAAACGTGCGTGAGCTCGAAAACTTTATTGAACGCGCGGTTATCCTGACGCAGGGTTCCAGCCTGCGGGCGCCGTTGGCGGAGATCAAGTCCGAGGCGGCAGCAACTCCCGGGGACAGCACCCTGGAGTTTGTGGAGCGAACCCACATCCTTCGGATCCTCGGTGAAACCGGCTGGGTGATCAGCAAGGCGGCCGCCCGACTTGGCATGCCGCGCACCACCCTCAACGCCATGATGGGTAAACTCGGCATCTCCCGCAAGGACGCCTGACCGTTTCTGGTCGTGTGACCGCCCGCCGTCAGGAATCCGACGGAAAACGGCGTTTTGCCTTGAATGCGATGCCACGGGAACGGCCATTAACCTGCCCTTACTCCTTCGACAACAGGAGAAACAAAATGTCGAAGACGATCTTTCCCCGCTTGCTGCTTACAGCCACTGCGGTTCTAGCGGCCGGCCAGTGCCACGCACAATCTCAAATTCAGGTTTCGGCGCGGCAACTTCCCGGATGGGACCTGAAACAGCGCGAAGGCCACTGCCAGATTCGCCTCTGGGTCGATGACCGGGCCGAAGTTCGTCTCCGCGGGGACCGAATCTGGGTAACGACACTGCAGGGAGCGAGAGGCCGCGATGAAGGCAGTGCGTGCAGCCAGGCGCTGCCGTTCAACGCCGTACGCGACTTCCAGATTCATCAGGTCGCCGGCCGCACTCGCGTCGCCATGGCGCAGGAACCCGGTCGCGCCAACAACTACACCGCAATGTTCTCCGTGGAAGATCGCCAGGGAGGCGGAGATAATTACGAATTCGAAGTCACATGGCGGGCCGATACCAGCATGACTAACGTGCCCGCGCCGTTCTTCGATGATGTCCGCGCCTGCCAGGACGCCGTCCGCCAACGTTTCCTCGCGCAGAACGGCCGCGGATCATACGTCGACTTCGACAACTTTGCGGACCGCCAGGGCGCCAGCAACGACTGGTCGCGAAATCACGGCCGGGGACGCGGACAGGGATCGCGGGATGAGGAGCGGATTCAAGGCCGCGGCACCGCCAAGAGCCGCAGTGAGACTCGCGAGATCTCCTACTCCTGCGTCATCGACACGCAGCGGAATGTGGTGCAATCCGGCGTCTACAACTACTCGGGTGAGGGCATCCGCATGGATACGCGGAATCCGCTGAAATAAGGAAGAATACGATGCTGATACTGATAATCCTCTTAGTGCTTCTGCTTGGTGGCGGAGGCGGTTACTACGGTCACGGACGATGGGGAAACCGCGGTGGAGCGGGGGTGGGACTTGGCGCCATCCTCCTGGTTTTGCTGCTGGTCTATGCTCTCGGCGGTCTACACTTCTAGCGTCGGTCCACGCCAAATGCCTACAGACATCGCCATATCCAGTGGCACGAGTAACCAAGTCGAATGGGCCACGCTCATCAAGCAGCGTGTTGCCCTCGAGTTCGACCGTGTCGCGGCTGCATTCCGGGAGATCGCCGGCAATCAGGATGGTTGCCGGCGCGCCCGGACCGAAGCGGTTCTGGTTATCCTCGAAGAGAAACGCGCCACAGTCATGGGAAACGATCAAGCCGGATACTTCATCCGTGATTGGCAGGAGATTGGTGACCAGGTGCGACAAATGATCTTACACGACGTCCGCTACCAGGCAACAATGCGTCCGGTCGCGCGTCAGCCAGCCGATATGTCTTTGGCCGGCTGATGTTGCGCCGGCTCAGATGATCTGGCCGGGACATAAACCTCACTGTGACTCTCAGACTGAGCGGCAGCGCTTTCGCAGCCTCCTCCATTTGGATCAGAGCCTCCAGGACATCGCGGTCGGCCTTCTCGGACGGGTCTCCCGTCCGCACCGTCTTCCTGCCCAGACTGGAATAGATTTCCACTACTCTGCCGTGGAAGACTCGCCCGGGATATGCGTCCGCCGAAACTTCCACGCTCTGATCTACAGCGACATTTCCGACGTCGCGTTCGTCCACTTCGGCGCGAACGCGCCTGGATGAGAGGTCGGCGATCGTAAACAGGGTCCGCGGAATCGTGGTGCTGAACGATTCGCCGACCTTCGCGTAACTCCGCAGAATCGTGCCGGAGATCGGCGTCCGGACGGTGCACTTCGCGAGCCTCTCCTGCACAGAACGCACCCTCTGGACAGCGGCGTCCAACTCGGCATCGGCGCGCGCCGCGTCTTCCTTCACGGGAGGCGCCTGAACCAGCGCGAAATTCCTCTCGGCCTCCTCGACTTGCGACCGGCTGACATCGAAATCGCGCTTCGCCTTGTCGCGCGCCGCTTGTGCGACCACCTCTTTCCGGGCGAGCTCATTGATGCGGCCATAGTAGCGCTCCGCCTCCTCGGCGACGGCGCGGGCGGTCGCGACTTTCTGCGCTGCGATCGCGCGCTCCTCCGGCCGGCTGCCGGCGAGGAGGCGCAACTTGCGCTGTTCGGCGGCGTCCCGCTCCGCGATAGCCTGCTTTCCCTCCGCTTCGAGATCGAGACAAGCGATCTGCGCCAGGACCGCACCCCGTTGTACGAACTGTCCATCGCGGCCCAGGACGGCGGCAATAACACCATCCGCGGCGGCCCCTACTTCGATCGGCTCGGACGCGCCCTCCACGCGGCCAGGCGAGGCAGCTACGATATGCGGCGTGTTCGGCGCAGGTTCAGCGGCGTGAACGGGTGGCGCCACACCGGAGGGACTCTTCAAAGTCACATGCAGCCCGGCAATTGTAAGTACGCCGCCAAGCGTCATCCAGAAAAGAGTCTTTGCAAGGTTCATACGGGCATACCACTGTCGTTCTGTATTTCTCCATCGGTTAATACGACCGTGCGGTCGCAGAACGCGTTCCAACGGTCGTCATGCGAAACTACGACCACTGCCCGGCCTTTTTTCGCGGCGCCGCGCAGCAGTGCACAGATCTGCCGGCCCGAGGCGGCGTCGAGTGACGCGGTGGGCTCATCCGCCAGCAGAATTGGGGGATCTCCCATCAGAGCGCGCGCGATCGCCACACGCTGCTTTTCGCCGCCGCTCAGCTCGTGTGGCCGGAGATGCAACCGGCCGGCGAGTCCGAGTTCGGTCAGCCGTTCGCGTGCGACCTTGCGGTCCGCCGCGCCGCCGTCGAACTCGTTCGTAAGGGCGACGTTGTCCAGCGCGGACAACGACCGAAACAGCCGGAACGCCTGAAAGACGAAGCCGATTGTCTTGCGCCGCAGCCTCGTCCGCCGGGAATCGCTCATGCGGAGCGCGTCATGATCAACGATCCAGACGGACCCGGTATCCGGCCGGCGCAAACAGCCCAGCACCGCGAGCAGGCTGGTCTTGCCACTTCCCGAAGGTCCTTTAATCAGGGTGACGGCGCCCGGCGCGAACTTCAGCGAAACGTCGCGGAGCGCCGGTGTCTGGCTCCGTCCCGAGCCGTAGGTCAAAGACACGTTTTCGAGTGACAGGAAGCGGTCAGACACGAAACACCTTAGCGGGGTCCACCACCATTGCCTTGCGCGCGGAAATCAGCGAGGCTGCGGCGCACATGAGCAGACCGGGGGCGAACATAGCCCACGGCAACCAGCCCGGCATGAGGATCCAACTGACTGCGCCACGAGCGGCGCGGACCGCGGGACCGGCGATGAGCAACGAAAGAGCGCAACCGCAAACACCGCATGCGAGCGCCTGTGTGAGCACCACCTTGGCAATATACCGGCGTGGCGCGCCCAGGGCCTTGAGCGTGGCGAACTCCTCGATGCTTTCCATGGTTGCGGCGTAGATCGTCTGTGAAACGATCAGCAGGCCGATGATAAATCCGAGCACGGCAGAAGTGAGCACGGTTCCTCCGGCGCCGGTCTGTTGCAGCCAGTACGACCGCGATTGCCGGCTAAACTCCTCACGCGTCCACACCTGGACGTCCGGCATGCGCGATTGCAACAAACTCTTTACCTGCGAGGCGTCTACCCCGGGCTTCAGCCGGACCAGCACATACATTGCATCCTCGGGCCCGAAACCTAAAAAGCGAGCTCCGTCCTCATAGGACGAGAAAATGTAGGGGCTGCCGAGAAACGAGTTGAATCCTTCTATCTCCCGCAACACGCGCGCCCGGTGACCGTTCACTTCCGTGTCCCACGGAAAGGATGGGATGCCGAGCAGCGCCGCGCTGCTGGAATCGATCAGGATTCCGTCGTTTTCCAAGACCTGCGTGCCGCGAGCAGTTGGGGACGGCAGGCGCGCGCCCGCATCCGGATCGGCGCCGATCAACGCGACCACCTGATGCAGCCCGCCGGGTTTCCGAAACTCCGAAAATCCTATATTCATGCGACTGGTGGAGGCGACGCCCGGGGCGAGGCGGG
>JADMIO010787684.1_pt1 | contig 12871 bp, 14 predicted proteins | sample 8958161 | NCBI WGS metagenome assembly JADMIO01 (sample SAMN16585339, study PRJNA669376) | soil metagenome | isolation source: Crop rotation soil | place: USA: Cullars Rotation, Alabama | collected 2011 | reverse complement strand
GGCCGCAACCAGGAGCTGGCTCTCGCCGCCGCCCGGGCGCTCGTCGGCAGCCCCGACGAGGTGGTGCTCGCCTTGGCCACCGACGGCGAGGACGGCACCACCGGCGTCGCCGGCGCGATCGTCGACGGCACCTCCTGGGAGGCCCTCGGCAGCGCCGGCATCGACCCCGCCCGGGCGCTCGCCCGGCATGACTCGAACACGGCCCTGGCCGCGCTACCCCATGCGCTCGTGGCGACCGGGCCGACGGGGACTAACGTGGCGGATTTTGCGATTTATCTGAGGAGAGGGGCCGTTTAGGCTTGGCTTAAGGGGATGCCTTTTGCCATGGGCATCTCACGGCGATCTTTACGGCGCTGATCAGGTCACCCCCCTCAACCCCTCGATCCCCTTCCCACCCCTCAAGGGGGGGAAGGGGACGCCCCCTCCCCCGCTTCGCCCACTGTTGGCCGCCCCCTCCCGCTCTTCGCCCACCATTGGTCTGTCCCCCTTCCCCTTGCTCGGGCACGGTTCCTGATAGATTGGCTGGTACCGAACCCAAGGAGGGCGCCTCATGGTCGAGCCCGCTTCGAGCCTCAACGTCAGGATCGACGACGAGGAGCTGAAGGGCCGCTACTCGAACCTGCTGCGCATCGCGCACACGGGCGAGGAGTTCATCCTCGACTTCATCAACGCGGCGCCGCCGCAGCCGATCGTCACCGCCCGCATCCTCACCAGCCCCGGCCACCTGAAACGGATCCTGAGCGCGCTCGCCGCCAACCTGGAGCGCTACGAGCAGACCTTCGGGCCGATCCGGGAAGCCCCCGAGCCGGACGGCAACGGCGTGCACTGAGTGACCCGACGGCGGACGAGGCTTTCCCCTTCCCTCGCCCCGTGGCTGGCCTGGCTCTGGCTGGGCTGCGGTGCCCCGGCGCCGCCGCCCGAGACCGGGTTCCTCAAGAGCTGGGCCGAGGGACCGGCCCGCTGGCTGATCCTGCCCGACGAGGAACGGCGGCTGGAGCAGGTGCGCAACCACGCCCAGGCGGTCGCCTTCATCGACGCCTTCTGGCGCCGGCGCGACCCCGACGGCGCGCGGCCGGGCAACCCCTTCGAGCAGGAGTTCCACCGCCGCGTCGAGGACGCCGACCGGCTCTACGGCGAGGGCCCCCAGCGCGGCAGCCTCACCGACCGCGGGCGCGCCCTGGTGCTGCTGGGCTCCCCCCCCCTGCTGAGCTACGGCCAGCGGTCGGTCCCCGCCTGGCAGCCCGGCCCGCTGGGAGCGCGGCCGGCCGTCGAGACCGAGCTCATCCCCATCGAGCGCTGGACCTACCCGCCCGAGGAGCTGCCGCCTCACCTGCGCGAGCTGCTGGAGCAGCACGGGCGGGAGACGACCATCACCCTCACCTTCGCCGCCGAGCCCCACCGCACCTACCTGACCGACGGGGAGAAGCTCCTGGAGGTGGCGGCCCGCGCCGCCGTGGTCGACGAAAATCCTTTCTGATCGTCTTTCTACGGCGTCTACTTCCTTCTCACGGCCACGCCGGCACTCGCACCCAGAAAAAAGCCCGGCTTCGGCCAACTTCGTGACCATTCGGAAGGCCGTCCACAAAGCTCGGAATCGCCGGCGCCATAAAGCGGCGGCTCTACCGCAAAACCGGCAGGAAACCGATCAATTATCCCGGTTTTGCGGAAACCGGTGCCCTTCCGAGCGGCTCGACAAACGCCATACCCCTCTCTACCCTTCGGCCCGTGGACGCCAAGTACTACGGCTGGGCGCTGAGGAAGTCGCGGGAGAAGGCCGGCATCAATCAGGTGGACCTCGCCCGCGCCGCGGGGATGCCGCCGTCCAACTTGAGCGCCCTCGAGACGCAGGGCCGGGGCTTGAAGCCCGAGCTGTTCATCCTGCTCTGCCGCCTCATGAAGGTCGATCCCCTGGCGGTGGCCGATCGGGGCTACTTCGGGTTCCGCAAGGAGCTCGGCGAGAAGGCCGCCCGGACGTCGGACATGCTCCAGCAGGGAGAGGTCGGCAGCGCCATCCCCTCCCAGGAGGAGGTCGTCCGGCAGTTCGACTCGATGATGGCGTCGAGCCGCTCGTTCCTCTTGACCTATCTGCGCTATGCCCGGCCCGACGAGGCGGCGAGCGCCTTTCTCGCCGACCGGTTCCAGGACTTCGACGGGGAGCCCGAGCCTCCGATCGGCAAGGGCAAGGGGAAGCGGCGGAGGTCTTAGCCCGTCGCCCGCCCGCGCCGCACGCTCGCGGCCCAGCTCCTCACCCTTTGCCCCGCCGCGAGCGGTGTGCCACCATTGCGGGCCGTGAACGGACGGCTTGACCTCGAAAGGAGCGGCGATGCGCGGGACCCGGTTGTCCCTGATGGGCGTGTCGATGTCGGTGATGGTGGGGATCGGGGCGATCTCGACGGCCTGCGGCGGCGTGCGCGAGCCGGCGAGCCCGGCCTCGGTCGCCAACGCGGACCCGGAGCGGCGGATCGTGCCTGACATCGAGCGCCGGCTGGCGCAGTTCTCGCCCACGCCGCTCGACGCGGACCTGGCGTCGTTGTCGCCCGAGGACCGCCGCGTGCTCGACCTGCTGGTCGCGGCGGCGCGCCCCATGAACGACATCTTCCTGCGCCAGGTCTGGGCCGGCAACCCGGAGCTCAAGCGGGAGATCGCCGGCTGGCAGGGGACGCGGGTCGAGGCGGCGCGCGCCTACTTCGACATCAACTCGGGCCCCTGGGACCGGCTCGACTCGATGAAGTCCTTCATCGGCGAGCGCCCCCACCCCGAGGGCGCCGGCTTCTACCCCGAGGACATGACCAAGGAGGAGTTCGAGGCCTGGGTCGCCGCCCATCCGGACCAGCGCGAGAGCTTCCTCTCCGGCGTCACCGTCGTCAAGCGCCGCGGCCATGATCTCGTCACCGTGCCCTACTCGCAGGAGTACCGCGACCTGCTGGAGCCCGCCGCCGCCAAGCTCCGCGAGGCCGCCGCGGCCACCAGCAACGCCTCGCTGCGCCGCTTCCTCGAGACGCGCGCCGCCGCCTTCGCCAGCGACGACTACTACGAGAGCGACCTCGCCTGGATGGACTTAGACGCCCCGGTCGAGGTGACGATCGGCCCCTACGAGACCTACGAGGACGGCCTCTTCGGCTACAAGACCGCCTTCGAGGCCTTCGTCACCGTGGCGCTGCCCAAGGAGTCCGCGGCGCTCGCCCGCTACAAGGAGCGCCTCCCCTGGCTGGAGCGCAACCTCCCCATCCCGGACAAGGACAAGAACCTGACCCGCGGTATCGAGAGCCCCATCCGCGTCGTCGACACCTACTACGCCGCGGGCGACACCCGGGCCGGCGTGCAGACGATCGCCTTCAACCTGCCCAACGACGAGCGGGTACGGGAGGCCAAGGGCTCGAAGAAGGTGCTGCTGCACAACACCATGAAGGCCAAGTACGACCAGATCCTGGTGCCCATCGCCGGGCGCGTGCTGGCCCAGGAACAGGTGGGGGACGTCTCCTTCGACGCCTACTTCAACGAGGTCCTCCACCACGAGCTGTCGCACGGTCTGGGGCCGGGCACCATCACCGTCGACGGCCGCAAGACCGAGGTACGCCTGGAGCTCAAAGACCTCTTCTCCACCCTGGAGGAGGCCAAGGCCGACGTCATGGGGATCTACAACATCCTCGCTCTGATCGGCCGCGGCGACATGCCGGCCGACCTCAGGCGGTCGCTGGAGCCGACCTACGTGGCGGGTCTCTTCCGTTCGGCCCGCTTCGGCGTCGATGAGGCCCACGGCCAGGGGGTGGTGGCGCAGTTCAACTACCTGATCGGCAAGGGGGCCCTGGAGGTCGACTCCGCCGGCCGCTTCCGCGCCGTCTCCGAGCGCTTCCCGGACGCCATCAAAGACCTGCTGCACGACATGCTGACGCTCCAGGCGGCGGGCGACTACGCCGGCACGCGCCGCTTCCTGGAGACCTACGGCAAGCCGACCTCCGAGCTGCGGGCGGCGATCGACCGGCTGAAGGACCTGCCGGTCGACATCCGGCCGATCTACGCCCCGGAGCGGTAGCGGGACGTATGGCAAAGAAGCCAGACGAACCTGATCCTGCCTGGATCGCTCACCAGGAGCGGACGGCCGAGCCGCGCTTCGATACGACAGTTTTCACCGAGGTCTTTCTCTCTCGGTTTGCCGGTCAGGATGCTCAGGCGGTCCGCCGCTTCGGCCAGCTCATCGAGGATTCCACCCTGGAAGTCCATAGCACTTGTGCGGAACGACCGCAGGAGCTTTTCACCCAATGCACTCTCAGGGCTATCGTGGCCGACCTCCGGAGGCTGGAGCACGAGCTGGCTCGGCTGGGGAAGCTGCCCGAGGGCAGCATCATCGAGGATCGGGAGGAGCTCAGGCACTGCCGGCTGGCAACAGGTAAGGCTTTCGCGGTGGCCAGGATCGCCGATGCCATCGAGAAGGCGATCGGCCTTACGCCCTCAGCAGCCAATGACTCGACTCGTGCGTGAGGCGGTCGATATCTTCTTGACCTTTCACGGCGGAAACGTAGGTTTCTTCTTCTCTCGGCAGTGACCCGGACTGCAGCTGCCAAGCTAATGCGCACTCAGGAAGCCCGCTCCGCACGTAGCGCGAAGACGACGCTCACTCGCGAGGCGAGCCTGCCGCCCCCCGGCTTGCCCATGAGCAGTGGCTTTACGTTCGCTCGATCGACCTTGGGTTTGGCGCCACTTTGCGCCCATTCTCAGCGGCCGTTATAATCCATGTCAGAGCTTTGGCTGTCCTAGCTATTGCCACAGCGGCTTCCATCGCAACAACCCGAGGAAATAAGTCGGGCTGCTCGAGTTCATCGATGAGTTCCCGCTTTTCAGAGTCATTATGGAAGTAAAGACCATTCAGGTATAGGTCCAACAACTTCTCGGGCGAAAACTCTTCTCCTTTGTGGACAATGCGCAGCATGCCCTGCTTAAGGGCTGCTTGATAGGCAGCCCTTAAATCAGCTAGATCCCTCCGAAGTTCCGGGCCTCGGATCCGAAGATGGAGCCAATTGAAGATCTTCGGAAGGAAGAACGGCTCACATTTCAGATGAAACTTGCGAACATCTGCGAGAAAAGCTGCGACTCGCTCAGGATCTCTTAGATTGTGCTTGAATTTAGTTCTGCCACCAGCGAAGGTGATCGATGCGTTAAGCAGGTTCCTCCGACGCAGCACACTGCGACGCTGCAACTCAGCGACTGCGCTGCGAAACCTGCGGAGGAACTCGGCGTCCTCAGGAGCTTTTAGCATCAATCCGGCAGTCATATAACTTTTCGGCCTCGCCGGCACACACAGCATGACTGGCGCAGCGGAAGGGTTGGACGCTCCTCAGCTAGTGCCTGCATGGGTGACAGTTACATTGTCACACTCCACCATATCAGATGTAAGCTTAGAAATCGGTATCCATCTTCCGGTTTCTCTCCCTGCCTTTTCATAGTAGTCACATAGAGTGCTCCCACTTTCATTCATTACAATCACTGCGATCGTCCGCGACTGCCCCTTGACACCTCCCATGTGATTTACCATAGCTCGCCATTGCTTGTTGCTTGCGCTGATCCGGGCGACTCCTTGTGGCCAGTGCCTCTCGCCTTCGACAACGACTACCCGAATACTGTGGCCGACAGGAAGAAGTTTGTACTCACCGGAGACCTCGAAACTGAAGGGGGCAATCGAACCAGACGATGGGGTGCGAATCTTAATACCAAATGATGAGGGGTCACGCTCAGGCTTGCTAGGGGAACCATCTCGCCTCACCGCCAACCACACACCTGTAGCAATCAATCCTGCACCGACAATGGCAAGCGTTACCCGCCACTGAGGCTCATTCACCTCTACCCCCAGTGATGATACGCCCCCAGAAGCTGCCAGGACAAAGAGTATAGCGCCGAGTATTAGAGATAGCGCTGGCTTCTTAAGCAACTCAGGCCAAGCAGATTCAGGGATTATCGACATGGTGTCTATCTGCTCGATGTCAAGACTACATGACTGGCGCTAGCCCAACCTCCAGTTGAATTATCGTCAGCGGCGAATCCAGATTGTCTGACACGGCCGCGGCTGCGAAGCATTCCGGCTTGAGTTCGGACCGGTCCTGTAACGTTTGCCGTGTCTTCAACTTACAGCAGCTGGAGACAGGTTGCAAGAGTTGTTTATACGTCAGCGGTTTGTCGCTAAGGACCCAATAGGCGGCTTGCCTCAGGGGTGCTTATACGTTGGGCTGGCGGTCCGGCGGCGCTCCGGTAGGTCCGAGCCGCTGGGCCAAGAGGCCCGGCTGTCGCCGACGGGACGGCGTTGAGACGACGCGGAGGTGCGGCCGCTCATCCGTGAGGCGGGCCCGCCGCCTCACGAGGCACGAGCGCACACCCGGAACGTACGGCCGACGCCCGGTAAGGCGGGCACCACCACCCGGGAGGCGCGAGCGTCACTCCTGAAAGGGCGCCCGCCGCCCCGCGAGGCACGCTGCGTACCTCCGGAGGTTGCGGCGCCGCCTCTCGGGAGTTTACCCGTACGTCGGAAGGGTGGCCTCGTGCATCGCTACGTGGTTGGCAACCGTCTCCAGGGTGCGGACGTGCCTCCCCAGGCCCGCCGCTCGCCTCATGGGTGAGCCGTCGCATGTCGCGAGGTACGCCGCATAGGCGACCGCTGTCGGCTCGGGCGGCTCGACTGCCAGCTCTGCGACCTCGGCCGCGACCCACCGTCGGGGAATGCGGGGCGCGCGGTGGGCGACGCGGGCCGCTTCACGGGGCGGGAGGGCGCGTTCGGCCGGGGGGCTCCGGAGGGGAGCTGTGGAGCGCGCGCAGGGCAAGGCCCGTCAAAGGCTTACGACGATCCGGCGCGCGCGCAACGCAGGCGCGGGCCGACCCTCCAAAGTCTCCAGAAGCCCGCGCCGGTCCCCTCCGGAGCCCCCCGGCCGACCGCGCCGGGCGGGGCAGCGATGGATCTCGAGTGGGCCGGGTGGGCGGGAAGCTCGGCGGCCCAGCTACGGCTTGACGCCGAGTAGCTCGACCTCGAAGACCAGGGTCGAGTTGGGCGGGATCACGCCGCCGACCGCCTGGCTACCATAAGCGAGGCCGGGGGGGATGGTGAGCTTGCGCTTGCCGCCCACCTTCATGCCGGCGACCCCCTCGTCCCAGCCCTTGATCACCTGGCCAGCGCCGAGCCGGAAGGCGAAGGGCTGCCGGCGGTCGAGGCTGGAGTCGAACTTGGTGCCGTCGGTCAGCCAGCCGGTGTAGTGGACCTGGACGATCTGGCCGCTCTTGGCCTCGTCGCCGTCGCCTGGCTTCAAGTCGATGTACTTGAGGCCGGAGGGGGTGACGACCTCTTGGGGCTCGCTCTTTTCCATGGTCTCGTTACCTTGCGCGTCTGTTTTACAGGGTAGCTAGTTCCTGACGCCGAGCAGCTCGACCTCGAGGAACAGCGTCGAGTTGGGCGGGATGACGCCGCCGACCGCCTGGCTGCCGTAGGCGAGGCCGGGGGGGATGGTGAGCTTGCGCTTGCCGCCCACCTTCATGCCGACGACCCCCTCGTCCCAGCCCTTGATCACCTGGCCGGCACCGAGCCGGAAGGTGAGGGGCTCCTTGGGGGCCTGGTTGGAGTCCCACTTGGTGCCGTCGGTCAGCCAGCCCGTGTAGTGGATCTCGACGATCTGGCCGCTCTTGGCCTCGTCCCCGTCGCCCGGCTTCAAGTCGACGTACTTGAGGCCGGAGGGGGTGACGACTTCCCGGAGCTCGCTCCTCTCGGCCTTGTCCATACCGGCGGGTCTTTCCTTCGGCTGGGGGACCTGAGCGGGAGGCTTCTGCGACTGGGCGGCTGCCGCCCCGGAGGACAGGCAGGCCGCGGCCATGGAAAGGGCGAAGAAGATACGGATCGTCCGGCGACGGCTCATGCGGTCCTCCTTCGGGCTTGCCGACGGTGGAGGGCGGAATTCTACGTCAAACCACCGGGTGGACCACCCGGCCGTCCTTGACCACGGCGGCCACCGGGTTGACGCCGTAGTGGTAGGCCAGATGGAGGAGGTTGGGGGCGTCGAGGAGGGTCAAGTCGGCCCGCTTGCCCACCTCGATCGAGCCCACCTCCCCGCCCAGGCCCAGGCAGCAGGCGGCGTTCAGGGTGGCGGCGGTCAGGCTCTCCTCGGTCGACAGGCCCAGCTCGAAGACCGCCAGGGTCACCACCATCGGCATCGACTCGGTGAAGGAGGAGCCGGGATTGCAGTCGGTGGCGAGGGCGACCGGCACCCCCGCCTCGACCAGCCGCCGGGCCGGGGCGTAGCGGTGGAGGCGCAGGAAGAAGCTGGTGCCGGGGAGGAGCACGGCGGTGACGCCGGAGCGGGCGAGCGCCTCGACGCCGGCCGGGGAGACCGCCATCAGGTGGTCGGCCGAGAGGGCGCCCAGCTCCGCGGCCAGCTCCGCCCCTCCGGAGTCGGCGAACTCGTCGGCGTGGAGCCGCGGGAGGAGCCCGTGGCGGGCGCCGGCCGCGAGCACGCGCCGCGACTCCTCGGCGCTGAAGACGCCGTGCTCGCAGAAGACGTCGCAGAAGCGGGCGAGGCCGGCCTCGGCAGCGGCGGGCACGATCTCGTCGCAGACCAGGTCGAGGTAGCGCTCGCGCGTTGCGCGGTGCTCGGCCGGCACTTCGTGGGCGGCGAGCAGGGTGGGGACGAGGTCGACGGGGTGGACCTGGGAGGCGCGGCGGATGGCGCGGAGCTGCTTGAGCTCGTCCGGAAGATTCAGGCCGTAGCCGCTCTTGGCCTCGGCGGTGGTGGTCCCTCCGGCGAGCATGCGGTCGAGACGTTTGAGGACTCCGGCGGAGAGGTCGTCCTCGCCGGCCTGGCGGGTGGCGGTGACGGTCGAGAGGATTCCCCCGCCCGCGGCGGCGATCTCCTGGTAGGTCTTGCCGGCCAGGCGGGCGGCGAACTCTTCTTCTCGGCTTCCTGCCCAGGGGAGGTGGGTGTGGGGGTCGACGAAGCCCGGGATGAGGGTGCCGCTGCGGCCGTCGAGGCGTGCGATGTCGGGCAGGTCCCCCCAGAGGCGTTGCCGCTCCTCGGGGGGGCCGATCCAGGCGATGCGCCCCTCGCGGCAGAGGACTTCGACTCCGGAGCGCCGCTCGACCCGGGCTTGATCGGGGCCGCGCCGGGGGGTGGAGCCGAGCGGGGTGGCCAGCTCGGCGAGATCCGTGATGAGCAGGTCGGCGGAGGGATTCATGCCATTCCCACGTGCGCGCGCCCCAGGCGGTGCACTTCGGCGAGGAGCCAGGTCTCAACCTCCTCCCAGGCGAGGGGCAGGGCCAGGCGGGGCATGGGCTCTCCGCCGATTTCCGAGAGGTCGGCGAGGCCCTTCAGGGCCTGGAGCGGGAAGTCTCGCACGTGGCCGAACTTCTCGTCCGCGCGGTCGAGGAGATCGGCGAGCGGCAGGACGCGGCAGAGCAGGTGGAGATCGACGAAGTCTCGCCGGCCGGCCCGGCTGATGATGGCGGCTAGCTTCATCAGACCCAGGTCGGTGGCGGAGGCGACCTCGACGGAGTCGAAGACATCGCAGGGGCCGATCAGCGGGTAGGGGTAGTAGAAGAGCCGCAGGTTTACGTTTCCGGGCAGGCGCGCGAAGAGGTAGCCGTCGCGGGCGGTTTCGACCTGGACGGAAATTGGGCTGTCCGGTGCGTTGAGGCTGGGATCGGCGGCTGGGGCTCCGGGGGCGGTCCCGGGGGCGGACGACCAGTCGATCGCCAGCAGGTCGGCCAGGATGTCCCGCCGTTCCGGGCCGGTCAGGCGGTTGGTGCCGGTCATCAGGTCGAGGTCTCGCACCGGGCGATGGCCCAGGTAGAGGGCCAGGGCGGCCGAGCCGGCCAGGTAGAAGGCCTCGCACCAGGGGCGCTCGCCGAGGGTGCGGAGGGCGGCCTGGCTGGACGGCGCCAGGGCCTCGGGATGGGCGAGGCTCAGAGCGGCCACAGATCCCTGCGGAGGCTGAGGTTTGGCGCCTCTTCGTTTGCAGGGCAGCCTAGCACCAGCCGCCAGAAGGCCAGGCTGCGGGCCGAGAGGGCGCGGCTGCCGTGGCGGGCCAGCCAGGCGGCCAGGTCGGTTTCGGGGTAGGTCTGGGCGAGCCAGCGCAGGTCGGCGCCGTCGCCCTCCTCCAGCAGGCGGCCGATCAGGAAGGGGGCCTCCTGGCGCGGGTCCAGGGCGCCGGGCTCGTAGTGGCCGAACAGCCGTTCGGTCGAGATCGGGAGGCGTAGGAGGCGCACGGGCGCCGCCGCAGCCGGGGATGTATCCGGCTCAGGCCTCACGCCGCTTGCGCGGCAACGTGTGGACGGTGGCCGTCGCCCGCTCCTCCTCCATCTCGGCCTCCAGGATACGCTGGAAGAGGTCGAGCGTGTTCTTGAACTTGAGCTGCAGCTCGCGCCGCATGGTGCGCAGCTCGGTGATCTTCGACTCGATGCGCGTCGACTGCTCGATCGCCTGCTGCACCATGCGGTCCGCCGCCACCTCGGCTTCCTTGACAGTCAGCTCCGCCTCGCGCCGGGCGTTGGCCGTGATCTCGTCGGAGACCTTCTGCGCCCGCAGCAGGGTCTGCTGGAGCTGGTGCTCGCGCTGCTCGGTCTCCTCCAAGCGCTGGCGGTAGTAGCGGTTCTCGCGCTCCGCCTTCTCGAGCTGGGCCAGGCGGCCCGCCAGCTCCTCGGCGACCAGCGACAGGAAGCTCTCGACCTCGGACGGGTCGCAGCCCCGCATCTTCTGGGGGAAACGCATCTTCTGGATCTCCAGCGGGGTGAGGGCCATGGCTGCTTCTCCTCCTGAGGTCCCGGCGGGCGGCTCGTCACCGGCGTCGAGCGCCGGGCCCGCGATGGCGGGCGAACGTTGACCGAGCCGCAGCCGGATGCCGTTCATGCCACAAGTCGCTCGCCGAGATAAAGGAATAGAAATCTTAACATGAGTCGGCTACGCGCGCGGACGGGGGCCGAAGAGGGCGGTGCCCACCCGCACGTGGGTGGCGCCTTCCTCGATGGCCACGGGGTAGTCGTGGCTCATGCCCATGGAGAGCTGGCCGGGGAAGCCGCTCCATTCGGGCCGCTCCGCCAGGCCGTCCCTCAGCTCGCGCAGGCGGCGGAACCAGGGGCGCGCTCCCTCGGCGTCCTCGACCTGGGGGGGGATGGCCATCAGGCCGACCACCTGCAGGTGCTCCAGATCGGCCAGGGGGCGCACGGCGTCGGCGAGGCCCTCGGCCGGGAAGCCGTGCTTGCTCTCCTCGCTCCCCAGGTTGACCTCCAGGAAGACCGGCAGCCGGCTGCCGCGCCGGTCGGCCTCGCGGTCGACGGCCTCGGCGATCGAGGGGCGGTCGATCGAGTGGATCGCCCTGAAGACGTCGAGGGCGGCGCGGACCTTGTTCGATTGCAGGGGGCCGATCAGGTGCCACTCGATGCCCACGGGCAGCTCGCGGCTCTTGGCGAGCGCCTCCTGCACCCGGTTCTCGCCGAAGACGCGGAGACCCGCGTCCCAGGCTGCTCGCAGCAGCTCGGAGGGCTGCTTCTTGCTCGCCCCGACGAGCACCACGTCCTCGAGGCGACGAGGACCGCCGGGCGCGCGGGCGCAGGCGTCGGCGATCTCGCCGCGCACGCGCTCCAGGCGGGCGGCGATCTCCCCCGGTTCCAGCGGGCTCATCGGGCGGCCCCCGGCGGGCTCAGGAGGGCTGCTCGACGAAGTACAGGATGCGCTTGCAACTGTCGCACTGCACCAGGCTCCCGCCGTTCCGGATCTCCACCACCGCCTGGGGCCGCACGCGGAAGTTGCAGGCACCGCAGTGCCACTCCCGCTGTCCCCCCCCTTTGCCGACCCGCTCGAGCAGGCGCACCGGGGCCAGGGCGCCGCCCTGGTTGCGCCCTCGGATGCGCTCGAACTGCGACAGGGTGCCGCGCGGCAGGCGCTCGCGCAGCAGGGCGATGCGGCCCTGCAGGTCCTCGACCTGGCGGGCGACGGCGGGCTTCTCCCCCTCCCAGCGGGCCATCTCGCCGGCGTAGCGCTCGTCCAGCGAGCGGAAGCTGTCGCGCTTCTCCGCCAGCTCGCGCTGGATCTGCTCGCCGCGCTCCAGGAGGGTGAAGACCCGCTCCTCGGAGCTCACGATGAGCGCCTTGGCGGTGTCGATCTCCTGCAGCAGCGCACCGTACTCGCGCTGCGTGCTCACCCGGTTGATCTGCTGCTGGAACTTCTTGAGCTTCTCCTGGGCGTCCTGGACGGCGGCTTCCGCCGTCCGCCTCTCGCGGGCCGCCTCCTCGGCGCTCTGCTCGAGGGCTTCGATCTCGGCCCGCCGCGCGACGTGCTCGTCGTGCAGCTCGCGCATCCAGTCGGGAATTCCGTGTAGACGCCGGTCGGCGTCTCCCAGCTCGCCGAGCGCTTGCTCGAGCTCGACGATGGTTTCGAGGTGCTGCGTCATCGGTAGGCTGCGCTCCTCTGTCCGCGTCGGTACTCTCGCAGCGGGGCGGCTGCCGTGTGGGTCCACCTGGATTCGAACCAGGGACCTGCCGGTTATGAGCCGGATGCTCTTACCGCTGAGCTATGGACCCAGGGAGAGAGCCCTGGCGGGCGGTTCGCCAGTATAGCACCGGCTGTGCGCTCGGCCGGCAGGAACTCGCTCCAGGCGGCGGCGAGCCGGGCGGCCATCCCGGAGATATCGGCCCCCTGGGGGGCGACCGGCCGGCTGCCGCGCGGCCCTTCCCACACCTCCAGGGTCAGCCGCGCGGGCCCCGCTCGCAGATCGTCGGCCTGGGGTGGCAGCGGCCCGCCCGCGGGCGCTTCCCAGAGGAGCTGGCGGTTTCCCTCGACCAGCGACAGGCGGTCGGTCCCCAGACTCCCGTAGAGCTCCGAGAGGGCGCCGCCCGGGGCGCGCCGGGGGAAAG
>JADMIO010703463.1_pt1 | contig 12871 bp, 8 predicted proteins | sample 8958161 | NCBI WGS metagenome assembly JADMIO01 (sample SAMN16585339, study PRJNA669376) | soil metagenome | isolation source: Crop rotation soil | place: USA: Cullars Rotation, Alabama | collected 2011 | reverse complement strand
GCGGGTCGAGCCGGTCGAACCGGATGTCGCCCGCGAAATGCATGTCGCGCATCGGACGAAGAAGGGTCGCGTCCAAGCGCAGCCGGGCGGGGGAGGTGAGCTCCTGCGCGACCTGGAGCTTCTCGAGCGTTCCGGAGAGGCGGCCGGAGCCCCGATAGGTGGTGGCGGCCTTCTCCTCGTCCCGGCCCTCGCGCGGGGAGACTGCGGGATGGGGAGGGACGAAACTCCACGCGGTGGTCAGATCGAGCGGGTAATCGCCCTGCGGCTTCAGGGTCCCGGAGACGTCCGCCGTGAACTGCGGCCCCCGCACGGCGAGCCGGTCCATCCGCACGGCGTCTCCCACGACGCTCGTCGCGAGCCGGATCGAGTCGATGCGGAACGGTTCGCCCCCGGGCGAGGAGGACGCCATCTCGAGATCCGTCACGTCGGCCTCTCGGACGATGACGTTGATCGGCAGGTGCAGATCCGGGAGCTTCTCCTTCTGCTGCTTCTCGGGAGCGGGCGAGGTCCGGATCCGGATCCCGCGCGCGCGAAGAGAGAGAATGTCCAGCCTCTTCGCGAGGAGCTCCGAGAGCCTCCAGTCGAGCCTCGCCTCCGCGACGGTGACGGTCATCGCGGGAGTCCGGTACTCGAGCCCGCGGACCGTCAGCGGCCCTCGGATCGGCCCCTCGATCGAGGCGACCCGGACCGAGCCCTTCATGGCGGACGCGATGCGGTCGAACGCCCATCGCGCCCCCGAAGGCGTGGAGATCGCCCACCAGACGAGGCCGGCGACGAGCAGGACCAGGATCAGGAGCGAGATTCCGATCCAGCCGAGCACGCGCGGCCATCTCGCCCGCGGTTTCCCGTTTCCCGTCTCCCGCTTCCCGTCCTCGGTCTTCCTCACAGGTCCGGTCCTATGTTCACGTGGAGCTTCCAGCCGCGCGACGGCGAGTCGAATCCGTACCCGCCGTCGACTCGGATCGGCCCGATCGGCGAGATCCATCGCACGCCGGCGCCGGCGCCCTTCTTGATCCCCTCCGAGAACGCGTTCATCGCGTTGCCCGCGTCGAAGAAGGCGGCGGCGCCCCACTTCGGCAGGAAGCGATGCTCGAACTCGACGCTGCCGACCGCCAGGATCTTTCCGCCGATCACGCCTCCCTTCTCGTCGATGGGTCCGATCCGCTGGTAGCCGTAGCCTCGGATGCTCTGATCGCCTCCCGCGAAGAAGCGATACTCCGGTGGCAGCCGCCGCAGGTCGTTCGTGGCCGTGTAGCCGAGCTCCGCGCGGCCGATGAGTCGGTTGCCGTCGCCGACGGACCGGATGAGCTTCCCGTAGGCGTCCGGCCGAAGGAACGTGGCGTCCGAGACGAAGCCCTTCACCGCCGTCTGCGCGAGGAGCGACAGCTTCCAGCCGTTCCTGGTGTCGATGCGGTCGTCGGCGACCACCTTCTCCCAATGCCCGCCCGGGATCAGGAGGTTCGACGTGCCGCGGTCCACGCCGACGACGTAGTCCTCCCGCCGGTAGAAGAGCGAGTACGACTCGCGCCAGGTCCCCCGCATCTGGGATCGGTCGACCCCGGTGAAGAACGTCTTCGTGTTGCTGACGGCCGGGTTCAGGTGCTGGTACCCGACGGAGAACGTGTACACGTCCGTCCGCGGATAGGGGCCGGGGATGAGATAGCGGAGCACCCCGCTCTGCTCGATCCCGGAGGCGGTCACGTTCAGGTCCGCGTGGTCGCCGTGCCTGTTGACGCGGCGGAGAAGGAGGCGGACCGTGCCTCGCGGACCCGTGTCGGTGCCGTACCCGCCGCCGAGCTCGAGATGCAGGGGCCGCGCCGGCACGAGGTTCACGTCGATCGGCACGCGCAAATCGCGCGCCTCGTCGCGGGCCGGTACGACCTCGACGCGCTGGAAGTACGCCGCGCTCGCGATCCCGTTCTGCAGCTCGAGCAGCTTGCTCGTGTCGATGGGATCGCCTTCCTTCCAGGTCACGTATCCGCGGAGGACCTTGGGGTCCAGGATCGACTCGTGGAAGCGGACGGGACCGAAGAGATATCGGGGTCCCGAGTCGTAGTGGACGACGATGTTCGCCGTGTACGCGGCGAGGTCGACGCGGATCGCGTTCTCGGTGAACGCGCCGTCGAGATAGCCGTTGTCGGCGGCCGCGGTCGAGATCGCGTCCTTGCCGCGCTCGTACGAGGGCGAGACGACGATGTCCCCGGGCCGGAGCGGGAAGCCGTGCGCGGCCGCGACGAGCGCCGGATCGTTCTCTCCGGGACCGGTGACAACGACGTCGAGATGGGTGACCCGAAGAGGCCGTCCGGGATCGATACGGTACGTCGCGACCCACGTGTCCTTGTCGTGCGTGAGGCTCGCGTCGATCGTCGGCTGGAAATACCCGAACGGCTCGAGAGCCTTTCGAATCTCGCCGGGCGCCTGTTCGTGCAGCCGCCGGATGCGGCTCTCCGTCAGGTTCTTGTCCTTGCGGTGGTCCTCGATCGAGAGGACGGAGAGAACGTTCTGGCGCACGTCGCTCCCCTTGAGGCTGTAGTTCTCGAGCAGTCCGCCGAGAACGCCGCCGAGCCCTTCGACTTCGACCTTCACCGTCTCGCGGGCGCTCGCGGGGGCCGCCACGCAGGCGGCGACCGCGAACGCGGCGAGAAGTCGGATGCGCTTCATGCCGGACGCGCCGGGCGTCCCTTGGGATCGACGCTCACGCGCTTGACGCGCCGCGCTCCCGGCGTCGTCTCCGGACGCGATCCGAGCGCGTTGCGCGAGTGCGCGCGCGTGAATTCCGCGCCCAGGAGGAGGACGGAAGTCGTGTAGTAGACCCACATGAGGATCACGACGAGCCCTCCGGCCGCGCCGTACGGGGAAGCGACGGCCGTCCGTCCGACGTAAATGGCGAAGAGGTACTTTCCGACGGCGAACAGGAACGCGGCGACGATCGCGCCGAGCGCGACGTCGGACCACGCGATCTCCCGATCGGGGAGGATGCGATAGATCATCGCGAAGAGCGCCGTGAAGACGACGAGCGTGCCGACCAGGTGCAATGCTTTGAAGAGGACGGGCGACACCCCCGCGAAACGGCCGATCGCGTAGTCGCGGAGCGCTTCGGTCGCCGCGGAGATCGCGAGAGAGACGAGGAGCAGGAAGCCGATCCCGAGGAGCAGGGCGAACGAGGCGAGACGCTTGTGGAGCAGCGAGCGGAGCAGGTGTCCCGGCTGCGGAGCGACCTCCCAGACCCGGTTGAGCGAGCTCTGCAGCTGGACGAAGACCGCCGTGGCGCCGACGAGGAGCGTGACGCCCCCGATCAACGCCGCGAGCCCCTGCCGGCTGTCGAGCGCGGCCTCCCTGAGGATCTTCTGGATCATGTCGGCCTGAGGCGCTCCCATGAGCCCCTCGATTTCCGCGTAGATGCGGCCTCTCACCGCGTCCTGTCCGAAGATCGCCCCCGCGATCGAGATCGCGACGAGGAGCACGGGCGCCAGGGAGAAGAGGGTGTAGAACGCTAGCGCGGCGCTCTCGGTCAGCGAGCGGTGATCGTCCCAGCTCTTGACCGTCTGCCAGAGGATGCGACGCCAGAGGGTGAATCGGGACTCGCGGTTCGACATGAAGAACCCATCACGAGTCGCAAGCCGCGTGCCACGAGCCGGTGACCCGCTCTCGCGGTCAGAGGCCGCTCACTCGCCGCTGGGCGCGTCGACGTGGACGAGATCCTGATGGCCGACGGGAGGCGCATGGCGTTCCTGTTCGAGGGTCGGTCGCCTCCGCTTCTCGTAGGGACCCAGTCGGATCGGACGGCCCGTGCGGGCGGACTCGTAGAGCGCCGTGATCACGCGCACGTCCGCGAGCCCCTCGCGTCCATTGGGCTCCGGCTCCCGGTCGGCGAGGATGCACTCCGAGAAATATTGGATCTCGGGCGCGATCTGGTCGCGCTTGTCGAACTCTTTCTCGCGCTCCTTCTCTCCGATCTTGACACGCATCTTCATGGACTCCGCGAACTCGAACGCCGGCTCGAGGCGGACGCTCCCCTCGGTCCCGAAGACGGTGTAGCGGTGCGACGACGCGGCGCCGAAGCTGGCAGTGAACGTGGCGAGGCGCTCGTCCGGGAACCGCAGGACGCACGCGGTCATCTCGTCGCACTCCTCGAAGCGGGGATCTCCGTTGTTCGCCGAGACGGCGAACACCTCTTGCGGCTCGGCGCGGAAGACGTAGCGGGCCGCGTTGAGGCAGTAGATCCCGATGTCGTAGAGCGTCCCGCCGCCCTTCTCGATCGGTCCCAGCCGGATGTTGTCGGGATCTTCCACGTCGTTGCAGAAAACGGAGTCGTAGATGCGCGGCTCGCCGATCTTCCCCGAGCGGACGGCTTCCACGGCTTCCAGGTTCGCCTTCTCGAAGTGGAGCCGGTACGCGATCATCAGCCGCACGCCGTTCTCCTCGGCGGCGTCGATCATGTCCTCGCACTCCTCGACGGTGACGGCCATGGGCTTCTCGCAGAGTACGTGGACGCGCGCCTTGGCCGCGCGAACGGCGTACTCGCGGTGGAGGTGGTTGGGCACCGCGATGTAGACGGCGTCGACGAGGCCGGACTGGAGAGCTTCGTCGTACCGGTCGTAGCCGAAGCGCCGCTCGGGAGGCACGCCGTACTTCTTGCCGAGCTTCCGGAGCTTCTCGGGGTCCTCGGAAAACAACGCGGTGAGCTCGGAATTCTTTCGTGCGTGCGCGAACGCCGGCAGAATCGCGACCTGCGCGAACCACCCGAGCCCGACGACGCCATAGCGGACTTTCTTGGATGACTTCGACGGAGCTTTCGACGTCTTGCTTCCTCGCTTCGCCGCTCGCGCCATTTTCCCCTCCCCTTCCAGCGGAGACCTGGGGCGCAAGAGGGATGCCAGCGCTACTGGAGCCCCCCCGACCGGCGGCCTCCCTACCGGGGCCGGCGCGCAAGCTGAGACGACAGGAGAGCCAATGGCATGCGCGCCTATAGGAAATCCGCGCAGCCTCAACTGTCTCTGCGGTCCCAGCGTGGTGTGCGCAGGATTTCAATGCCCCGTACGGGAGGCCGCCGGCCGGGGCTCTCACCGAGACTCGAGTCTCATTGGGAGCCCGGGGCCGGAGGCGCCTCCCCGGCGGAGGCCATGATCGATGTCGCTGACGTGAGCGGACTCACGCCGATTTTGAAGCTGCGACGTCGCGACGAGCGGAGGCCGGTGCGTCCCCCAGAGGCCGGCCGACCGCGTGCCTCCGAGGGAGGCCCGCAGGCCCCGGGCGGATTTCAGAGAAGGACGAGCTCTAGTGGACGCCTTCCGGGAACGACCCTCGAGGATCGACGTCGACCGGGAGATCCTTCGCGGCCTCGAGGGCCTTGGCGAGCTCCGGCGGCATGGATCCATATTTCGCGAACCACGCCTCCGCCCGCCCCCGGTCTCCCGTCGCCTCGATCTCGAGGAGCTCCTTCGCGAGAGCGGCCACCGCCGTTCTCATCTTCGGGAAGTCCAGGGCGTAGCGGCCCGTCTTGGCGTCTCGCACGATCGCCCCTCGCTCCGAGTAGAAGTTGAACTGCATCATCTCGCCTCGCGAGTGCGCCTCTCCCGTCCCGAAGCGGACCGTGCGGAAGATGCCGCCGAGCTCGGACGCGTAGTACTCCTCCTCGCGGGCCTTCGGGAGGATCCCCTTCTGGATCATCCAGTCGAGCCCGTAGAGGCCGGCCACGTCCGCCTTCGACTCCTCGAGCGCGGAGAACGTGGGCCCGATCGCTTCGCGGATGTCGCGCTGCTTCCCGTTCTGCCGGGCGAACTGCGGGCCGATGCCGTGGCTGATCTCGTGCATCACGGTCGTGACGAGATAGCCCTCGGCGGTGACGAGATGGACCTGGTCGGCCCGAAGGAGGCGCTTCGCGACCGGGAGGATCACCTCGTTCACGCGCGCGTCCATGAAGTTCTTGAAGAAGATCCTCTTGCTGCCGACCTTCTCGTGGACGCGGGGATCGTTCGGGAGGTTGTCGGCGACCGCCTGATAGCCGTGCCGCAGGTCGCCCGACCGGAACGGGGTGTCCATGACCTCCATCGGCGCGCGGCGGCCGCGCATCGTGGGCCGGTCCTCGGGGGCGAGCGGGAGCGCGTCCTGGATGTCCGGGACCCATTTCTGGAAGAGAGCGAGCTTGCGGCTCTCCTCTTCATTGCGCACCATCACGGCCGCGCCGTAAGAGGTCTTCACGCCGAGCAGGTCGTCCAGGTAGGTCTCGTACGGCGCGAAAATCACGTCGAACTTCGGGTTCTCGAGGTTCACCCACGCGATGTCGCTCTCGTAATAGTCGTCCGTCAGGAGAGCGTCCGCCCGCAGGCGCAGGAAGCTCGCGAACGCTTTGTCGATGGGATCGGCGAGGTCGGCCGCCGCCCGCAGGTTCGCGGCCGCCGGCTCGAGCCACTGCTTGTAGCGCTCGTGGTACGGGATCGTCTGGAAGGCGCCGTCCTCGCGGACCACCACGGTGCGCTCCCCGTAGATCGCGGCCTTCCGCTCCGGATGAGCCGCGACGTACTTCTCGATCTCCTCGCGCGTCGCGTCCTTCGGGTAGAGCGCGCGGCCGGGCGGCATGGGCTCGGAGCCGACGAACGGCTTGTTCGCGTCGAGCAGGTCCCACCGGCAGCCGTTGATCCAGAGATACCGGCGCAGCTCGACGTCTTTGGGGTCCTTCGAGCCCGCCAGGCGACGGTACAGCTCGAGCCCTTCCGGGTCGTTCTCGCGCCAGTAGATGTCTTCGAGCTGCCGGGCCGCGGCGACGAGCTTCGAGACGAGCTCGCGCTCCCGGGCGGAGAGCTTGTCCTCCCGGAATGGCATCTCCACCGGCTTCCAGCGCGCCAGACGCGCGGCGAGGTCGGGGACGACGCTGGGTTTCATGTGCGTGCTCTCCGCGAGGGCCACGGCCGCTGCGGCGGCGAGGGGGAGGAGCCAGGCGCATCGACGAAAGAGACGAGCGATTCTGACCATTTCGAGATCATATTCGAGCGGCGCCGTGAGCCCTCCCAGGCCCTCCGAGAGACCGTGCTATCCTCGTTCCGCACTCGGGATAGACGACGGGAACCTCTCTCCTCGCTTCGTTTTCGGGGCGGGGCCTTCCACGGAGAATCATGGACACGGAACGCAGGCTCGACTGGACGAACATCCTCTTTCTGTCTCTGACGCCGCTCATCGGCGTCCTCGGCACGGCCGCGCACGCGTGGCGTTTCGGGGTTGCCTGGTGGGAGCCCGTCCTCCTCGTCGTCCTCTTCACTCTCGTCAGCTTCTCCGTCACCGCCGGCTACCATCGCGGTTTTTCGCACAAGAGCTACAAGGCGCATCCCGCGCTGCAGGCTTTCTATCTCTTCTTCGGCGCGATGGCGCTGCAGAACTCGGTCCTCAAGTGGTCGGCCGATCACCGCGCCCACCATCGCTATGTCGACCGCGACTGGGACCCGTACAGCATCCGGCGCGGCGGCCTGTGGGCCCACATCATCTGGCTCTTCTATCGGGAGCCGGCGGAGCGGCAATACGAGGACGTTCCGGATCTGACGTCCAACCGTCTCGTCATGCTGCAGCACCGCTGGAGCCATTGGATCGGCATCGTGGCGGGCCTCGGAATTCCGACGGCCATCGGCGCGGCGTTCGGCAGCCCCCTCGGAGGGCTCCTGTGGGGCGGCTTCCTCCGGATCGCGCTCATCCACCACACGACGTTCCTGGTCAACTCCGTCGCGCACCTCTACGGGACCCGTCCCTACACCGACGAAAACTCGGCGAGGGACAACGCGCTCCTCGCGTTCGTGACCAACGGCGAGGGGTACCACAACTTCCATCACAAGTTCCCGTCGGACTTCCGCAACGGGATCCGCTGGTATCAGTGGGACCCGACGAAGTGGCTCATCGGCGCCTTCCGGGCTCTCGGTCTCGCGTGGGACCTGCGCGTCACGCCGAAGGCGATCGTCGAGAAGTCGCGTCTGAGGATGAAGCGCGCCCTCGCGGAAGAGCGCCTCGCCGCGGCGCCTGCGGACCTCGGCAATGCGGTGCGGATGCGGATGGAGTCGGCGCACAGGGCCCTCGAGCGGGCGGCCGCTCTCTGGCACGAGCTCGACGCGAAGCGGCGGGAGGTCGCGCACGGCGTCGAGGAAGTGCTGGCGGAATACAAGGCTTCGCTGGCCGAGGCGCGCCGGCAATGGCGTCGGGCGGCGGAGCTGCTCGCGAGGCTGCCCGAGCCCGTCTGAAGCTCGGGCGCGCCGGCGCCGCGCCGCCCGGCTCGCCATCCTGCGGTAGGCTCGTCCCATGGTGCAGCGCGTCGCGGTCGTCGCCGGGATCCGGACGCCGTTCGCGCGCTCCGGGACCTCCTTCGACGACATTACGGCGGTGGAGCTCGGCGGGATGGCCGTCAAGGAGCTCGTCGCGCGGTACGAGATCGACGGCGACGGACTCGACGAGGTCTGCTACGGGACCGTCATTCCGTCCGTGGCGCGTCCGAACATCGCGCGAGAGGTGGTCTTCGAGGCGGGGCTCCCGATGCGCGTGCCCGCGGCGTCCGTGATCATGGCGTGCGCCTCGTCCAATCGTGCCATCACGGACTCCGCCGAAAAGATCGCGCTCGGGATCGCTTCCTCGATCATCGCCGGGGGATCGGAATGCCTCTCCGACGTCCCCGTGCTCTTCTCGCGTAAGTTCACGAAGCGGCTCATGCGTCTCGCGAAATCCAAGTCGGCGGCTCAGAAGGCCAAGGTGTTCGCCGGCTTCCGGCTGGGCGAGCTCACCCCGAACCCTCCCGCGATCGCGGAGTACACGACGGGTCTCTCGATGGGACAGTCCGCGGAGAAGATGGCGAAGGAGAACCACATCTCGCGCGAGGCGCAGGACGAGGTCGCACTGCGCAGCCATCAGCGCGCGGCGGCCGGCTGGGACTCGGGCGTCCTGGGGCCGGAGACGTTCCCCGTCCCGGTGCCGCCGAAGTACGAGAGCATGGAGACGACCGACAACAACATCCGCCGCGACACCTCGATGGCTCAGCTCGCGAAGCTGAAGCCGGTCTTCGACAAGGAGTACGGCAGCGTCACGGCGGGCAACTCCTCGCCGCTCACGGACGGCGCGTCGGCGGTGCTCCTGATGTCGGAAGAGAAGGCGAAGGCGGAAGGGAGAAAGCCGCTCGCGTTCATCCGGTCCTGGGCGTACTCGGCGCTCGACCCGTCGGACCAGCTGCTGCAGGGTCCCGCGTACGCCGCGCCGAAGGCGCTCGATCGCGCGGGCCTGAAGCTCTCGGACGTGGGTCGTGTCGAGATGCACGAAGCCTTCGCGGCGCAGGTGCTGTCGAACCTCCAGGCGTTCGCGAGCGCGAGCTTCGCCCGCGAGAAGCTCGGCCGCTCGGAGCCGATGGGCGAGATCGACCCGGCGATCCTGAACCTCTACGGCGGGTCGATCTCGATCGGCCACCCGTTCGCCGCGACGGGCGCGCGCATCGTCACGACGCTCGCCAACGAGCTCGTGCGAGCGGGCAAACAGTTCGGCCTGTTGACCGTCTGCGCCGCCGGCGCGCTCGGCCACGCGATGGTGCTCGAGAACGCGGGCTAGAGCCTTCGGGGTCGATCGCGCAACTTGGCAAAGGGGTCGGTCGCGCAACTTGGCATTTTTCACAGAATCCTAGAATCGAGACTGACCCCGTCAGCGCGCGAGCCACTGGCGGATCCGCCGGCCCGTTCGCTCCGCGAGCGGCGGGTCTTCGTTGACGAGCACCACCACCGTGAAGCCGCGCTCCGGGTCCGACTCGAGGACGGCGTTGCATCCCGGAGTGCCGCCCGCGATCCCCAGGCCGCCTCGCGGACCGTCGGGCGTGAAGCTCGCGAGCGCGACGGTGCCTTTGGAGAGCGCATCGGCGAACTTCGCGAGGTCGCCGACGGTGGAGAAGACGCCACCCGCAGAGCTGCCACGGCCGGGCAGGAATTCGATGTTGGGGCGGAGGCCGTTGCCTTCGCGGCGGGTGTAGCCGATCGCCCGGCGCGGCGCCGGCTCGTCGACCTGGAGGAACGCGGTGTCCGTCATCCCCGCGGGGACGAAGACCGTCTCGCGCACGTAATCGCGGTACTTCTTTCCCGTGACCTTCTCGATCATCAGTCCGAGGACGACGTAGCCGGCGTTCGAGTACGCCCGCTTCGTTCCGGGCTCGAACTCGAGAGGCTTCGTCTCGAAGAGCGTCAGATAGTCGGAGAGCTCGCGCAGCCGATGCGGGTTCGCCGCGAACTCCGGTCCGAAGATGTCTCCGAGGCCCGACGTCATCTCGAGCAGCTGGCGAACGGTGATGCGGTCCGCCGATGGGATCTTCGAGCCCGGCAGGACCTTCCCGATCGTGTCGCTCTCGGAGAGCTTGCCTTCGCGGAAGAGACGCGCGATCGCGGCGCTCGTGAACGCCTTGCCGATGGAGCCCACGTTGAACCGCGTGTCGACGGTGTTGCGGACCTTGTTCTCGCGGTCCGCGAAGCCGTACGCACGCGCGAAGAGCGGCCTGCCGCCGCGGGTGATGAGCACGGCGCCCGAGAATTCGTCCTTCGCGGCGAGCCCGGCGAGCCACTCGCTCGTCGCCGAGACGACCTCCGCATCGGACGCCTTCGGTGCCTCGCGAGCCTCGTCCGATGCGCCGGGGCGTCCGCCGGGCTCCGCGTCGACGCGCAACCCTCGGATCTTCTTCTCGGCTCCCGGTTCGAGCTCGAGCCCGATCGTGAGAACGTCTCCGGACTCCCTCGCCTTCGCGACGAACTCCGCCCGCCCGTCCGCCGCGGAGACGATGCGAACGAGATCGATCTTGCCCATGCGCGCCGCCATTCCCGCGAGACGCTGGACGCGGGTCTCGACCGGGACCTGGGCGAGGGCGGACGCGGCGAAGTTCGTTTCGACGAAGGCTTTCAGGGCGACCGGCTCGGGGTTCGCGAGCGCCTGGAGGAGCGCACCGATGCGCCGGCCCTCGGCCGTGTCCGGGATGGGCGGCGTGTTCCGTTCCGCGCCATCGGCGACGGCTCCGAGGAGCAGCCGGCCGGCGAGCAGGATCCCGGGGATGGCCATCGCGACCGCGTTCCACCTGGTCTTCATCGCGTCTCCTCCTTTGCGGCGACGTCGGCGCGCCGCGGAAAGCTCTCCATCACTCCGTCGGACCGTTCGAGCACGAACGCCGAGGGCCGGCCCGCCGCGTCGCGCGAGAACGTCGCACGCGTCTCCTCGTCCCATGTGAAACCGTCGGCGCCGACCGGGTCCAGGGTCCTCGAGCGCCCGTTGGGAGCGCGGCACACGAGCCGCCCTCCCTCGACAGTCACCGTCCGCTCCCCGTACCGGCCGGCGAGAGCCGCCAGCTCGGCGGCGGAGACGCGGCGAGGCGACGTCACCCGCTCGAGGGCCCAGCCGAGCTCGCGACGCCGTCGTTCGTCCTCGGTCTTCGAGGCGAGCCGGCGCAGGGCGGCCGCGTGCGCCGCGGCGAGTGCGTCCGGTGTGGACGCGCGGACGTCCGGCTGCACTCCCTCTCCCTCCCAGCCGCGGCCGGTCTTCGGGTGGACGGGCTTCGCGACGGAGACGCCGAGGACGATGCCGTCGGTCAGAGGAAGGATCGCGACGTTGTAGCCCGCACCCGCGGTGCGCTCGCCAACGACCGTCGCGCGACCGAACCCCTGGAGCAGGTAGGCGAAGGACTCGCCGGCGGACGCGGTCCCGGGTCCCACCAGAACGAAGACCTCGGTGTCCGGGAGGCGCCTGCCCGGGAGGTCCTCGTACGTGTGCTCGACGCGCGTTTCGCCCGCGGCACGGTCGACGCGCGAGAAGAGCTCCTTGCGCCCCGCGGGGAAGAAGTAGCTGGCGAGAAACGAGACCGTGTCGGCGGAGCCGCCCGGACAGTCTCGGAGATCGACGATGATGGCGTCGGACGAAGCGACGAAGGCCATCGCCGCCGCGACGGTGTCCCGAGCGAGAGCCAGAGGCGCGAACTCCGAGATCGCGATGTAGCCCACGTTGCCATCGAGCCGCTCGACCGACCGCAGGCCGAAGTTCGTCCGGCGCGCCCGTTCCGCTCGCTCCGGATCGTGGGGAGGACCCTCCCCTCGGACGACGCGGATGGGACCATGGTCGTTCGGTCCTCCCGTCGGCTTCGCGTCGTCGGGAGTCACCACGATCCGCCGAGAGCCCTTCTCGCGCGGATCGAAACGCGCCGAAAGGTGCTTGTCCTTTCCGATCTCCTGCAGATCCGCCGAGAGGCGGTCCGCCAGAACGGAGACGGTGCCGGCGCCGTCGTAGCGGCCCGCGTTGGCGCGGCTCCGCAGCTCGCTCGCGATGGCCGCCCCCTTGTCCGCCTCGACGTAGAGGTTGCGGATCGTCTCCGCCGCCATGTCGACGATCTCGCGCGCCCGCTCGTCCGTGACCCTCGGCGCGTCGGCGGCGCGGGCCGCCGGGGCGAGCATCACCATGGCCGCGAGCGCGATCGACGCCGTCGCCCGCCTCCCGAATCGCCGGATCTTCGTCATCTCTGGAGTCCTCCGAGGAAGAGGACCTTAGAGAAGCGGCGTGACGCCGTTATGACGGCGCCGCGACCGGAAGCGTGAACGAGACCGCCGCCCCGCCGCCCGGAGAGGAGCCGATCGACGCTTCGCCTCCGTGAGCGCGGACGAGCTGCCGCACGATGGCGAGGCCGAGCCCGGTTCCGCCGGTCGACCGCGCTCGCGAGGGGTCGGTGCGATAGAACCGATCGAAGACGTGCTCACGGTGCTCCGGCGCGATGCCGGGTCCGGTGTCGGCGACCGTCGTGCGCACGAGGCCGTCCGCCCCGGGCGTCGAGGAGATCTCGATGCGACCTCCGCGGGGCGTGTGGGTGAGCGCGTTCGCGAGCAGGTTGGAGAGGATCTGGTTC
>JADMIO011283488.1_pt1 | contig 12873 bp, 16 predicted proteins | sample 8958161 | NCBI WGS metagenome assembly JADMIO01 (sample SAMN16585339, study PRJNA669376) | soil metagenome | isolation source: Crop rotation soil | place: USA: Cullars Rotation, Alabama | collected 2011 | reverse complement strand
CTGCGCGCGGAGCAGGAGCGGCGCCTCCGGCAGCCGCACCACCGCCAGCACCGCGCGCAGGGGGTGGTGGAGGCGGGGGCTATCTCGCACCGGGACCGTGGAGGCAACTCACGCCCGCGGACGTGATCGGAGTGTGGCTCGGATTCGGCGTCGGCATCAACAAGCAGTACTTCATCATTCGCAAAGTCGGCAACAAGCTGCGCGGTATGGTCTGCGGCCGTTGCGACAATCCCTACACCATGGCGGCACTGGATGATTTCGAAATCAAAGGCGACACCATGACGTTCAATATCCTGCATGAGGACTGGGGCCCGGGGACCCTTCCCTTCCACAATGAAGCCACGGTTCGCGTTTCGCAGAACGAGATGCGGCTGACCACACAACAGGACAACCAACCTCGGCCGGCCAATCCGCCGGGACCGAATGCGGGAAGCTCCCTGCTCGGCCCGATCTCGATCGAGGCGACCAAAGGCAACAATTAGAAGATGCTGTTTTCCTCAAGAAGCGCATCAACATCGGCGATTTGGCGCCTCCCGCACAAGCGCAGTGTCCTTACCTCGATTGCCGAAGATGACGAAGCAGCGTTCCATAGAACCGTGCAACTTGCCGAAATCGGCCGGTTTGACGACTCCGTCACCTTCGACGATTACCTCACCGATTTCAATCGCGGACTTCACGACGTATAATCCCCCGCGAAAGAGGAGTGCAACTATGCGCGCTGCAATTGTGACGTTGTTGATTTTGGTCGCCGGGATCGTGGGCCTTCTGGCCCAAACCGGAAGTGGAACGCTGAACATTTATTACATCGATACCGAGGGCGGGCAGTCGACGCTCTTCGTGGGCCCGAACGGGGAGTCGCTTCTCGTGGACACGGGCAACGCGGGTGATCGCGACCTCGGACGGATCGTCGATACGATAAAGACGGCGGGCGTGAAGCAGATCGATCACATGTGGACGACGCACTACCACGGCGATCACGTGGGCTCATTGATCGCACTTGCGAAGCAGGTGCCGATCATGCACTTCTACGATCACGGCAAGATTCATCCCATGGATCGCGTGTCTCAGCCCGCGTTCTATACCGCATATGAAGAGCTCAGCCAGGGTAAACGCACGATCGTGAAACCCGGCGACAAGGTAAAAATAAACGGACTCGATATCACGGCCGTGGCGTCGGCCAGTCAGTTCATTCGCACCAACCTTCCTGGCGGCGGCCGCCAGAATGCCGCGTGTACCGGCGTACAGAAGAAAGACGAGAGCGCTTACACGGATCCCGACAACGGCGAATCCGCCGGCTTCGTTCTCACTTACGGCCGCTTCAAGACGGTAGACCTCGGAGACCTCACGTGGAACGGGGAACTCGATCTGATGTGCCCGACGAACCGCATTGGTACGATCGATTTGTATCTGACCTCGCATCACGGGCTGGCAAAGTCGAACTCGCCCGCGCTTGTGCACGGACTGCAGCCGCGCGTCGCGGTGATGAACAACGGCACGCGAAAGGGTGGCGAAGCGGATGTGTTCAAGGTGCTTTACGACGCTGCGGGTCTTGAGGATCTCTGGCAGTTGCACTGGTCTTACAATGTCGGTCTGGAAAACAGCCCCGCAACGTTCGTCGCGAACATCGAAGACAACGCGACTATCGCCGGTGTGCTGGTTCCTCAGCCTGGCGCCGGACGCGGCGGGTTTGGAGGCGGTGCCGCGGCGGCACATTCACCCGCGTATTTGATCAAGGTGTCGGCGCAACAGGACGGCACCTTTACAGTCACCAACACGCGCACCAGCTTCAGCAAGACTTACAAGCCTCGCTAATAAAACGCGGGATTTATCGCCTATCGAGCGCCGGCGCCTTCCTGAGGTCCGAACATGCCGTAGGTTTTGCCGCTGCCGACGAGGGTCAACTGCGAAAGCATTCCGGATTTCGCAGTTGGATCCTTGGCGTGAAAACCTCTGATCGTCACTTCCGTACCCGCCTTGATTTCCGAAGTGGTGAATCCGTTGCGGATCATCCCGCTCGGCGTGCCGGCTTCAAAAGACCATCGCTCGATTTTGCCGGTCGCGGCATCCTTCACATCGAGAAAAAACCACGAATGCGGATTGGTCAGCCGCACCTGGACAATCGTTCCCTGCACCGTGAACGGCTTCGTCGTGTCGTACGCGGCGGCAAACGAATGATGCCCGAATGCTGTGGCGGTAAGCGCAAGCAGGATGATTAGAGATCGCTTCATGAAGACCCCCTTGAATTGGCATTCTCGTTCATTGAGGGTGTGACTTCAAAAGATTTATCGCCACGTGTCGAGCCACGGATTCCCCAGGCTCATTCGTCGGGCAGATGTTCTTCGAGCTCTTTGATCAGAAGTTTCAGGTCGGTCTTCGCAAACAAGGCCCCGCTGCTCTCCGCATACTTGTCCACCGCGATCCCCTCTTTCTCACAGAGGCGCCGTAGCATGCGCAGCATGATGGTGTTTTCCTGTTCGGCCAGAAGGTTGATCTGCAAGTCCAGATGAGCGCGGCGATCCGCAAGATGCGACATATGGTTCTGCGCAATCAACACGAAGATGGAGAGAAAAATCGCTTCGAGCGAGACCACCATCGTGAGAAACGTAAAAGGGTATGGATCGAACGGGCGCAGTCCCAGGACATGCCCGAGATTTACAATAATCCACAAGCCAAACCAAACCAGATGCAAAACGATAAATGTACCTGAGCCGGCGAACCGAGCAATCTTGTCGCTGATGACGGCAGCCGCCGGACGGTCGTGAAGGGCCGCATTCTCGAGCCGCGCGATCAGACGAATATTTTCCTCTGCCGGGTCGCGTTGAGCCGGCCGCCGGTTAGAGCGTGCTGAAGACCGCCGCATCCATGGACTCCCGAATACCACACTGTGGCATTGCAGTACTCTGCGCAGGCGTGCCTGGCCGAGTACCTCTAGGGATCTCGCAAGTTGCCTGCCACAGGATTGGTCGGTATATACTCGCGGCGCTGTTCAACAATTTTCCAGAGAGGGAGCTTATGAAATCGAGAGTGATGTTAACGATTGCTGGAGCGGCATGTTTCGGCACGATCGTTGTGATGGGTCAGGGACAAGGCCAGGCACCAGGAGCTCCTGCCGCTGCGGCCCCGCCGCAACAAGGTCCCGGCGTGCAGGCTCCCAGCGACGCGCGTTATCGCGACTGGGTCATGACTAAATGCAAGAATCCGCCGGCAGCGGCGGCTCCACGGGGCGGCGGCAATCGCGGACCGGCGACGCGACCCGAGCATGTCGCCTACGAAGTCAAAGAAATCCCTGGCGTTGTGGCTGCGGGAGCGCAATGGAAATCGATTTGGACCGGGACCGGGAACAACGCCGATGGCATTATCGCCACAAAAGACGGTGGCATCCTGGCGGCCCAGAATACCGACAGCAAGGTGATGAAAATCGACAAGGACGGCAAGGTCTCCTTCCCTTACACCGATACCAACACTGGCGGCTCTGTATCCGAGAACAACAAAGGTGTCCTGTTTGTCGCCGAGCGCGCGCTGCCTGCGGGAGTCTGGACGCTTGCACCGCAGAAGAAAGTTTTCGCGGATATGTACAATGGCGAACCTCTCGACTGCCTCGGTGGCGTCCTCAACGATTTGTTCGCCGATCAAAAGGGCGGTGTGTATTTCACCATGGGCGGTCTCTACTATGCGGATTCCAAGGGCGTCGTGACCAAGCAGGGCACCGTCAGCGGAACTAACGGACTGGCCCTGAGCCCCGACGAGAAAACCATGTACGTCACGGGGCGTATGGGTGGCGCAGCTGCGGCAACTCCCGCAGCAGCCGGCCCTGCTCCCGGTGCTGCCGCCGGCGCCGCTGGGGCCGCTGGGGCCGGTGCTCGCGGACGTGGTGGCATGGTCGCCTTTGACGTCAAGTCCGATGGGCAACTCACGAACGAGCGCACCTTCTCAAGTGTCGGCGGAGATGGAACGACCGTCGATTCGCAAGGCCGCGTCTATTCCACCGGTGGCGCCGGCGTTCAGGTTATGGATAAGGATGGGAAATTCCTCGGCGAGATTCCCGCGCCTCTGCCGTTGATTACCGTCGTGTTCAGCGGACCCGACAAGAAAACCCTGTACGGCGTCGCGAACAATCAGCAATTCGACGAAATCTTCACGCTGCCCATGATCGCGCAAGGCTACAAGGATCGCGGGAAGTAGGAAGCAGGTTTATCGCCACCGATTACACGGATGACACGGATTCGGAGTGATCGGTGGCGAGTTCTGAAGGGAAGCCCATGAGATCGTCGAAACCTCCGCGCCAAATTTGACACCTCCGGCAAACCGACGAATCAGGGACGCATGCTGACAGAGTTGAACCAGCGCATGCGCGACATCCGCATTGGTCCGGACGGCATGATCTACCTGCTCACCGACGAGACCGCCGGCACGATTCTCAAAGTCGAGCCGGGCAAATAGGCCGACACGTTCCCCTCAGCTCTCGCAGGCGTGAAGCATGGCCTGCAACGACTCCGGATCCGCCAGTCGATGATCCGAGCCTACAATCACCAGCGCCGAGTCCGGCAGCCCGCTGTTGCGCACGAGTTCTTCTGAGTTTTCGAACGGCACCACGCCGTCTGCCCTGCTGTGAAGAATCCTTGTGCCGGGCTTCACAGTCCTCGCGGTTCCCCACTTCTTCCACGCGGGACACAGCAACACCAACCTCGCGAGTCCAATTTCGATATTCATCGCGACCGCGCCGCCACGGCTGGATCCGACGACGACTTCCGGGCTGTGCCTGTCGAATTCCTTCTGCGCGATACGGAGCGCTTCGGGAAAATCTTCATCCGGGAGTTGCGGATTCAACACGGCATGTCCGTTGTCCTTGAGAAATGTCGGCTTCACACCGCCCGGCACCGATTGCCACCCGTGGAGGAAAAGAATTTTCATGTTGGTACTCCGCTGCGATAATTCCCCATGCGAAAAATAGTACTCCTGTTGCTTCTTCTGACGATCCTTCCTGGAATCGCAGTGCTGTCGCAATCGAAGCCGCCCGCCATCAAGATTCCCTTCGAAACATATACCTTGTCGAATGGGCTCACCGTGATCCTGGCAGCCGACAATTCGACGCCGACGGTCGCCGTTGCCATGTGGTATCACGTCGGGTCGAAGAATGAGATGCCGGGACGAACGGGATTCGCGCATCTTTTCGAGCATGTCATGTTCACCGGCGCCGGTCACACGCCTTACGGCATTCATGACAAGCTTACCGAAGGTGTGGGTGGATCGAACAACGGGTCGACAGGCAACGACAACACCCAGTACTACGAAACGGTTCCTTCGAACTACCTCGAAGACGCATTGTGGCTGGAATCCGATCGCATGGGATTCCTGCTCGACACGCTGGACATCTCGAAGTTGAACGCGCAGCGCGACATCGTGAAAAACGAGCGGCGTCAGCGCGTGGATAACCAGCCTTACGGCCTTGCCGATGAAATCATTTCGCAGGCGGTGTATCCCGCATCGCATCCGTACTCGTGGCCCGTCATCGGTAGCATGAAGGATCTGTCTGCCGCTTCTGAAGAAGACGTGAAAAATTTCTTCCGCCTCTACTACGCACCGAACAATGCGTTTCTTTCGATTGCGGGCGACTTCCAGCCCTCGCAGGCGAAACAATGGATCACGAAATACTTCGCGGAATTTCCGCGCGGCAAGGCGATCACGCGTCCCGCTGCGGGCCCCGTCACACTCGACAAGGAGATCCGGCTCGTCTTTGAAGACCGCGTGCAGGTCCCGCGGCTCTATATCGTCTGGCCGTCGGTGGGTGAGAAAAGCGACGATCGATTTGCATTATCTGTTCTGGATGCCATCACCGCAGGACCCCGCACCACGCGTCTGACGAAAGCTCTCGTCTACGACCAGCAGTCGGCAACCGCCGTCGGCACGAGTCAGGACTCCATGGAAGATGCCGGCCAATGGTTTCTTCAGATCACGCCGCGTCCCGGCCACACATTGACGGAACTTGAAACTGAAGCCGACAAGATTATCGAAAAGCTGAAAGCGGAAGGGCCGACAATGGAAGAAATCCAGCGCGCAACAGCCGGACTCGAATTCAGCTTCGTCAGCGATCTGCAATCGAATCTCGGCAAGGCCTTGACGCTGGCGGCCGGAGCCGGTTTCCACAACAATCCGGGTTATTTTCAAACCGAATATCAGAAGATGCTGTCCGTCACTCCCGCCGATGTGAAACGGGTGGCGAACAAGTATCTAACGAAAGGCCGCGTCGTCCTGAGTATCGTGCCGATGGGACAGGTGGATCAGGCCGCGAAGGCATCCGAGAGCAAGCCCTACAAGAAGGTGGACCAATGAGAGCCCAGAGGAAACTTTCAACCGTTTGTATCGCCTTGCTGATGCTCTGCAGCGCTGTTTCAGCTCAGCAGAAGCTCGATCGTTCAAAGATTCCCCCAGCGGGAAAACCGCCCGTTCTCAAGGTGCCGCAGTGGACAAAATCTTCGCTGCCCAACGGAGCCGAGTTCATCGTTTCGGAAAAGCACGATCTGCCGCTGGTCTCCTTCACGATCACGTTCCAGGGCGGCAGTTATCAAGTCGAGCCCGCGAACCGGCGAGGGCTTGCCAGCATCACCGCGTCGATGATGAGTGAAGGCACGAAGACACGCGACGGCGAAGCGCTGTCGAATGCGCTGCAGCTTCTGGGCACGAACGTCAGCGTGAATATCGGCGGCGAAAGCGGTTCCATCGGGTTTCAATCCACAAGCAGCAAGTTTGCGCAGGCGCTCGATATCCTTGCCGACATTCTGGAGAATCCTGCCTTTCCAGCGGAAGCCCTGGAAAGAATTCGCGCGCAGCGATTGGTTGCCCTGACCCAGGCAAAAGACCAGACCGCCGGAATTGCCGCTCGGGTCTTTCCGAAGACGATCTACGGCACGGCGCATCCCTTTGGACAGAACGTAACGGAAGAATCCTACAAAGCCATTACGCGCGACGACGTTGTGGCATTTCACAAAGCGTACTTCCAGCCCGGGCGCGCTCTGGTGACGGTTGTCGGCGATGTGAATGCCGGCACGGCGAAAGGCGTCGTCGAAAAAGCGCTCGGCGCATGGGCAAAGGCCGGGGAAAAGCCGGCGTTTAATTACCCGGCATTGCCGCCAACGCACCCAACGACGATTTACCTCGTCGACAAAACCGGCGCTGCCCAGTCCACCTTTGCGCTCGGCAATCCTGGACCACCTCGCAGCACGCCGGATTATTACGCGCTGCAAGTCATGAACACGATGCTCGGAGGAATGTTTCAGTCGCGCCTGAACGCGAACATCCGCGAAGAGAAGGGCTACAGCTATGGCGTCAGTTCCTCCTTCGCCTTTGGCAAGGGCCCCGGAGCTTTCCGTGCCGGTGGCGACATCGTTTCTGCAAAAAGCGATGCCGCACTTGTGGAATTCATGAAAGAGCTTCGCGGCATCGGCGGATCGAGGCCGATCACAGATGAAGAGCTGGCGACCGCGAAAGACTCCTTGATCCAGCGTCTGCCGGGAACGTTTGCGTCTGTTGGCGCGGTGAATAGCGCGATCGTGGGCTTGTGGACTCAGGGACTGCCCGATACGTACTACCAGGAGTACGCGGCAAAGATATCCGACATCAAGAAGGAAGACGTGACGCGGGTCGCAAAGCAGTACATCGACCTGGACCACCTGGCCATCGTCATTGTCGGCGATCGCGCCAGCATCGAAGCGCCGCTGAAAGCTACCGGTATCGCTCCGATAACAGTGCTCGATGTCGACGGAAACCCGAAATAGATATCCCCGCCGATCAGGGCATCGGGTGAGCCTGGAAAAACCTCATGACTTCCTCACCCCAATTGAAGGAGTTCGGCGGCTGACATCCATAAGGGTACGCCGGTGCGTTGTATGCCGTACTGCCGGGAACGCAGTGACCGCCGCCGCGCGGCATTTCGTAACGGTGCTCGAACACTTCAAAGAGAGCGCCGTCCGGGCCGGTGTACCGGTTATGGGTGTAGTTCGCGTCGCCGGATATCTTCTCCGGAGCACCTAATTTCCAACGTTCAATGACCAGGTCCCGCATGTTCGTTTGTGTTGCCGGCGGGACATTGCGATCGTTAAGGCCGATCATCTGCATCACAGGGATCCTCCGCGCCGGCTGCTTGCCCGCCGAAAAGCACGACGTCTCTCCCGGCAAAGCGACGCCGGCCGCGGCAGGCGCGGCAGACGCAAAGAAGTCCGAGTGATCACAGGCAAGGCGCCACACCGCGAAGCCCCCTCGCGAAAAGCCCGTAACATGAATCTTCTTCCGGTCAACCTTGAAGGCATCGGCGACCTGGCTTGTAATTTTAAATAGTGCGTTGTCCGTGGGCGGGAAGCCGCCGCCGGTCGGCGCCACGAGGATATAGCCGGACTTCTCACCAAGATCTGCAAGCCGCAGGTGCGCATCCTGGAGTTCGCCGGTGCCGCCATCACCGTGAATCTCGAGAATCAGGCCGCAGCCCGACCCAGGACACTTCTCCGGAACATGCGTGTATACCGGCATCTTCTCGCACATGAAGTTGTGATCGCCGGGCGTCACGCTGGTAATGCAGGAAAGTTGCAGCAGGAGAATCAGAGTGTGCATGGCGCATAGTGTACAAGCGTATACTCGCCGAATGAAATTCCTTCAAGCCGCCCTCGTTCTTGCCGCAGCGGCGTCGCTGTTCGCGCAAAACTCGTCGGCGCGGATCGACGCCGCTTTTGAAAACTTCTTGTCTGCGTCTTCGCAGGCTGAAGCGGCAAAGGTTGCCGATGACGTGGTGAAATCCGGCATCACGTTCGAGGCTGCGTTCGCACGGCTGAAGGCCGGACGGAAGTACTCCACCCAGCCCTCCGGCATCGTGCGAATGATGAACAGGACGAGCGACGGGATCGAGCACTACTTCTCTGTCAATATTCCGGAAAACTATAACCCTGCGAAAAAATATCAGGTTCGATTCCAGCTTCACGGCGGCGTCGGCTCACGCAGCGACAATCAGCCGCGCGGCAATGGCGCCATTGGCCAACTGGCCGGTGCCGAGCAGATCTACGTTCTTCCGTACGCCTGGGCCGATGCCGGTTGGTGGAGCGACGATCAGGTTCTGAACCTTCGCATGATCGTCGACCAGCTAAAACGAAGCTATAACGTCGATGAAAATCGCGTCGTGGTCTCCGGCGTTTCGGATGGCGGAACAGGCGCGTACTACATCGCAATGCGCGAGACGACTCTCTTCGCCAGTTTCCTCCCGTTGAACGGGTTCATCATGGTCCTCGCCAACCCCGACATCGACGACTTCGGAAACTATCCGAACAACCTTCGCAACAAGCCGCTCTTTGTAATCAATGGCGGGCGCGATCGCCTCTATCCGATCTCCGCAGTGGAACCGTATACGCGCCATCTCATGCGCAGTGGAGTGAAGATCGATTACCATCCGCAGCCCGAAGGCGAGCACAACACGGCGTGGTGGCCTGAAATGAAAGGCCCGTTTGAAGACTTCGTTACTGCAAACCCTCGCGACCCATATCCCGATGTCCTGACGTGGACCGCAAACGGCAGCATGCACAATCGTGCACATTGGTTGATCGTCGATGAACTGTCGACGCGCCCGCAGGCCGATGCGACGACACTAACCGACGTCAACGATGTTTCTGCAAGAGAGCACCTCTTCGACCAGCAGAAACGAGCCGGCCGCGTTGACGTCGTTCGAAAAGGAAACAGGGTTCAAGCGGCTACGAAGGGCGTCGACAGTTTTACAATGCTACTGTCACCTGACGAGTTCGACTTTACGCAATCGGTTCAAGTCACCGTGAATGGGCGGATCGCCTTCGAACGAAGAATCGAACGCAACACAAAGACCCTTCTAAAATGGGCCGCGCAAGACAACGACCGGACAATGCTGTTCGGCGCTGAGATTAAGGTGAGAGTACCTTAGTACTCCCCTATTTGAGTTGGCGATCGTGCCACGCCGCCGAACACATGCCGATCCATTTCTTCATCGGCCACTTCGCGACGGCCTTGCCGATCATTTCCAGCGACAGGTCTTCGACCTTCCTGAATCGGATGCAGCTTTTCCCCATGTCGAGTTTCTTGCCGGTCTTCGCATAGTCACGACGGAACTCCGCTTCGCCGGGTCCGTAAACACTCATCATATAAATGGACATGTAGTTCTTTTGCGAAGCCAGGCAGATATAAGGGACGGGCTCGTTCTTTCGATTCAAGTAACCGGCAGGAAAGTCTTTCAAGGGCACCACGTAACCGATCATGCCGTACTGCACGATTTCCTCGTAGCCCTTGGGCAGGTGTTTGAGAATGACTTTGCGGACGGCGGAGATTGCCTCGCGCCGATCGTCAGGGAGCTCTTCGAGATAATCTTCTACGGTGGCAGCTTTGCTCTTCATCAGTCCGTAGAGCTTACTGTGCCAGACTTCTTCGTGTTTCGTCCAGACCCACCCAGAAAATCAGGATAGCGTCGAGAGCGCGGGAGGCGCCGTAGAGCCAGCGCGCGCGATCGAAATCAGGTCGCTCGAAGACTTCGGCAAGTTCATGTTCGACGTTGGCCACGTGTCCGGATTCCAGCCCGAAGTGAAACTTGAAGAAGCCCATGTTCAGTGGAGGCAAACCCGTGCCGTTTCTGTTCTTCCGGTTGTACGCTTCGAGGCCGTTGATGAGTTCCTTCCAGAAGTTGTTGCTCTCGGCTTCCGGTCCCTTGCCGATGCCGTATCCTGCCCACGATTCAATCGCGAAACTTGCGCCGGAACCGATGTTGTTGTCCGGGCTGCCGTAGACATCTTCGAGTTCCTTCAGGAAGCGATGCGTGGCTTCGCTCCCCAGAGCCCACTTTCCGAGTTGGTTTCGATCGAGTCCCAGCATTTCTCCGAGGTCGCGGAGCCATTTGATGTGGGCCGCATTATGAGAGAAGCGATGGCCTTCAATGTTGCCTGTGGCCGCGTCGATGGAGACGCCGATCTCGCTGCCCAGGATCGCCCGCGCTTCCTTTTCTTCCGCTTCGGTTGCGGCATTCACCATACGCTTGGCCTCAAGCGGAATAAAGTGATTGGAGAAGACGGAAAACTGGGTAATGAGGTCGATGACCTGGGCCGTATTCGCGTCACCCTGTTTGAACCACTTCGTGTAAGGGTTATTGCGGATGACTTCGTGATCGTAAACAACCCGGGTGAGTTCATCCTTCAAAGAAGCGACTTCTCTCATGGGCATTTAATCCTCGCCTTCGATTATATGCACAGGTCGTTAAAACGTATTTGACGGATCTGCATCTAATTGGGTGTGCGTCTAAAGTCTGTACTTACCTTCGTTTGCCTGATTCTCCTCGTTGGCGCCTGCGGAGTTCTCTGGGCTCAGATCAAAGTCAACGTTCAACTGGTCAATGTGGTGGCTACCGTGACCGACAACCGCGGCCGGTATGTGCCTGATCTGAAAGCCTCAGACTTCACTTTGGTCGAAGACGGCAGCCCGCAGCAGATCGCCCATTTCGCCTATTCCAATGACCTGCCCGTCAGCGTCGGAATCGTCCTCGACACGAGCACCAGCATGGAACGTAAGATCAGCACCGCCACCCGCGCGGTTGACCGGTTCCTGCGCGACATTCATGAGGATGACGACATCTTCCTGATGACCTTCGACGAGAACGTTCGCGTGCGCCAGGACTTCACCAGCGATCGAGACAAGCTGTGGCGGGCGATGGAGAAAGTGAACCTCGGAAGCGGCACTTCCCTCTATGACGGATTGATCGGCGGTCTGGAAAAACTGCGCAAAGGCAAGTATCCGAAGAAAGCGATTCTGCTGATCAGCGATGGCATCGACACGTCCAGCAACCGTGATTTCGCAGCGGCACGTGTGGCAGCAAGAGAATCTGAAGCCCTGGTTTATGCGCTCGGCATCGCGCCCGATTCGGCTTCCCGCGGGCCGATGTCGGAGAAGAATCCGCCGACGCGTACACCACCGAGCAGTGGTCGAACTCCGCGCACGCCGGGCGGAATTCCAAATCCGTTTCCCTTCCCCTTCCCGTTACCAGGCGGACGGTACTCATTTCAGTTTCCCGGAGCGAACCAGCGAAGCGCGGATATGGACATGGTCGACATGGACATCCTCGAAACCTTCGCCGACGTGAGCGGCGGCAAGGCATGGTTTATCACTACCGACAACCGGAGGAATCGTCTGCAGGAAGCTCTGGATGAAATCGCCGAAGAACTACGCAACCAATACTCGCTCGGCTACTACCCGACACACGACCTGAGCGACGGCAAGTGGCATCGCATTGAACTCGACGTGAAAGACCAGAGCTATCACGTTCGTTACAAGCAGGATTATCTAGGCAAATAGAATCGCGGCATCGGCGTAATCGGCGGCGATAATTCTTTCTCTACGTTATACTCACGCCGCCATGCGTTTGAAGGCTCGCCTGAAGGCCGAATTACCGACGCCTGCCCTGGTTGTCGATCTCGACGCGTTCGAATCCAACATCACGAAAATGCAAGCCACTGTTGCGCGCGCAGGCAAGCAGTTGCGTCCGCACGCCAAGGCGCATAAGTGCATTATGATCTCGCGACATCAGGTGGACGCAGGCGCCGCCGGAGTGTGTGTCGCCACTTTGGCGGAACTGGACGTGATGGCCGTAGCCGGGTTCAACATCCTGCTCACGACGCCTGTGGCTTCATCAATGAAGACCGATCGGGTCGCTCAGTGGATCCGCGGTGGCGCGAACATCCGGGTCGTGGTGGATCATCCGACGCAGGTCCAGCTTTATAGAGATTCGGCGGCGCGAGCAGGCGTGAAGCTTCCGGTACTGATCGATCTCGACATTCTTTCCAGCACATTGGGATCCTAAGCTTAGAATTCCACGTGGACAAGTTGTCGCGG
>JADMIO011121760.1_pt1 | contig 12874 bp, 11 predicted proteins | sample 8958161 | NCBI WGS metagenome assembly JADMIO01 (sample SAMN16585339, study PRJNA669376) | soil metagenome | isolation source: Crop rotation soil | place: USA: Cullars Rotation, Alabama | collected 2011 | reverse complement strand
CCGCCGACGCCATCTTCGAGTCCCATCAGCAGCGAATCTACCAGCAGACCGATCGGATGATGGTCTATCTGATGGCGGCGCAGTATCTGGCCGGCATCGTCTTCGCGCTGATCGTCTCGCCGCGGGCGTGGGCGGGGGCGGCCAGCTGGACGCACGTGCACGTCTGGGCGGCGGTGCTTCTCGGCGGCCTGATCAGCTTCTTCCCCGCCGTACTGGCGGTGATCCAGCCCGGCAAGCCGTCGACCCGCTACGTGCTCGCGTCGGCGCAGATGCTGATGAGCGCGCTGCTGATTCACCTGACCGGGGGCCGCATCGAAACCCACTTTCACGTCTTCGGATCGCTGGCCATCCTCGCTTTCTATCGCGACTGGCGCGTGCTCGTCCCCGCCACCGTCATCGTGGCGCTCGATCACCTGCTGCGCGGCATCTTCTGGCCGCAGTCCGTGTACGGGGTGCTGGTGGCGAGCGAGTGGCGCTGGCTCGAGCACGCCGGATGGGTGGTATTCGAGGATGTGTTCCTCGTTATGTCGTGCCTGCGCGGCACTCGCGAACTGCGCGAGATTGCCGACCGCACGGCGGTGCTGCAGGAAGCGCATCGCATCGAGGCGCGTCAGACGGTGGAACTCGGCGAGCTGGTGGCGCGGCTGCGGCTCGCGCAGCAGGAGGCCGAGGCCGCTACCCGCGCCAAGAGCGAGTTCGTGGCCAACATGAGCCATGAGCTGCGCACGCCGCTCAACGCGATCACGCTCTACGCGGAGATGCTGCAGGAGGACGCGGCAATTGAAGGACGCGCGGGCGACGTGTCCGACCTCGGCAAGATCCAGGCGGCCAGCAAACACCTGCTCGGGCTGATCAACGGGCTCCTCGACCTGTCGAAGATCGAGGCCGGCAAGATGGATCTGGATCTCGAAAGCTTCGACGTCAAGACCATGGTCGATGATTTGACCGCGACGATGGACGCGCTCATCCGTCAGAACGGCAACGTGCTGACGGTGATCTTCGACGAGCCGGTGGGCGCGATGCACGCGGATCTGACCAAGACTCGGCAGATCCTGTTCAACCTCCTCAGCAACGCGGCAAAATTCACGACCGACGGTCGTGTAGAGCTCCACGTCGCGCGGAACAGGACGAAGGGCGGCGAGTCGATCGAGTTCACGGTCGTCGACAGCGGGATCGGATTGACGGAGCAGCAGATCGGCCGGCTGTTCCGGCCGTTCGCGCAGGCCGACACGTCGATCTCGCGGAAGTACGGCGGCACCGGCCTCGGACTGGCGCTCGTGTGGCGGTTCTGCCAGATGATGGGCGGCAGCGTCGCCGTCGATAGCCCGTCCACCGGCGGCGCGCGCTTCATCGTCCGGCTGCCGACCAGGGTCGCGGAGGTTTCTCGAACGGCCGTCTCGGCGCCCGCAGCCTGACCCGGCCGGCGTGAGGCGCTTCTTTTCACTATCGCGCCTGCTCGCGCTGAGCTGAATACCATTCGTCTGAGGTTATCTCCCAGGTTTCGGTGAGCAGGCGACCGGACACGTGCTCTCGCTCTCCGGTCGCGATGACGCGCATTCGCTGCTTCTCTGAGATCCGTCGGGAGGCAATATTCGCTATGGCCTTCGGCACCCGTAGGACGGGGAACTTGAGCACGCCGAACCAGTAGTCGGTGACCGCCTGAGACGCTTCTGACGCCAAGCCGCGCCGCTGCCATGGAGGAGCAATCCAGAAGCTGCGGTTGTTGTCGTCTCCGGCGATGAGGCTGACGACGCCAATGATCTCGTGTGGCTGCTCTTTGAGACGCAGCGTCCAGTGCCACGCTTCGCCTCGGTCCATATCGGGGAGAGCGATGTCCCGACACCACGTCAGCGCCCCGTCGGGTGGATATGGCCAGGGAATGCCCGACATGAGCCGGACGATCTCCCAGTGCGGGAATCGCAACTGAAGCTGGTCGGCGTCGCCTATGGCGAGTGGGCGCAACCAGAGGCGGGCGGTCTCGAGGCTCGGCGTCACTGTCGGAGTACTCCGCCAACAGCTACAGTTTGACTACATTCCCCAACGGATCGAGCATCCCCACTCAACCCGCTCGAATTTCCTACACATTGAGGCGGCGCCCGCATTTGAACCGGGGTGGAGGTCTTCCAGGCTGCGACGTAAATACGAAACCCTAGTAAGGCGCCGCGCCCCGAGCGGTCTCCGCAGACTCCACGGGCTGCAGGAATTGTGTGCGTGTGCTCGGCGTGTTTACCGGGCCGCTGCCGGTGGCTGTATCACGTCGCTGACCGCATGCTGATGAATCAACAAAATACAGTCCTCGGGCCCTTTACACCGGTCGTTGTGAAACTGTTTTGCAGGCTGGAACACATAGGAGCCCGGCGGAAGTTCCTTGAGCACCGGGTCGCCTTGAATCGTCCGAATCCACGTCCCTTGCACATTGACGCCGTGGTAGTCAGCACTATGTGCGTGCATTCCCGCTTCCTGCCCTGCTCTCAGTCGCAAGAACATTCCGTAGTCGCCACCCTTCGTTCGGTCACCCCACAGTGGGGCAACATCGACCGGAGCGCCGGGAGCAAACGGCTCCCACTTCAACGCCGTAGATGGCAGATGAATCCCCGTCGCGGGCTGCCTCTGGCCCAACGCGCGATGCGAAAGGCCGACAATCATCAAGACAACGCCAAGCGCGGCAACCGCACGGATGCCTTTACGCATTTGATTTCCCCCTCGTTCGAACATCGTCGGCCAGCAGCATAACGCACCTCGTCCCGCTTCCATTTCAACGCAACCGAGCCCCCAAATAATAACTATGCCTCGCAACGATCACCGACCCGGACATGCCAGTCCGCGTTGCCGTATCCATCAACATCTTGTAGGCGGGACCGCGATGCGAATCGCAGGCTGCGAATCGGGCAGCACGGTTGGCACCAGATCGTCGCCGAACGCTGAAACGTCGAACAGTTACCGTCGGGCCCGTAGGCTGCACAGGCGTTAACAACCGTCGACCCTGTACGAATGCCCCCAGCATTGGCGGATAAGGTCGCGGTGACAGCCGCAGCAGTTGGTTACGGTGTTGATGACGCCGCCGCCACGAAAATGCCCCAACCGAGCATTGACGTCAGAACAGAAGTCAGCTTCGGCAAGAGTCGCGGCCAGATCCGCTGACAGACAGGTGGCCCCAGCCCTAATCGGTTCCGGATTTGAATCGGGGATTCCAGGTCGGAGGCCGGACCGCAGTCCGGCCTCCGTTGGTCGGTCGATCACGAGCTAACGCTCGGTGTCGACGGCCCCAGACTCGCGCCCGTAACTGTCCTTGGCGCGAATCCTCCCACTGCGATCGTGGAGCACGAGCTCGACGTGATCGCGTCGTGCGACCCGCAATGCCGCCTTCGCTGCCGTCGCTTGGGACGAATGTCTCGACAGCACCCGGCCGGATTGCATGACCACCCACCACTCGCCGTCGAGGGCAGGAACCACGTGGACGTCGTGATGGCCGGTCACGACGCCTTCTCCAGCACCGGCGCCGCGATTGTCGGCGCAGGTGTTTCAGCTGCAGGGGGCGCGACGACCGGCGTCTCAATCGAGGCCGCCGGCGTGGCCGCGGCACGGCGGGTGCGCCGCGAATAGTCGATCCGGCGCGCCTCCTCCCAGACCGACAGCGTGACCGGATCCTTCGACAGCGCGTTGCGGACGATGGTGTCGAGTTCCTCGACCACCATCAGACCGCTCTCGAGCGCCCGCTCGGTGCCGGAGCGAGCCGCCCGCAACGTCTCGAGCGTGACCTGATGATCGCGACACGCCGTGTCGAAACCATTCACGCACTCGGCAAGCTGTGTGAGGAAGTCCGGCGGCATTTGGTAGCGCACGAACAGCTCCTTCGCGAGTTCAGCCTCGCGAAGAAACGTGTGCGCGGTCGTCGCAATCGCGGCGTCCGAGATTGACCGCGGCATCTGGTACGCATCTTCGAACCCGGGGTTCGAGACGCTCATGCCGCGGGCGGATTGCCTGATGGCGTCAATCTGCTGGAGCAGCGCCTCACGCGCGCGGCGTTTGGCCTTTCTCCCGGCCTTCGCCGACGCCTGCTTGGCAATCGCCTGTTCGCGTAGCAGGTCCACCGACACGCCCAGTTCCTTGAATTTCTGACCGCCCAAACTCGCTGGCGGAAAGAGATCGCTGTGGGTGCTGCCGAACGTGCTCGCACGCACCAGCATTTCGAACTTGCGCAATTGGTTGGTAGACATACGGCCTCCTGTTCTGACGTGAGTGACCACGCCGGGCCCGGACGGGGCCCGGCACCAAGGGAGCCGACGACGACCACGGGTGGTGTTTCAGTCGGACGAGAGACGCTGGAGATGACGGAGGTAGCGATGCATCGCTTCTTCGTCGCGGCGCCAGCCCCGACACTCGATGTCGAGGCCGAGCGGGCCCGCCGGGACGATACCCTCGTCGCGGGAAGGCCAGCGTTCGGTCCAGGGATGGGTTCTCAACGGTCTGCGGTTGCGGCGATTACTCTGTGGAATCATGTCGGCCTCCTACCCTTCCAAGGTGCCTGTAGGGGCCGGTCCGCGTAGTTCTGAGATCGATAAAAAGTTATGAAAGGTTTTTATCGAGCCCTTTCACGCAGAAGTGCGAGCGCCGGAGCCCACAGGTCCGGACGGGTGAGCGGCCGAAGAATCGGCTCGAGCGGCAGTTGCCATCCCTCGGCGCCGGGCTCGGCCCCTTCAAGCGCCATCTGAGTCATCCGGGCCGCTTCTTCGTGGTTGCCGGCGATGGCGAGGACCACGGCCGTGTCGATCACGTCGCCGACGTCGGTCACGGTTGCACCCGTCGTCGCGACGACCACCGCCGGAATCGGCGCGTCACGTTTCAGCGCCGCCAGCGCACGGCGATGCGTCGGCACGCGCCGGAGCACCTCTTCGAATGCGCGACTCGCCTCATCGTCGCGACCGTTTCTCAGGTGAATGGCGCCAATCCAGTACCACGCATTCGCACACGACTCACGGCTGTAGACATGCTTGAGATGTTCGAACTCGAGTTCGCGGGCAAATTCCGCCAGCGCCTCGGCTTCCATACCCATCGCATCGAGAATGGCTCCGGCGAGCCAGTGCAGCCCGACGGCAGGAAAGCGTCCGGGTTTTGGCGAATCCTGGGAGCCACACCCGAGACGCGCGTGCCGCAGCGCAGAGTCCAGCACGCCGCGGGCGACGAACACGGTCGCGGCGAAGTAGTGCGCGAACGCAAAACCCGGGCAGAGCGCCAGGACTTCGGTCGCGGCGTCGACACGTTCCTCTCCCGCGCTGATATACGCCATGGCAAAGTACGGCAACCAGCGGTCCGGTGCGAGGTCGATGGCTCTTCGGACGTCGGCCAGACCCTCGCGCCTGTTGCCGCGCCGGAATTTGACGACACCCAGCATCGCCCACGCCCGGAAGGAGCCGGGCTTTACGAAGCAGAGCGCCTGCGTCAGCCATTCGACCTTGCCCAGCAGTTCCGTCGGGGCGTTCTCGTCGACACGTCTGGATTCGAAACGGAAGAACAGCGCTGATGCCAGCGCGATAATCAGCCCGTCGAAACGTCCGTTGACGGGAACGTTTTCGAGTGATTGCCCGGCGCGCTCGATGGCGTCCAGCCTCAGACTCTCGATGGCGTCGCGACTCTCGGTCAGTGCCGTAAACGGCAACCGCATCGCTTTGAGATCGGCGGCGGGCGCGTCTGACGCGCCCTGTTCAACGCCGGCACTGAAGCGATAGCCCTCGCGAGGAACCGTTTCAATGTAGGTGACACCGGGGGAGTGTGTGGCCAGCGCCTCTCGAATCTTTGCCACCGCCTGGACACCGCTGTTGTCCCCAACCGCAGCGCCTTCCCATGCCGCGGCGACCAGATCATCCTTGGTCACCACTTGCCCGGCATGTTCCACCAGATAGAGCAGGACGTTCATCTGGCGTGGCGTCAGCCACACGCGCGCGTCGCCGTGCATCAGCACACGGCGAGCGGCGTCGAGAGTGAACGGACCGAAACGGTACGTTGGGCCGTGGGGGCCGGCCATCGCTGCGCTTTTCAAGCACGTTCGATTCCTGAAGCGTCAGCGCGATCGACAAAAAACGCTGAGCATTGAAATTTCAGCATTCGCGATAGCCCGACGAGGCTGGTACGGGCCGACGAGGAGATGGTCAGCCGCGGCACGCGGGCGGTCAACGCACACGGCATCGTGAGAAAGGGCCACACGCCACCGGTACGGACGACAAACGAGAGGCTGAGGCCCGCTGGAGTGACGGTAGGGCGTCAGTCGAAGGACGTACGGGCCGACATTGGCCATGTATGGCGGCGTCTCGAGCGGGTACCGCGCTGCCTCGGCGGCGGATGACGACGAATCGAACCGTTCCGACGCAACATCGAGAGGTACGGATTGGCCAGGCGGTGGTAAGGAACTCATCAAGCCAGGTACGGGCTGGCGCAATGTCAATCAAGGGCGGCCAAGAAGTGGTACGCGCCGGCCAGGGTCTTGACCGAAATTCGCGAACCCAGGTGCCGATTAGCTGGTGCTGGTACGGTGTTTCGGATATACCGACGGCACTCTGGTCGTCACGCCAGGCCACTACAAGACCGTCGCGGTTGTTGGTGACGGGGCGGTTGGTCTCATGCGAGTGCTGGCTGCCAAGCAGCTGGGTGCGCAGCGGACACCTCGGTTACGATGGCGTGAACTACGAGGTGAAGATTCCCGGCATCGAGCTGTTCTTCGCCAATATGCACCTCCACAGCGGCCCTGCGCCTGTACGGCGGTTCCTGCCCGATCTCATTCAGCAGATCTGGGACCGGAAAATTGACCGCGGCGCGCGGCCAAAGTGATGCTGACTCTGTAGGGCATTCGTTTCGATCCGCTCAACGGCCGTTCGCGGACAGCAAGGAGAGATCGTGTGCGAGCAGTGACAGTCACTCGACCGGGCGGGCCGGAGGTGCTCACAGTTACCGATCATCCTGTTCGACCCGCCGGACCCGGTGAAGTCCGAATCGCTGTCAAGGCGGCGGCGGTGAACCCCACTGACATCCTGATGCGCCAGAACCCTGACGTTTACGCCACGGGTTCGCCGCGTATTCCCGGAATGGATGCTGCCGGCATCATCGAATCCATCGGCGATGGCGTCGAACGGTTTCGGGTCGGCGACGAGGTGATGGCCGTCACCACACCGCGGCGGCCGGAAGGAGGCGCGCAGATCGAGCTGCTGGTCGTACCCGCAGCGTCCGTCGTCGCGATCCCGAGCGGGGCGACGCTGGCGCAAGCGGCGACGTTGCCGATGAACGGGTTGACCGCGCAGCTGGCTCTGGACCTGCTCAAGCTGCGGCCGGGCCAGACGCTCGGGGTGAGCGGCGGCGCCGGGCTGCTGGCGCAGTATGCGACCGCGCGGGCCAAGCAGCGAGGCTTGCGCGTCATCGCGGATGCGAGGCCGTCCGAGGTGGAGCTGGTGCGGAGCTACGGTGCGGACGTCGTGGTCCCGCGTGGCGACCGGTTCGGTACTGAGGTGCGCGCCGAGGCGCCCGGTGGCGTGGACGCGTTGTTCGACACGGCGCTGCTGGGTCGCGAGTCGTTCTCAGCCATCCGCGACGGCGGCGCGTACGTGCCCGTGCGAGGCTGGGACGGCAGTCCATCAGAGCGGGATATCCGCATCCTGCCCGTCATGGTGAGGGAAGCACTCACGCGTACTGAGTGGCTCAACGAGTTGCGCGATCTCGCATCAAACGGGGCGATCAAGCTGCGTGTCGCCGGCGAGTACCCGCCGGAGCGTGCCGCCGACGCCCACCGCGCGATGGAGGCCGGCGGCCTGCGCGGCCGCGGGGTCATTGTCTTCTAGGACCTCTGATGACCCGCCACGACGGCGATCCGACCGCCGGGTGTAGATACGCGGCACGCGGCAGTCATCGTTGGGACACCAATACTCGAAACTGTGCCAGTCGGTGAGTAAGGCGGAGCTGACGTCCGCGTGCGTGGACTATTTCGTCAACAGTTTGTATGTTCTCGTCCGCCGGCCCTCGATTCCACCCACATTGGACGCGCCGCTTTGCACGCAGACGAATTCCACGACCGGATAATCCCCGACTGCCCCGTCTAACCCACGACGGCGAGGTACAACCTTCGGAACGTGTCTACGAAAGTGGATCAACGCCAGTGGCATTAGTTCGACTTGGCCGCAAGTGCTGATTGCCAGTTGACGATGACGGTCACTGGGGCGGTCTCACTCTCCCTGGTTTGAACCGGAATGAGGAACCGCCCCTTCCCGTCGACGTCGAACCAGCCGTTCGACACGCCATGCGGGTCGAACAACAGTCGGGGCTGGGAGGCGGTGAATGTCTCGCCTTTCTCGACCGCTGCAGTCATCATGCGTCCGTCGAGACTCAAGAAATAGAGCTCCCTACCATCACGGCTCCACACTGGGAAGTCGCCGCCATCAATGGACACGCGCACCTTGCGACCTGCCGTTGGGAAACTCTGGACGTAGATTTCACGCTGTCCGGATTCGTCGAACACATACGCACACCACAATCCGTTGGGAGAGATTGCTGGATACTGCTCCGAGGCTGCCTCGGAGAGATAAGGATGCGGGTCCCCAGCCGTCGCATTGTCGGATAGCGGGTATATCCAAATGTCGGCGCGCGTTGTCGGATCCGTTCTCTCGGAAAGAAGGAAGCGACCATCCGGCGAGACCCCCAGGGGCCTGATTCCGCTTCCCGCTCTTCCCTGCGCCAGCACCGTCGAGGGACCGCCGCGCGCGAGATCCCTGACTCCGATGGCGACTGGTGACTGCATCGAGAAGCCAGCGTGGCTTCGATCGAGCCAGAACGGGAATCGGCTGCCTTCTGAGGGAGAAGTCACCGGCGAGTCAGTGTTGCGAGTCGTGTCGTGAAGCCAGATCCGGAACGTCCCCGTTTGCATATCCTGTCGGTCATACAGAATTTGCGTCTCGTCAGGCGACAAACGAGGAAACTGGGTGCCATTCATTGCAGCGCCCACAGTGGCCAACGCTGACCCGGAACGATCGAACCACGTGAGCGTCACGTTGCCATCCGACGGACCCGACATAAATGCCAGCACTCCGGTCTGAGACACCGAATACTTCGCTTGTGGCCGCGAACTGACAAACTCGAGCTGGTCGGTGATCGGCATTGGGTTGGAGGTGACAGCGCCTGCATCGACGTTGAATGCCTGAGCGAGCAGGCTTCGCGCGCGGTGATAAACGATGAATCCTGGAGCGGCATAACTGGCATTCACACCGGAGGGAACCACGAGCCGGCGTGCCGTCGTTCCCATTTCGCCCAAATAGATCTTGCCGTCTCCACTGCCATCCAGAACCGTGTAGAGAAAATGCCGTCCATCGGGCAGAAACGCCGGATAGGCATGGCCCAGCTCGCCACTCGCGCGATCAAGCGTCGTCAATGGCGAAATAGCGCCACCGCCGGTGCCGATGCTGAACAATTCGCTGGAGGTGGGGCTGGTCGAGAAGATGATGACGTCGCGACCCCACGAGCCGCTGCCTCCCCTAGTTCTCGCCAGCACCGTGGACGGGCCCCCGGCGAGATCGATCTTCCTTAGTTCGCCGACCGTGCCCGAAAAGAAACCGATCGATCGGCTATCGGGTGACCAGAACAGGTAGGACGCGCCCTCGGTGGAGCCCAGAGAGCGTGCGACAGACGAATCCAGGTCGCGGACCCAGATCGTCCGCTGCTGGTTCATACGTTTGTCGTTGCGAGTCGCCACAAAGGCCACGTGCCGCCCATCTGGAGAGAGGACTGGGACGCTGTCGGGTGTCAGCAGATAGCCACCTGCAGGAACCAGCGAGAGCTGTATGACTGCGGCAGGCTCTCTACTCGTGCCGCGAATGACCCATGCGGCTGCCGCCGCTGCACTCGCCAGCGCGAGCGTCGCGGCAATCCATCCGAGTTTCCACATGCTGCCTGTCGTCGACCGCACGGGCAGTGATTCCAGCGATGTGGTTGACGAGGCGTGGAGGGCATCGTCCAAGGCGACGCGGGCTTCGCCGATTGCCTGAAGCCGCTGGCGCACGTCTTTGGTGAGACAACGCGAAGCGAGCCGCTGAAGGGCGGGCTGCGGCAACGCCTGCCAATCAGGCTCGACTTTCAGCACTGAGGCCAGCGTCTCGGTAATCGTATCGCCTGGGAAGGCACGCGTGCCGGTCAGTATCTCGTAAAGCACCGCGCCAAACGCCCATATGTCCGCACGCCTGTCTACCGGCTTGCCACGCGCTTGTTCCGGCGACATGTAAGCGGCAGAGCCGAGAATCATGCCTATCTGCGTCATCGCCGGGGTCGTGGTCGTGGGGGCCTGCGATAACACCGCCGGAGATGTGGATGGCACGGACTCCATCGCCTTCGCCAGTCCAAAGTCGAGCACTTTGACCATCCCGTCAGGCCGCACCTTGATGTTCGCTGGCTTCAGATCGCGGTGAATGATCCCCTGCTCATGGGCGGCTTCGAGGGCTTCCGCGATCTGCTTTGCAATCGGGAGTGCCTCATCGAGCGGAAGCGCACCCTCGGCAATGCGATCCGCCAGCGTCGGCCCCTCCACCAGCTCCATGACAATCGCGGTGCGCTCGCCTGCTCGTTCAAGGCCGTAGATGGCAGCGATGTGCGGGTGGTTGAGCGCGGCGAGGGTTTTGGCTTCGCGGCTGAAGCGCGCGAGGCGGTCAGGAGCGGCGGCCATCGACTCCGGCAAGACCTTGATGGCCACCTTTCGCCCGAGATTGGTGTCGGTCGCCGCATAGACCTCGCCCATGCCACCGGCGCCAATTTGCGCGGTTACCTCATAAGGGCCGAGGCGGGTGCCCGGTGTCAACGGCATTGGCCGACGGATTATAGGCTCAAGCCGTCAGCCGGTCTGCCCTCACTTGAGATTGAGGCAGTAACGCATCGGGACGACATCGCAAACATTCGTCTGCGACACACGTCACGCCCACAAGTCATCCCTCATTCAGGATCGGGAAGCGATTAGGGTCCCTGGTTAACATCCCGACGGGTAATTGACGAGAAGAGATGGTTGGGGAAGCGACGCTCGGCGGAGCATGTTCACCGCACTGGAACCAGTCGCTTCAGCTCCTCGAACCAGTTTCTAACCACGACAATCTGCGGCGACGAAGTGCCATCACCACTTCCCGCCTGCTTGATCATCAGAAACCTTCCATCTGGTGAAACGTCATAGGCGCGCCCGGAGTTGCCACCGCCGGTGAAGTAGCCGCCGTTGAGGATTTTGGTCGGAGACGCTGCACCCCACATCGAGCCTCGAGCGTCGACGCGGACTCCCATCACGGCCCCGTCTGGAGCCATGTAGAAGAGTTCACGCCCGTTACGCGCCCACACGGGTCGTGTGCCCCCGCTCGTCGAAACCTGCCACTGACCGCCATCGACATTAGGAAAAGGCCGCACGTAAATCTCAAAGCGGCGGGAATTGTCTGACTCATACGCGAGCCAGCGACCGTCGGGTGAGATTTCTCCGTTGCGCTCGATAAAGTCGGTGGCCACCAGTGGCTGCACTGAAGATGGCGCGCCAGGTGTAAGGACCAACAGGTCTTGAGTTGCCCGGCTCTCCCGAATGACCAGCTTGGTGCCATCGGGTGTAAAGCTCGTCGCGTATTGCACGTTGGGACTCTCGGTAACGCGCACTGGCGCCATCGCACCGTCGACGGTTTGCCTATAGATGTTGTAGGCGCCGGTCCGCACGGAGGAAAAGAAAATCTCACGACTGTTCGGCGTCCACACGGGAAACTGATCTGCCCCGGCACCAGAGGTGAGCCGAGTCAACGTGGCGCGATGCAGGTCCCAGACCCACGTGTCATCTTCTTGATCGGTGGCATACACGGCTACCCGCGAGCCGTCTGGTGACACCCTAGGTTGGACGTAAGCGCGCGCCGGCGCACCGAGGGGCTGTTCCTTTCCTTCGCGATCTACCCACACCAACGTTCGCAAGAGCAGCCCGTTTACACCGGGCACTTCGGCAAAAATTAACGTGCCATCCGCGCTAATCGAGAAGTCTCCCCCGCCCGATGCGGTTGTCACCAGCGGCGACAGAACCGAGACCGCGACACCGCGTGTCTCGAGCCGGTCAAGATCAAATGCGACAGCCTGCAGAGAGGCGGCGGCCGCATAAACAAGGTGTCCTGTTGGGACATAGTGCGCATGACTCCCACCACGCAGCAGCACGCGTGACTCTCCGGTGGTCACATCGAGCACTGCAATCAGCGCCGCGTCACGGCCAGTCGTGGGAACGGTATAAAGAATGTGCCGTCCGTCCGGCAAAGCCTCTGGATAGATGTGATCGAGTTCGCCAAGCGCGTGGTCCGGGCTGGTAATCACGGTGACTGGGCCACCATTGGCGGCCACTCGTTGCAATCCCGATACGGGACTGTCACCTGCAAAAACAATGGTGTCGTTATTGAGCCACGTGACGCCGCGTGAATTGACATCGGTCGTCGCAATCTGGACCGCCGGCCCGCCAGTAATGGCGACCTTTCGCAACAGAGTGTTGGTGTCGACGAAGGCAACCCACTGGCCGTCGGGAGATATGGCCGGGCCTCGCAGTGTCACACCCCTCGCGAGCGGCGTAGGAACCAATTGATCTAACGTTCGAACGAACAGCTGATTGCCATTGTCGCCAACATAGACGATCCGTGATCCGTCGGGAGTAATGGCGAGATCCCGGTCGATCAAATTGATCGATACGGCCTCCGCTCCATGCGGTTCAATGGCAAACCGCTCGACACCTGGTGCCGTCGGTCGCGTAGCAAACCAACTTGTCGTCCCGGCTACAACGGCTCCGAGCGCGAACGTCATCAGAGCGATCTTTCCAGCACAGTGGGATCCGAAGCTTGGAATTCACGTGACTTGAAGTCGCGGC